>Ga0208971_1000198_pt1 | contig 45925 bp, 35 predicted proteins | sample AOAMet1_18_M0_10_2_FD_188229 | JGI IMG/M metagenome (GOLD analysis project Ga0208971, IMG submission 188229) | Ammonia-oxidizing marine microbial communities from Monterey Bay, California, USA - CAN11_18_M0_10 (SPAdes) | ecosystem: Environmental > Aquatic > Marine > Intertidal zone | place...
CAGGTGAATCGCCTGGCACGAACCGGCGTGATCATAACCGAGCCAGTTGGAAATGGTGCCGCCCCAGTCTCCACCCTGAGCCAGATAACCGTTATAACCCAGCTGCCTGGTCATTAAATCATTGAAGATAGAGGCTATGCGCCGTGGGCCGATGGGTGCGGGTGGCGCTCCGGAAAAACCGAACCCGGGTAGAGACGGCGCCACCACATCAAACGCATCGTCAATGTTCCCACCAAACCTCTCCGGGTGAGCCAGTTTATCTATGACTTCGAGAAACTCGACGACGGAACCGGGCCAACCATGGCTGATCAGCAAGGGTTGGGGATTTGGGCCACTGCCCTTTTCATGGATGAAATGAATATCAATGTCATCGATCCGGGCAACAAAGTTGTCAAACCGGTTGATGTCGTTTTCATGCCGGTACCAGTCAAAATCACTCACCCAATAACGGCAGAGTTCCTTCAGGTAAGCTGTATCGGCACCTAAATCCCAGCCACTATTGTCGGGCAGAGCCTCCCAGGGATAGCGCTGCACCCTGGCGTACACCTCGTTAAGGGTTTTCTCGGAAATAGCGAGGTTAAATTCTCTGATCATTACCTGACCGATGAAAATGTCCACGACACCGCGGGATTTAAACAAGCTAGTCGAGCAGCCACTGTCGGAGAAGGCTTGTAGGTATAGGGCATCAGGGCGCGTCCATGTAGTCGCTTAGTGCATGTAGAACAGCCTCGTTTTCATGGTCCACGCCGATAGTAATGCGCAGAAACTCATCTGAGCCGCTGGCCGGGCGTGGAATAATTCCCCGGGACTGGAGAAAGGCGCCGGCTGCTCCGCCGCTTTTGTTGCTGTCTTTGGCGAACCTCAAGAGATAGAAGTTTGCCTGACTCGGTATGACTTCAATACCCATGTCCGTCAGGGTGCTGCTGATGCGCTCGCGCCAATTGGCATTATGCGTTCGAATTTCTTCGATATAGGCAGTGTCCTTGACCGCAGCCGCGGCGGCGGCCATGGCCGCGCCGTTGGTGTTGAAGGGCGTGCGAATGCGTTGTACCGGATCGACGATGCCTGCAGAGCAATAGGCCCAGCCGATTCGTAGGGAGGGCAGGCCGTATATTTTGGAAAAAGTGCGTGTGACAACGACATTGTCGTATTCGTCTGCCAGGGCGATGCCGGTATCGTAGTCCTCGGCGGTAGCATACTCAGCGTAGGCCTCGTCTATTAAAAACAGGCAGTTATCCGGCAGGCCGGCATGCAGGCGGCGCAGCTCACTGCCGTCAATATAAGTGCCGGTTGGGTTGTTGGGGTTGGCGATGGTGCAAAACCGGGTTTTATCACTGACCAGCGTCAGCATGGCGTTCACGTCGACCCGATAATTGTGTTCCGCCGCAATGACCAGGTCGGCGCCCTGGGCTGTGCAGTGAATATTGCTCATGATAAAACCGTTCTCCGACAGCAGCGCCTCCTGCCCGTCGCCCACATAGGCCCTTGCCATCAGCTGGATTAGCTCATCTGAACCGTTGCCGCAGATAATGCGCTGGGGGTTCAGGTCGTAAGTTTCGCCAATAGCTTCGCGCAGCGCGCTCTGGCTGCCGTCGGGATAGCGGTTGAGTTGCGATGCTGCCTGCTGATAGGCCTCGATAGCCAGCGGTGAGGGTCCCTGGGAGGATTCATTAGAGGACAGCTTGATCGGGTTGCTAGTCCCTTCGATCGCACTTTGTCCTTGCTGGTAGGGAGACAGACGCATAACGCCGGGTCGGGCCTGTGGTCCGCTCACGCGCAAACCTCCTTGCGGTTTTGCGGCATCATCAGAAAGGGCCAGGGGGGTGGGAAAAACTCCTCTACCGTTACCTCGATGATAGAGGGGCCTGTCTCCAGAAATGCCAGGCGAATGGCAGCCCGCAGAGACTCGGCGTCATGTGCGGCAAAACCGGCAGCGCCAAAACTTTCCGCCAGTTTAACGAAATCAGGGTTGTGCAGATCGGAGCAGATCACCCTCCCGTCAAACCACTCTTTTTGCTGACGTTGTACATTAGTAAAGCGACTGTCGTTAAAAATGATGGTGACCAGGGGCAGCTGGTACTGCACTGCGGTGGATATTTCCTGAATGTTAAACATAATGCCGCCGTCACCGCTGATCTGGATAACTCGCTTGTCCATATTGCCAGCCATAACACCCAGGGCAGTGGCGTAGCCGAAGCCCAGAGTACCCTGGTAGCCCGCGCTGATGTGTTGACGTGGTTCGTAGACCGGAAAACCGTACCAGGACGCGAAGCCTACCTGTGTCACCTCGTCAACGAAAATGCCATCGCGAGGTAACTCCTCGCGTATTACGTCCAGGTACGCCATTTGCGGGCCAACTTTTGATCGCACTAACTTGTCGATTTCAGCTCTCAGAGCCAGTAATTCTTGTTCCCGAGACTCCGGTTGGTGGTCGACATCCGAAAGTGCCACTGAAATCGCCGCAGAGACATCAGCTGCGTCACCGACAATGCCCAGTTCTGGTTTACAGATACGTTCAAGCTGCATCTGGTCGATATCGACACGTATCAGTTTAAGTTCATCGTCTTTGCCCCACATTACCAGCGGCCAATGTAGTCGAGTGCCGATGGCCAGTACTGCGTCTGCCTCGCCCCAAAGGCGATGGCCCATGGGATGGTTGGCGCTCAGATAGTGTTCAGATGAAACAACGCCTTTGCCTGCGCGAAAGGCGACCACCGGCGCTTGCAACGCCTCTGCCAGGGCCCGGATTTCCCTGCTGGCGTCTAGCGCGCCAGAGCCGACATAGATCAGTGGTTTCTTGGCACTAGTCAGTATTTTCACCGCCTCGGCAATTTGTGCAGTATCGATCGAGGGTCTAGGGTAATCAGAGATTGGCGGCAGTAAATCCACTTCGGCTTCCAGCGCCATAATGTCCATAGACATTTCTATTTCGACAGGCTGAGGGCTGCCTGTTGTGAGCTGTTTGAAAGCTTCTTGCACGCGGTCAGGCGCCAGGCCGGGATGATCAATTCGTTCCGCCCATTTGGTGATATGGCTTATCATCCCCAACTGGTCGTTAATTTCATGCAGGTCGCCGTACCCTTTGCCGATCGCCGTGGAGGGTATTTGGCCGGAGATACACATGACAGGCGTGAAGTTCGCCCAGGCAGTGCACAGGGCGCCCGCGGAGTTGAGCAGGCCGGGTCCGGGCACCACCGTATAAACGCCAACCTTTCCGGTAGACCTGGCATAGCCGTACGCCATATACGCCACGCCCTGTTCGTGTCGGCTGTGAATCAAGCGTATGTTGTCGCCTTCTTTGTACATGGCGTCGAACAAATAGTCGAGTTGACCTCCGGGCAGACCGAATACGGTATCAACGCCGTTAACCAAAAGTGATTTTATGATGGCTTCTGCGCCAGTCATGACTGTCATTGATTTTGTTCCTTAGTTGTTTGTCATGGTCGCGCGCTTTTTAGCGTGACGTCGGCGGTAGCGAATAAAAAAAAACGGAAAGCCGAGCAGGTAGACCCACACCATGGGGTTGGCCATTGCCTTGCCTAGTGCGGATAACACGTCATCCGGGCTGATATAGACTTTGGTCTGCATGGTTTGGTTTTCGTGGCTGTGTACAATCAGATGGTCTTTCTTGTATTCAAAACGCCCGAATTCAAAATCGATATCGGCTAGTTTACTTTTCACTTTCATGACATTAACTCTTTTTCAGTCGCCCGGTTTCCTGGGCGTAGGCAATGCGTTTTTCCAGTAGTTTGGAAATGTCTTCGGGCTCGTAACCGTGAGGGGGTGTGAACTGACCGCGGGCATACAGATCGTCAAATACTTCCTTGCAAATTGATATCTTATCGACCAAAGCTCTGGGTGGCTTGCCGGAGGGAAAGCGGTTTGGCGGGTAGATGGGGTTGGTATACATTTCCCTGAAGCCCTCGGTGCGCATATCAATCCAGCAGTTGTGATTAGTGCGGGTGCGGTAGTGCCTCAAGGCTTCAATATCAATAGTCACTGAAAGCACCTGCTCGTTGGGGTAGGGTGCCTCGCGCAGCAGCATGCCCGTATAGTCAATGGCAAAAGAGTGGCCAGGGCAGAATGCCTTGGGGTAGTACTCGTAGTTCACGCTGCCCCAGTTAGCACCGAGCAAATAACACATGTTGTCGTGGGCTCTGGTGCGTCGGGTAAATTTCCAAAAATCCCAGGGTTCAGACACGCCTTCTACTTCCTGAATGGCCCCGGGGTGACAAATGATTTCTGCGCCGTTGTAACCCAGCGCCCTGGAAACCTCCGGGGTACAACCATCATGGCAAGTCATGGTGCCCAGTTTGCCGATTTCAGTGTCGATGACTGGGAACAGGTCTTTTATCCCGCCGCCAAAATGGGCCGTATATTCATCAAAAATGTCGTGGGGGCTAGTGCCCAGACCCAATGAGGCATTGATATGCCACTTGTGGTACTTCAATACAACCTCGCCGCTGGGCCCGACGATGAAATTAGTATTGAACCAGCGATCGGGAAATTCGGGAACCTGCTCTACGACGCCACCGCCGCATATGTATAGGCCGTATTCCTTGGCTATTGCTCCGAGCTGGTCAATTTCCGGCCCGGGGATGGTTACCGCCTTTTTCATCTGGTCTTCGATTTTGCTTTCACCTTTGCCCGGTGTGCCCACCCCCTGCATGAAATACTCGGGAAGAATCACCAATCGTACCGGTACTTCCCAGAAATAGCCGACACCAAAGTGGATCATTTTGATCACCCGATCCAAGTTCTTCTGAATGCCTTCCCGGTCTTCTACGACCGTCACTTCGGGCTGAACGATCAGCGCGGTATAAGGTTCTATTCGGTCTCTCATTGAAATTCCCATGTGTTTAATCGGCGCCGCAACCCAGGAGCTAGGAGTCGCAGCTTAAAAATCGAAATCGTCATCTTCTTCGATGACCCCCATATCCAATAAAATTTCATTGGCAGCTATAGTGCCCATGCCGCTGATGCCGCCCCCAGGGTGGCAGGAGGGCCCGGTCATATAAAATTTCTTTACCGGCCCGCGGTAATTGGCATAGTTGGGAATGGGCCGAAAGGCACCCATTTGTGACAAGGTGCGTTCGCCGCCTGTGGTCACCCCCCGATGAAAGCACAGGTTGGCGCGCTCTAAAGTCGGCCCGGTTTCAACATATTCGGCCAGAATATTATCGTTTGTCATGTTGGTGGTGTAGTTGCGTAACTGACCGAGCAAGGTCTCGCGGCAGTATTGCGCCCCGATAGTTTCCCAGTTTTCGCCGCTCGCCAAGTCCACGGGAACAAAAGTGTCCATAATAAGCGTGTGTTTACCCTCGGGTGCTCGCGTTGGGTCCATTGTGGTCCAGGCGGCGGTCCATAAGAATGGATCTGTGGGTGCTAGCCCCGCGGAGATCTCCCGATATTGTTTGTCGATATCTGCCATGGTGCCAAACATGCGTTGATAAGAGGTTTTGTTCATGTCCGGGCCGTTCTTGAATAGCGGTGCCTCGTCCAGCGCATAGTGCACTCTGGCGATAGAGATATCGCCGAAGGTGAAAGCGCGAACCTTGTCCTTGAAACCGGTGGGCAGTTCATTATCTTCAAAACCGGTGAGGAAGGTTTGATACGGGTCTAGAGAACTGACCACAGCTTGACGCGCGAAAATGTCATCGCCATTTTCCAGCCGCACGCCTTTACACTCGCCGTTCTCGGTAATGAATTTGCGCACCGTCGCCCCAGTCATCACCTTACTGCCCTGAGCTTCAATATAGCTTTTCATGGACTCGGATAGCATGCCGCTGCCACCTTCGGGTATGGATTGGCCGAAGTAGTGAATGCTGGGAATCATTACATAAAAACCCTGGGCGGTACCGAGTTGGTCTGGCAGTGTTTGCGGCGCCATAGCCCAACCCAGGATGAATGCGCGGACATGGTCGTTTTCGAAATTGTTCAGGGTGAACTGCCGTGAACTGAGCTGGTAGTCCCTGAGCCGCTGAAGCCCCTCCGGGTTGTTTTCCAGTCCCTGGTATAGGTAGCTCGGCGGAGAAGGGGGGGCAAACATAGCCTTTACTACACCGTCCTGGATTTCACCAAACTCGTCGTATATTTCCTTGTAGCGGATGGCGTCCTTCTTGGAATATTCGGCGATGGTATCGCAGGTCTTGTCGACATCCTTGTACACAATAATGCCGGGCCCCTCATACTTGTTAGGGTGGCCAGTAATGTGGTCGTCTGAATAGATGTACTTTAGCCCGTGTTTTTCCAGATCGGGCCGCAGCTTCTGAAAGTCGGGGTTTAGGTGAATCCAGACGTGAGAGGAGCCGAAAGGGTCGTGTTTAAAACCGGGTAGGGTCAGCTCGCGGGTGAGTACTCCACCGCCTACCCATTCGTTGCGCTCAAGGACCAAAACCTTGAGGCCGTTTTTAACCAGCATGGCCGCGCAAATTAAGCCATTGTGGCCGGCGCCGGCGATGATGACATCATAGTCAGACATGGGATCTCCTAAGCGAGGCAACATTATTAATCCCATTAATAGAATTTGCAAGCAATTGCCGTGAATACTAAATAATCGCCTATAAGCAGGGTTCTAGTTCATAAAAAATTCTATTTTGGGTCTTTTTTTCGGCATTATAAATCACAATTAGTCCAAGATATTAGCCTGTTTAATCCCATAATACTTGTGTACACTGGCTCGACTTTAGTGATGATCAGAGAAGAGCTTGATGAGTTCCAAAAAGCCCACTAGGGGACAGGTGCCAGCGGTGGTGGACATACTGGGTCTTCGCATGGCCGCGGGTGAATACCAAGAGGGAGAGGTTCTGCCCGTTGAGCAAGACCTGGCCGACAGCCTCGAGGTGGGTCGTAATGCACTCAGAGAGGCGGTGAAAGTGCTTAGTGGCAAGGGTCTTATTTCCACGGCGCCTCGCAGCGGTACCAAGGTGCGCCCGCGGGGCGAGTGGAATATGTTGGACCCCGATGTCCTTCGTTGGCACGCAGATCCTGATATCGCCACTGAAAAATTCATGCTTGATCTCATCGAGATGCGTGGAATTATAGAGCCCAAGGCCGCGGAGTTGGCTGCTGTGCGAGCCACCAAGGAAGAAGTGGCCGCTATCTTGTCGGCCTATGACACTATGGCGGGGAGTGGCGATGACAGACAGGCGCGTTTGGAGGCTGATATCCAGTTCCATTCTGCCATCCTTAGAGCATCGCATAATGAGGTCTTGAATCATTTCAAGTACGCGATTGCCGCCTACCTAAAGGCACACTTTAAGCATGGAGGGGAGGTTTCGGGCGAGATTGACGACAAAGATCTTGGGCGGCATCGCCAAATTGCCTGGGCGATTGCCGCCGGCAAGGTTAAGTCAGCCTACAGTTTGACGGTGGAAATGCTCAATTCTAACCATAGTCATTTCTCCAGGGATGAGTGATTCGCTTTGGCAATTGTTGTAATTACAGGTTGTAGTTCGGGTATTGGCTATGACAGTGCGCTGGCCTTTGCCCGCCGTGGCGATCGCGTTTACGCCTGTGTCCGAAACCCTGGGCGTGCCGCTTCACTTGCGCAAAAGGGAGCTGAAGAAAAGCTCGATATTCGAATCAAATTACTCGACGTGACGGCCAGCTCGAGCTTTTCGATTTTCTTCGAAGAGATTGTCGCTGAGTCTGAACGTGTTGATCTGTTGATTAACAATGCCGGTATTCTGCACCCGGGTGCCCTGGAGGATCTTTCCGAGGTTCAGACTAGAGCTGTCATGGAAACTAATTTCTTTGGCCCGCTGCTGTTAAGTCGAGCGGTCTTGCCGCAAATGCGTGCACAGCAGAGTGGTTTCATTATTATGATTAGCTCCCTGTCGGGTGTTGCCGGTTTGGCTGGTGATGTTGCTTATAGCGCGAGTAAATTTGCGCTGGAAGGCGCAACAGAGGCTCTGCGCCATGAGGTTGACCGCTATGGTATCCGGCTGGCGCTTGTGCTTGGCGGTCAATATGCAACCAAAATTTTTCGCGCATCAGGAGCCTCATGGCTCGACGGTGATGAAGTTCTGCCTCTGGACTATCCGCGAGATTCGGTATATCGGGAGCTGGTTGAGTGGAAACTGAAGCAATTACGCGATGGCTTGCCCGGGGCGATGGACCCGGCGGTAGTAGCAAAGCTATTGCTGACCATAGCGGATTCCGATGGCAGTCAGCTGCGTTGGGTGGCGGATGATCTGGCATCAAGGGTGCTGGCCACCGTGCATGGGCAAAGCGACACCGAGCGCGATGCCTTTCTTCGCTTGGCCGGGGGAGCGCAATGGTGGAGCGAGGGGTTATCTGCGCCCGAGGTAACAAGGTCATGAGCGCAGTTGTTCGCCTGGCGCATGTGTGTATCGAATCCGTCGATCTGGAAGCGAGCGAGGCCTTTTATGCGTTACTGGGTGCCAGAAGGCAATTTGAGATTCGTAATGTGCAGGACGAGTTAATCGGTATGTATCTGTGCTTCGGCGAGAGCACGTTTATTGAAATAGTAAAGATCAATGAGCTGAAACGAGACGGGGGGGCGATTGACCATTTTGCCCTGGAGGTTGAGGATGTGAGCGTTGCAGCAGGCATCCTTGTGGCAGGCGGGGTCGAGGTTAGCGACAGTGCTCTGGGCGTTGACCACACCTGGATGGTGACCTGCCATGATCCCAATGGAATCTTTATAGAGCTGCATCAATACACCCGGCGGAGTTTGCAAAAAACGGGCGGGATGTGCCGCATTGATTACACCCCTTGAAGATGCCTGCGTGAGACCTGATCCACGCAAGCACAGAAAATACCATGGCTGTACTTTTCGATCAGATTACACTGGAGTGAGACGATGTCATTGATACCAGCAGATAATGTATTTGCCCTGGGCGCAATATTATTTTGCGTCGCCTGGCTGGCTTTTCTTATCGATACCAAGCCTCTAGGTAAAAAAACCTCCGGTGTTATCTGGGCGCTGGGTGTATCCATGCTGCTGTCCAATACCGGGATAATCCCTTTTAGCAGCCCGACTTATGATTTTGTAGGTGGGTCTCTGGTGCCGCTTGCCATACCCCTGTTACTCCTCAAAGGAGATTTGCGGCGTATTTTTCGCGAAAGCGGCGCGGTAATGATCTTCTTCTGTATTGCCTGTATGGCGACCGTCGTGGGGGCGGTAATTGGTTTCTATATTATGGATCTGGGCGAGATAGGTCCAAAGGTGGCCGGTGTCTATACCGGTGGCTGGATTGGTGGGGCAGTTAATGTCCTGGCTATCTCGCAGGCGGTAGAAATGACGTCGCAGGAATTTAGTGTGTCGATCAGCGCCAGCAGTGTTGTCAGTATGTCGGCGCTTATGCTGCTCATAGCTATTCCTTCAATCGAACTGATCAAGCGGATGATTCCTACCCAGACCGAGGATTCAGCGCAGCTGCTGCCGATGGAGCTGGCGCAAGACGAGACACCGACACTGCACCTCACCCATATCAGCGGTGCCCTGGCCTTGAGTTTTATTATTTGTGGCCTGGCGCAGTCGATGGCCCAGTGGTTGCAGCTTCCCCAGTACAGCATACTTTTTATCACCGTTCTTACTATTGCGGTGGCCAACGTCTTTCCAGAAAAAATGGCTGGGTTGAAGGGTGATTTTGAATTAGGCATGTTGTTGATGTATTTGTTTTTTGTAGCTGTAGGTGCCGGCACCGATGCGATTTCTTTTATCGCATCGGCCTTCCATCTATTCGTCTACGGCATGCTTATCATCATTATTCATTTGGTGCTTGTGCTGTTTGCCGCGCGGCTGATGAAAGTTGATATGGCAGAAGCGATTGTCGCCTCTTCGGCGGCCCTGGTAGGGCCGGCGGTAACCGCTGCCATCGCCACTTCCAAGGGCTGGAAGCATCTGGTTACCCCGGGAATTATGTGCGGGGTCTTTGGTTATGTCATTGGCACTTTTATTGGCGTAACCGTCACTGCAGTGCTGGGCTAGCATGAGTAAGTCGCGCGCAGCACAAGTTCTCGTGCTGCCTCGGGTGACGACGCTGTGGAAATTTCCCAAGGAGTCAAATAGCTCAACATACACATGGCAATTGTCTTTTTATAATGGGATTAATAAAGGTTTAGAAACCTGTGCAGTTTGAAAGCGGTCAAATTATTTATATATAAAACAGATAGATATAAAAATTTTCAAAAAAATAAAAATCAGATCAAAAGAAAAATTTAATTGTGTTGATGCATTTAATAGGATCTAATTGACGGGTCACTGAGGATCAGCATAATAGTTTTTGCTAGCGGTGGGCAAAAAGCAGTTGGCAAAAAACAGTGGGTAAAAAACAGTGGACGAAACCCAGCGAGACCAGAGTTGAGCAGATTTTGCGAATTCATTGCATTGTCGCCAGTATAGTGTCGGGTCGCTCGGAAAGGGTTGATATATTAGATACAGGTCCGCATTATCTTCAATAGCTAAAATATAACTAAAACGAAGGATTACACTCATGCGTTATACAGCTAGAACACTATTGCAGCTGTCGCTACTATCGGCGGCAGTCATTAATACAGTGCCAGTCTTCGCAGAGTCAGGCGCGGTTTTGGAAGAGATTATCGTCACGGCGCAGCGCCGAGAGCAAAACCTGCAAGAGGTTCCCGTTAGTGTTACTGCTTTTTCGGGCGCAAACCTAGAACAGCGCAATATCAAATCCGCTACTGAGTACCTCTCTCTCACTCCGGGTGTAAGTTTTACCGAGGACGGGCAAAGTGGTAGTCGTGGCCTGGGTATTGCCGTACGCGGGATCAACAACCTGGTTTCGGGTGAAAATGCCTTTGTTAACTCTATTGGTATTTATCTCGATGAATTTAGCGTCGCCTCAGTTCCCAATCAGGTAGCGAACCCCAACCTGGCAGATATGGAGCGCGTAGAAGTACTCCGTGGTCCCCAGGGAACCTTCTTTGGTCGTAATGCGCTTGGCGGCGCGTTGAATATCACCTCCAAAAAACCAACGGAAGAATTTGAAGGCGAAATTATTGTTGGTGCTGAGACCTACGACGACGCTGGTGAACTTTACAGTATTACGGGGATATTGAACGTACCCGTGAACGACTATTTCAGAATGCGCGGTGTAATGTACTACGAGGACAGTGATGGCTACGTCGAAAACGCCTGTGCCAAAGGTGCCAGCACAACGTCTTGTCCAGCGGCTGCAGAGAATAATTATACCCCCAACGGTGCTAAGGATAGTGGCCATGAATCCATGAACTTGCGCTTACATGCTGCTTGGGATTTGTCGGAAGATACTACAGTACTGGCTTCCTTCCATTACACTGATGAGGAGCAGGGCACTGACGAAAACGTGCCGTCTGGTGTGTTGGATCTTGACTCAATTGATAGCTTTGGTTTATCTCAGGCGCTCGATCCCGGTACGGGTTTTTACCCCCGCAACCAAAACAGGCTGAGCCACGATCTCAATGAGTTCACAGATAACGAAACCACCGTCGGTATTTTGAATATTTCACACGACATCAATAGCACCATGACCATTAAGTCTATTACCGGGTTTATTGATGCTACCTTGGATCGAAACTTCGATAATGACCTGGCTGGTGGCGCAGATACCTTGCTCAGGGTCAACGCCTACGAGGGCTTCTCCTGGAGTACCGAGCTGCGTTTGGAGATAGAAGAAGAGAACTACGGCTTTATTGCAGGAATTCTGTATGCCGAAGATGAGCAAAAGCAGGAGAATAAAGTAGGCACGTCAAGCCAAGCGACGGCATCTGTGGGTGGTGTCGGTTGGTTGCCGCCTTTCCCTGACGGATTGGGGCTGGCACTCAACAGTAAGAAGTTTGAGGTTGAGAGTCTCGCCATCTTCGCTGACTATACCTGGCATGCCTCTGAAAAATTGGACGTGATTGTAGGTGCCCGTTATACACAGGACGACGTTAGTAACCAGGTAGCGGGCTTCGGTATTGGCCCAACCTGTTGCTTCCCGGGATCCCCGGGTTTCCCGGGTGGCCCTGGATTTGATTTTTTCCAAAGTTTTGACAATTTCGCGCGACCTGTTTCCAGAGCAAGTGATGATTTCTCTGACATCTCGCCACGCTTTGTTGCTCGTTACCTTGTGAGCGATGATGTCAGCATCTACGGCACTATCTCCAAGGGCTATAAAGCTGGTGGCATCTCGGTGGGTAACCAAACGAATGAAGATGGAGCACCGGCCTTTAACGTTCCCTTTGACGAAGAAACTTTGTGGAACTATGAAGTGGGTTTCAAAAGTCAGTTCATGAACAACACTGTTCGTTTGAATGGCTCTCTTTTCTACCTTGAGTGGAGTGATCTGCAGATGGAATCATTTCGCTTCCTGACGCCCGGTGATTTGTCATCAAACTTTGAGCAGGCGATTAATGTAGAAGATGCCGAGGCCGTGGGTCTGGAAATCGAGCTGACCGCAGCACTAACCGATCGTTTGACCATTGCTTCCGGCCTTGGTTACATCGACACTGAAATCACCAGCGACACACAGGCTGAAATAACCGGTGGTTTCGTTGTTGATCTCGGAGGACTGGAAATTCCGAAAGCCCCAGAGCTAGTGTTCAATATTAGCGGCGAGTACCGGTTTCCGATTAGCAATGGCGAAGGGTGGGTGCAACTGGAATTCATCCACCGTGATGGGCAGTTTTCCGATATAGAGGGTTTGACTTACCGGCAGACTGACGGGCCTTCACCTAACGGCGGTCCTGCACGAGACAGTGTGGCGCAGTTTGGAGACTTCCCCTTTAAGACGCCAGACTACGACGTGTGGAACTTGCGCGCTGGTTTTGACATAGAGAATTGGCGTTTAGTGGCCTATATCCAAAACTTGTCTGAAGAGGATTATTACACAGGCACCCAGGAGAACTTCGGTGTATCTGGCATGCGCCTTCGCCCGCACCCCCGTGCTATTGGCGGAAGCGTTAGCTACAAATTCTAAAAAGTATCTGGAATCCAACGCTAAAACCCGGCTTCTGCCGGGTTTTTTTTACCTTTTGTACGTAACCGGCGAAAGCATATTTCGCTGTTAGTAGCCGCAGGGAGTTTCGATGAATCTCGCAAGAACATTTGAGCCTGCGGGAATATTGATTCTGTTATTGCTGCTGGAGGCTCCGGGCGCTGTTGCCAGCTCTGGAAATAATGTCTTGCCGAATATCATCGTTATTCTGACGGACGATATGGGCTACGGTGATATCGGTGCTTACGGTAATACCCAGATAGATACGCCACATATCGATGCGATCGCCCAGCGAGGGGTGTTGCTAACCAACGGTTATGCGAGCGCTAATGTATGTACGCCCTCCCGTGCCGGGTTGCTAACGGGGCGTTACGCCATACGCTCCGGGCTTGCCTGGAAAGTTGTACAAGCCGGTGACCAGCGGAGCCTGCCAGCAAGTGAACAAACAATGGCGGAACTGGTGAAGGGCGCGGGGTACCAAGCCGGCATGGTTGGCAAGTGGCATTTGGGTTCATTCCCGGGAAGTTCACCGATGCACCACGGATTTGATTATTTTCTTGGTGTACCCCACAGCAACGATATGCCCGATTTTGCGCTGTATGAGGGTGAGGAGATCATCGAATACCCTGTTGACCAGCGCTCGCTAACTCGACGCTATACCGAAGCGGCCACAAGTTTTATCGCGGACTCGGCCGACGCGCCTTTCCTGTTGTATGTCGCTCATACTTTTCCGCATATTCCACTCTATGCATCCTCAGCATTTGCCGGTAAATCTCGGGCGGGCATGTACGGCGATGTTGTTCAGGAGATCGACTGGAGCACGGGTGAGATAGTCGATGAACTGCGCCGAAATAATCTACTCGAAAATACCCTGATTATTTTTACCAGTGACAACGGTCCTTTTTTTGAAGGTAGTACCGCTGGGCTCAAGGGCGGCAAAGGCAACGCGTGGGAGGGGGGGTACCGCGTGCCATTCATTGTAAGCTGGCCAGCGGTAATCACGGGTGGACGTTCGCTGGATACGCTAGCGATAAACATCGACATATTACCCACCATAGCAGAGGTGGTTGATCGCAAACCCCGCGCAGAAATCATTGATGGCCAAAGTCTTCTTCCGGCTCTTGTGGGGCGCAGTAACGTTGAGAATCGCTATTTTTACTACTTTAATAATGAGGCGGTTGTTGGTCTGCGAGATGCAGCATGGAAATTTATGACGCACGCTTATTACACCACCAGCATAGGTGCTTTTGAAAAATTCGATCAATTGCCAGGATTTGAGTCCTCTTATGATTTGTTGTTTGATGCCAGAGCACTCAACGGCGAGTCTTACAGTGTGGCTGAGCGTGAACCGGAGACTGTTGTTAGATTTAAGCGTGAACTGTTAGAGGCGAGAAAAGAGTTTGATTTGCTGCGAACGCGGCCCGCGGAGAAAACATACCCCAATTGAATGAAACGGCTCGAGGTAGTCGATACTAGTTAGTCGCGCCGCTGAGTCAAGCTTACAGTATCGTGATTTGAAATACGTTGTTCGGCGTGATCCAGATGTAGTCAGCAAAGCACCATTGCTAATGAGTTCAATCATGAAATTTCACCGGTAGCGGCGATTTCGTCTGGTGGATTGCTGCGGTGCAGCTGATAACGCCAAACCCAATGCGTTCACAGGTATCAGCACCGCAGCTTTTGATGACCAAAATGTTTGGGCTGGCCCTGGGCGCCAGCAGAATCCTCAAAGACAGGTTGCTGAAATTCCTCGTGCGCGCGACGCAATCACGCTACTCACTTCCCTGCAACCACTGAAACACTTCCACGGTATAACCGCCAGGATCTTTCACCAGAAAGGCGCGGATCGGTGCGTGTTCGTTGTTGTAGATGTGCTTGACGAAGATGGTGCGCTTGTCGGCTTTAAAACGCGCGTACCAGGCGTCCACTTCCTCTGTGACAATGCTCAACATTACGGCGTTGTCAGGTTGCGCTTTGTGGAAGCTGCCTTCGCTTTCCTGGATCAAGCCAACGAAGGAAGTAGGAGTGAGCTGATATATTTTTGACCAGTCCTGATTGAAGGTTTTTTTCAGGCCCAAGGTATCCTCGTAAAAAGGCGCCACAGCAGACAGATCTTTGTAGTACAGCATTACTATGTTTTCTTTAATGGAAAAGGGTGGCAATTTTTCCTCTGCCAGCGAAGGTGTCGCGGCGAATAACAGCACCCCCGTTAAGGTGATCAATCTTTTGAAAAATACCATGGTGTTTGCTCTTATCGGTCGGTTTGCCCGGTGTCCATTGGTGGCATGGAATCAAGGCACTCATTACTTTGTGCTTCTCCCTCGGTGACAAGGTCGAGGTAAGTGGCGGTGGCATAGGAACTGAATATGGGGACTCCCTCGGCCATGCGACTGTCCACTACGTGCGGGAATTCCACAAAAATCGAATAGGGATGCCCGGGTTTCAGTTTGCTGGCATCCACGGTGACTTCTTGTGATTTCCAGGTCATGTAGGAGCCCTTGAACGGCAATCCAGTATGTACGATACGCGCCCCGGTGCAATCCTGCATGACGACAAAAATCATGTCGTCAACAATGCCGCGGGGGTCGTCGCGCCCGTTAGAGTATTCGCTCCAACTGACGGTGAGAGTCTGGTCCGGGTCAAGTTTATCGGGGGCGACGGCATTGCCTCCCTGGGATAAGTGGATCGTGATCGGTTCGGGAATTTCGGTTGCGCCGCTGTCACCGGCCAGGTTCAGCTGCTGATTTACGATGTGTACTTTATCGGTTTTGACCGACAGCCGGTAAAGACCATTGGGATGTTTTTTGTCGGCTTCTTCTACGGTATCGAAGTGGCCGCCCTCAATATAGTGATTGCTCTTGCGCTTTTCATAAACCATTGCTGAGGAACGGTCACCATCGCGTCTGAGGCTGCCCGTTACCGATGTGTCGGGGTTGTGCGGAAACACTTCGGAAAAGAAATGGTAGTTCAGTCGGGTGAGTTCACCATCGCGATCCTGTGAATAGTTGGACGATTTAACCAGCACAATAAAATACAGCCCGGTATCCGGCGTTGCGGCCTGGGAAGTGGCCACAGTGGCAAAAAACATAGCGCAAAGAAATCGAGCAGCAGGTTTCCTCATAGGTAAGTCCCTAAATAAATGTCATGCTAATGATTGCCAACATGCATACTGTGTTCCGCCGTAGAAGCCCTTCACGTAGGAGGACCGCCAGATATTAACAAGGCCAATGATGGCACCGGCAATGATCGGCACTGCGACAAAATTTGTGGTGAACTGTTGTCGGAGCATTGTAGAATTCTTGTTCTCATTGCAGATAACGAGTCAATCGCGTGGATCAGCCCATAGTAGCCCAATACAAACCTTACCGCATTGATGTGGAGGAGGGCGAGACGTACTTGTGGTGCAGTTGTGGCCTGAGCCAGTCGCAGCCCTTCTGTGACAAGTCACATGTAGGCACCGATTTTAAACCGTTGCGTTTCCAGGCAACCGAGGCGCGTACGCTCTTGTTTTGCGGATGCAAGCACAGTCGGGGGCAGCCCTTGTGCGATGGCAGCCACAACGATCTGACCGAAGAATATGCTGGCGATGATCGCCCGGTGGAAGAGTTGCTGTTGCTTACCGAGGAAGTGACATTCGATCCATCTGGCCGAGCGATGCTGGATGGTGATTGCTACGTACAGAAGCCTTCCAGCCTGAATTGGGTGCCAGAAGGGGGCCTGCAGGTGGCGCCCCTTATTACCGGCGATAACAATGCTAAACACCTTGCCCAGTACTACGCGCGGATGTCTGGCGGCAGCAGCGAACCTCGCCGTTACCCGGGCTCAGACGTTGTTCTATTTGGTATGTCCGGCCGTGGCGATGTCAGGATATCCGGCAGGCCCTTTGGGATCGAACCACAGTCTGGGGTGCATATTCGAGCAGACGAGTCCTTCGAGGTGAGCTGCAATGCAGGCGAGCAGCTGTCGTTCCTCGTCACGGTGTGTCCTGGCCATTCAGAAGCTGAGATTTTGACGGCGCCGTTAGACAATTTTTCAGAGGACTATCCCGAGCGGGCGTTTAGCTGCGACGATAGCAAGCGCAATAGCATGGCAGATAGGTTCTACCAGGTGTTAATCGGCGAAGATACCGGCAGTGCTGAGGTATCCCAGTTTATTGGCGAGGTGCCTAAATCCAAGGCGGCGCCTCATCGTCATCTATATGAGGAAGCGATTATAATTCTTAGCGCTCGCGGCGTGATGTGGACCGAGACTCGACGAGCACCCGTGGAAACTGGCGATATTATTTTCCTGCCCGCTGAGCAGGAGCACTCTCTGGAATGTACCGAGGATTCCGGGATGGTTCTGGCCGGCCACTACTATCCCTCGGGTGAGCCCAATATTAATTATTGAGGTAGATCCTGTCTCTAATCGTTATACGCCAACGCCTCAATACACTCCGACTCAAGAACGTATTGAAACAAACGGTTAATCGAACCGTGAAACGTCAGTTTATCAACAGAGACAATCTCTACTCCGGCAGGCAGATCAAACCAATCAGAACCGATCCCGACGGCATCCACGTGCGAGCGAAAACTCTCAAGCGTCATGGATTGCACTGCAATCTTTACATCGTTGGTAAACAACTTGCCAAGTGCCTCCAATAGTCCGGTGTCCGAGTCCTGATAGAACTGTTCGGAAAACAGCATGGTTAGTGTTGATACGCCCATCACAAAGCGTAAAGGCTGTTGAGAATAGCGACGAATGTAACTGCTTAACTTATAACTTTGACTCAGTCTTGTGAGCATCACCCATTCATTTTCATTCACAGTTTTGCGCAGGTGTTCGAGTTGTCGAGCAGTGTCAACGTTACCGCTGGCGTGCACATTATTGATGCTAAATTCTGTGATATGTAACGGCGGTTTTGCATCGGAAGGAAGTTCGGCAAGCAGCTTTTCTGTGCTAGCGGCGAAGACTCCCGAGTCAATGGCTGAAGAATAACGTATCGTCGTTCGCCTGATAATAGACGGACGTTTTCTAATAATTTCTGTCGGCGGTTGCTGCTGGCCGTGGGTGTCGAGCAATACCGCATCCGCCAGGCCGTTCTGCACCATGACCATAGCTGCGGCGACAGAGTCTGTTGCCTCGAAAGCAGGGCCAGAAATATCAACTAAATCAACTTCCATTCTGCCAGGCCCCAGGTTATCAACCAGGTTACTGATATCCACTGCCTGCGAATCTGCATTGGCAAATGCGCTATGGATCAAGTTCACTCCCAGTATGCCAACGGCTTCCTGTTGGGCGACGCTGGAGTCATCTAACATATTGATATGGGCAATGATGGTGTTGGGTTCCCCGCCTACTTTTGACTGGAATTTCAGGCCCACCCAACCTTGACACTCATTGGTACCCGAAAAATTGCGCGCAGCTATCGTGTCGCAGAAAGCAAAGAATCGAGTATCTTGTCCGCGCAGGGTATCGAGCCGATCAAGCAGCAACTCGTATTCTTTGTTGAGCATTGAGGTCACACGTTCGCGGCTGACATAACGGCCGGCTTCGCCGTAAATTTGATCACTGACCTGCATATCATAGGCGGATATGGTTTTAGCAATGCTGCCGGCTGCTGCGCCGACCCGGAAAAACCACCGCGCTACTTCCTGTGCAGCGCCGATTTCTGCGATGGTGCCGTATATTTTATCGTTCAGGTTTATTGATAACGCTTTCTGGTGAGTGCTAAGACCTTCGCCGGACATAATTTAAAACCTTGCTACATTGAGCAACCGATTGTAGATCAATTTCCTCCTCCGTAGAATCAAACCCGAGCGCTGCACTGCGGGGAAGTAATGTCCCTGTGTTAATGCAGGGTTAACAAAAGCAAAAATTCAGATACCGGTCCGGCGCTACACACGCTGGTAACCTAATGAAGGGTGTCGCAAGTTTTCCTTTCCTTAAGCTGTCGTTTGTTTCCTCTTTCCCCCTGATTCGAGCCAGTGACCAGACTTTCGCTCCTTTACTCCAGCAAAATTCCGGCGCGGCTTGCGCTAGTCGGCGGTTCGATACCGAGTAACCGTGTCACGGTTGGCGCGACTTCCAACTGGTGAACATCAGGTAACGATCTCCCTTTGGCTACACCGTTACCCAATGCGAAAAAAATACCACCCATATCAGGTAGCGCCGGGTCGTATCCATGCGCACCTTTGCTCCACCCCATCAGCGGTGATATCCAGGCGATTGCCTTGCTCAAAAGTGAGTCTTCGCGACTCAGCGTGTAAGGCGGCCTGGTGGTAACGACAAAATCCCCGGTTCGATTTGGTGCCGCCAGGGGTGCTGGGATGTCATTGCCTTCGAATACCATTACCTGGGGTTGGAGATGCAGAATGTCTCGAACGGCTTGCCTGTCGGCTATATTTTTCAGAAACACGTGCTGTGCAGCGCCGCCGCCGGTGATTTGAACATCAAGTTTGGCGGCCTCCAGAACGCTGTGAATTTCAACAGACTCGGTAACTGCTGTCATGCCGTGATCGCTTACAATGATTAGTGTTGTCCGCTGCCATAGCTGGCGTGTGTCAATGGCAGCTAACAATCGACCTAGTTGTTTGTCTTGTTCGGCAATTACTTCTGCAACGTCTTCATGATCAGGCCCCTTCGTGTGCGCAGTGGTATCGGCGCCGTTCCAGTAAGACATAATTAGTCCGGGGCGCCGGTCTTCGGGTAGATCGATCCAGGCAACTATTTGGTCGACTTTTTCTGATTCGCTTCGGAAGCCATCAAAGGGTGCCATTCGGTAACTCGCGCCAGTGCCTTGCCAGTCCGTTTCTGAGCCAACCCAAAAATAAACCGCAGCCTTGACTCCTTGACGTTCCGCGGTCACCCAAAGTGGCTCGGCTGTTATCCAGTCAGCATTGTTGCTGTAGGAATAGAGGCCCTTCTGTCGATCGAAAAAGACATTGTCGACAATGCCATGGACATGAGGCGCGGCACCAGTCGCGAGTGATACATGGCCAGGAAATGTGTTTGAAAGATAAACAGGCGTCAGGCGCTCGGCACGGATGCCCTCGTTCTGTAGCCGTCGCAACCCGGGATAGTGGCCGCGCTCAGGGTAGTCATGGCGCATGCCATCCCAGGAAAGCACAATGACCAAATTGTCTTGGCGAGCAACATGATCTGTTTCTGCATGACCAAATTGAATAACGCTCAGGGCGAATAACAGCCAGAGTAGCCGCATGGCGAATACCTAAATCAGGAACCAATATCATAGCCATTGAATTGGCAGGGAACAATCACACGAGGGCTTACAATCTCCGAAGTATCAGCTCTGCAGGTTCTCAAGATTGGCGGCGTCGACTCTGTAATTGACCAACGGCAAAATGAGAGTGCTGTAATGGGACATCACCTAAAAGTAGTAAAATCAGCTATCGTGTAGTGTGCCAATACCCAAAAAAGACGCATAGGGCCCGCCGAGGCACACGCGTGACTGTAATAATTGATTGCAACCATCCACGGCTGCGTTGCTTGTAAATACACGTTAGCGAAGCGGTGAAGGAAATACACGAGGACACGATGAATAATTACAAGGAATGCACATTGTGAAACTACTGATCGCGATGATGAGTCACGAGACCAATACCTTTTCCCCCGTACCCACGGAGCTGGAGCGATTCGGTAGCGGTGAATCGCCACCCAGAGATCAGGCTGCGTATCAGGCAACATTGGGTCGCGGTTCTACGATGGCAGGAATGATAGCCGTAGCGGAGGAGGCTGGCGTGGAGATCATCACGCCGATTGCTGCAGCGGCTCCCCCGTCGGGTCGTGTTTCAGATACTGCCTACCAATACATCACAGATTGTATTGTTGAGGCGGCCGAGGGTTGTGATGGTTTGTTGCTCGATTTGCACGGCGCAATGGTCACAGATACCCGAGAGGATGGTGAAGGTTCACTATTGGTCCGCTTACGTGAAGCTTACCCGGATGTTCCCATCGGTGTTGGGCTCGATATGCATGCGAATCTCTATCCAGCCATGGTTTCAAATGCAACGGTCATTGCTGGTTATCATACTTATCCTCATATCGACATGTACGGAACCGGTGAGCGAGCCGCACAAATACTGCTTCGTTCTTTGAAAGGTGAGATAGCACCCAGGATGGTGTGGGGTAACTGCCCAATGCTGCCGCATGTAATGCGTCAGGGTACCGATGATTTTCCAAACAAGGCGCTTCAGGAAAGGGTCATGGAAATGGAAGCATCCGGTGCACTGGCCGTGTCGCTGTTCACAGGTTTTCCTCACGCGGATATTCATAATGCAGGGCTGAGCGTCGTTGTCGTTACTGATAATGATGTGGAAGAAGCAGCTGCCCTTCGAGACGAATTGCTCGAAATGGCGTGGAAGGAAAGAGAATCATTTGTTTATCAAATAAAGCCCCTCCATGAATCCGTTGGTTCAGCTAATGCTGCTGCCGATGCGCCGGGTTCCGGTCCGGTTGTTTTGTTGGATCATTACGACAACACGGCATCTGGGGGCACGATGGATACCACCGAGGTGTTGCGGGAAATACTGGCTCAGGAGTTGGAGGACGTCGTGGCATTTGGCATATTCGATCCTGCTGCAGTACAGCAGATGGTTGATGTCGGTGTTGGTCAAGAGGTGACAGTTACCATAGGCGCCAAATTCCAGATGGACGCACTGGAGCAACAAAGTGAGCCACTGACAGTCACAGGTACGGTGCGCCTGATATCAGACGGCAATTTCACTATTACGGGGCCAATGGCAACGGGTAGTCGTGTGAATATGGGCACCACTGTTGTTTTGGATACAGGCCGGGTTGAAATTATCGTCATCAGCAGGCATGTAGAGCCGTATGATCTGGGGTGCTTTACCAGCCTTGGTATAGATCCGCTAAAAAAGCGTTTCATCATGTTGAAAAGCCGGATTCATTATCGGGCAGTGTTCTTGCCCATTGCGAAGTCTATTATTGAATGCGCGGGATGTGGGGTATGCACCTCGGACTATAGCCAGTTGACCTTCGAAAACGTTCGACGACCTATTTATCCGTTGGATAACATTAATTCGGCGAGTCTCAGCGAAGGCTTCCCGGTGTCGCGGTAAAGAATTATTACCCAGAGTGGTTTCCGCGATATTAACTCACCTGTAACTCACCTTTATCAGTTGATTCGCAGACGGGTAATCGATCCTTTGAGATACCCTTCCAATGGTCCTTAGTCAGGTAAGTGACATCCGTCGTCAGAAGAATAATGATCCAGGTCTTCAGTCAATTGGTGTTCAATTGGTGTTCAATTGCTGTTTTCTTGCCTCATACCAGTCACCAAAAAAATCCGCGTTCAGAAGATAAGAGGGAATCACGGTTTTGATTCTTCCTGAATGATGTGTTGCTCCTGATAGAACCGCATGTAAACGGCGAAGATCAAGGCGACGATACCCATGAACCCGGCAAAGAACAGGTGATAGCTTGCGCCGACGAGCTTTGTTGTGCCGTCAGGGTTTTGAATCACTTGATTGACCAATGCTGTGAACAAATTACCCGCCGAAATGGACAGGTAGAACAAGGCCATCACTAAAGACTTCATTCGCTTGGGCGCTTGTGTATACGAAAATTCCATGCAGGTAACCACTAACAATACTTCAGCCAGGGTCATCAAAAAATATGCCAGCAGTTGCCAACTGATATGCGGCGTATTGCCCAGTTGTATCTGCGATTCACACCAGGCAGTGACCAAAAACGGCGACGCCGCCAGAAACATCCCCATACACATCTTGCGACCGGAGGTGACGTCAAAGTACCGATTCATCAGCGGATAAACATAATAGGAAAAAATTGGAATTAAAACGATGATCAAAAACGGATTCATCGCTTGAATTTGAGCAGGTAACAATTCGTATCCCAATATCGTTCTATCCATCTGCATTGCCTGGAGAACCCAGGTGCTGCCCATTTGATCAAATAGTGACCAGAAAGCTGCAACCAACACATAGATCACCAGCAACCGGCCCGCGACGCGCTTGCCATCGCTGCCGAAGACATCTTTTAGGTAAGACTTTCCGGCAGGCGGCAGGTGCACGAAATGATGGCGTCCCATCCAAAACGTCACCGTTGCCGCGAGCATAAATAGACCCGGCACGCCAAAGGCAACAGCGGGCCCGTATGCCTTGAGCAACCAGGGTATGAGCAGCGACGATAGGGACGATCCTATATTGATGCCGAGGTAGTACCACGAGAAAGCTCTGGACAATAAATGTTCGTTGGACTTGCCAAATTGGTCACCTACGTTAGAGGCAACACTCGGTTTAATGCCGCCTGAGCCGATGGCTATCAACGTTAGACCGAGAAATAATCCTGCTCTGGTGTCATCGAGGAACAAGGCAAAATGCCCGGCACAGTAGACCACCGACAGTAGAATGACGGTTCGATACTTGCCCCAGTATGCGTCCGCGATGACAGCGCCAATAATGGGCAAAAAATACGTCGTTGAAACAAACAGGTGGAAGTAAGACGTGGCGTCTGCTCTCGACATGGTTGCCAATTGCCCATCAGTCGACATCAGATACTGTGTCATGAAGACAACGAGAATGGCCTTCATACCATAGAAGCTAAATCGTTCAGCTATATCATTGACAATAATATAGGGGATGCCGTCTGGCATCCGGGACGATGGAGATGGTGCGGTTTTGTAACTAGCCATCAGAAGACCCTATCTCTCGTTCACGTTCTTAACACATGCGAGCGCGCATCGCCCATAAGGGTCGAATTGGTGGCGCTAATCATCCCGGGTGAAGCAACGAGGTTTGTAGATATTAAGCGGGACCTAAGTCAGCGTTTGCAGCACCGGTCTGTGTTCAAGTTCAGACCGGTGCCGAAAACTAACCGAAGAGATAGCGCTAAATCAGCCACGAATTCGTCTGGTTGAAAAGTCGAAGTTCTGACAACTGCTCATCTGATCCACGATCTGGGCAAGAGGCCCGGCCATCCACGCAGCCATACCGGCTGCTTTTTCTTCTGCATTCTTCCACAAATGGGACCAGACAAAATCGGGATTGGAGTCAGGCTCAAATTGAGGGACCAGGTCAAGGTACCCGTAGCCGGTCGGGCCATTGCCAACTTCATACTCGTCTAGCCAGGCCGCGTAGTCTGTCTCAAAGCTTGCCAGATCCTTGTCCGAGTAGCCGTCTTTATAATTGCAGAACGCGAATTGTTGCTCCCATGTGCCAGAAAAAAGCTCAGTGTCTGGTCTTCGGCGAATCGTAGGAGCGAAGGGGTAGGCATCCTTGCTGGAATAAGTAAGCAATTTACTGGTCATTTCCTGCCACTGTGCTTCCTGGTTTGCTTGCCAGTATTGCCAACCCGCATTTCTTGCCTCCATAGAGCTCCATCCAATTGCCCACATAAAATCCAGGTTTTCGTTTGGATTGTGAGCCATTGCCACGCTCGCAAACCGCATATCGTAGTCTCCAGCGTCGATCAGGCCGTTCCATTGGGCGATGGCGTCGGTGAAGGCTTCCTCGGTGAAATCTGGGCCCTTTTTATGCCAGACAAATTCAATAATAGGTAGGCTGGTAGCTTCCGTTGTTTGTTCTGCGACAGGAGCCTCTGCCTCTGCGGTTTGCTCGGCGACAGGTGCCTCGGCCTCTGCTGCTTCCTGCAACGGAGGCTGAGTTTCATTGCAACCGGCTAAAAGAATAAGAGAGAAGAAAAATAAATAGATGCTTTTCATCGATGTAATTCCAATGCGAGGGGGGAAAGGTAGTTTAAGCATTTTTATTTTCTATTTTCAACTCAGGTATTTTTTTACCTTGATGCCAGATCCCTGATTGATAAACCGTATGGGCGCTGGTTTATGGTCAATGAGTCCTGACAAGTTAACTTGCCAAGCCTGCTCGAGAGTATAAGCAGTGCGTTATTTGCGAAAAGAATTATGTACAGCTGGGAGGGGCATTTTTTGCGGTATGACGCTGATTAGAATATTTAGTCTGGGCGCTATAAAGTGATCACTATGCTAAGTAAAACGCAAATCGAACAGTTTAATAATCAGGGATATTTGATTCTTAAAGGGGCGATTGATGAGCTGGATATTCAACGCCTTGAGCAGGGCGTGGCGAATAACCCACCGCTTGATGGTACCCTTGATCCCAATGCACCGGTATACCCAAATCCGGGCCGTTATACATTGGCAACGCAAAGCGCTCGCGATCCGGATCTGGGGTTCATAATCGAGCATGAAACCATCGTCAATTCAGCACGTGACCTATTGTCTGACGATCCAGTGCTAACCGCTTATGTGATTTATGACCGCACTCCTGACGGTACTGGTTTGCCCGTGCATCACGATTATAAGCGCTGGCGCCCGGTGGGCAGTTCAATGCACTGGCTGTTCACTATCGTTCCTTTCTGTGATTTTGACGAAACATCAGGGCCACTCTATGTCGCGCCCGGTTCGCATCGAACCGAAAGGGTGCATTCAGGAGAAACACCCTGCCTGGAAGTTGCACCGGCGATTAGGCCTGGCGATCATGAGTTCATTGATCCAGGCTTACAGCGGGGTGACTTGTTGCTAATGAACATGCATCTTTGGCACCGCGCAGACGCCAACCGTTCAAATCATCATCGCGTCGGCCTGTTCAATAAATACGCGGCGGCATCCTATCCACCTGCCACTGGCTATTATTTGTTTCACGACGATGTCGTGAATGCGCTCAGCGAAGAAGGTCGAAAGCTGATTGCTGTTCATAGTGATCGGGAGATCGCTACCACCAGAGCTGTACTGGTGCGTGAGCGCGAGGAAACAGAAGTGTTTTTTCTGGAGACGGAAGATGGCTTGCAATTGCCAGGTGGGGAAATCGAGTTTGAGCGAGCGATCCCGGATTGGGACCGGGGTAACTTCATTGCGTCTTGTCAGCAATACCTGCGCGAACAGGTCCGGATAGAAACCCCGTGGTTGTCCTATATCGGTGATTATCCGGAAGGCGACGGCCTTTGCCGTGTTTATGGCTACACCTTCAACGATAATGGTTTCCCGGTGGGTTACCGGGGTAGCTGGCTGCCACTTTCACAGGTGCCGGCAGAACGATTATGCTCAAAATGGGAAATTGAAGCCGTTAGGCTTTGGCTCGATCCTAAATTCATTCGTGGGAAAGGCTTAAGCCAGGCGGCATGCCGCGTCGATCAGTTTGCTTACTGAACCAAACTGATATCGGCAACCACGAGCAGCCGCAAGTTTGAGGGCGCTGGGGTACTCTGCCGTCTATCCCCAAAGAGTGGTTTTTCCTTACTATTCTTCCACCCATTGAAGACAGCTTGTTTTAACTTGGACATTGAGGATTGAATCATGGCAGAAGAGAGTCCGACCCCGGCAGCAAAAGGCTTTATTACGCGAACACCGCCGGTATTCGATAATCTCGATGATGAACGCCAACATCGTATCGAACGTCTCACGGGCGCTTGCCGCGTATTTGGTAAGGCTGGATTTTCGCAGGGGCTGCTGGGCCATATTACCGTTCGCGACCCGGAGAACCCTGAGCACTTTTGGGCTAACCCCATTGGCATATCCTTCAACCGCATGCGGGTGTCAGATATCGTTTTAGTTGACCATTTGGGTCAACTCATCAAGGGTTCGAAACCGGTTAATCCTGTTGGTGTCTTGCTGCACTCAGCGATCCATCGGGCGTATCCGGAAATTACTGCAGTGTGTCACGCACATTCGGTTTTTGGTTCTGCCTGGTCAGCTTTTTCCCGCCCTATAGACCCGGTTACACAAGATACGGCAATTTTTTTCGAAGACCAGGCGATCCTGAGAGAGCCACGATTGGCCATGGATCCTGCGGCGGCTGATCAATTTGCCGCTGGCCTGAAGGATAAGCGAACTGGCATCCAGCCAGGACATGGTCTATTTACGACGGGTGCAACCTTGGATGAGGCTGCCTGGCGTTTTATCACTATGGACCGCGCCTGCCAGGTTCAGTTGTTGGTAGAGGCTGCTGGCACACCAGAACTGTGGCCTGTGGAAATGGCGCGAGGGTTGAAACAATCCCTGGGTAGTGCGGCATTCTGCTGGTTGTCATTCCAAACACTGTGGGATGAATTGATTGATGATGGTTCTGATTTTCTGGACTGATATCTGTCGTTAGCGGTACGCCTGGTTTTCGGGGATTAATACAGGGCCGGTTTGCCTATGGCAGGAAGTGAGTTGCCTGCTCACAGGAGTGATCGACCAGCGTTTTCAATGATTCAGCATAGCCGAGTTCGGGACGAGCGGTCATCCAACCGATAAGGGCCAGGGATCTTATGTGAAGGAACATCGGAATAAGCGCTCGATGATCATCGGCCAATAGCTTAACCCTCTCATATCCCTGCAATAGTGCAGCAGACAACTGTGAAAAGTCCTCCCTGCCCTGATACTCATAAAGCGCGACCGCAATGTCATAAAGATACCAGCCAAAGCCGGCATCATCGAAATCGATGAGGTACATTCTGTTCTTTGATTGTTTATCGGTGGATAGGAATAAATTGCCATGATGCAGGTCGGCATGGATCATGCCGAAGACCCCAGGTGTATTGCCTAGCTTGCCGAGTGTCTGGGTCAATTGCTTCTGTGACTTAAGTAGAAGTTGCCGTTGTGCTTCGTCTACAAAAGACGAATCCCAGTAACGTCCCCAGAAGGGGGCGTCGCCAAAAAAACCATCAATATCGAACTTATGACGACGAAAGCTTTCGCTTGGCTGCCACTGCCTTGAATGGTGATGTAATTTTGCCATCAGTTCACCTGCTTGCTCCAACGATGCATAAAGCAATTCACGGTTTTCATCCTTTGCAGTCATTGCCTGTAATGAACTGCCGTCAAGCCACTCAACTAAACCGGCGAATCTGACACCGCCATCTACATTAGCCGGCACATAGAGTTCTCCATGAGTTGTAGGTATGGCATTAGGCAGGGGAAAACCAGCCTCAATGAGTGCGTTGGTCCACTCGTGCTCAGAAACCAATTCTGCAAATGTGTGGTAGCCCGGGCGGTGAATGCGTAAGGCATAATTACCCCCCTGTGTATCCGTTAGCCGATAAACAATGTTTTCAGATTGCGAAGCAAGTGAAATGTCGGCAACAGACAAGGCCCATTTGTCCAGGCAGCCTACAACCTGATCAAGAATTAGCAGCGGATCATCCATTAATCAGTATTCTTTTAGCATCGTTTGAAATGCGCTTAGAAAACGATCTGCATGAGTCTGCTTGAACACAAGCGGTGGACGAAGCTTGATAACATTGTCCTGTGATCCCGCGTTGCTCAGTAGGAACCCTTTGTCTTTCATCAGGTTTGAGACCCGAGCGGCGCCTTGTGCGTCAGCTTCGCCTGCTGCGTTTACCCATTCGATGCCTGCGAATAATCCGCATCCGCGTACCTCGGCGATCGCATCGTGACCTGCAACCAGGTCTTCGAGTTCATTGCGAAGATATTGTCCGACGGCGGCACTGCTTTCTCTGAGGCCTTGTTGTTCGATTTCATCCAGTACGGCGATCCCGGTGGCCGCTTGCAACGGACTTGAAGCAAAGGTATTGAAGTAACGAGATCTTTCTCTAAATGCAGCAATGTTAGCGTCGCTTGAAACCACTGCAGAGAGCGGCATGCCGTTTCCCATGGGTTTTCCCATCGTTACGATGTCAGGTTGGAAGCCCGTTTTCTCATACCCCCACCATTCACCCGATCGACAGTATCCTGCTTGAACTTCATCAGCGATCATTAGCCCTCCTGCTGCATGGACCAGGTCGGTGGCCAACGCCATAAATCGCCCAGGAATATCAGGTAAACCTTCGTTCGCCATAATCGAACACATAAACATTCCTGCAAAAGGGATTTTCTGCTGTTTAAAATCGTCGATGGCAGCTTTTACTTCATCGAGATAAAGCTGACACAGAGATTCGTCGTCCAGGCCGGAAATCAAGGGTCTAAGTTTTTGTGGGTAGGGTATTGCGCGAAAAGCTGAGTCAGTTGAAGTGTTTGCCCGACCAGCGAGAGTCATCTTGATGACCTCAGTGCTGTTGCCGTGATAGGTCGCATCGCTGCAAATAATCCCCCGGCCACCCGTTGCCGCTCTGGCCATGATTAATGCCACCTCGCTCGCCTCGGTGCCTGAACAAGCGAACACAGCTGATTCGATCCCATCGTGGTGTAGCGCCAGGAGTCGCTCCGCATATTCAAGAATGCCTTCGTGCAGATATCGGCTATGCACATTCAATGTCGACATTTGCGTCGACATTGCCTCGACCACTCTTGGGTTCGCATGACCAACGCAGGGCACATTGTTATACATGTCGATATACTCTTTACCCGTCTGGTCGTACAACAGGACACCTTTACCTCGAACTATTTGAACCGGCTGTTCGTAGAACAGCGTTGCGGCACCTAAAAGGCGCTGGCGTTTTTCAATGACGGATTCCATTCTTGGCCTTCCTTTTTGTAAGTTGAAGCGGATACGAGTCAGCCCAAAGTATGAGGGAATTGAGCTAACCTGGCCATTGTCGTCGTTATTCGTGGTATTCGCTGAGTGCCTTTGAGTCGCCCTGCACGACTAATGTGTAGTTTTATGCGCTTCATACGGCTAGTGTGTAGGCATCTGAACTGGTTAAAGCCAGCGGAGATCTGCTGGAGCCCCAGCGGAAGAAAATCTGAGTAGGCTGTCGTGCTCGGGTCTAGCGGCAAACTGAGGAGCATTTCTTGAAAACCGATATTTTGTTAGTCAGCATTCTGCTATTGCTTCCGCTGAAATCACTAAGTACGCAAGAATCGGCCGCCAAGGCCTGGAATGTTAACGCACCGGGCTTCACGGCATCTTCAGCGACTGTTGATCTAGACTTGGACGAAGGCACCTGGATGAGTGTTGATGTTTCCCCTGATGGGCAACACATCGTCTTTGATCTGCTTGGTAATATCTACCTGATTCCAATATCTGGTGGCGATGCGGAATTGCTGGTAGGTGACCATAGCTGGGATATACAACCGCGATTTTCTCCCGATGGACGATACGTCGCCTTCACCTCTGATCGCGACGGCGGTGACAATATCTGGACAATTTCACTGGAAAGCCAACAGCTGGAACAGATCACTTTTGAAGATTTTAGATTACTAAACAACCCGGTGTGGTCCGCCGATGGCCAGTATATTGCCGCGCGCAAACACTTCACTACTTCCAGATCGCTCGGCACGGGCGAAGTCTGGCTCTATCATGCCTCAGGGTTGGCAGACACCAAGGGCGTTCCGATTATCAAGAAGCCGAGCGCTGTCTACCAGAAGGAACTGGGTGAACCGGCATTTTCGCCTGACGGCAAACACCTCTATTACACACAGAATGCGACTGCCGGTGACATGTTCATCTATCACCAGGACACGAACAAACAAGTGTTCAATATTAAGGCGTTCAACCTGACCAACAGGGAAACACGCGTTGTTGCTGGCGGTCCGGGGGGCGCCGTACGCCCAACTCCTTCGCCTGATGGCAAAAGCCTGGCCTATATCAAGCGAGTAGAAAGCGTGAGTAAACTGCATATAAAGGCATTGGATTCCGGCATCGATACGGTCGTCGTGAATGATCTAGATCCTGACATGCAGGAAACGTGGGCTATCAACGGCGTTTATCCTAATATTGCCTGGTTGCCCGATGCCTCGGGCCTTATCTTTTGGGCTGGTGGCAAGATTCGCTCGGTCGATCTTGCTAGTGGGGATATAAAAACCATTCCGTTCAGGGTCCAAGATAGCCGCACGATTTACTCACCGCCCCACAAAAACGTGGATGTATCTCCTGAGCAATTCGAAACGCGCATGGTTCGGTTCGCTAGCCGTTCACCTGTGGGTTCAACAGTGCTGTTCGAGTCACTGGGCAAACTCTGGATCAAGCGTGGCGACGAACAACCGCAGCGACTCACCAAAGATAGAGAAGGATTCGAGTATTCTCCCGTTTGGTCGCCGGATGGACGAACGGTCTACTTCCTGAATTGGCAAGATGACCAGCTGTCGAGTATTCGCAGTGTTGCCAGTCGCGGTGGCAAGTCCAACACTATCAGCACTGAGCCAGGCCACTATTCATCATTAACCGTATCGGCCGACAATCGCTCACTACTGCTGATGAAAAGCAAAGGCAGCGCACTGACCAGCCCGCACTGGGGAGCCAGGCCAGGCATTTATTTGATGGCAATCAAGACCGGTGAAATGAGCTTCGTGACCGACCGGGGGTTCAACCCGCACTTTGGCGCAGATGGCAGGCTCTTCATCAACGAAAGAAAACGCTCGACCATTGATCGTGGCAGCGATGACGCAAAAACTCTATTACTGTCCATGAACCGTGCCGGTTTTGATGTTCGCGAGGAAGCATCGAGTGATCTGGCGCGAGTCATGCTGGTGTCCCCTGACGGCCAATACATCGCCCATCAACAGGGTTTCGATGTTCATGTCGCTGCCCGACCAATAACAGGTCGGCCGCTTGATCTTGGCCCTGTAATGACAACTTTGCCTGCCAGGCGGGTAAGTCAATCCGGCGGTCTTTATATGCACTGGTCCAATGACAGCAATTCAATTTCATGGTCAATTGGTCCCGAATACCTGACCGTTGATGTGGCAGATGCACTGTTCGACGATGAAGTGACGCGAAAAGCCGTCAACCTTTCGATGGCGGTCGCAACGTCAAAGCCGCAAGGAATTACCGCTATCACTAACGCTCGCCTTATCACTATGAATGACGATCGGCAGGTTATCGATAACGCCACTATACTCATCGAGAACAACAGAATTCTATCGGTGGGTACTGATCTGGCCATCCCTCGAGATGCAAAGATCTTCGACGCGCGAGGCAAGACCATCATGCCAGGGATGATCGATGCCCACGCCCACGGACCCTATGGGCGCGGTAATGTCATCCCGGAACAGAACTATAATGCCCTGGCGCATCTGGCTCTGGGTGTCACCACGGTACACAACCCTTCCAGCAGCGCCGCGCAAGTTTTTGCCGCGGCTGAATATCAACGGGCAGGTAAGATTCTGGCGCCCAGAATTTTTTCAACAGGTAATATCGTTTACGGAGCAAAAAGCGTGGGCTTTGCACCCGTGTCCAACATCGAAGACGCATTACGGCATATTCGTCGACTGAAGGCCCAGGGGGCGATTAGCATCAAGAATTACAATCAACCTCGCCGCGAGCAACGGCAGCAGGTGATTGAAGCGGCGCGCCAGGAAGGCATGCTTGTAGTTGCGGAAGGCGGGTCGCTCTATCACATGGATATGAACCTTATTGCAGATGGCTCGACCGGTGTCGAGCACAACGTACCTGCACTGAACCTTTACAACGATGTCATACAGTTCTGGAGCGCGTCACAAACGGGGTATACGCCGACTCTGGTTGTGGTTTACGGCGGGCTTACCTCGGAGGACCGCCATTACGCCGAGACCGATGTCTGGAAGCATCCGATCCTGTCAAAGTTTGTTCCACCCACTGTCCTGCAGCCAAGATCAGTAAGACGCATTAAGGCCCCGGAGCGAGATTACCGTGATGATGATGCGGCGCGAGCAGCCAAACGTCTTCTGGAAGCCGGCGTCGTGGTGAACACGGGCGCGCACGGGCAACGCGAGGGGCTAGCAACTCATTGGGAGATGTGGAGCTTTGCAGTGGGCGGCATGGATGCTATGCAGGTCCTGTCGCTCGCAACCATTAATCCAGCCGAGTACCTGGGCATGGCAAGTGATCTTGGCTCAATTGAGGTTGGCAAACTTGCCGATCTTGTGATCATGAACAGCAACCCCTTGGAAGATATTCGTATGACCGACGATATCAGTCATGTCATGTTGAACGGTCGACTTTACCGTGCGCAAGACCTCTCGGAGGAACTAACCGGGAACGATCAGCTTGAGCCTTTTTGGTTTTCCGAAGAACGCAAGTCACAGCTCAGCGCTAAAAATGAATAGGGTGCTGACGGCTAGACTTGAAGTTATCGCCTAAGCTATTTTTTGTCGGTACCAAATTGGTATCGGCAATTAAGTAGGCAAAGATGGAGAGGACACAGCCGGTTATACAGAAAAAATTTGCCAACTACAGATTGAGTACCCCTTTGGCAATGACATTTCGCTGAATCTCGTTAGAGCCGCCATAAATCGTCGAGGCTCGGCCGAAGTTGTGATCGCTAACGGCAGTCACCGAATATTCGGGTCCGATGCACGCACTATTGTTTTCGCCGCGAATCTGACGAACATCGAAAGGCATCGCGTAATAAGCAACGGCTTTCACTCTAAGCTCTTCTAGTATCTGCTGAAGCTCAGAGCCAAGAATTTTTAGCGCCGACGCCTCGGCGCCCACCGTTTTGCCATTCGACATTGCGTTCAATATCTTTGATTCGATGCCAGCGAGCGCCTCGAGTTTAATTTCACCCAGATTGATCTGGCGAACAAAGTCATTATCCTGCGCCAATGTTTGGCCAGTATTATCAGATTCCTGAAGGGAGATTTCTCGCAGTGCTTCGACGGCTCTTCTTGACCTGGCAACACCGGCGATGCCCGCGCGCTCATGGCCTAATAGGAACTTGGCGTAGGTCCAGCCTCTGTTTTCCTCGCCGATGCGATTGCCGACAGGGACCTGGACATCGGTGAAGTACACCTCGTTTAAATGGTGCAATCCGTCTATAGAGACAATGGGTTTGACTTCGATTCCTGGAGAATTCATATCGATTAATAAAAACGAGATGCCTTGCTGCGGTTTGCACTCTTTATCCGTCCTAACTAACGCGAAAATCCAGTCAGCCTTGTGCGCATTGGTGGTCCAGATTTTTTGGCCATTTACGATGTAGTTATCGCCATCTTGCACTGCGCTGGTTTTTAGTGATGCTAAATCGGAACCGCTTCCAGGCTCGGAGTATCCCTGACACCACCATAAACTGCCGTCCATAATGCCTGGAAGGTGCTGTTTCTTTTGCTCATCTGTGCCAAAAGTATAGATAACCGGCCCCACCATGCCGATACTAAAAGGCATGATCATTGGCGCCCCCGCCAGCGCATTCTCTTCATTAAAAATATGTTGCTGCATCAGGTTCCAACCGGTGCCGCCGTATTCTTTTGGCCAGCTAGGGGCTATCCAGTTCTGATCGAAAAGGGCTTTGTGCCACTCTTGTCCTATCGCTTTAGGTATTCCGAAGCCCAAAGCCGCGGCCTGGCGCATTTCCGGAGTCAGATTGTTAGAGAGAAAGTCACGAACTTCTGTTCGAAAAGAATCCAATTCAGCAGAGGTCATATTGCTATTACCTGGTCGACTATTTATTTCACCGATCTTGGGAGAATAGCAATAAATTGAGCGATTAACGACCTAAGAGGAAATCAATACCGGTCGCGTCCGGCCGAATCCATTGAATGGCTGGATCGCCGCAAGTTAGATTAATCAGCGTATCGATTGAGTAACCACTCTCTGGAGTGAAATTTGGAAAATGCCGGTGCAAAGCAGTGAGCAGGGCCATCCAATTGCTCATGTTTTGATTGATGCAGGTTGCGGGCGAACATTTTATATATAAAATGTAGACTTCAGACCTCACTGCAATCGCCATATGTGGAAGCCACGGGAACGAATTAAATATACTGTTGTGGAAGACCGATGGCCGACCATTAAAGAGGTAGAGACAAGCAGACTATTCGCGCCCATTCAGATTGGTCCGATGAACCTTGACTCGCGCACCTGGGTACCGGCGATGGTGCCGTGGCGGTCCAACGAGAATGGTGATGTCACAGAAGACGTTCTGGCATGGTACGAACGATTCGCCCGTGGAAAACCCGGCGCAATCGTTGTAGAAGCAACTGGCATCCGTGATATACCCAGCGGCCCTCTGTTACGGATCAGCAGCGATAAATACCTACCGGGGCTGACCAGGCTGGTAGACACTATTAAGACCGCTAGCGATGGTGAAACCCGGGTGCTGATCCAAATCATTGACTTTCTTCAAATCCGTCGAAGACCGGATCCAACCAAGTATCTGAATCGGCATCTGATACTTAGGCCTGAACATTACGCCGCCTTAGCCCTGCCTTTTGAAGCGGAAAACGAATCCACGGTACGTTCTGCATTGCTATCGCTTTCGCCCGAGGAACTGGAATCTATTCTTAATCAGAAGGAATGGGAAGATCTGCAATACGGTTATCGCGAGCGAGTAACAGACACTCACCTGCCACATATCGCCCAACTACCGGAAATATTGCCACAGCTGTTTTCCAATGCGGCAATCAGAGCGGAAGCGGCGGGTTTTGACGGTGTCGAGCTGCATTATGCGCACGCCTATACAATGGCGTCATTTCTCTCTGCAACCAATAATCGCGCGGACGGATATGGCAACAGCCTTGAAGGCCGGTTGCGTTTGCCCCTTGAGGTTTATGGCGCCGTTCGTGCAGCGTGCTCGAAAGATTTTGTTGTCGGGTGCCGGTTTTTGAGCGATGAAATTATTGACCAGGGTACACGCATTGAAGAGGCGTGCAGTATTGCCCGGGCGCTGGCGGATGCAGGAATGGATTTTCTTTCAGTTTCCAGAGGTGGCAAGTTTGACGATGCCAAACAACCCAGAGTTGGGGGTGCCGTGTATCCATACACGGGCCCTAGTGGATACGAATGCATGCCTAGTTATATCTCGGATGCACAGGGTCCCTTCGGACGGAATGTTGAACCTGTTTCCCTGATACGTGAGCTTTTGCGCCTACACGGGCTGAATACGCCGGTAGTTCTGGCCGGCGGTCAATATGGCTTCTACCAGGCTGAATCTCTTCTAAAAGAGAACAAGGCAGACATAGTTGGCTTCGCACGTCAGGCACTGGCAGATCCGGACTGGTTTTTGAAAGTAAAACTCGGCCTCGGCAATCAGGTGCGTCTGTGCAAATACACTAATTACTGTGAAGGTCTGGACCAGAAGCACAAGCAGGTTACCTGCGAACTGTGGGATCGGGAAAATATGGAACAGCCTGGTATCAGAAAATCTCACGACGGAAGGCGCCGTTTGCTGGCACCCGAGTGGTCGCCGCCGGTAATCGACCCCGTTACAAAATAACCGACCCTAAGCCTCGAGAGCTTCCTCGAACGCGACGTTATCGTCACCGGCAAAAGCAGCATCCCGCAACCGCGCAAGTTCTGTTGCAGATGGCAAACTCGTATCGGTTTTTGTATCTGCCACATTTTGGACGCGTTGAATGATTTTTAAAATTTGTTGAGTGGTGCGATACCGGGTATCTCCGTATCCTTTGATCAACCGGCCACAGCTTGCAAGTTCAACTGCAGCTTCCTGATCGTGCGCAGCCAGAACACGGACAGCCTCCAGCCAATGGGATATGAGCCTATGTTCGTGTTGATAACCCAAACTACCACGACGAAATCTGCGCATTTTGGCCAGTAGAGTAAGCAGAGCAAAAATGCTCACAGTGTCGGTCCGCAGCTTGCGTCCACCCATAAAAAAATTGATAAGGCTCACCATTATGCGGCTATTGGAAATAGCAGACGCCAAACCAACGGGTAACATCGCACAGACTTCCTCAACACGCGGCCTGAAAAATTCCGCCACATATAAAATCTGCTGGTCTTCTGCACGTACTTCCTTCCGAATGGAATCACCACGAGCGGTGCGGGTTTTCAATTGCGCAACTCGAGGAATATCTTCGTAACACATCCAAAGAGCCAGATACCTTGCAACATGGCGACTTAGCAGAAAATTGGAATTTCCATTGTCTATTCTGGCAATGCTTTGCAGGTGATCCAGGTACTGTCGGGCGTAATCAATATCCTGGTAGTCCACCAGTTTAGTAATGCCGTGATAGAGAATTTCGTGTAAGCACGGCTCATAAGCTCTGGCAAGCGTAAAGAGCGCTTTACCCTGGTCTGTTTTGGCATCCGGAAATATAAACTCTGCATCTGGTTTTGCTGGATCAAAGCTTTCAACCATTGACGCCGGTTTACCTGCGCGCTCGAAACTTGCATTAAAGGCAGATAGGTTGCTCTCCCCGGATTGTTCGCTTCCACGAATTACTTGCTCGTAACTTGACCTATCAAAGGGCAAGGTATCAGAGGCCGCCAGTGCTCCAAGCATAACGGAACTGATCACTGATTGATGCGCGCTAGCCAGTTGCTCCATATCGTAGTGGATAAATTGCTTTGAATACCGGTCCGCCAGATCAAGCAATGCAGTGGCATCAATTGTTCCATCTGCAATATCGGACTTTTCACTAATGCCATACACCCGGTGACTGGAGGATATAAGGGTCGTTTTGTCTTTGCTGACAAACCCCCGGTCGATCATCCGTCCTGCTTCAGCGATTTCAGAAGTAATTGTAATATCTATGTCTCCCTGAGCAGGGAAAAGGGACAATACGGGCAGTTCGTTTCCAGCTGCTGCACGTGGGTACAATTCCAAGTAGTAAATTGTCGCGCCGGTACGCTGTGCAACCCCCGCCAGTGAAGTGGTCTGGCACAACCAGTTATTAGCTTCTGCTACGTCGATGACCCAATTGGTAAACACACCTCCGCCTTCACCCCCGAGCGCTGCGGCGATCATTTTTATCGGTTGTACAGTATTGCTCACAGGGAATTCGCTGCCAATTTGTCGTCCTGCATCCAGGAAATTACCCGTCGTCTCACTCTGGCTATAAAGCGGTCCCAGGCACTGGGGTTGTATATCAGGTCCACCCGTGAAAAAGACGGACAAAGCACCGCCGAATGGACATTTTCTCCACACACTCCGCAGCCAACACAACTGTTATCGACATAGCTCACCGGATCCTCACGCAGTGGGTCGGGGTTTGGCTTTATCGTTAGTGATGGGCAACCGGATAATCTTATGCAGGCATGATCACCGGTACAGGTTTCATTATCGATAACGAACCTGGAACGCACGGTTCGGCGTCCGTTATTGATAGAATTTTTGATCAGAGGTCTTATGCGGCGCTGCCGGTTCAACATGCACTCCCCCTCGGCAATGATCACCTTAAGGCCGGGTTCCGCGGTGGTCAAAGCCTCGCGCAGTGTAGCTTTCATTTTATCGATGCTGTACGTGCTAACAGTTCTAACCCATTTGACCCCAGCGCCACGGCAGGCTTCATCGATAGGCTGCTGATCCGGCCTGCCGGCTTTATCAGTATCCATTGTTGTGGCTATCAGACGATTGGGTTGCACCAGTGAAGGGATATCCTGGCCACCGGTGGCTGCTGAATATCCATTATTTACGATTATCAGCACACCATCGTGGTTATTAAAAACAGCACTGGTAACGCCACTCGTCAATCCGTTGTGCCAAAAGCCTCCGTCACCCATGATGCTGATAGCTTTGTGGGGCAGCGTGGTACGGATGCTCGATGAACTGGCCAAGGACAAACCGTAACCCATAATGGTATTGCCCAGATTAAAAGGTGCAAGTGTCGCAAAGGAGTGACAACCAATGTCGGAGGAGATATGAAACTCTCCGAGGTCTTTCTGTACCTGTTTAATCGCAGAAAACATCGGCCGCTCTGGGCACCCGGTACACAGTCCCGATGGTCTGGGAGGGACGTTACGGGTCAATAACTGACTATCTTCTGCGACGAGCACTTCCTGAAAATCGCGCACTTCTTTACTTGTTAGCCGCAGATTCAGTCCCTCGACAGGAAACCGCTCCAAAAATTCCGTAATGCCGAGTAATGTTACTTGACCGGTATACTCACCGGCACCGGGCAGTATTTCCTTACCATAGAGTCGCGTGTCGATATCGGCCTTGCGAAGAATACTAAACATACTATGTTCAATGTATTCCGGTTGACCCTCCTCAATGAGCAGTACTTGTTTCTTACTTTCGCAAAAGCGAATCACTTCTTCGGGTATAAGCGGGTAGGCTACGTTTAATACATAAATTGGTACATCCGTATGGCCAAAACAATCAGCCAGACCCTGACGCTCCAGAGCGCGGATCACGGTGTTATAACTGCCGCCGCACGTGATAATTCCGACTTCATCATATTTGCCGGGAAAGAACTCGTTCAGAAGATTGTCACTGATGTATTGAACGGCTGCCGGCCAGCGGCTTGCTACTTTTTCCTGCTCCTGATCGTATACATTGGGCGGCAGAATGATTTTTTCCGCCTCCCTTTTCGGTTGCACCTTATTTAGGTTGCTGTAAGTCGGCGCGACATTGTCGCCCGCAATAAATTCACCCGTCACGTGGCATTCACGAATTCGCATCATGTAGAACACAGGTGTAGAGCTCGCTTCAGAAAGACGGAAACCCTGTTCCACCATTGCCACCATACTGGTGAGGTTGGGCCTTGGGTCCAGCAACCACATCTGGGCTTTCATGGCAAAAGCATAGGTTCGCTCCTGCATAATGCTTGAGCCTTCACCGTAGTCTTCCCCTACGATGACCATTGCCCCACCCGTGACTCCTGAAGACGCAAGATTCGAAAGGGCGTCGGCGGCTACATTCGTACCGACGACCGATTTCCAGGTAACAGCTCCCCTCAATGGATAGTTGATGGACGCACTTAACATTGCTGCGGCAGTTGCTTCGCTGCCACTGGATTCAAAATGTACGCCAAGCTCCTGGAGTATGTCCCTGGCATCGTTCAGGACATCCATCAGGTGGGAAATTGGGGAGCCCTGGTAGCCGCCAACATAGGATACCCCGGACTGCAAAAGCGCCTTGGTTACAGCGAGTATTCCTTCGCCCTTGAACACATCCCCCTGGCTCGCTCGAAGTTTTAAAACTTCGGACTTAAACGAGCGTTCTGCCATGGGTCAGGCGCCTCTTTCTCAGGAAGCTATCAGTGCTAGTACACGAGTAGGGCTTCCGGAGCCTTCTTTTATCTTAAGGGGTGGCGCGATTATTACCGCGCCTTTTGGTGGCAGTAAATCCAGGTTACACAATCCGGCAAGTCCACACTTGTTGGCTCCATGCAGCAAATTGTGGCAGGGGAACATGGGCTCCTGTCCAGCTGCCTGCCCTCCGTCAGTACCGACTGTTTCAACACCAATGCCACAAACATCACGCTCGTTTGTCAGAAAGGTGACTGCTTCAGGTTCCCAGCCGGGTGTATGGGCACCATCTTCAGCCATGTTCAGGTAAGCCTCGTTACTGGTCATCTTTGACCAGTCGGTGCGATACAGAAGCCAAGACCCCGCTTCTATTTCACCATGCTGTGCCTCCCAGCTCTTAATGAAGTCCACCGTTATAAGAAAGTCGGGGTTTGCTGCAGATTCGGCGACAGCATTGATGACACACGCGGGTGCGATAAAACGCTCGGCTGGAAGTGTGTCAGTAGCATGCTCTTCATAATCCTTGCCTGAAACCCAATGAATAGGCGCATCGAAATGGGTGCCCGTGTGTTCTCCGCACTTAAAGTTATTCCAGTACCAGGCCGGGCCCCTGTCGTCGTAACGTGAAATTTCTTCAATATGAAAGGGCCATGACACGCCCCAGCCAAACTCTACCGGTAATTGTAGGGTGGGAGTACTCGGTTGCAGGGTGGTGCTCAGATCAACCACCTTGATACCCCCTCCGGCAAGACCCTGTGCAAGTGCCATCAATGTTTCGGTACTCATGCTCCTCTCCCTTATCTGTAATGTCTTTCACCGTGTTTTAGATTATACTTTAAGCCTAAAATATAAGCTAGATATCTTCCCCGAACACTGCGCTGGAGAAAGCAATGCATCAAACCCTGCTCCCACAAGGGTGGGCCAGACCCAAAGGATATGCAAACGGTATTCTTGCCAAGCCGGGTACGCAAATATTTGTCGGTGGCCAGATTGGCTGGAATGATCAATGTATTTTCGAAAGTGATGATTTTGTAGATCAGGTGAAGCAGGCGCTTTCCAATATTGTTGCTGTGCTTGCTGAAGCTGGAGCAGGCCCGGAACACATTGTTCGCATGACGTGGTACATAACCAACAAGCAGGAGTATGTCGACAATTTAGCCGGTATGGGTGACGCTTATCGCTCGGTAATGGATAGAAATTTTCCCGCAATGAGTGTCGTTCAGGTAGTGGCTCTGGTTGAAGATCGTGCAAAAGTAGAAATTGAAGTAACCGCTGTATTATAGAAATCACAGTGGGCTCGAGACGCAATAAGTCACAGCAGACACACCAACATCCCTACACTAGTGGCCGTGCCCAAAGCTGCCAGATCCCAGCGGCTGCAGAGGACCAAAGCGAGCATCACGCCAGGCGAATATTGTTGTAAAACATAAATTGAAAATGCTTGAAACTGGATCCAAGTGGGCATAGCATCAAACTAACACTTTAGGCCTAAAGTATCATGAGCGATGACCCAATAGCCGGCAAAATGGCCGCTCAAAACAGGCGCGTGAATTAATATGAGTTCCAGGCGCACCTTTATCAAACAATCAGGCGTGGCGCTATCTTACATGCTGGGCGGTACCCACATACTGATGACTCCTGCCGCCGCCCGTGAACGAGAAATCGCGCTGCAGGTATTTTCAAAAACCGAAGTGCTTACCCTTGAAGCATTGGCAAATGCAATTGTGCCCGGCGCTTCGAAAGCCGGCATATGTCATTTTCTGGATTATCATTTGGCCCAGGATGCGGAAGACTGTCTGCTGATGATTAAATATATGGGGCTAGCCAACCAGGCTTATCCGGACTTCTATCAAGACGGGATTGAGAATGCCCGGTTACATGCGGTTAATCGGTTTGGCAAAAGCTGGGCTGAACTCAATCCTTCCGATTCGACTATTTTGCTGGACGAGATGGCAACCGATAGTGTTGCCATGTGGAAAGGCGCACCGGCATCGTTTTTCCTTTTTGTACTGCGCTCGGATGCGGCCGATCTGGTTTATGGCACTGAGGAAGGCTTTGCCAAAATTGGTGTTCCTTACGCGGCACATATCGCACCGAAAAGTAGCTGGTAGGCCGTGAAAAAAATATCAAACCTTCACAAAGTAGACACGCTTATCGTAGGTGCGGGAGCTTCAGGCTGCCTGGTTGCCGCAAAGTCAGCCGGTGCGGGGCAAAACGTCCTGATTCTGGAAGCCGGCCCGGAACGAAAACTCGAGGACTTGTTCAGCTCCCAGATCTGGGCGCGTAAACTCAAGTGGGGCGGAGCACATGTTGAGGAAGAAGGAAACCTGAAGATTGGCAATGCCTTCAATTCAGGCTACGGAACCGGTGGCAGCGCTCTGCACCATTTCGCAGTCTGGCCACGCTTACACGCCAATGATTTTAAAGTGCGAGACACCTACGGCGTAGGGCTGGACTGGCCGTTCGAATATGCCGAGCTCCAACCGTTCTATGATCGTATACAAAAAGAGATTGGTATCAGCGGAGATGCCAGTCAGGAGACCTGGAGACCTCCGGGGGACCCATATCCAATGCCCGCGCTGCCAGTGTTTCCCCAGGGCAAGATCATCGCCAGAGGCTTCTCAGAGCGCGGCATGCAGACTGCACCAATCCCCCTGGCCATTAACAGTGTGCCCGGAAATCAGCGACCCGCCTGCTTGTTTGATGGCTGGTGTGACGCAGGTTGCCCTACGGGTGCACTGGCTAATCCCCTTGTTACCTATCTGCCACAGGCGTTGAAAGCAGGTTGCGATATTCGTCACAATGCGACTGTCACAAAAATACTGCACAACAAACCGGGCACAGCGGTAATCGGAGTCGAATATGTGGCGCGTGACGGGAGCGTGCATCAGGTGCTTGCTGACACGGTTGTGCTTGCTGCCTTTGCGGTGCAAAACGCCAGATTGTTACTTGCATCTCGCTCAGACAAATTCCCTGATGGTCTGGCGAACGAGTACGGCCTTGTAGGCCGCTATCTGATGACCCACATTTCCACATCAATCTATGGATTGTTTAAAGAAGAGACCAGTCCTCACCTGGGGCCTACAGGTGGGCAGCTTATTAACCAGGACAATTACGCAAACAAACAAAGAGAAAACGGTGCGTTTGGATCCTGGCAATGGCTAATTGCCAATGCACTCAAACCCAATGACTTATTAGGGATAGTCAATACACGGCCTGATATTTACGGCGCCGCGTTACACCCATTTATGACCAGGGCAGCCAGGCACATGGGTAACATGGTAAATATTGGGGAGGATATCGCTCGGTTTGAAAACCGCGTATCACTCAGCAAAACACTGGATGCATACGACATGCCCCTGGCCCACACTATCCACAACGTCGGGGCAGAAGGGGATGCTATGAACATGCTTGCGGTACAGGAAGGTCTGGACGTATTCAGGGCGGCTGGTGCGGTGGAAGCCTGGCAGGGTCCTCGTTTCGGTATGCATTTACTGGGTGGAACGGTAATGGGCACTGATCCCAAAGAGTCTGTTACAGACAGTTATGGACGCTGCCACACACTCAACAATTTATACGTCGTGGGCCCCGGAGTATTCCCCAGTAGCGGCGCAGTAAATCCAACGTTTACGATACATGCGCTCGCTTTACGCACTATAGAACATTTGTTGAAAGCTGAATAAATTAATACTTCCTAGTTCCCTTCGAATACCGGCTTTTCCTTGTTCACGAAGGCATCGTAGGCGCGCACAAAATCCTCGGTTTGCATACATATTGCCTGTGCTTGAGCTTCAGCTTCGATGGCCTGGTCCACGCCCATATTCCATTCGTGCTGCAGCTGGTTTTTTGTTATGCCATTTGCGAAGGTAGGCCCGCTGGCGATGCGCTGAGCCATTTTTGTAGCATCACTCAATGGCTCATCACTTAGACCATTATAGAAACCCCAACGTTCTCCTTCTTCGGCCTCCATGGCGCGGCCCGTATATAACAATTCACTGGTACGTCCCTGACCTATGATACGAGGCAAAATGGCACAGGCGCCCATGTCACAACCCGCCAGACCTACGCGGTTGAAAAGAAACGCTACCTTTGCATCGGCTGTTGCGTAGCGCAAATCGCTACTCATCGCGATAATAGCGCCGGCACCTGCGCATATACCTTCTACTGCACTGATAACCGGTTGAGGGCACGCTCGCATTGCCTTTACCAAATCTCCGGTCATACGGGTAAATTGCATCAGCTCTTTCATCGACATTTTTGTCAGCGGGCCAATAATTTCATGTACGTCACCGCCGGAGCAGAAATTACCTCCAGCCCCATGTATCACGACACAAAAAATATCATCGGCATAAACCAGGGCACGAAAAAGGTCACGCAGCTCAGCATACGATTCGAAGGTGAGCGGGTTTTTTCGTTCCGGTCGATTCAGCGTGATACGTGCTACACCCTCACTGGCCTCCCACAAAAAGTGCTTTGCTGAATAGTTGCTTAACTGTGTTGGTTGCATGTACTTCTCCTGAAATATGAAAGCACGGCTTACATAACCTCGCCGCCGCTTACCGAAATTGCCTGGCCAGTAATTGAGCTACTTTCCTCTGCACACAACCAGAGTACGGCGTTGGCTACTTCTTCTGGAAGGACTAGCCTTGCCTGTGGATTTACACTGGTAAATTCAGCGAGTGCCTCGGCTTCGCTACGTCCCGTTTTGTCCTGAATGCTGGCGACAGAAGAACGAATAATCTCGGTATCAGTAAATCCCGGACACACTGCATTAACCGTGATGCCCTGTCGGGCAGTTTCCAGTGCCAGGGCCCTGCTTAAACCCAGCACACCGTGTTTTGCAGCACAATATGCGCTGACATAAGCATAACCACGCTGCGCGGCGGTACTGGCAATATTAATGATGCGACCAAATTTTTTCTCTCGCATGCCGGAGAGCACAGCTTGAGTACAGTGATAGACACCATGTAAATTGACCTCGAATACTGAATTCCACTCTTCAAAGGTCAATTTGTGGAACGGTGCACTTGGAGCAATACCGGCATTGTTAACCAACACATCTACTAATCCAAAACCCTTGTTATCCGCCGCCAGAGAAAAGGCCTCTTGCACACTTTTTTCGCTGCCAACATCGCAGACAATAGTCTGTACTAAATCGGGTTTGCCCAGCTTGTCTGCAGCGCGCTCGAGTACATCCTTGCGTCTACCCATCAGCGTGACGGGAATATTATGGTTCACTAACGAATGCGTTATCGCGGCACCTATTCCGGTGCCTGCACCAGTTACCACTGCATGAGAAAGTTTTTTCATAGTCTGTACAACTCTAGTTTATAGGTGCCTTTGGGTCAGACAGTGTCGTTTCCGCTTCCCGCTGGAGATTAATGTGCAATTGCCGATAGCCCATAAAGTATTGCTTCTGTTCCGAGACGCCGTTCCCCATATAGCCCATTTGAGCGGCGGCCCTCATGGTCCAGTTGGGGTCTGCTAAATGCGGTCGGGCGAGACACACGAGATCTGCACGTCCCGCGGCAATAATACTGTTCACATGGTCCGCTTCATAGATGTTTCCAACTGCCAATGTCGCAATACCCAGCACGTTACGAATTTGGTCTGAGAGCGGTGTCTGAAACATGCGGCCTGGCCTAGGCTGGGATTCGTGAGAGGTTTGTCCGCTGGATACATCGATGATATCAGCGCCCGCAGCGTGGAAAGCGCGGGCTATTTCCACCGCCTCGTCTTCTGTAATACCCGCATCTCCCATCCAGTCGTGGGCAGAAATGCGTACCGACATGGGTTTGCTCAAGGGCCATGCAGCGCGCATAGCGCTAAAAACTTCTAATGGGAAACGTAGTCGGTTTTCAAGGCTACCTCCGTACTCATCCGTACGATTGTTTAGAATGGGAGTGATGAATGAAGCAATGAGATAGCCGTGGGCAGCATGCAGTTCCAACATATCAAATTCAGCACGGTTCGCCCTTAGCGTTGCGGCCACAAACTGATCTTTTATGTCGTTCATGCCGTCACGGTCGAGCTGCATAGGCGTATCACTATAATGGTCATAAGCGAGCGGGCTGGCAGAAACCAGTGGCCATCTGTCTTCAAGGTCCAGAGGGTCATCCAGGCGATCAGGATGCCATTCCCACGGAACTTTGGTCGCGCCCTTGGCCCCGGCGTGTCCTAATTGCATAACAAATTTTGCCTGGGTGTGGGCGTGCACAAATTGGCTAATCT
>Ga0208971_1000201_pt1 | contig 45470 bp, 39 predicted proteins | sample AOAMet1_18_M0_10_2_FD_188229 | JGI IMG/M metagenome (GOLD analysis project Ga0208971, IMG submission 188229) | Ammonia-oxidizing marine microbial communities from Monterey Bay, California, USA - CAN11_18_M0_10 (SPAdes) | ecosystem: Environmental > Aquatic > Marine > Intertidal zone | place...
CCGCTCGCGCGGCTGGATCACTTTCCACTCCCCCATGGGATCATCGGCCCGCAAGACACGGTACTCCTGAGACAGCGTTTGAGAAGTGTAGATCACCAAGTAAGCATCACTCTTGGTGCGGTACACACCGCAGGCAAACGTATCGTCCTCTTCTTCAAACACCAAGACATCGTCCTCGACGGGCGTGCCCAAAACGTGGCGGTACACTTGGTTGCTGCGCAGGGTCTGTTCGTCCTTGCGTGTGTAGAACACCGTTTTGTTGTCTGCTGCCCAGGTAGCGCCGCCGGTGGTCACCGGAATCATATCTGGCAACATCTCACCGGTTTTCAGATCCTTGAAGTGAACGTTGTATTGGCGGCGGCTCACGGTGTCCACACCAAACGCCAAAATGCGGTTGTCATCGCTGACGCCCATTCCACCCACAGCGAAATAGTCGTGTCCTTCGGCCAGTTCATTCTGGTCCAGCATGACTTCTTCTTCGCCGGTGCACTCCTCGTACTTGGTCTCCTCACCTGCGGGCTTGCGGCAATTGATGGAATACTCCTTGCCTTCTGCGTAGCGGGTGTAGTACCAATAACCGCGGTCCTTCACCGGAACGCTGCGGTCGTCCTTCTTGATGCGGCCTACGATTTCATCGAACAGCTTCTCTTGAAGGGGCTTGGTGTGGGCCAACTTCGCGTCGATGAACTTGTTTTCCTCCTCCAGGTAATCGATCACGTCCTGGGTTTGCGCATCGGCCGATTCCGCGTTCTTCTGGTCATCGCTCAATCGCATCCAGAAGTAGTTGTCGACACGGGTGTCTCCGTGGTCGGTCATTTCAAACGGGACTTTCTTGGCCACAGGAGCGGCCATATCATCGTTTTGGGACATGTCTGAAGGGGATTGACAGGCGGTTAAAGAGGCCATGGCAAAAAGCACCACAAAGGCACCCGCCAAGCGGTCACAGGTCTGAAGTCGGAGCATGAGAATCGTGTAATGGACTCCAATATTAGCCCATAGCCCGATGGCCCGACACTTCTAATTCTTAAAGAGCGGCCTCCTCGGCAGAGAACACCCGAAACTCAAACCGCTCCATGATGGGGTTCGAGAGGAGTTTTTCGCACGCTTCAGCCACCAACTTTTCAGCCTCTTCACGGCTTCCCGCTTCGATGTCCAAGGTGATGTGCTTGCCAATCCGAACATTCGTGAGCTGTCCCAAACCGATGTTGGGCAGGTTGTTGGTCACCGCCTTGCCCTGCGGGTCAAGGAGTCCAGGAAGGGGAAGAATGTCAATGGCCGCGTGGAAGTCCATATTCAGTGCGATTTCTTTGGAAGGAGCAGATGACGAACCGCCCCAAGCAATGGGTACGAAATTAAGGCAACTGCGACACCAGCTGGCCTGAAAAACAGACAAACCAAAAGGGCCATCAACAACCATCCCAATCGCATCACGTCCCACCTCTTGTCTGTTCCCCAATGTTTGAAGCCAACCTGCGGCCAACTGGACACCATGCCCAGTGGCAATAAAGTAGCGCCGGCAAGGCCAAGCAGCCACAACCAGCTGCCTTCCGTCCCTGTAGATTGAGACCAGATCAACAACAGCCCACCCCAGAACAGTGCAGCAAACGGCGCGGGAATCCCTTCGAAGCCACCATGATGTTGCTCGTCCTCAGGCTCCGCCGTCACCGACTTCAACGAAAACCGGGCCAGCCTCCATGCCGCGGCCATGGCAACAGACAATGGCAACAAGGTGATCCAGCCCAAACTTGAAGGGAGCACCCCCATAGCCCGCCATTCCATCATCAGCGCTATGCCAACAAAAGCAGGTGCCAGGCCAGCAGAAATCAAATCCGCCATGGAATCCAACATGGCGCCCTGTCCATTCTGGGCGCCCATCCATCGGGCCACAGCTCCATCGAGCAAGTCACACAATTGTCCAAACATCCAGACCACCAGCATCCACTGCAAGCCCGCAATGCGCCTTTCCTCGGTCCCGGTGAAGCCCATCCATGACTCTAAGAGCCCCAAAGAGGCCAACCATTCGGCGGGAGACCAACCTAAATCAAACTCTGATGCAGCCCACCAACACACCAAAGACCCAACCCCCAAATTTGTGAGCGTCAATACATTGGCTGGTACAGCACGCCATGCTATGCCCCTTGCTTTCCTCCTTTCCACAGCACGAAAATTAGACTGAATGAAACCCTGCGGTACACCTTCCGTATATTTGCATCCCCGCAACGGTGGGGAAAACTGGTCTGGTGGCCGAGTGGCTAGGCTCAGCTCTGCAAAAGCTGCTACAGCGGTTCGAATCCGCTCCAGACCTCCAACAAAAAAGCCCGGCTTAGGCCGGGCTTTTTCATGAGGTCTATTTCGTGAATGCTCAATCACAAGACTGTCCAAACTCGGACAGAACGAGCAAAATATCTGCCACGCCAATCAGACCGTCTTGGTTCACATCGGACGGGCAACTCGAAGACAAATCAAATTGGCAACTTCCGTTGTCCATCGTAGCACCCGAGGCATAATTCAATGCCCCGACATAAGTGCATCCTGCGACGTCATCGACATCGCAAATTCCATTTTCATTGGTGTCGCTCTGACATGAGCCGTTGCAAATGCCTACCGCGTCATAGGCTCCAACACAAGGGTCCACGTCATCGCAAATTCCATCTGCATCCATGTCCATGGTGCATCCGCCTCCACACACACCCAAGACGTCCACCACATTGCCGTTGCAGTCACAATCTCCAGCGGGGATGTCAGAGCAACCACAATCGTAAACGGCCCCTGGCCCGTTGCAAACCCCGCACGCATCCAACACGCCCACACAAGGGTCCACGTTGTCACAAATGCCGTCTTCATCGAGATCCGCAGGACAACCTCCTGAACAAACCTCACAGCTTTCCCAGCAGACTGCAGGCAAGACAATGGCGCCATCCACAGTCAACACCCTGTTGACAAACGATCCGGTGGTCAAGGTGCAAGGCTCGCCGCTGGCAAACTGTTCTGAAACACCCCAATCGAAAGTGGTGAACTTGTACTCCTGCACCCCTTCTGGCCAGAACATGGTCACGGTCCAAATGCCATCACCGTCCGAATCAGACAAAGGTTCAGCTGTTGCATCCCAACCGTTGAAAGTCCCCGCCAAGAAAATAGGGCCGTCGGGAGAAGATGGGTCGTTCATGTCCACCGATAAGGTCACAGGAAAAATACAAGAACCGTCGTCTATGGTGGCGTTTGAGAGGTAATTGATGGCGTCCTGATCGGTGCAGCCAGAGACCGTTCCGCCGCCGCCGCCGCCGCCGCCCTCCCCGATGCCGGGACGCGTCGCCAACCAGTACAACGTATTGGTCTTGGTATTGCCATCGTCATAGCCGTTGAGCGTAGCCGCTTCACTCCAAGCAGCGTCGGGATCAATCACAGCATGCGCCATGTAAATGAACCCCTTCCAACCCTCTCCCAAAGCTGGATTTCCGAGCACAGAAGACACCACAGGGTACTCTTCTTCAATCCACTCTGCCCGCAACAATTCCTCAGTTATCGGCGTGTACGGCAACATTTGAATGCCATGAATGAACTCGATGTTTGCCCCGAAAAACGTAGTGTAATCCACCTTGGTGCCCCATAAAATGCCCACCACTTTGTTCGATGCAAAAGGCTCAGGGTAAATGCCCTCTCCAGCATTGATTTGCCAGTATTTCCAGGTGGACCGCAATTCCGTCGCCAGCATCATCCTCCCGAGGTCGCGAATGCGGTCATCTTCGATTGCCAAACCATACAGATAAACACCGTACCAAGCATTGACCGCCTCAGAGGAACTTTCTTGATTCCGAGAATCTCCAAACTCAAACAAACCGGCTGCCCACGAGTGGCCCACAAACCAATCCTTGTTGCGCATGTAGCCGTAGTGCGGGTCCGTCCCTGAAGGTTCGGCGATGTCACGGATCAGGTGCATCACCTCATCGCCCCACTGAGAAACCCACGAAGGATTGTCCTTGGCCATGGCCGCAGCGGCATAAATCCAGTAACCATAATGGAAGTGATGGTCGTTGTAGTAACCCTGCCCGAAAGCAGCACTGGAATTGTTGAGTCCAGAAGAAATGACCAGACCTCCCCAAGTGTTGTCATACACCAAAGGGTCTCCATCCTGACCGGCCAACCGCTGTTCAAGGGCAGCACCCAATGTGTTTCGGTATCCGTTGGCCAAGGATGTCTCCCCCAGCTCATCGGCGATCAATGCCAACCGCGCGAGGGCAGAAAACTGCTTGCCCCCAAAGTATGGGTCAGGCGCCGTCACTGAAAAGCCAACGTCCTGAGCAAGGGCGTTCCGAACGTCCTGCTCCAATGTTGGCTCTATGCCATTGGGCGACTCAAAACCAATCGTAGTCAGCGGCTCCTCCATGGTCCAAGCCAGGCCAGAAATGCCCGTCATGTCCCCTTTCAATGTGTTGCGAACCAATCCAGGCGTCGTGGGAGAGGTGAGCACGTCCATGTGGTGCGGCAAAGCCAGCATCAACAATGGACCACTGCCTTCCGTCTCCCAATCAAACACCAATTCACCCATGTCTCCTGTGGCCGTAGCGATGACTTCACCTCCGACGGGAACCCGTCCTGCGTGTGCGTCGAGTACCGCTTCGTCACCACCTTGAGAGAGGGCCGCCCTCAGCGTACCGCTAAAGGAACCCGATGCGACCAAAGCCCCGCCAGAAACGGTCATGGTCACAGACGATGACGCGTACACAATCCAAGTCTGACCGTTGTTGAGCTCCATCACGAACTTGGTCCCAGTCACCGTAGCATTGGGCGAACCTCCATTCAGTCCGGTGATCGCGTGCACAGTACCCACACGTGGAGTGAGTCCGTTATAATGCGCCGTCATGTAAGGTTGGCCACGCACAAGGTTGGCGTGCATAGATCCTGGTCCAGAGCCCCAATCGATCCTCACGTGAAGTGGGCCGTAATCGGTGATTTGACGTGCAGGAAGGCCTCCGACAGCACCAAGATTGAGGTTGTCGGTAAATGACGTCAAGATGTAGTTCTCGGCGACCACTTTATTCGGGAACCCGAAGCGCAAAGCGCTGTTGTCGACCTGCACCAAATATGGCAAGGTGTTTACAGTCAACCCCCCTCCCCCTAAAGCGAGGTTCTGCCACCAAGCATTGGTCGGCAAAGGGGTTGAAGTGTTGGCCCAAAGTCCCGTAGGCGAAAGTCCGTGGGATTGGCTCGAAAAAGTCGGTGTCGATGTCGACAAAGGCGAATCTCCCAAGAGGTTTTCTTGTGATTCACCAGCCAAGCAACACACAAAAGCAAGAGAAAGGAAAAAGCAGCGCATGGTATCCCACACAAGATACTTTTTGGAGACTTCACATTGGCTCTCCCCACCCATGACATCTGTCAGTTTTTTGTGATTGCCGCAATACCTGGAAGGATCTTTCCTTCCAGCCCTTCTAACATGGCGCCACCTCCCGTAGAAACATAACTAACCTTGTCCGCGAGGCCCGCTTTATTCACGGCCGCAACAGAGTCGCCTCCCCCCACCAATGTGTAGGCTCCTTCCTCTGTGGCAGCCACAATGGCATTGGCAATGTGGTTTGTCCCTTCCGCAAATTTGTCAAACTCAAAAACTCCCATGGGTCCATTCCACAGGATGGTTTTGCAATCCGCCAATGCCGCTGCAAAAACCCCACGACTTTCCACTCCAATGTCCATGCCTTCCCATCCATCGGGAATGGCCTGGGTAGGGTGCGTTTCTTGTGCAGCATCAGGTGAGAAACCATCGCCACACAAAGTGTCAGTGGGCAGATAGACATCAATGCCCTTTTGCTTGGCCGCTTCAAGCAAGGCCAAGGCCTCGCCGTGCATGTCAGACTCCACCAAAGAACCCCCGATCTGTCCGCCTTGTGCTTGCACAAAGGTGTAAGCCATGCCGCCTCCAATGACCAGCTTGTCTACCCGATCCAGCAGGTTTTTGAGCACCGCCAACTTTGAGCTCACTTTGGCCCCGCCAATGACAGCTGCAACTGGTTTTTGGGCTTCTCCGAGGACCTTTTCCATGGCCTTGACCTCTCCCTCCATCAGAAAACCAAAGGCCTTGTCTTCCGGAAAAAACTTGGCGATAACCGCAGTGGAGGCATGGGCGCGGTGCGCCGTTCCAAAGGCATCGTTGATGTAGAAATCACCGTTCTCAGCCAGTTGTCCAGCAAAGAATTCATCCCCCGCCTTCTCCTCTGCATGGAAGCGCAGGTTTTCGAGCACTGCGACCTCGCCCGCCTCCAAGGACTGGGTGATTTCCAATGCTTCATCCCCAACGCAATCTGAAGCGAACTTGACTTTGAGGCCAAGCAAATCCTCTAGGGTCGGCAAAATGTGACGCAGTGAAAGCGCTGCATCGCGGCCTTTCGGGCGACCGAGGTGGCTCATCAACACCACACTTCCGCCCGTATCGAGCACATGCTGAATGGTGGGAATGGCAGAACGGATCCGCGTGTTGTCGGTCACCTCACGACCACCATCTTCAGCGGGCTGGGTCATCGGCACATTGAAGTCCACACGGATGAGGGCGCGCACGCCGTCGAAGGAAAGGTCTTTAAAAGCCATGGGGTTCTAAATCTTGTGGTTCAGGAGAAAAGGGTCGACCAGCCTACGCGCTCAGCGACGCGGGCAGGAAGCTCCGAAATGGGAATGCGAACTTGCTGCATCGTGTCACGGTCGCGCAATGTCACCGCGTTGTCTTCCAACGAGTCATGGTCAACAGTGATGCACAAAGGCGTACCAATGGCATCTTGACGGCGGTACCGGCGGCCGATCGCGTCCTTCTCATCGTACTGCACGCTGTGGTCCAGCTTGAGGAGGTTCATGATCTCCCGTGCTTTTTCTGGGAGGCCATCTTTCTTGATGAGGGGCAATACAGCCAGTTTCACAGGAGCCAGCGCTGCCGGAATGCGCATTACAACGCGCTCCGAGCCGTCCTCGAGGGTTTCTGTCTGCAGTGCGTTGGACAACACAGCCAAGAACATCCGGTCTAAACCAATGGAGGTCTCAACCACATAGGGAACGTAGCTCTCCTCTTTTTCGGGGTCGTAAAAGCGCAGCTTTCTGCCGCTGTGCTCCTCGTGCGCTTTCAGGTCAAAATCCGTCCGGCTGTGGATGCCTTCAAGTTCTTTGAACCCCATCGGAAAATTGAATTCGATGTCACAGGCAGCATCGGCATAATGGGCCAATTTGATGTGGTCGTGAAAACGGTAAGCCTCTTCACCAAGACCGAGCGCTTTGTGCCATTTGATGCGGGCTTCCTTCCAGTATTCATACCACTTTCCTTGTGTGCCAGGTGCCACAAAGAATTGCATCTCCATCTGCTCGAATTCACGCATTCGGAAAATGAACTGACGGGCGATGATCTCATTGCGGAACGCTTTGCCAATCTGCGCAATGCCAAAAGGCAGCTTCATGCGGCCAGACTTCTGCACATTCAGAAAGTTTACGAAGATGCCTTGGGCCGTTTCCGGACGCAGGTAAATCACGCCAGAGTCACCACTGACCGCTCCGAGTTCCGTCTTGAACATCAGATTGAATTGCCTCACGTCTGTCCAGTTCGCTGAGCCAGTCTCAGGGTCTTTGATGCCCAGGTCTACAATCAGCTGCTTTACAGCATCGAGGTCCTCGGCGGCCATAGCTGTTTTGAAGCGGCCATTGATGTCGTCAATCTCGGCCTGTCGCCGCACACAATTGCCATTGGTCGCCAGGAACTGGTCCTTGTCGAAGTCGTCGCCAAACCGCTTTTGGGCCTTGGCCACATCCTTGGCAATCTTGGCGTCAATCTTGCCGATGTGGTCCTCAATCAACACGTCTGCGCGGTAACGCTTCTTGCTGTCTTTGTTGTCGATCAGCGGATCGTTGAACGCATCCACATGGCCGGAAGCCTTCCAAGTGGTGGGGTGCATGAAAATACTCGCATCCAAACCCACAATATTCTCGTGCATGCGCACCATGGCAGTCCACCAATAAGCCTTGATGTTGTTTTTGAGCTCGACGCCCAGCTGGCCATAGTCATAGGCAGCACTTAGACCGTCGTAGATGTCGCTAGAAGGGAAAACGAAGCCGTATTCCTTGGCGTGTCCAATCACGCGCTTGAGGTGGTCATCCTGTTGGGCCATGTCAAAAAGGGGTGTTGTGGGGGGCCTCAGGGTGGGCATTGCACCCTGATTGAGCGGCAAAAATAAGGCTTCCCGCCTAGGGATGTACCTTGGCCCCATGGCCAAAAAAGCCCTGTCCAACGAGCGCATTGGCATCATAGGAAGCGGAAGCTGGGCCACGGCGCTCGCAAACCTGTTTGCCCTGCATCCAGAAGCTTCAGAAACCCCCGTGAACTGGTGGATCAGGCGAGAGAAGTCGTTGGATCACATCGCCAAAATTGGCCACAACCCACATTACCTGAGGGGCCTTTCCTTGCCTTTGGAGCGGTTGAACATGTCGACAGACATCCAACAGGTGGTGGACCAAAGCGACGTCTTGATTTTGGCCATACCCAGCGCCTATCTGGATGGCGCCTTGCGAGGAAATGGGGTCCAAGGCTTAGAAAAGAAGACCGTCTTCAATGCCATCAAAGGCTTGGTCACCGATGAACACCACATTCCTGCGCGTTACCTGCACAAAGTCATGGGGGTGCCTTATGGCAGCATTGGGTTGATTGCAGGGCCCAGCCATTCTGAAGAAGTCGCCCAAGAAAACTGGACCTACTTGACAACCGCCAGCTCAGATCCCGCACTGGCACAACAGCTCGCCGACCGGCTCGCCCAACCTTGGCTCAGAACACACATCACAGACGACGTTTTTGGAATCGAACTCGCAGCAGTCCTCAAAAACATCTACGCAGTGGCAGCTGGCATCGCACACGGCGTAGGTCTGGGGGACAATTTCATCGCGGTACTGATTTCCAATGCCCTCATGGAGACGGACCGGTTCTTGCGCGCCGTGACAGCCAAAGAGAGGGAAGTCAGCGCCTCGGTGTATCTGGGAGACCTTTTGGCAACGGCTTATTCACCGCACAGCCGCAACCGCACTTTGGGGACCATGGTGGGCAAAGGCTACCGGGTCAGCGGCGCACTGGTGGAAATGGACATGGTCGCAGAAGGCTACCCTGCTGCGCTTGGCATTCACCACATCAACCAAAAGTTCAACGTCCCCATGCCCGTCGCAGAGTGCACTTACCGCATCCTTCATGAAGATGCCGTCCCAGCCGACGAAATGCGCCTCCTGGCCGACAACATTCATTAGGTTTTATTTGATTGGGCAACGAAATCCTGACCGACCTTGTTGAGGTACTGTGCGTTTCATCCTGATCATATTGATTGTCTGGGCCTCATCCCTGACTGCTCAAGTCAGGTTTGTGCCCAACCATGGACAATGGCCGGAGCATGTTCAGCACCGAGCGGACGTGGTCAGCGGCAGCGTACAAGTGGACGGCGAAGGGTGGACCTGCTGGCAATGGGCTCCCTCAGAATTGGACGACCACCACGCTGGAAAGAAGCAGGGCATTCTCTGGCAAGCCAAGTGGCAACAGGCCGAGGTCAGTCACTCCGACGATTGGACCACCAGCGAAACCGACGGTGACAAACTGCATTTCTATTTGTCCCCTGATCCGGAGCATTGGGCCGAACATGTTCAAGCCGCCCGCCGCGTCGAACGGGACAACCTCTGGCCGGGAATTTCCCTGCGCTGGCGTGGCACACGCAACGGAAACGCCAAGTTTGAATGCACCGTATCGCCCGGAGCCGACCCTTCCATGGTCGCGTGGGAGTACACGGGCGTAACCCCACAGTTGAATCCAGATGGAAGCCTGGACCTCATCCATCCGCTTCACAACAAGTCAGAAGGGTTTTCCGCCCAACTCGCGCGTCCATTTGCCTATCAATTGACCGCCGAAGGCACCATGCTGACAGTAGAGTGCTCTTACCAAGTCAATGGCAATGTCGTCCGGCTCAATGTGGGGGCCCATGAACCCAGCTTGCCTTTGGTCCTGGACCCTGAAATTTCATTTTCCACTTTCGCCGGGTCTACAGGAGACAACTTTGGCACTACCGCCAGCAATGGCCCCGACGGCTCCCTCGTCGGCGGCGCAGTGGCTTTTGCACCTGGATATCCGACCACGCCGGACGCCGTCCAAACCACCATGGGGGTCTTCACAGATGGGGTGAGCCACATGGCCCTCACCGTATTCAGTGCGGATGGTTCTGCCTTGCTCTACAGCACCTACCTCGGAGGCAGCAATGCCGACATTCCACACAGCCTCGCCTTCAATCCCAATTGGGGCCGCATGGCCTTATTTGGCACCACGGGGTCCAGTGACTTCCCGGTTACCGCAGGCGCTTTCCAACCCAACCTTGCGGCCGGCCCCGCCACCGACATTACGATTTATGGCGTCGACCCCCAGCCCAATGGGGTGGATTGCGTGCTCGCTTCGTTTAGCGCCGTTGACTTCACCATGGAGGCGGCCTCGTTTTTTGGCGGGTCAGGAATTGACGGAGTCAACAGCGCCAACGGCCTCCGTGCCAATTTTGGAGACTTCTACAGGGGCCAAATCGACATTGGGCCCGAAGGGTCTCTATGGATCGCCACCACCACCACCTCTACCGACCTCAATATGCCGGGCAGCCCTGCCCATGCGGGCAACTTTGACGCCCTCATCGCCGGTTTTGATGCCGACCTCACCACCCTGCTGTGCGGCAGGACTTTTGGCGGTTCAGCAAGCGACGCTGCTTACTGCTTGGAGGTCGCGCCAGACAATTCCTTTGGCAATCTGGACAACCTCGACGTCATCGTCGGCGGGGGAACACTCTCCGATGACTTGCCATTGCCCAACGGCGGCATTCAACCTGCTCCCGCCGGTTACGTCGAGGGCTGGATCACAAGGATGACAGCCAGCACCAACGACATCACCGTCCAATTTGGCAGTTACCACGGTTTGGCGGACTACGACCAGGTATACTTCGTACAACGCGATGGTTCCGGCCGGCCATACGCTTACGGCCAAGCCCGCTCTGGAATGCCCATTCAAGGGGACGTCTATGCCAACCCGGGCAGCGGGCAATACATCACTTGCTTCATTGAAGACTTGAGTGACATCGCCTGGCAAACCACGATTGGCACAGGGTCAGGCAACATTGACATCAGTCCCACCGCCTTCTTGGTCAGCGAATGCGAGCAAGTCTATATCAGCGGCTGGGGGGGCCAAACCAACGCCAACAGCGGAACAGCAGATGTGGCGGGCAGCACCACCTCGGGGTTGCCCCTCACCGACAGCCCTTTCCAAGGAAGTACAGACGGCAGTGATTTCTACCTCGCCGTTCTGTCCCCCGACGCCACTGACTTGGTCTACGCCACCTACTTCGGCGGACCCTTTGCCAATGAACATGTGGACGGGGGTTCTTCGAGGTTTGACCCCAACGGCACAGTGTACCAGTCTGTTTGTGCCGGCTGTGGCGGCATGAACGACTTTCCCTCTACAGACAACGCGTGGAGCCCCAACAACCCCAGTCCCAATTGCAACATGGGGGTGTTCAAGTTTGAACTCGGGAAGCTCAATGCCAACATCAACATTGATGGCCCCGACCAATTTTGCCAGGGGGACAGCGTTCAGTTCGAAAACTTCACTTCAGGACCCGCTGCATTCACTTGGGATTTCGGTGACGCCACCTTCAGTGATGAACCTGAACCGCTGCACCTCTATGGGCTCAACGGCACCTTTGAAGTAGAGGTGATTGCACAAGACACCACCGGATGCCTTGCCGCAGACACCGCCTATGTCAACGTCACCATCGCACCCAGTGCCGACCCCCAAATTGCCCCTGTAGACCCGCTGTGCACAGGCGAAAACACGGCGTTACAAGGCAGCGGCAACGGAGACCTCAGCTGGTCACCCCCAAATGGATTGAGCGATGCCAACGCGCCAAACCCTACCGCTAGCCCCTCCACCACGACCACTTACACCCTCACCGACGTTACGCTGTGTGGAACAGAATCCACCTCCATCACGTTGGAGGTTGTCGAAATGGCCACTTCGGCCAGCAACAACACCCAAATCTGCCTTGGAGATGTCGCCCCGCTCTCCATCACCAGTCCTGTAGCCGGTTCAGCGAATTGGACCTACGCATGGACTCCACCACAAGGCCTCTCAGATCCCTTTGCTTCCGATCCTTTGGCTTCACCCGCTACCACCACCACCTACACCGCAACAGCGACCACTGCCGAAGGCTGCGAAGAGTCTCACGACATCACCGTGGCCGTGGTCCCCTCGGCTCCCGGAGGCGAAGTCTACCCCGCGGTCAACCTGTGCGATGGACAAAGTGCTACGCTCAATGCTGCTGATGGCAGCACGTGGGTCTGGAGTCCAACCACAGGGCTCAACAATCCTGCGAGCCAAACCCCTTCGGCCAACCCCTTGGAGTCGACCACCTACACGGTGACCATCACCAACCTTTGTGGAACCGGAACCGATGAGGTGCAGGTCAACGTCATCGTGCCTGAAGCAACTGTGACGCCAGGCGGATGGATATGTCCTGGTGAACCCTTTGCGGTGAGTGCCTCGGGAGGTGTGGGTTATCAATGGGTACCCGGCGCATTGGTGCTGCAACCCGGCTTGGCAGAAACAACCGTGGTCACGACCGCGAGCCAAACCTTCACCGCCTATGTGACCGACGCCGATGGGTGCGTGGCCTCTGCCGACGTCACCGTCAATGTTTGGCCGACTCCCACTGTCGAGGCTGGTCCTGATCAGCGCAACGCATGGCTCGAACCTACATATCTGTTTGGCTCTGTGAGCGGGTCGCCCATCGACTCCTTGTGGTGGAGTCCTGCCGACCCCCTGTCGTGCTCCGACTGCCTGGTGCCAGAAATCCTGCTCCAAGACGACGGCACATTCACCTTACACGTCATTGACACCAACGGATGCCGCTCTGCAGACGCCGTTCAAGTAGAGTTTTACTATCCGCTCTACGTCCCTTCTGGGTTTACCCCTGACGGCGATGGATTGAACGATGGCTGGAGGCCCGAAGGAGCGTGGCTCAATGCAGCAGGCACCTACCTGCAGGGGTATCCTGACCTCACAGTGCTTCCCGGATACCGGGTCGAAATTTGGAACCGTTGGGGCGACCTGATCTGGGCCTCAGAAGATCCAAGGGCCTATTGGACTGGTGGCGTAGGAGGGCCAGGCACAGCCCCAGGCACCTCGTCTATTGGCCAAGGAGAACACGCTGCTCCAACAGGGGTCTACAGTTGGACGGTCCGGTTCCCCACCTTCAAAGGCATCGAGACCCGTCAAGGAAAAGTGAGCCTCATCCGATGAGGTGACTTGACGCGATCAGATCAGCGCAAAATCAAATCGGTCGTCGCAATGCGTTCTTGTCCGTCCACGAGGTGGACGGTGTAAACACCCGGCTCAAACGGACGGTCTGCGGTGAAGAAAATACAGGCCTCCATTTGTTCACCAGCATAATCCAATACCCTTGCTGCAGAAGCCGGAACCCCGCCTGACATGGCCACGGGTGAACGGTCCCCTGGCGGCATGATCTGACCACTGGGGTCCAGCACCTCCAAAAACAAAGTGCGCTCCCCTTTTTCGGCAATTCTGTTTTCCAAAAGCGTAAAACAGGTCTTGATCATTTCGGCCCTTTTGGCACGCGAAGTCTCCCTTTGAGACCCTGTCGAACTGACCCGAATGGCCATAGGGTTGAGGTCCATGGCTTGCAACACCCTTCCCGCCTCGATGATCTCCTCCATGTTGTCTTGCTTCTGAACCAAAGCGTCATTGCGCTGGCGCACTTCCGTGACTTCCTGCGCCATGGCGTCCCGCTCCGCCTGCAAAACGATGTTGGCTTGGTTCAAAGAGTCAATGGTCACCACGTAGCCCTGCATGATTTTACGCAGCGTTCCCGCTTCCTTCTTCAGCTTGGAAACGCTGTAATTCCGGTCCCGCACCTTGCCAATCAGGTCTTCAATTTCACTGCGCTGGGCCGCCATTTCTGCCATCATCAATGAATTCTCCGTCTGCAACGTGTCGTAACTGAACCGAAGCTTCTGCAAATCCAAATCCAATGACTGACGTTCGATTTCACCCGCATTGATTGTGCCTGTTTGGACCTCAATGGTGGTGCCCTGCTGGGAAACCTTGAATCCCAAATACCCCGCTGTGCAAACCAGCACCGCGATGATGATCAAATATGTCGAACGCTGTTCCATGTCGTGAAACAACGCAACAATTGGGCCATTTCGCACCCTTTCTCTACTGAATCCCCACATTCCAACGTGCGTTCCGTCTCAGCGAATCAATGGGTAGAACGCGTCTTGGGTGTGCAGCACCCTGTGGCCATACTTGTTTCTCAGCACTGCAATCACATCGAACCGAACATCCAAACTGCGGTCGGGGTGCTGCGCCAAAAACGCCCTTGCCGCGCGAATCAACCGCTCTTGCTGCACTTGGGACACCATCCTGTGCCAACCGGCCTGAACCGGCTCCGTGCGCGTTTTGACTTCTACCAAAACGAGGTGCGGACCGTCGCGGGCCACCAGGTCAACCTCCAATCGGCCCCTCCGCCAATTGCGCGCCAAAACCTCCCAACCCAGGCCCATGATGTGGTGCAACGCCCGCTCTTCACCCCATCGTCCCAATCCTTGTGCATACGTTTCCATGGGGACCAAGGTGACCGCCGGACCCCAGAGTCAGGCGTACATTCGCCCGGTAATGCACCAGCGTAGGCCCTCATCTCACAGACGTCTTCATCCCGCTTCTGCCCTCGCTCTGATCGCTCTGTTGTGGGCAGCCACTTCTGTGCACAGCCAAACCGGAAGCCGTGCCATGGGCCAAGCCATAGGCTGGGTCGATGGACCCAAAGCCCATGGGAAGTGGTACGCCCACTGGGGTTATCACCGCGCCCAATACTCCAAGGGTGACCTGAACTTGGTGGGGCCCGGCATTGACCTGACCCTCCACGACGTCAAGGCCACCGACATGCCTTCGGCGTTCGACCCTAAAGTGCATTTGAACCCTGCCGCATTCACCATACCGCAGTTCAACGCGAGAATCGGCCGCAAAATCAGAGACGGAATCGCTGTCCCAGGAGACTTTTGGATCAGCGCTGGATGGGACCACTTGAAGTACAAAATCCCCCATACCGTGCATCAAGTCAGTGGGTTCATCGACAGCACCGTGTACGCTCCCCAATCAGAGTTTGACTGGGCCTGGAGGGACTTCAATTTCGAGCACTCTGACGGCATGAATTTCATCCGCATCGCCGCAGAGCGCAACTTCGGTTTCGGCAGGGCCGCGCGCACCCGTCAAACATGGGACACTGCCAACAAAAAATGGCGATTCGGACTGCAAACAGCGGCCAGCTTAGGGGTTGTATTGTGTGCCACCGACGTCCGCTGGATGGGCATTCGCACCAAGCATTATTGGCGCATCACCGGCTGGGGAGTGAGCGCAAGTACAGGCGCTTGGTTGCAATACGGACGCTTTCGAATGCTCGCCCGAATCCAAGCTGGATGGATGGACATAGGAAGAAGTAATTTCTTGGCATCTAGCGACTTAAGCGGAGAGACACCCGTTGTAGAAGGCGCTGCCGCTTCCCTTCTCGACGCCAGTTTTGCGCGACACTCCATGGCTTTTCTCGAACGAGGCATCACCGTGGCCTACCATTTTGGACGTTCAGGAAAGCCGGGGTCTGACGAGCGGGTCCGAACGGCTCCAAGCCGCTGAGCCTATCGGCTTGCGCCTGACTATCTTCGCACGTCACCGCGCATTTCATGTCCGATTCCCCACGCTCACGCCGTCCACAGCGCACAGGTCGCTCCGAAAACCCCAATCGGAAGCGCCCAGATGCAGCGTCCGGAAAATCAGAAAAACGCGGATTCGGCTCTCGCAAGTCCCTCTCAGAAGCTGCACCCACAGGGTCTGACGGCCCAAACAAAGAATCCCGCGGCGGACACAAAAAAGGCCGGCCAGCCACCACACGAGGCGGCCGCCCTCAAAAATTCCGCCCCAAAAAACGCGCTCCACTCAAGGATCCCAGCGCCCCCATTCGCCTGAACAAGTTCATCGCAAATTCAGGCGTTTGCGCCCGTCGCGAAGCAGACTTGCTCATCACGGCTGGCGCCGTGACCGTCAATGGTGAAGTCATCACTGCATTGGGCGCCAAGGTGATGCGAACCGACGATGTGGTGGTCGAAGGCCAAAGGATCAAGCCAGAAGCCAAGCACTACCTCATCCTGAATAAACCAAAGAACTTCTTGGGTACGGCTGGGGACAAACAAGGCCGCAGAACCGTGATGGACTTGGTGCGCAACGCCACGAAAGAAGTGCTTCTGCCCATCGACAAAATCGAACGCATGGACACGGGTTTATTGCTGTTCACCAACGATCCAGAAATCGCAGAACGCATGCGTCAGCCCGGCACCAAAATTCGCCAGCTGTTCCATGTGACGCTGCAACAAAAAGCCCGCCAAGAGCACTTAGACGCCATGGTCGAGGGCGTCAAAATTGAAGGCCAACATTTCCAAGTGGAGGCTGCCCACTTCATCGACCCAGAAAAACGCCCCAAAGAAATTGGCGTGGAAATCCACTCCAACCGACCCAAGGCCCTTTCCCGCTTGTTGGAACACCTGGGTTACGATGTGGATCGGTTAGACCGCACGATATTGGGGCCACTTACGAAGAAAGACTTGCCACGTGGACATTGGCGAATGCTCAGCCGAGAAGAGTTGAGCCTGCTGAGAATGTCCCTTTAACCGATATTTCCCGCCGTGTCCGACAGCCTCGTTATCATACCCACGTACAACGAAAAGGAGAACATCACCCGCATGCTCGATACGGTGATGGCGCTGACTCCAAAACGCGGCAAGCCGTTTCATGTGTTGGTGGTTGACGATGGTTCTCCCGATGGAACCGGGGACCTCGTTCGTGAAGCCCAAAAAGCCCATGAGGGCCGCATCCACTTGCTCGAACGTTCGGGCAAGCTCGGATTGGGAACCGCCTACATCGCAGGATTTAAGTGGGGCCTCGAGGCTGGCTACGACTTCCTGTTTGAGATGGACGCCGACTTTAGCCACAACCCCAAAGACTTGGAAAGGCTCCGCGAAGCCTGCATGGATGGAGCCGGTGTAGCCGTCGGTTCACGCTATACCAAAGGCGGTGGTGTCTCCAATTGGCCCTGGCACCGCATCGCCATGAGCTATGGCGCTTCACTCTACGTCAACGCGGTTTTGGGCCTGGGTGTCAAAGACCCCACTGCAGGCTTCAAGTGTTACCGCGCCGAGACCTTGCGGACCATCCGACTGGACCACATCCACTTCATCGGGTATGCCTTCCAGATTGAGATGAAATACAACGCCAAGAAGCTTGGTTTCTCCATCGCAGAAGTCCCCATCACTTTTGTAGACCGGGAATTGGGAACCTCAAAAATGAGCCTCAACATCTTTAAAGAGGCCTTCATTGGTGTTTTGCAAATGCGCCGCTTCGACATCCTGCCTGCCGACGCCACCCAGCCCTCATGAACCACCTCTTCACTGGCGCCACCCTCGTTCATGAAGGCCGCACCGAGACCGGAGACCTGTTGGTCGAAGGCGACCGCATCAAGGCCATAGGAAAGAACCTCAAAGCGCATACCGATCCATCCATCGCAAACGCTGCGCGCCAAGCACAAGCCCACGACTGCTCAGGACTGCATTTGCTTCCTGGCCTCATTGACGACCAGGTTCATTTCCGCGAACCGGGCTTGACCCACAAAGCAGAAATCGCCACAGAGTCCAGAGCGGCCGTTGCAGGTGGCATCACCTCCTTCATGGAGATGCCCAACACCGTCCCACAATCCCTCACCCAGGGGTTGCTCCAAGACAAGTACGACCGGGCCGCAGAAGTGAGCCCCGCGAACTACAGTTTTTACATGGGCGCCTCCAATGGCAACCTCGATCAAGTGCTCTTGACCGACCCCCGTTCGGTATGTGGGGTCAAGGTGTTCATGGGCAGCTCAACGGGCGACATGCTTGTGGACGATGCCGCGGTACTCGAGGGCATTTTCAAAGAATGCCCCATGTTGATTGCAACGCACTGCGAAGACGAAGCCACCATCAGGGCCAATGCGGCGGCGGCCCGCACGCAGTTCGGAGAAGACGTCCCCATCGGTCAACACCCCATCATACGGAGTGCCGAAGCCTGCTACCGCAGCTCATCGCGCGCCGTTGAACTCGCCGCACGCACCGGAGCGCGTTTGCATGTGCTGCACATCTCTACCGCTCGAGAACTCGGTCTTTTTGACGGTTCCCTACCCCTTTCCGAAAAACGCATTACCGCAGAAGCCTGCACGCACCACCTGTGGTTTACCGATGCGGACTATGCCCAAAGGGGAACGCACATCAAATGGAACCCCGCCGTTAAAACGGCAGAGGACCGTGAGGCCATCAGGGCTGCACTCAAGCCTGGTGGGGCCATCGACGTGCTCGCCACAGACCATGCGCCCCATACCCAAGCCGAAAAATCCAACGGGTATTGGTCCGCGCCTTCTGGAGGCCCCCTCGTGCAACACGCATTGGTCGCCTTGTACGAAGGCGTATCCCAAGGCTGGCTTCAGTTGACCGACATCCCCAGGCTCGCCGCTCACCGCGTGGCCGAGCTGTTTGACATCGAAGACCGGGGCTTCCTGCGCCCAGGCTATTTCGCCGATTTTGTCCTGGTGAATCCCAACGCCTCTTGGACGGTAACCGAAGACAGCCTTCTGAGCAAATGCGGCTGGTCTCCATTCACAGGGGACCGTTTCTCGGCCAGTGTCGTCGGCACTTGGGTCAATGGAACTGAGGTCTGGAATGGCGAGCAGGTCATCGAACCTTCGAATGGAGGCGCGCCAGCAGGCCGCAGAATGACATTCAACCGATGACCCCCATCTGGAAACTTGGGCTTGTCGGGTTTTGCCTCTTTGCGGTAACCGGCTGCCAACAGCGTGCCGCACAAGACGTTCCCACACCTCCTGTGGACATGGTGGACCGCACCACCTTCGTTCACCTGCACGCAGACCTACAGTTGCTCGAAGCAGCTTACCGACAACGCATGCTGCCGGGGGGCGACCGAGATGCCGTTCGGGCCGCCCAACGGGCCCTCATTTTGGAAAATGCTGGCGTCAGCGACTCTGCTTTTACCGCCACCTACAAATGGTGGTACAGCCAACCCGAAGCGCTGCCTGCCCTCTTACAGGAAGTCCAAGTCACCCTTGACTCTCTGGAGCGCAACAGCAAGTGGAACTGATCAACGCTGAAGGCCTCCCCGCGTGGTTTCCTTGACCACTTCTTGAATCGGGGTAAATGAGAGTCCAGGCAAGACGCCGCGGACTTTCGCCGTGTTGTAACGGTGATGAACCCGGGTGTTCTTGGCCATGTCTCGGGTCAACTGTGCCGGCTTCCCGGTCAAAGCACTCCACAACGTAGCCCCGCGCCAAGCCAAAGCCAGCATCCACCCCGCCAGCGGTTTGGAGGGTGCTTCAACCCCAAGACCATGGGCCACCCAGCCCATCAACTCCCGGTAAGACAGGTCTTCTGAACACACTACAAACCGCTCACTCAGAATGCCTTCCTTGCCGGCGTCTGCCGCTTCATCCAGTGCTGCCATCACGCGGATCAAATCATCGGCGCCGACAAACCCATTTCCACCCGCCGGATAAAAGCGACGCGCATCCGCGACCCTGCGGTAGACCATTCCGGAACTCTCTCCATAACGGGCGTCGCCCAAGATGACAGTGGGGTTAACCACGATCAATTCCATGCCCTCGGCCTCGGCCCGCCAAGCTTCCATTTCTGCTGCCCGTTTGCTCACACCATAGGGCGAGGCTCCCACGCCCTCTGCCCAATCTGACTCCTCGTGAACAGGGCCACCAGCATCTGTAGTGCGGCCCAAAGCCGCCACCGAAGAAACGTGCACCAACCGCGTCACGCCCGCTCCCAAAGCGGCGTTGACCACATGGGCCGTTCCCACCTGGTTCACAGCCTTGAGCTGCGCCTCGTCTCCGGACTTAAAGCTCACCCGACCCGCAGCGTGAAACACCCTGTGGCATCCCGCCATCGCCTCTTCAAGACCCACCACATCCGACAAGTCTGCCTCACACCATTCCAGTGATGCCCAAGCACGTTCGAACTTGGCGCCCAAGCGCTCCTCTAAAAATGACGCCACCCGGTCCACATTGCTGTCCGCTCTGCGCAGGGCCACCGTGGGCCATCCGCGCTCCAAACGCCAAGCCAATCGGTACATTCCCACCAGCCCTGTGGCACCGGTGACCAATTCTCGAGAGGGTCCATGCCCAGGTTGTGGTTCCAACATCGCCGCCGAAGGTAACTTGCCGGGACCCGCCGTGCCCGATGGAAGCCTCACCCCACATACGCCGCATCCTCCAAAGACTGCCTGACAGTCCTGGTGTTTATCAGCATTACGACGCAGAGGGCAACCTGTTGTACATCGGCAAAGCCAAGAACCTGAAAAAGAGGGTTGCGAGCTACTTCAACAAAAAGACTTACGAGAATGGCAAAACGAGGCTCCTTGTCAAAAAAATAGCCGACGTGCGGTTCATTGTGGTACAAACAGAGGTCGATGCGCTGCTGCTGGAAAACAGCATGATCAAGGAGCACCAGCCACGGTACAACATCGAACTCAAGGACGACAAGACCTATCCGTCCATTGTCATCCGAAAAGAACGCTTTCCACGGGTCCATTCCACCAGAAACGTCATCAAAAACGGTTCCGAATACTTCGGTCCGTATGCCTCGGTCAAAACCATGCATGCGGTGCTGAACATTGCCCGAAAACTGTACCCCATCCGCAATTGCAGCTACGACCTGAGTCAGAAGAACATCGACGCCGGCAAATTCAGGGCCTGTTTAGAACACGACCTCGGCAACTGCAAGGCCCCTTGCATTGGCAAACAAAGCCTGGAAGATTATGACCGAGGTGTCGACGCCATCCGGGACATTCTCAAGGGGAACATCAAAGACCTCGTCCGCACTTATGATGAAGCCATGCGCGCATCTGCAGAAACGTTTGCCTTTGAAGCTGCCGAAGACTTTAAACGCCGCAAAGGGGCACTAAAAAAGTTCCAAGCCAAGAGTACGGTCGTAAACCCGACCATCCATGACGTGGAGGTGTACTCCGTCATCAGCGACCCTGCGTCTGGATATGTCAACTTCATGAAAATCATGGACGGCAGCATCGTCCATGGACAAACATTGGAACTCCGCAAAAGACTGGAGGAGAGCGACCAAGACTTGCTCGAATACGGCATTTTGGAGTTTCGAAGGAGGTTCAATCTGCACAGCCCAGAGATCTACACCAACCTCCAAGTCCGACCCATTCTTCCGGACGTCAAATGGCATGTACCGCAAAGGGGAGACAAGAAGCGCTTGATTGAACTCTCTGAGCGCAATGCGAAGTACACCATGCTCGACAAGCGCAAGCAGCAAGAACAAGTAGATCCTGAAGCGGCGCAAAACCGCATCATGGAGACCCTCCAAAAAGACCTACACCTGAAAGAGCTGCCTGTGCACATAGAGTGCTTTGACAATTCAAATACACAAGGCACCAACCCCGCTTCCGCTTGCGTGGTCTTCAAAAAAGCCAAACCCGCCAAAGCCGACTACCGGAAGTTCAACATCAAAACCGTCGAGGGTCCCGATGACTTCGCCTCCATGGCTGAAGTCGTCCACCGCAGGTACAAAAAGCTCGTGGACACCGGCGAGTCCTTGCCCCAGCTCATCATCGTCGATGGAGGCAAAGGGCAGCTGTCCAGTGCCGTGGGTGCCCTAGAAAACCTGGATCTCATGGGCAAGGTGGCCATCATTGGCATCGCCAAGCGCTTGGAGGAATTGTACTTTCCTGGAGACAGCATTCCCTTGCACCTCGACAAACGCTCCGAATCACTGAAGCTGATTCAAAGGATGCGCGACGAAGCGCACCGCTTCTCTTTGGCTCACCACAGAAAGCGCAGAAGCGCAGCGGCATTGCACAGCGAACTGGACGACATTCCAGGCATTGGCCCGGCTACACGTCACAAGCTGTTGGCCGAATTCGGCACCGTGGAACAAATCAAGTCTGCCACAGAGGAAAAGCTGCTCAAGGTCACCTCTCTCAAGGTGGTCCAAGCCATGCGCGCCCATTGGGCAGGCCAAGAAAAATAAAAGCGCTTCAGGGCCCTTAACCCTTGATCCAGCGCCGCGTGAACCGGTCACGGGGACCGGTAACCGAAATCAAAAAGGTACCCGGCTGAACGTCCTGCAAGTCATACGTTCGGGTTCCTGCAGCCACATCGACAGTCATCAAGGAGCGGCCCAGAATGTCCAACAACTCCACTTCTACTGGCGTAGCCAACGCTGCGTCAAATTGAACGCGGGCACCTCCATCCAATGGGATCAACTTGAAATCAAAAACACCAAGGGGCGGCACCTCAATGCCATTGGTACCCGGCATCCGAAAAACGCGGTCAGCCAAATTGTTGCACACCAAGATGGCTTCTTCATTCTCACCGTGGTTGATCAAACCTGTACCCACCGTAAGCAGGTGGAAAAAGCCAAGCACATCAGCCTCAATGTCCAACATCAACACCCCTTCCTCAATGGACGCCAGTACTTCCATATTTCCAGGAGTATGGTTGTCATCTCCCAAGGCGTGAATTTCCAGTGTTGCACCATCTGAAGCTCCTTCTAATGCGATAAAGCGGTACCCCGCAGACCAACCCCAGTGCATGCTCGGAACCTGCGGTGCCAGAGGATGTCCTTCATTCCACAAAACAGGGTCAGCATGGTTGTTTTCTGGGTCAATGCCCACGGTGAACTTCAAGAGTTCTACGTTTTGGACACCTTCAACACTCCCCAAAGGGTGCACCTCGTTCACAAAAGCATCCGCCAAAACGAAAGCGCCTTCAATCGGGGTTTCCAATCCTCCGTCATGCACCAACGTGAACGCACTCAAATAATATTCCAACCGGTCCACCTCCACGCTTTCGCCAGCAGGTGTCGCCGCCACAAAAGGTTGGTCAACTTCTGACTGCCCCAGCTGATGGTCAATGCGCAAGGACACCTGCGTCTGAGCCTGAATGGCTAAAACCCCAAAACACAGCATCAAAAGCTGGGTGACCCGAATCATAGAAACATTATTCACGCCCTTAAAATACGAAAATTCCCGCGCATAGCTTTGTCCCATGGATGCGGAACGTACTGAAATAGGGACCATCGGAGAATTTGGCCTCATCGCCGAGCTCACCAAGGACATCAAGCTTCAACACCCCAGAACCGTTCTCGGAGTTGGGGATGATGCTGCCGTGATTGCCCCCCCTTCTGAGGGAAAACAAACCGTTGTCAGCACCGACTTGCTCTGCGAAGGCGTTCATTTCGACCTGATGTATGCCCCCTTAAAGCACCTGGGGTACAAGTCCATTGTAGTCAACATCAGCGACTTATGCGCCATGAATGCCCAGCCATCACACGTGGTGGTCGGACTGGCGCTCTCCAACAGGTTTAGCGTTGAAGCCGCCAAGGAATTGTACGCCGGCATGAAACTCGCATGCGAACGTTACAAAGTGGATTTGATCGGCGGAGACACCACCAGTTCCAAGTCTGGATTGATGATTTCAGTGACGGCATTCGGCGAAGTCGACGCCGACAAAAAAACCCTTCGCAACGGCGCCAAGGCTGGTGACCTCATGCTGGTGAGCGGTGAACTTGGCGGCGCCTTCATGGGGCTGCAAGTGTTAGAGCGAGAAAAGCATGTCTTCCAAGAAGCCCCAGGGGCCCAACCAGACTTGACTGGTTTTGATGGTTTGCTCGAGCGCCAACTCAAGCCCGAAGCCCGGATAGATGTGGTCGAAGAGTTGGCCAAACTAGAGGTCGTTCCAACGTCCATGATTGACATTTCTGATGGGCTGGCTTCAGAAGCACTCCACGTAGCGTCTGCCTCGGGCTGCGGGGTTCGCCTTCACGAAGACAAAATTCCCATGGGCGAAAAAATGTACGAGACCGCCCGGGCCTTCAACCTGGACCCCACCTTGTGCACGCTCAGCGGCGGGGAAGACTACGAATTGCTCTTCACAGTGCCCCAAGAACGGTTCGAAGACTTCAAAAACCACCCCATGTTCTCCATCATTGGATATTTGACTGAAGATCCAAACGAACGCACGCTCATCACGCGAAACGGCATGGAAACAGAGCTCAAGGCACAAGGTTGGGATGGGTTCAATGAAGAAGAATAGCCCCATTCTTTGCATTCGTGAACTTTGACATACGTTATCTAGACTGCGTCCAAATAGGGTCACTACCTTTGTGCACCATACCCTGAAAGGGGGATTTTTCAGCCAAGGATCGCATGATCACCGTTCACGAAAATGCCCGAGACCAAGTTCGCCGCCTCATGAGTGAGGAAGGCAGCCCCGAAAACAGCTTCGTTCGCGTTGGTGTCAAAGGAGGAGGCTGCAGCGGACTCATGTATGAATTGACCTTCGATCACGAAATGAAAGAAGGCGATCAAACCTTTGAAGACAACGGGGTCAAGGTCGTCGTCGACCGCAAAAGCTTCTTGTACCTCATCGGCACCGAATTGCAGTATTCCGGCGGCTTGAATGGAAAGGGGTTTGTGTTTCACAATCCGAACGCCAACAGAACCTGTGGCTGCGGAGAGAGTTTCTCTATCTAAGGCAACACCACAACCGAATGAGCGCCGCAGAGGAAAACCCGCTTTTGGACGAATTCACCCGAAAGGAATACGAATTCGGATTCACCACGGATATTGATGCAGACAAGCTGCCCCCCGGCTTGAACGAGGGCGTCATCCGATTGATCAGTTCCAAAAAGAACGAGCCGGAATGGATGCTCCAATGGCGCCTCGACGCCTTTCGGGTATGGCAAAACATGAAGGAGCCCGATTGGGCACATGTGAATTACGAGAAGCCCGATTACCAGGCCATCAGTTACTACAGTGCCCCTAAATCCAAAGTGCCACTCGGTTCCCTCGACGAGGTCGATCCGGAACTCAGGGCCACCATGGACAAATTGGGCATTTCCATGGAAGAACAGAAGCGGCTGTCCGGTGTGGCCGTCGACTTTGTGATGGACAGTGTCTCCGTGGCCACCTCTTTCAAGGACAAGTTGGCTGAATTGGGCATCATTTTCTGCTCAATGAGCGAGGCCATTCAGGAACACCCTGAACTTGTCCGCAAACACATTGGGTCTGTCGTTCCTGTCAAAGACAACTTTTTCTCTGCTCTCAATTCAGCAGTCTTTACCGACGGTTCATTCTGCTACATCCCCAAAGGAGCCAGGTGCCCTATGGAATTGTCGACTTACTTCCGCATCAACGAAGCGGGAACAGGTCAATTCGAACGGACCCTTTTGATTGCTGAAGAAGGCAGCTATGTGAGCTACCTCGAAGGCTGCACTGCACCGCAACGCGATGAAAATCAGCTGCACGCTGCGGTTGTAGAACTCGTCGCCAAAGACGATGCTGAGATCAAATACAGCACGGTACAAAATTGGTATCCTGGCGACGCTAAAGGCAAAGGGGGGGTGTTCAACTTTGTGACCAAGCGCGGCATCTGCGAAACGAGGGCCAAAATCAGCTGGACTCAAGTAGAAACTGGATCTGCCGTGACGTGGAAGTATCCGAGCTGCATTCTCAAAGGAGACGGCAGCATTGGTGAATTCTACTCGGTCGCTGTGACCAACAACGCCCAACAGGCCGACACCGGTACCAAAATGATCCACCTGGGTGCCAATACCCACTCGACCATCATTTCTAAGGGCATTTCTGCGGGAAACAGCCAGAACAGCTACCGCGGACTCGTCCAAATTGGACCACGGGCCCGCAATGCAAGGAACTTCTCGCAGTGCGACTCCTTGCTGATGACCGATACAAGTGGTGCACACACGTTTCCCTACATCGAAACGAAGAATCCAACAGCGCACGTCGAACACGAAGCCACGACGTCCCGCATCGGAGAAGACCAGATTTTCTACTGTCTTCAACGTGGGCTCACCGAAGAACAGGCCATTGGACTGATTGTCAATGGTTATGCCAAGGAGGTCCTCAATAAGCTCCCCATGGAATTCGCTGTGGAAGCGCGCAAATTGCTCACCATTTCCCTCGAGGGCAGCGTAGGCTGACCCCTCATTCCGATCCACCATGCTCAAGATCGACAACCTCCACGCCCACATCGGCGACACGGAAATCCTCAAAGGTCTCAGCCTCGAACTGGGCGCCGGAGAGGTGCATGCCATCATGGGCCCCAACGGCTCTGGAAAAAGCACCCTGGCCAGCATTTTGGCTGGGCGAGAAGACTACGAAGTCACCCAAGGCAGCATCACTTTTGACGGGGTCGACCTCCTGGAACTTGACGCCACAGAACGCGCCGTAGCCGGCATATTTCTGGCGTTTCAATACCCGGTCGAAATCCCAGGTGTCTCCAACATCAATTTCTTGCGAACCGCCCTCAACAGCATCCGCGAGCAACGTGAAGAAGCCCCTTTGTCTGGGAAGGATTTTCTCGCCAAAGTCAAAGCCTGTGCGCAACTCGTAGAGCTGGATGGCAAGCTGCGCGACCGCTCGGTAAATGAAGGATTTAGTGGCGGAGAAAAGAAGCGCAACGAAGTGTTTCAAATGGCCATGCTCGAACCCAAGCTTGCCGTTCTGGACGAAACGGACAGCGGCTTGGACATCGATGCCCTGCGGATTGTCGCTCACGGCGTCAACAGCATGCGCGGCGCTGACCGCAGCTTTCTGGTCATCACGCACTATCAGCGGCTGTTGGATCACATCGTGCCCGATTTTGTGCACGTCCTCGCTGGAGGGCGCATCGTCCACAGCGGCGGCAAAGAGCTCGCCCTCGAGCTCGAAGAGAAAGGGTACGACTGGATTGTCGACGCCCAAGCCACAGAACAAGCATGAGCGAAGTGGCCGCCCCCACACAACACGCAGCCCTCGCGGCACGCGTATCCGAGGCCTGCTCAGAGGCAGGCTTGGTCGGAGAGCCCCATGCGGAGGCCTTGGCGGCTTTGGAGGCCATCGAATACCCCACAACACGCCAAGAGCGTTGGAAGTACACCCGGGTTTCCCGGTTGCTCGATGTTGTGCCAAACGCTCCAACTGACCTCACTGCTCCTCCCGCCATTCTCGGGAACCTAGAAGCATTGCGTTTCACATTTGTGGCCGGGCAATACATCACTGGAGACGTCCTAGACGAAGGTGCAGACGGCTGCTTCGCGGGCCCTGTCTCACTGGCACTGGAACGCTACCCCGAAAGGCTGAAAGGCTGGAGTAAATCTGACTTTTCTACCAAAGAGTGGTTTGCTGCGCTGCAAGCTTCGGCTCCCCAAGACGGCGTTTGCATTTTGGTCCCTGAAGGCAAAAGCCTGCCTCAGACTGTTCTGGCTCACCACCACATGCCAAACGGCGTGCATGTCGCCCAACCCCGGGACCTCATCCACATTGGAAACAACGCCTCTGCCGAAGCCATCATCTGGTCGGACAACGCTGCACAGTCAGCAGGCATGCTCAATGCCGCCATCACAGCCTCGGTTGGAAATGGAGCTTCCCTTTCTCTTGAAATCGTTCAAGACGAACCCGGTTCGGTCCATCATATGGGCCACCACCATTTTACGCAAGGCTCCAACAGCCATCTGACACTGCGCACCGCCACAGCTTGCGCACACTGGCTGCGCAACGACCTGCACATCGTTCAAGAAGGCACCCACGCCAACAGCACATTCCACGGTTGCTACTTGCCCAACGGCAGACAATTTGTCGACCACCACACGAGGATTGACCACGCCCAGCCAGACGGCCAGTCTAACGAGCTCTACAAAGGGCTAGCAGCCGACAATTCTACCGCCGTATTCAACGGCAAAATCATGGTCCACAAGGATGCCCAGCGCATCGAAGCTTATCAAAGCAACGCCAACCTCCTTTTGGGAGAGCAAGCTTCCATGTACTCGAAGCCTGAATTGGAAATATATGCCGATGATGTGCGGTGCAGCCATGGTTGTACCACAGGACAATTTGACAAGGAGGCCTTGTTTTACTTGCGCTCACGGGGCATGACTGAAACAGCCGCACACAACCTCCTCGTACAAGCTTTCCTAGCGGAAGTCCTCAACGGCTTTCGTCCAGAAATCCGCGACCACGTGCACGCCGTCTTTTCTCGGCGCCTCGGTTGGAATTGATGGAACCACAGCGCTTGGACCGACTGCTCGTTGACCGAGGTCTTGTGGCCAGCCGGCCACGCGCTGAACGTCTGATCACAGAACATGGGGTCAAAGTCAACGGCTCCATCGTCCACAAACCGGGAAAAAAAGTCCCTGCGGACGCCACCCTCGAACCCTTGGGCATAGACCTGCCGTGGGTGTCCCGAGGAGCCCTCAAGCTCATCGCCGCCCTCGACCATTTTCAGCTCGACCCGAGCGGCCAGAACATCCTCGATTTGGGCGCCTCAACAGGCGGTTTCACAGAGGTTTGCCTGCACCGCGACGCCGCTTATATCCACGCCGTAGATGTGGGCAGTGGCCAACTGTCTGCCAACCTCAAAGAAGACCCGCGCGTCCACAATCTGGAGCAATTGCACCTCAAAGATCTGGGTCCAGCACATCTCGTTCCGACGCCCAATGCCGTGGTCATCGACCTGTCTTTTATCTCCTTGTCGCACGTCTGGCCTCGGCTGTCCCAATGGGTCGCCCCAAATGGCTGGGGGGTCGCGCTGGTCAAACCCCAATTCGAGGTCGGTCCCAAACACCTCGGACGCAACGGCATTGTCCGCGACGACAAAGTCCGCTCCAAAGCACTCCAACGTTGTATCGCTGAAGCCGAAGCCGAAGGATTCGTTTGCGCAGCGCCCATAGACTCCCCCATAGAGGGCGCCAGTGGCAACCGCGAATTCCTCCTACACTTCTCATGGGCCCCGGCCAGCTGAACCTTTACTTCGTAGAGCGGTTCCTCGAATGATGGCCAATACTTCACTGCCCGAGCGCATCAGACGCGATTTCCCAGTGCTCCAACGCAAGGTGCATGGAAAGCCCCTTGTCTATTTGGACAATGCTGCAAGCGCCCAAAAGCCCCTTGCCGTCATTGAAGGCCAACGGGAGTACTTGTCAAACTACCACGCCAACATCCACCGTGGTGCCCACCATTTGGCCCAACTGGCTACGGAAGCATATGAAGGCGCCCGCAACTCCCTTGCGGCCCATATTGGAGCGGCGCATTCGGAAGAGGTCATTTTCACCTCAGGATCCACGGACGCAATCAACCTCGTGGCCCAGTCCTGGGGGCGCAGCAACCTCTCAAAAGGCGATGTCGTGTTGGTCACACGCATGGAACACCATGCCAACATCGTGCCTTGGCAAATGATCTGTGAGGCCACCGGAGCGCGCGTTGAGCCCATCAATGTGCTCGAAGATGGTTCCCTCGACCTCGAAGACTTCCACAGCGCACTCCAGCAGCACAAGCCCAAACTGGTCGCCATGGTGCACGCCTCCAATACGCTGGGCACCATCAACCCTGTTTCAGAGCTCTGCCAAGCCGCTGCAGCCGCCGGTGCATTGACTTTGATAGACGGTTCTCAAGCATTGCCCCACATGGCCATTGACGTGCAGGCCATTGGTTGCGATTTTTATGTGGCCACTGCCCACAAAGCATATGGTCCTACTGGCATTGGATTCCTCTGGGGCAAAAAAGACCGGTTAAACGCCATGCCTCCCTGGCGCGGTGGGGGAGAAATGATCCAGCGGGTATCCTTTGAAGGAACGACCTACAATACCCTTCCGCACAAGTTTGAAGCGGGGACACCGCACATATCTGGAGGCATCGCTTTTGGCATCGCACTGGATTGGATGAACGGCATCGGAATGGAGCAGATTGCAGCCCATGAAGCCGATCTTGTCGCCCACGCCCACAGCGCCGTTGGCACCCTCGAAGGCGTGCGCATCATCGGCACCGCCCCCCAGAAAGTAGGCGTCGTTTCTCTCATTGCGGACGGCATACACCCCTACGATATGGGGACATTGCTCGATGGTCAAGGCATTGCAGTGCGCACCGGACACCACTGCACCGAGCCTTTGATGGACCACTTTGGGCTCGAATCCGGCACGCTTCGGATGTCCTTTGCAGCCTATACCACCACGCGTGAAATCGACGTCGCAGTGGCCGGCCTTGCAAGGGCATTGGCCATGCTGCGTTAAGCGAAAACAGCAACAATATGGCCCCTAACCATCCCCTCATTGAATCGCGCCAGCAAGAAGTGATCGAAGACTTTTCTGTTTTCGACGATTGGATGGACAAATACGAGCACCTCATTGATTTGGGCAAAGACGTGCCCACCATCGATGGTGCTCGAAAAACCGAGGAACACCTCATAAAAGGCTGTCAATCTAGGGTATGGCTGGCCGCTGATGTCGCCGACGATGGCGCTGTCGTGTTTACAGCCGACAGTGACGCCATCATCACCAAAGGCTTGGTTGGCTTGATGGTGCGGGTCCTCTCCAATGCGCCCGCTCAGGCCATTGCCGAAGCCAATCTTCACTTCTTGGATGCCATTGGTTTGCATCAACACCTCTCTCCCACAAGGTCCAATGGACTGGCCAGCATGGTGCAGCAAATGAGGCTCTACGCCGCTGCCCTCGCCGCCCAGCAGTCTTAACTTCACACCATGCCATCCCAGCAAGACGTCATCACGGTCCTCAAGACCATCTTCGACCCCGAAATCCCTGTGGACATCTATGAACTCGGCCTCATCTATGAGGTCAAGTTCTCCGATGCAGAAGGCGGACAAATGGTGGACATTCAAATGACCTTGACTTCGCCAAATTGTCCCGTCGCAGAGTCCCTTCCCGCCGATGTCAAGGACAAAGTCGCATCAATGGAAGGTGTCGCTGACGCTGCTGTCGAAATCGTCTTCGAGCCCGCATGGACGCAGGACATGATGAGCGAAGAAGCCAAACTCGAACTCGGTTTTCTCTAATGGAGTCTGTACCCCACAGCGACACTTTCGATCCTGGTGAAGGCCGAGGTATTGCCATTTTAGGATCCACCGGTTCCATTGGAACCCAAGCACTCGACGTGGTTCGGGCCCAACCTGGCCGTTTCAGGATTGAGGTTCTCACCGCTGGACGCAATGCAGACTTGCTCATCGCCCAAGCACTAGAGTTCAAACCCAACGCCGTTGCCATTGCCGACGAATCCCAAGGGCAGAAGGTGCGCGACGCACTGTGGGATCACGACATCAAAGCATACGCAGGCGCCGATGCCATTGCACAGTTGGTTGAGATGGACGGCATTGACATCGTTTTAACGGCACTTGTAGGCTTTGCGGGGCTCCGGCCTACGATGAACGCCATCAACGCCGGCAAGCACATCGCGCTCGCCAACAAAGAGACCTTGGTCGTCGCGGGCGGCCCTGTCATGGAGGCAGCCCGCCAAAAAGGCGTCGACATCCTGCCCGTCGACAGCGAGCACAGCGCCATTTTTCAGTGCCTCGCCGGTGAGTTTCACAACCCCATAGAAAAGCTCATTCTCACAGCTTCCGGAGGCCCATTCCGCGGCCGCAACAAAGAGGACCTGGCCACCGTCACACGCGAGCAAGCCCTGAAGCATCCCAATTGGGACATGGGCGCCAAAATCACCATCGACTCCGCTTCGCTCATGAACAAAGGGCTGGAAGTCATCGAAGCGCGGTGGCTCTTTGACATTCCAGCAGACCGGATCGAAGTCGTCGTACACCCCCAGAGCATTGTCCACAGCGGCGTTCAATTCGAGGACGGCAGCATCAAAGTGCAAATGGGACTTCCCGATATGAAGTTGCCCATTCAATACGCCTTGGGATACCCGCAACGCTTGGCCAACGCATTCCCCCGCTTCAGTTTTGCGGAATACCCCAACCTCTCGTTTGAGCAACCCGACCTGAAGACGTTTCGGAACCTGCAACTGGCCTATGACGCACTCGCACAAGGTGGCAGTGCACCATGCGTGCTCAATGCCGCCAATGAAATTGCAGTCGCAGCCTTTCTCAAAGACGAAGTGGGCTTTCTCGAAATGAGCGACATCGTGGAGCATGCTTTGAACACGGTCGAGCATGTCGCCCAACCTGATATCGAAGCACTGTTCGCTTTAGATTCAGAGGCCCGAAAAGCCGCTAGAAGCCGCGTCAGACCGTCATAATGTCCGCCTCTTTCGAGGCGATGCGGGCGTCCACCTGTTTCACATAGTCGTCCGTCAAAGACTGGACATTGGACTCGCCTGCCTTGATGGCATCTTCACTTGCGCCATCGTCTTTGGTGGCCTTAATGGCGTCGTTGGCGTCCTTACGGGCATTGCGAATGGACACTTTGGCATTTTCGCCGACGCTCTTGGCCTGCTTGGCCAGTTCCCGTCGACGCTCTTCCGTCAGCATGGGGACCGAAATGATCAGAACCTCACCATTGTTCATCGGGTTCAAGCCCAAGTTCGCGTTGGTGATCGCCGAAGCAATGGGGTCCAACATGGACTTCTCGTAAGCCTGCACCGTCAATGTGCGCGGATCGGTAGTCGATACATTGCCCACTTGATTCAACGGCGTCAAAGAACCGTAGTAATCCACCTTTACGCTCTCCAACATGCTGGGGTGGGCCTTGCCCGCTCGAATCTTACGCAACTCCAAGTCCAAACGGTCCATGGCCTTTTGCATGTCTTCTTTCGCCGAATCAAAGGCGAGGTCAATCATTTCACTCATGAGAATACTATCAGACGGTTACAATGGTGCCGATCTCCTCTCCTTGCACAATGCGGGAAAGGTTACCAGCTTGGTTGATGTCAAATACAATGATGGGGAGCTTGTTTTCATTGCACAGCGTGAAAGCGGTCATGTCCATCACCTTCAATCCACGCTTGAATACCTCGTCAAAGGTCAATGAGCTGAACCTTTCTGCATCGGGATCCTTTTCTGGGTCAGCCGTGTAGATTCCATCCACCCGGGTCCCCTTCAAAATCACATCCGCTTCAATTTCAATCGCCCGGAGCGAAGCCGCGCTGTCTGTGGTAAAAAACGGATTGCCCGTGCCTGCTCCGAAAATGACAACCCGCCCCTTTTCCAGGTGACGCATAGCCCTCCTCCTGATGACGGGTTCAGCTATCGCCTTCATCTCAATGGCACTCTGCAGCCTCGTGTCTACACCAATAAACTCCAAGGCACTCTGCAGTGCCATGGCGTTGATCATCGTGGCCAGCATCCCCATGTAGTCGCCTTGGGTGCGCTCCATACCGCCTTCTGCAGCTTGAACACCGCGAAATATGTTGCCGCCGCCTATCACAATCGCACATTCGATTCCTTGCTTCACAAGGGCCTCAACTTCACGCGCATAAAGCGCAAGTTGCTGGTTGTCAATGCCAAATTGCTTTTCGCCCATCAGGGCTTCACCACTCAGCTTCAGGAGGACGCGCCGGTATTTCATCGGGCGTGAATATCCGACGATTCCGCGGCACACCCCAAAAGAAAACGGGCCACCCTTTCGAGCAGCCCGTTACAACGTTTGATTTGTTTGGCCCTTAGTCGAGGCTAACCCGACTAAAACCCGTGATGGCGCGGTCACCCCCGCCGGCCTCCTTGACATAGTCGGCCACACTTTGCTTGTTGTTTTTGATGAACGCCTGGTGTACCAGGGTCACCTCCCTAAACCACTTCTTCAAGCGGCCTTTGGCAATGTTTTCGGCCATTTCTGCTGGCTTACCCTCCTTGATGGCGAGCTCCTTACCAATCTCAAGCTCCTTGTCAATGTCGCCTTGAGCGATGCTGGTCTCATCCAAAGCAATCGGCGCCATGGCCGCTGCTTGCATGGCCACATCCTTTCCGACTTGCGCATCCACTGCTCCGTTGAAAGCAACGAGCGTTGAAAGGCGGTTACCAGGGTGGATGTAAGCCACAACAACATCACCATTGACCTGCTCATAACGGCTGATCTCAATGCGCTCACCGAGGCGGCCCATCTGATTGGTGATCTCCTCTCCTACAGACACTCCTGTTGGGTGAGCCTGCGCGAGCAACGCGTCCTTATCGGCTGCATTGGAGGACACCGCGATGTCGAGGATGCTCTGGGTAAGAGACACGTAGTCCGAGTTCTTGGCTACGAAGTCCGTCTCGCAGTTCAATGAGATGATGCAACCACGGGTTCCATCCTCATTGGTTGAAGCGAGGACGGCTCCTTCTCCAATTTCGTTGTCACCGCGCTTAGCAGCGATTTTCTGACCCTTCTTACGAAGGATTTCGATGGCCTTATCGAAGTCGCCTTCGGATTCGGTCAAGGCCTTCTTGCAATCCATCATGCCTGCTCCGGTTTGCTTGCGGAGCTTGTTGACTTCGGCTGCAGTAATGCTCATGGTCGTAGTGGTTTTGCGTGGTGAATGCGTTCACAGCACGCGGGGTGAATTCGGTGTGTTCAGAAATCGGAATGAATCAAGCCTCTTTCTCGCCTTCGTCCTCGGACGCTTCAGCAGCAGGTGCTTCCTCAACAGCAGGTGCTTCTTCAGCAGCAGGTGCTTCCTCAACAGCAGGTGCTTCTTCAGCAGCTGGAGCTTCCTCAGCAGCTGGAGCTTCCTCAGCAGCAGGTGCAGCCTCAGCGGCAGGTGCAGCCTCAGCGGCAGGTGCAGCCTCAGCAGCAGGTGCTTCCTTGGCAGCCGCCTCTTTGTCTGACCCACGGTCGGCCAAGCCTTCCTTCACACCCTCAACAATGGCATCGACTACAGCCTTAATAGACTTGCTGGCGTCGTCATTGGCAGGGATGGGGAAATCTACAGGACGGGGATCGCTGTTCGTATCCACCATGGCAATCACAGGGATGCCCAGCTTCTTGGCCTCGGCCAAAGCGATGTGCTCCTTCATGACGTCCACAATGAAAACTGCAGCGGGGATGCGGTTCATGTCCGAGATGGAACCGAGGTTCTTCTCGAGCTTGGCGCGTTGACGGCTCACCTGCAAGCGCTCACGCTTGGACATGGTATTCAACGTACCGTCCGCTTCCATCTTGTCAATCTGCGTCATTTTGCGGATCGCCTTCCGGATGGTTGCGAAGTTGGTCAACATACCTCCTGACCAACGCTCGGTCACGTAAGGCATGTTCACAGACTCAGCTGCTTCAGTCACAATGTCCTTCCCCTGCTTTTTGGTCGCCACGAAAAGAATCCGCTTCCCGCTCTTGGCGATTTGCTTGGCTGCCGCTGCTGCGTCATCCACGAGGACAACCGTCTTGTGCAGGTCAATGATGTGAATGCCCTTCTTCTCTGTGAAGATGTAAGGGGCCATATGGGGGTTCCACTTGCGCTTGAGGTGGCCGAAGTGGGATCCTGCTTGAAGCAGTTGGTCGAAATTGGTGCGTGCCATGATGCTACGTTCCTAGGGTTAAGCAACAGCGAGGTAGCTTCGGATGAAGGTCCCCGCTGTTTGGATGCTAGCTGTATATGTTGAGAAAGGGTAAGCTGGTAATCAGCGCTTGGAGAACTGGAACTTCTTCCGAGCCTTCTTTTGACCGAACTTCTTGCGCTCCACCATACGCGGGTCACGCGTGGTGAGGCCTTCGGCTTTTAGGGTCGGCTTGAGCTCCTCGTTCAATTCAATCAGCGCCTTGGAAATCGCCAGGCGAAGGGCCTCGGCTTGTCCAGTGATGCCGCCGCCATCAAGGTTGGCCTTGATGTCGAACTGGTCGATGGTTTCGGTCAGCATAAAGGGCTGCTTGACCTTGTACTGAAGCGTGGGGAGCGGGAAGTACTCTGTAATGTCCCGCTTGTTGATGGTCACCTTGCCAGTGCCTTGCGTCATGTAGACACGGGCGATGGCATTCTTACGGCGACCTGAGGTATTGATCGTCTGCATGCGAATCAGGAAGGAATGGCGTGAGCGGTGGGCTGCTGTGCCTCGTGGCTGTGCTCAGCGCCAACGACAACGTGAAGGTTCTTGTAAATGGCGCGTCCGAGGCGGTTTTTGGGAAGCATGCCGCGAACGGCATTTTCCACCAGACGCTCAGGGGTCCGCTCCAACACTTCTTTGGCTGTTCGGCGGTATTGACCACCGGGATAGCCCGAGTAACGGAGGTATTCTTTGTCTTCCCACTTGTTGCCTGTCAAGACCACCTTTTCGGCGTTGACGACAATGACATAGTCACCACAATCCGCGTGCGGAGTGAAGTTGACCTTATGCTTGCCTCTCAAGAGGCGGGCGATTTCAGAACAAAGACGGCCCAGACGTTGCCCCTCGGCATCGACCAGCAACCATTTCTTGTCGGCGTTCTCCTTATTGACGGAGACGGTTTTGTAGCTCAACGTATCCACTGCGCTTCGAAGTTGATAAACCCCGGAAAATTCGGGGTGCGAATATAGTGGCAATTCCAATGGGGTACAAACCCCTGAGCAAGAGTGTTTCCCACGGACCAAAGTGGATGACGAAACACCTGCCAAAAACTTCCGTGCACAGTACTTGGAAAACATGGCACACGACTTCGCTCAACTGCATCGTAAAATTGAGGATTCATGACGGCATACGAAAGACATCCGCCCCACCCTGTCGGCGGCACCATTGAGGTCATCGCCGGCCCTATGTTTTCCGGTAAGACAGAAGAGTTACTGCGCCGCTTACGCCGCGCCACGCTGGCCAAGCAGGCCGTTACATTGTTCAAACCGGAGCGCGATAACCGCCATGGCACCACCGATGTGGTCAGCCACGATGCCCGCCGCCAACCCGCTTTTGCAATGGCCAATGCCGCAGCCTTAGAAGCCATGGTTGAGCAACTCATTGCGGATGACCAAATGCCCGATGTGATCGGGATTGACGAAGTCCAATTCTTTGGCGAAAAGATTGTCGACGTGTGCAATCGATTGGCCGATTGTGGCATCCGGGTCATCACTGCAGGCTTAGACCTCGACTACCTCGGACGTCCATTTGGGTGCATTCCCCTGCTGTTGGCCCATGCCGAATACGTCACCAAACTGCATGCCATTTGCTCCATTACAGGAAGACCTGCGCATTTTTCTCACCGCATGGAAGGCGGCAGCGAAGACGTACAAATTGGAGGCGCTGAGTCCTACCAAGCGCTTTCCCGTGAACCTTACAATGATGTAGTGGTCCGTTCACACCATCGGGTCAGCCCCGCCGAATGAACATCGACCGGGAACTTTGGAGTCAGCTGGCATCCTCACTCGGAGGGACGGTCACCGCTGCACCCCACCAAGGCCCACCCGACTTTGAATACCTGTCCACGGACACCCGCACACTGCACGGCAGCAAAGAAGTACTGTCGCACACGGTTTTTATCGCCCTGCGCGGACCGCGACACGACGGACATGCCCACGCAGCAGCAGCAGCAGCACTGGGCGTTCGGGGCTTTATTCTGGCTTCAGATTGGTCTGGAGAAGACCCCGAAGGCCACGTACTCAGGGTGCCCGACACGTTGTCCGCCTTGCAGGGCCTCGGGCGCGTTGCACGACAATCCCGCCCCGGAACAGTGGTCGGCATCACCGGGTCCAACGGCAAAACGACCGTCAAGGAATGGGCCCATTCTTTGACACCAGATACACTCCGGCTTTCCCGAAGTCCCGGAAGTTGGAACAGTCAAATTGGCGTCCCCTTGTCTCTTTGGGCACTGGATGACCATGCCGACGCCCACCTGGTTGAAGCCGGCATTTCAATGCCAGGCGAAATGGAAACCTTGGCCTCCATCATCCAACCCAACATCGGTGTCATGGTGCATTTCGGGGACGCTCACGGCGGTCATTTCCCCAACCGCGCCGCAAAAGCACGAGAAAAAGTCCACCTTTTTAAAGGGTGCGACGCTGTGATCTTGGGCACACACGACCCCGATGTCATCCAAGCATTGCGCGACAGCGAGGCTGCAGAGCGCTGCGTGTATTGGACCCTTCCAAACGCCCCGAATGGAAAGCCTCCTGGAACACATGCTCTGGACATTGCCCACATCGAAAAAGGCGCCAAAGTCACCACGCTCACCGGTTCATGGAGGGGAAAGAACCTCGAATGGACCGTTCCTTTCACAGACGGCGCCAACCTTTCCAACGCGATTACAGCAGCTCTGCTCGTACTTGAATTGACCGGTGATTTGACTTCGGTCACAGACAAACTTCCATTGCTTCAGCCCCTCGGCATGCGTCTGGAACACTTGTCAGGAACAGGCGGAGGAACCATCATCAACGATACATGGAACCACGATCTCGATGGACTGTCCACAGCATTGGAGGCGCTGGACAGGCTGAGCGGTGGGCGCAACAGCGCAGTGGTGCTTTCAGACTTGGTGCCCTTTGACCGCAACGACCCCGACCAATTCAAACGACTCAAGCACACATTGGGCCAACATCAAGTCGACCATTGGATCGCCGTCGGTCCACAGCTTGCCGCCGGAATACCGGGCGTTAGTGCGGACGATGTGGAGCACTTCAAAACGACAGAAGCGCTCTTGAACAGCACTGCCCTCGACCGTTTGCAAGGCTCGAACGTTTTGGTCAAAGGCGCCCGGAGCTTTGCCTTTGAACAAGTTTCCCGTGCACTGGAGGCCAACCCGCACACCACGGTTTTTGACCTCGACCTGGGCAGGCTCTCCCACAACCTCGAACAACACCGCGAACAGTTTGGGCTGCCCATCATGGGGATGGTCAAGGCCTTTGCATATGGAGCAGGTGACGCCGTAGCTGTTGAACTCGACCGACTGGGCATATCGCGATTGGCAGTGGCCTTTACCGAAGAAGGAATGGCCTTGCGCAAGGCCGGGGTTCAATGTCCCATCATGGTCCTGAATGCTGATCCACAGCGGTTCCAAGACTTACTCGAATGGCGGCTTGAACCCGAGGTACACAGGCCATCCACCTTAGACCAATGGGCGCGGGCGCGGGCAAACCACACCACAACTGGACCGAATTCACACGGCGTACACCTCAAGGTAGAAACCGGCATGCACCGCCTTGGACTCTCACAAGAAGAGGCGCAATTGGCCGGGAAAAAATGTGCTGAACTCGGAATACCCATCCTCAGTGTCTACAGCCATTTGTCTGCCGCTGACGACCCCAAGGCAGACAGCCACACACGCGGCCAAATCCGGGCCTATGATTCGGCATGTGCTGCGGTCAGTGACGGTTGGACCAGCGTCAAAAACAGCGTTGAAACCTCGCATTTCATGCGCCACTTGGCCAATACAGCGGGCGCATCAAGGTTCCCAGAAGCCCGTTTCGATATGGTGCGCATTGGGTTGGGACTTTACGGTCTTGATGCCTCGGATACCATGAAAAACTTGCAGCCCATTGGCCGCTTCCACACGCGCATCAGCCACCTTCATACAGTCCCAGCAGGGGCCCCTGTCGGATATGGAGCATCAGATACGGCCGATCACCTCCGGCGCATTGCCACCCTGCCTGTTGGCTATGCCGATGGGTTGCCCCGGGCTGCCGGCATGGGAAGGGCACACTTGTATGCCGGGGGTCAACTCTGCCCTACCGCAGGACCCGTATGCATGGACGGTTGCATGATCGACGTTACTGGATTAAGGGTCAATGTGGGTGACCCCGTTGAAATTTTTGGCGACCACGCCGCCATAGAAGACCTGGCTTCCGCCACGGACACCATCCCCTATGAAATACTCTGTCGAATCCCGCAACGGGTGAGACGCCGCCACCTGCGCACCTGACCACCATCGTAACTTTGAGACGTGGACCGATCAAGGAAAATCCCCATTGAAGAAGGCGACACTTACTTGTCTCCAGAAGGATTCCTGGTCTTCACAGAACAATACCACCGCAAACGCGGCTATTGCTGTACCAGCGGTTGCAAGCACTGTCCTTATGGCTTTGACAAGGGGACAGGGCGCATCCGCAATCCCAAAGGAAGCTGAACCGAACGCCATGAATACTACGCTGCCCGCCGATCCGAAGCTCGCTGAATTTCAACGCGAAATCACTGTTGGACTGCCGTCTGAGCTGCCATCCCCCAAGCAGCGTTCCTCAGGTGTTTCCCACGCGCCCGTTCGGAAGGACATCCTGACGCCCAAACAAAAGGAGCTCGCCTTGGCAAACGCCCTGCGCTACTTTCCTTCCGAACAACACGGCGTCCTTGCACCGGAGTTTGCCGCAGAGCTCAAGGCTTATGGCCGCATCTACATGTACCGGTTCATGCCAGATTGCGCCATGCATGCGCGCCCCATTGGTGATTACCCTGCCCAGACTGCGCAGGCTGCGGGCATCATGCTCATGATCCAAAACAACCTGGATCCTGCCGTCGCACAACACCCTGAAGAACTCATCACCTACGGCGGAAACGGTGCGGTCTTCCAAAATTGGGCGCAATACCGCCTGGTCATGCACTATCTGAGTGAAATGACCGAAGAACAGACCCTTGTCATGTACAGCGGTCACCCCTTGGGCCTCTTTCCCTCACACCCCGGCGCTCCACGGGTGGTCGTCACCAACGGCATGGTGATTCCCAACTACAGTGGAGCCGATGACCTGGAACGGATGAACGCGCTCGGCGTGAGTCAATACGGACAAATGACCGCTGGATCTTACATGTACATCGGGCCGCAAGGCATCGTGCACGGGACGACCATCACGGTTTTGAATGCCGGACGGCGTTTGGATCCCGAAAACCCCACACTCGCAGGCAAGCTCTTTGTCACCGCTGGTCTTGGCGGCATGTCCGGTGCGCAACCCAAAGCCGGGAACATCGCAGGCATCGTTTCCGTCACAGCGGAAGTGGATCCCGTCGCCGCATGGAAACGCCATGAGCAAGGGTGGGTAGACCATGTCGTGGAAGACGTAGCGGAACTCGCCGACCGGGTGCGCGCCTCGATGACCGCGAAAGAAGCCGTGAGTTATGCCTATTTGGGCAACGTGGTCGACGTCTGGGAACACTTCCATGAAGCCGGAATTCACATCCACCTCGGATCGGACCAGACCTCACTGCACAACCCTTGGGCGGGCGGTTACTACCCTGCAGGCCTGTCTTTCGAGGCCGCACAGACCATGATGGCCGAAGACCCTGACCAATTCAAGGACCTCGTCCAAAAGAGCCTGCGCCGCCACGCCACGGCAGTCAACCTCCACACCGCCCGCGGCACCTACTTCTTTGATTACGGCAACGCCTTTCTCCTCGAAAGCTCACGCGCCGGCGCCGACATCATGGCCGAAGACGGTGAAGCCTTCCGCTACCCGAGTTACGTCCAGGACATCATGGGCCCCATGTGCTTCGATTACGGATTCGGTCCATTCCGCTGGGTGTGTGGCTCAGGAGATCCTGCTGACCTTGACAAAACGGACGCCATCGCCTGCGAAGTATTAGAAGCCATGATGGCCGATGCGCCGCCTGAAATACGCCAGCAAATGGCCGACAACGTCCAGTGGATTCGCGGGGCCAAAGCCAACAAGCTTGTGGTCGGTTCCCAGGCCCGCATCCTCTACGCCGACGCCGAAGGACGCATGCGCATCGCCAAAGCCTTTAACCAAGCCATTGCCAGTGGTTCACTCTCAGGCCCTGTGATTTTGGGCCGAGATCACCACGACGTAAGCGGCACGGACTCCCCGTATCGCGAGACCTCCAACATCTATGACGGCTCTGCCTTTACCGCGGACATGGCCGTCCAGAATTTCGTGGGGGACGCCTTCCGCGGTGCCACGTGGGTCTCGCTTCACAACGGCGGTGGTGTGGGCTGGGGAGAAGTCATCAATGGCGGTTTCGGCATGCTCCTCGATGGCTCTGCCGATGCCGAAGCCAAGCTGACCTCCATGCTGCATTGGGACGTCAACAACGGCATCGCCCGGCGCAGTTGGGCCCGCAATGACGAAGCACAGTTTGCCATTCGCCGGGCCATGGCTGCCGAACCCAAATTAAAAGTCACCCTGGCCCAAAACGCCGACGCCGACCTCATCCGTCGCGCCCTCTCCTGATGGAACACTTCCAATCCCGCTGGACGGCTGATACCCTTTCAACCGTTCCGCTTCCCTCCTTCCCTTGGGCAGGACATCACTTCGAGGAATGTCACTTCGAAGGGCTTGACCTCAGCCACTCCGATTGGCGTGATGCCCGCTTCGAGCGCTGCACTTTCCAAAACTGCCAGCTTTCTGAAGTCCGGCTCACCAGCGTCCGATTCCACGGTGTCACCTTCACCGACTGTACGCTCAACAAAGTCCGTTGGACCACTTTGCAGCCCTCGTTTCTTTCGTTCACATTGGACCGCTGCAAGGCCCCACTGTGTGACTGGGAAGACATGGACCTCAAGGGCATGAAACTTGAGCAATCCGATCTGAGCGGCAACAATTTTTCGGGCGCCGATGCTCGGGAAACATCCTGGGCAAAAAGCCGCTTGCGCGACGCCATCTTCCAAAGGACCGATTTGCGCGACGCCGATTTGCGCGGGTCAACAGACTGGACCATTGACCCCTCGGACAACCGACTCAGGGGTGCACGGTTTGACGCAGCCGATCTCCGGGGATTGGTCAAGGGATTGGGCATTCAGCTCGATTGACCCTTCAAGCGGACACGGAGGAAACGATTTAACAAGCGTTTCGTTTCCGATGGGTTTTTCTCGGGCTATTTTTGCCGCCCGATACGAACGAGAATGTCCCCCGTCACCCAAGGATCAAACAAAGACTCGCGCCTGACCGAGCTCCTCACGGGCTGCGAACGCGCCTTCGACAGGTTTGGCGTTCGCGCGGTGAGCATGGACGATTTGGCCACCCATTTGGGGGTATCCAAAAAAACCTTGTACCGGTACTTCAAAGACAAGGCAGACCTGGTACTTCAAGTTTTTGATCAAGCCTGTAATCGCCAAGTCAAGCGAACTGACGTCATCTCTGAAGGTGGCTTCAATGCCATCGACGCTGTGATCGCGGTCATGGAGTATTTCCAGACGGAACTCCGGCAGATGCACCCCAGCATGCTGTTCGACCTGCAGAAGTACTACCCAAAGGCCATGGAGCGTCTTCACGTCCACAAAATGGAAGCCATGCAAGGGTACCTCATTCGCAACATCGAACGCGGTCAAACCGAAGGCTTGTTTCGCTCTGACTTCGACGCCAAGCTGATTTCGCGGTTGCACATGGCCATGGTCCAAACCATGACCGACCCTTCCACCATCGACGAATTCGGCCGGCCCTTGTCGGAATTGCAAAAAGAGCTGCACACCTATCACCTCAGGGGCATTGCCACTGACCAAGGTTTGGAATACCTCCGTCAACGCAACAACACCCTGTGAACACGTCCAACACCATGCGTACAATCACCCTATTGGCCTTCTTCACGCTGTTGCAAGGCGCCGTTTTTGGACAATCCTCCCCCAGTGGTTCTGGCGTCAGGCTCTCGCTTGAAGAGGCCCAATCCCTAGCCGCTACCCGCGCATACGCGGTGCGTTATGCGGGATACGACACCCAAGAAGCAGCCAGCAGCACACGAGAAATCATTGCGTCTGGCTTTCCACAGGTCAGTGGTTCTGTCGAATACAACCGCTACATCGACATCCCTACCCAGGTCTCCAGCGGAGATGTCTTTGGGTTTCCTGATTACTTGACCACATTTCTCGGTGGCGTCTCCCAAGCCACTGGGGTTTCCCTCGATGCGCCCCCTACCGACCCGAACGCCATACAAGAGTTTCAGTTCGGGGCCGCCCAAACGATGACCGCCGGCATCACCGCCACACAACTCATCTTCAGCCCCAGTTACTTCGTGGGAATTCAAGCGGCCAAGGCTTACGCCAGCGCCATGGAAGCCTCCGAATCCAAGTCCATTGCCGATGCCCGTCGTGCCGCTGGCGAAGGTTACGCCGCAGCATTGGCCGCCAAAGAAAACGTCGCCATCCTCAAGGCAGCAGAAGCCTTGGCAGAAGAAGCACTGAAGCAAACACGTGCACTGGTTCAGGAAGGGCTCGCCGAATCCACCGATGCAGACCAACTGGAACTTGCCTTGTTTGAAATGGCACAGCAACGCACCACAGCAGAGAGTATGGCCTCCGTCGCATTGGACGCTTTGAAGTTCACCGTGGGCATGCCCGTCGAAACCACCGTCATCCTCGCAGACAGCTTTGAAACGCTGTCCAGCGCATTTGATGCCGCAACGGTCCTCGGCACTCCTTTTGATGCCAACCGCTTGCCTGAAATCCAATCCCAAACCAAAAACCTCGAGCTCTCCGAACTCGGCATCCGCAACGAAAAAGCAGCCGGTATGCCCAGCATTGGCGCGTTCTACACCAATCAACGCAACGCCCAACGAGACGCCTTCGACTTCTTTCGTTCCGGCAGTTGGTATCCCATACAACTCGTGGGTGTCCAGATGAACATTCCCATTTGGTCCAGCTTCGGAGGCAAGGAAAAAGTCCTCCAAGCGCAGCTGACCCGGGACCGCGCTTCCACCGCGCTTGAGCAGATGACAGAGGCCGCCACCCTAGAATACCGCGCCGCCAGGTCCGAATACAATTCCAGCCTAGAGCAGCGCAGCCAAGCCCAGCGCGGACTCGACCTCGCCGACCGCATCCTCGACCGCACCCGCATCCGTTTCCAAGAAGGACTGGCCAGCAGCTTTGACCTCACACAGGCCCAAAACCAACTGGTCAACGCCCAAGCCAACTTCGCCCAAGCCACACTCCGCTGGTTCAACGCCCACCTCCGCCTCGAACGTTCCCTCAACGCCTGATCCCATGATCCGCACATCCCTCTTCCTCTCCTTCGCACTGCTGCTTACTGCCTGCGGAGGCCCAGCGCCCGAAAGCGCCCCTGCCCCCTCCAAAAGCACCGCTATAACGGCTTCTGAAGCCCGCAAAGTCACCACACTTGAGGCAACGGCGACCACATTTGACCACTTCTTTACCGTCCAAGGCAACGTGGAGACCGACCGGCTCGCCCAGGTCTTTCCCATGACGCAGGGCACGGTCCTTCGCATCCGTGTGCAAGAAGGCCAAACCGTCCAGAAAGGACAGGTCTTGATGGAACTCGACAACGAAGCCGTGGCGCGCAACCAAGACGAATTGGACACCCGACTGACGCTCGCCAAAGACGTCCTCGCCCGGCAAGAGCGCCTGTGGGAACAGGGCATCGGTACCGAAGTACAACTTCTCGAAGCCCGCACCAACGTCAAGGCATTGGAGGAAAGCATCGCAGCCTTTACTGAGCAAGTAGACTTCGGAAAGGTGACCGCGCCTTTTGCCGGAACCGTCGACCGGATTTTCGCCAAAGAAGGCGGCATGGCCTCTCCCATGCAGCCCGTGGCCCGGGTCATGGACCTGAACGATATGTACGTTCGAGCCAAGGTCAGCGACCATTACGTGGGCAAGGTGAAAGCCGGCCAGAGGGTGGACATCACCATGGCGGGCCGCGACACCCTGACCAGCGCCATCTCCCGGGTGGGACGGTACATCGAACCTGCCAACCGCACATTTGAAGTGGTCGTACCTGTGCCGGAAAACACGGACTTGTTGCCCAATGAGTTTGCTGCCCTACACATCAA
>Ga0208971_1000202_pt1 | contig 45408 bp, 37 predicted proteins | sample AOAMet1_18_M0_10_2_FD_188229 | JGI IMG/M metagenome (GOLD analysis project Ga0208971, IMG submission 188229) | Ammonia-oxidizing marine microbial communities from Monterey Bay, California, USA - CAN11_18_M0_10 (SPAdes) | ecosystem: Environmental > Aquatic > Marine > Intertidal zone | place...
GCGGCGAACCCAGTGCCGGTGATTGGATAAAGATTTTTAAACAGTGATAAAGCCGTGACTAAAACACCCATAACCCAATCTAAACCGTTTATTTTGCTGCTGAGTATTGCTCTAGCCCTCAGTGCAGGCGCCTATTGGCTCACCAAGCCTGCTGAGGTGACAGATCCGTCACTGGCCATAGATGCATTGACCAATCCCGACAGCGAGGCCCTACAGCAGCTTATCAATAACCAGCTGTTTGGTGACTCCATAGTTGAAGCACCGGGCATTGGCGCCGATATCGACAGCACCACGGACAGATCAGCGATGCAGGCAAAGTTGGCGGGTCTCACCAAAAATGTGACCACCCAGCAACTCCCCACTGCAGCAGAGCTGGAGGTGTTTTATCAGCTCAGTAAACAGCGCTATCGCAACCCATCAAAATTTTGGCTCGAGGTGATCAGCTTCGCCACCGCCAAACACGGTGGTCAGGTTTTCCAAATGGCCGAACAGGCGCTCAATGCCGAGCAAACTCCAGTGGGGGATCGCAGAGATCAATATGCTGCCATATCATCACTAGAGTTGGAAACTGTCTACGGTCAGAACTTTGTCGACCGTTTAATGGCCGTGGAGCAGAAGAATGCAGATGGCCAAAGCCTACCCTGCTGGTATGGGCCGATCAGTTCACCGCTGGGAGCGCATTTAGTCTGTGTCGAGAGAGTTGTCTGGGGGGATTACCCAGCCCTTGAAGAGGTGGAAAATCAATTGATTAATGACTGGCGATTCTCGGTCAGTCAGTAGAGAGCTTTTGGTTAGAGAGCTTTTTGGTTAGAGAGCTTTTCGATGAAGAGCCCCCTAAGAAGAGACCCTCCAGCAAAAACCTCGGCCCTAGGCCATCAACTCAGCAAAGAACTCACGCAGCGCAGGTGCACCGCCCTGCTCCCAAGTTTTTAGCGCCGCGGTGCCGACAATGGCAATATCCGCATGGCCACGCAGCACATCTATATCTTCTTTGCTGCTAATACCAAAACCCACACCCAAGGGCACATCGGTGTGCTCACGGCAGCGTTCAATCAGTGCCAACACATCATCACCCATTTGCGTTTTCGAGCCCGTTACGCCTTTCCGCGCGACCACATAAACCAAGCCGCGGCTCACTGCCCCAAGCTTAGCCAGACGCTTGTCGCTGCTGGTAGGTGTCATAAGAATAATTGGTTCGATACCGGCTTCCTCTGAGAGACGGTGCAACTCAGGTGATTCCTCAATTGGCAGGTCAGGCAAAATATAGCCAACACCACCGGCGTCTTTAACACGTTTTACAAAGGCGGCTTCGCCCATTTTAAACGCGGTATTGTAATAACCCATCATCAATACTTTAAACGGGAAGCGCGCGCTGACCAGCTGCATAAACTCAAAACACTGCTCCACTGTCGTGCCGGATTTTAGCGACTGCTCGTTTGCGTGAACAAATAGCGGACCATCGGCACTGGGCTCAGAGAACGGAAACTGCAGCTCCACCAGATCGACGCCGGCCTCGGCCATAATCTCTAGTTCTTGCAGATTTTCCTCAAAGGAGGGGTAGCCGCAAACCACGTGAGCCATAACCAAAATATCTTTGCTCTGCTTACGCTCGGCAATAAAATGTTGCAGACCCATTAATTTTTCTCCCCGCGGTATTGATCAGCCTTGCCACCGATAAACGACTTCCACTTGGCGTCGTCCAAGGCATCGGCAATGGTAAAGATATCTTTATCGCCACGGCCAGACTGATTGATCAGGATAATCTGATCCTTGCCCATAGTCGGCGCTTCTTTAATCGCGGTGACAAAGGCATGCGTACTTTCCAGCGCCGGGATCAATCCCTCAGTGCGCATGGTCAGTTTGAGTGCTTCTTTCACTTCAATATCGGTGGCCGCTTCAAAGCGCACCTTGCCCTGATCGTGGAGGTGAGCAAAAATCGGGTTAACACCAATATAGTCGAGACCCGCAGCAACCGAATGGGTCTCATTCATATTGCCCTCGTCATTCTGCAGGAAGTAAGTCTTGTACCCCTGAGCAACGCCGACGGTCGCATCGTCATAGGCGAGACGTGAGGAGTGCATATAGGAACCAACTCCGTGGCCACCGCCCTCAGAACCGATCAGTTCGACATTGTCATCATTCATAAAGCCCTGGAAGATACCCATAGCATTGGAGCCGCCACCAACACAAGCATAGACACGATCCGGCAGACGCCCAGCCTGCTTGAGCATCTGCTCGCGGGCTTCAAGACCAATAATCGATTGGAACCAGCTGACCATTTCAGGGAAGGGATGCGGTCCACAGGCAGTACCCAAAATATAATGAGTGTCGGCCATATTGGTAACCCAATCACGCATACATTCATTTACGGCATCTTTTAACGTCTTCTGGCCATCTTCTACCGCAATCACCTCGGCACCGAGATTTTCCATCCAGAATACATTGGGGCGCTGGCGTGCGACATCCACGGCACCCATATAAATTTTGCAATCAAAACCAAATTTCGCAGCCATCGTGGCCGTGGCAAAACCGTGCTGCCCAGCACCGGTCTCAGCAATCACCTTAGACTTGCCCAGACGCTGGCAGAGTAACCCCTGACCCATAACATTGTTGATCTTGTGAGATCCGGTGTGGTTTAGATCATCGCGTTTAACGTAGATCTGTGCACCACCCAACGTGCGAGAGAGATTTTCCAGATGAGTTATCGGCGTCGGACGTCCGGAGTAGTTCTGTAACAGTGCTACATAGTCCTGCCAAAACTTGGGATCAGCCTTGCACTCGCGAAAGCACTCGAGAAGTTCCTCAATAGTAGCCTGTAAAATTTCAGGCAAAAATACACCGCCGTACTCTCCGTAATAGCCTTCACGGCCCTCGGAGAAGTCAAAAATATCCATGAAACGCCTCAATAGATCGCGGCAAAGGCCCTTGGGGCAGACCGCAGTTCGAATGAATTACACAATGATTTTAAAACTACATTAACTTCTGTTTTACACAGGGCCGCTAGTTTAGCCAAGTCGCTGGTTTGGCACAATGTTGCCATGCTACATCAGCCCTGACTTGCACCGATTACAAGAGGTATACGTGATAGCAACGTGACCGGTTTATTGGCGCCGGTCAGATATTTCAACAACCTCAGGCAGGCAAGGGATCTCAGAGATTTATCCACAAGTTTATCAACGACTTACCCACACAAATCATCCAACTCAAGCCAATCAAACACAAGATATAGTAGATTAGGGCTTGCATGACACACCATGTAGGATAAACTCTCCTTCCTCTTCAAAGTTAAGTCTTGCTCAAAGCCGGCCATAAAAAAAATATTGGGGGGGGCTAATCAGGACAAAAATCAAGTGGTGCTAGGCAACAGTGTGTCTCCCGAGCCTAGCCCTGAATGAGACAAACAGTAAACAATCAGAAAAGGTCAGCCAATGAGCACCGCAACCAAATTAAAAGCCGTGAAGGCATCAAAGAAAACGCCTGAAATTGTCTTCCAAGAGGCTTCACTGGATATCTGGGATAAAAAATACCGTCTTAAAGACAAGCAGAACAACCCTGTCGATGCCGATGTCGATGCAACCTATGCACGAGTTGCCAAGGCCCTGTCTGATGTTGAGGACGAAAGTCTGCGCAAAGAGTGGCAGGCACGTTTTGTCTGGGCGCTTAAGCACGGAGCAATCCCGGCGGGACGAATTATTTCCAATGCCGGCGCTCAGGCCTACAAGCCAGCGACTTCTACTATCAACTGCACCGTTTCTGGCATTGTTCCAGATTCAATGGTCGGCATTCTCGAGCGCAACCTCGAAGCGGGTCTGACCCTTAAAGCAGGCTGTGGCATCGGCTATGAGTTTTCCACACTGCGTCCCAAAGGCGCCTATGTGTCTGGCGCTGGCGCCTACACTTCAGGCCCTCTGTCGTTTATGGATATCTATGACAAGATGTGTTTCACCGTGTCCTCTGCCGGTGGCCGTCGCGGTGCTCAGATGGCGACTTTTGATGTCAGTCACCCAGATGTATTCGATTTTGTTCGCGCCAAGCGCGAAGACGGTCGTCTGCGCCAGTTCAACCTGTCCCTGTTGATTACCGAAGAGTTTATTGAAGCTGTGCGCAACGATGGCAATTGGGATCTGACCTTCCCAATCAGCGCCAAAGAAATTGATGGCGGTATAGATCTGCAGGGAGACGATGTTGTCTGGAAGCCCTTCCCAACTACCGAAAACTACCACAGCAACGCTGATGGTCTGGTCGCCTGTCGCATCTATGAAACAATTCGTGCGCAGAAATTGTGGAACGCCATTATGTCGTCCACCTATGACTATGCCGAGCCAGGCTTTATTTTGATCGATCAGGTCAACAAAAATAACAACAACTGGTTCTGCGAGGATATCCGTGCAACCAATCCCTGTGGCGAACAGCCTCTGCCACCATACGGCAGCTGCCTGCTCGGCTCGGTCAACCTGACCAAGTTTGTGCGCGAGCCATTCACCAAAGATGCCTACTTCGACTGGGAAGAGTACGCTGAAGTCGTGGCTGTATTTACCCGCATGCTCGACAATGTGGTTGAGATCAATGGTCTGCCTCTGGAGAACCAGCGCAAAGAAATCGAGTATAAGCGTCGCCACGGTATGGGCTTCCTCGGATTGGGTTCCACCATCACCATGCTGCAGATGAAGTATGGCGATCAGGATTCGCTGGTATTCACTGATCGAATCGCCCGTGACATGGCAGTTGCTGGCCTTAAAGCCGGTCTTGAACTGGCCCGTGAAAAAGGTCCGGCGCCTATTATGGAAGACGATTTTGAAGTCACCGCGGCACTGCTATTTAAGCGTCCTGAGTTGGCCAAAGATGGCATCAAAATCGGCGATAGCGTCAAGGGCAAAGTGTTGCTCGGCAAGTACAGCAAGTATATGCAGAACATTGCCACCGTTGCTCCAGAGCTGATTGAGTCAATTATCGAAGAAGGCTGTCGGTTCAGCCACCACTCATCGATTGCCCCCACGGGCACTATCTCTCTGTCACTGGCGAATAATGTCAGTAACGGCATCGAGCCAAGCTTCGCTCACCACTATGCCCGCAACGTGATCCGCGAAGGCAAGAAGTCAAAAGAGAAAGTCGATGTTTTCTCCTATGAGCTGCTCGCTTACCGCACTCTGATCAATGACAAAGCTATGCCCTATGGCACCGGTGAAGAAGAGGCACTGCCAGATTACTTTATGAGTTCTGAGAATATTGCACCCAGAGCCCACGTTGATATTCAGGCAGCGGCGCAAAAGTGGGTGGATTCATCGATCTCGAAAACCATCAATGTGCCAACCGATTGCGACTACGAAGACTTTAAAGATATCTATCTCTATGCCGCTGAGAAAGGCCTTAAGGGTTGCACCACCTTCCGCTTTAATCCAGAAGCATTCCAAGGTGTATTGGTAACCGAGAAAGATCTCGAAAACACCACCTACAGCTTCACGCTGGAAGATGGATCCACAGTTGAATTTAAAGGTAACGAAGAAGTTGAGTACGACGGTGAAACACATACCGCCGCCAACCTATTTGATGCATTGAAAGAAGGTTACTACGGTAAATTCTGATCAATTAACCTAATTCCGTAGAACCTTGAGAGGACCAAAATGACTAAGAAGATTGGACAGAAAATCGTTGGCTACACAGTAGCCACCGAAGAGCAGACGAAAGAAGCTAAAACCAAAGTCGTCGAGAGCAATATTATTCAGATGCACGAAAAGGTCTCGCGACCCGAGGCACTGGCTGGCAGCACCTATAAAATTAAGACACCTATGTCAGACCATGCGCTGTACCTGACGATTAATGACATTATCCTGAATGAAGGCACTGACCATGAGCTGCGCCGCCCATTTGAAGTGTTTATCAACTCCAAAAACATGGATCACTTCCAGTGGATTGTTGCTCTAACTCGAGTCATCTCCGCGGTGTTCCGCAAAGGTGGTGACTGTACATTCCTAGTTGAAGAGCTAAAGGCAGTTTTCGATCCCCAGGGCGGTTATTTCAAGCCCGGCGGCAAATTTATGCCCTCTCTGGTCGCTGAGATTGGATGGGCAATTGAAGACCACCTGCAGAAGATCGGCATGTTAAAAAAGCCTGAGATTCCAGAGCACCAGCAGAAAATTATGGATGAGAAGCGCGCCGAATTCGAAGGTGCGGCCAGTGCTCCTGTAGCCAGTGCCGCCACAGCAGAGGCAAGCGAGTTCCCACCCACTGCTGAGGTGTGCAAGAAATGCAGCGTTAAAGCGGCGATTATGATGGACGGCTGCTTGACCTGCCTCAACTGCGGCGATTCTAAATGTGGCTAGAACGTCTTTAAAGAAAGAATGTATTTAGAGAAAGAGTGTATTTAGAAAAAGAGCGCAGTTAGAAAAAGAAAAAGCGGCCCAAGGGCCGCTTTTTTTAATGTCTGGGATTTATCTATTCTTGGCCAGCCGAAGCAGCTGTATATAGAAGGCTTGTTATAGATAGCTGGCGTGTAATAAACAGCTGGCGTGTAATAAAACAGCTGGCGTGTAATAAACAGCTTGTTATAAGAAATAAAAAAGCCCCTGCCGGATAAAAGGGGGGAGTAACGCAGATCAGCAGGGGCGGTAAAACCGTCAATCTCTAAAGACAAATAACTGTGCGATACATAACCAGCTGCTAGAGTGCATCTGCTTACTTATCAATCAGCTCTATCCTATAAGACTCCTGCGAAGTTAAAAACCCCACCTCTGATCTTCGATTTATACCGTTTTTGGAAAAACATTACATATAGCTGCCCCACAACAATCACTGAAAGGACCGAAATCTGCCTAAATAGATGATTATTGCTAGGAGTGCTAAGGGGTTACTCAGGCTTATCCACTGCTTGCTGCACATAGGTAATAACATCGGAGACAGTTTCGAAGCCTTCAATTTCATCGTCGCCCATCTCTATATTAAAGGCCTCCTCCAGATCCATCGCCATAGAGAGCTTTTCCAGCGAATCCATCTTAATTTCGCTGAGTACATGCTGTGGCTCAACATCTTTTATCTTGGTCATCGGGCTGGCGAGAATAAGGTCATATACAGTGTTGCTGATCACGTCTGGCGTATTCATAGGGCGGCGATTCCTTGCGCAGTTTTTAAGAGACTAACGGTTAATTTTTATCATTATTGACAGTGATTAGTAGGCGAAGTACTAGTAATAGACATCACTGCCTTTTAGATCAAATATAGTTCAAATTTGAATACTTTGCCCGAGTCATTAGCACTAAGTTAAAGACCTTTATAGTCTTGTGCTGAAGGCTCTTAGAATCCAGCGCTGAAGGCTCTTATACAACAACAGCATCACAGTCCCTGCCGGCACAATAGCCTAGAATGACCGCCATTGATCACTTCTCCTTTAATTGTTACCTGACAGGAGGGTTTTCATGGCTATAATGGCACTTCATTGAAATTTCTATGAGTCCAACATAGGTTAAACCCGTTGAAAAATATCACCGCGCTATTCCTCCTATTCCTCAGCCAAACCGCAACAGCTGATGTGTTTTGGTTTGTACGCTTGGAAGATGGCAGCACCAATTGGCAGTATGTGGCGAACTTCTCCAGCGGTATCTTAATTGTCGCCCTATCCATCACCGCAGTTCGCCTAGCCTTTACACGCCGCGCAGCACGCCGTTACAACCGAGATCTCGAAGAGATACGCGCGCAACTAGAAGACCGAGTTAAAGAGCGCACTGCCACCCTCGATAATGCCAACGGCCTGCTGCAACAGAGCAATCGGGCACTCGAAGTGGAAATTACCGAACACCGTGACACTGCCACCAAGTTGGGCTTATCCGAGTCTTATATCACTAATATTTTGCGCTCCATGCCGCTAATGCTTATCGGCCTCAATAAGCGTGGCGAGATTACTCAGTGGAACAGCCGCGCTGAGGAAATTAGCAGCCTGCCCTCCGATAAGGTGCTGGGCAAAAATTTATGGCAGGCCTATCCAACCATTGCTGTCACTCCCGAGCAGATCAAACAGGCTCAGGACGAGGATAAGACCCTAACCGTCAAGTACAGCCAACGTGGACAGTACCACTTTGATATCACCATCTATCCGCTTCACGACCAGCTCGAAACTGGCGTGGTGATTATGGTGGACGATGTGACCCAGCGGGTACAGAGTGAGAATATGCTAGTACAGCGGGACAAGATGTCATCTATGGGCGAAATGGCCTCGGTAATGGCTCACGATATTAATATTCCCCTACAGGCCATTATCAAAGATCTGCACACCGTACGCCTGGATCTCACTGAAGAACATATAGATCCTATCGGCGTTCAAGAACTACTGGACGATGCCCTAATCCGCGGCCGACAGGCGGCCTCGGTGGTAAATAATTTGGTCAGCTTCTCAGATGCCGGCGCCGGTGAAAAGCAGCAGGCCAATATCATTGACGTTATGGATCACAGTGTTGAATTAGCCGCAGATGTGCTCTCAGTCACCAAGGGATTGCGCTTTAAGGATGTGGCGATCAATCACAACTATGCAGAGGATATACCGCAACTGCGCTGCCATGTATCGGAATTACAGCAGGTATTTCTGAGCCTCTTTAGATACTCCTGCTATGCCCTCGGCAAAGTCGAAGACCCAGAGCACAGACCCTCAATCAATATCGAAATCAGTGAGTTCTACGATGCCATCTGGGTGCGCGTTCAACACAATGGCGTAGGTATGAGTACCGCAGAGCAGCAGCTGATCTTTGAACCCTTTTTCGCCAGCAGTCATGCTACTGCGGACAGCGCATCCGCTGAAAAGTCCGATGCCGGAGAGCGCCTGTCATTTGCGCAGTTTATTATCGCCGATCAGCATCAGGGCCAGATCGCGGTGACATCCGATATCGATATAGGGACCACCTTTCATATCCAATTGCCCTTTGCCACTGCTGTTGTGGCAGAGGACTAGATACCTCTGGATATAGCAAGATAGCACTAAGAAGCCTGTATAAGGCCTTTAACCTCTTGCCAGATAGGCTACTTATAAACTGCTTAGCACCTGCAATGGCGGCTGAGTAACGGCTTTGCGACTGTAACTGACACCCAGCACCCCGACTAGAAGACCGCCGGCCAACGGCCCCACCAGCCACAGCCACGGATGCCAACTAAACGGCAGGTCAAACATAAAGCGCTGTAACAGCGCCACTGCCGCCTCGGCACCAATCGCCGCCAACAGGCCGGCCATCAATCCCAAGAGGCTAAACTCGACCCACTGAATACCGAGAATCAAACGCCTAGAACTGCCCAGAGTGCGCAAAACAGCGCTCTCCTGAAGACGCTCAGACATGGACAGGCTCACCGCAGCAAACATCACCAACACACCACAGCTTAAAATCAGCAGAGTCATCACCTCGAGACCACTGGTCACCTGAGAGACAATACTGCGAATCCGATCGATAATTTTATCCAGCTCAATTACCTGCACCGTGGGGTATTGGCGCAGCAAATCATTCACCAACAGCTTCTGCTGCGGTGGAATATAAAGGCTGGTCATATTAGTTCGCGGATAGTCCTCCAACAGCCCTTCTGGAAATAGGAAATAGAAATTCGGTGTCATATTATCCCAGTTCAAACTACGAGTACTGGCGACTCTAGCCTGAAAGATCAGGCCGCCAACGCTAAAGGTGAGCTTATCGCCGATCTCTAAACCCAGTTCACCAGCCAACTCTTCCTCCAGTGAAACCGGCGCAATATCAGCGGACAGATCCAGTTCGTCCCACCATTTGCCCGCAGTGATTTTATTCCCTTCCGGCAGCTCGGTAGTCCAGCTCAGATTTAATTCACGGCGAAAAGACTCATGGCGATCCCGCTGATCCTCGGTAATCCCCTCCCCATTAATCTGTGTCAGACGCCCGCGAACCATCGAGTACCAACCGGCGGTTTCAAGATTTTGCTCCTGCACTAAATCTCGCACCCCCTCAAGTTCATAGGGCGCTACGTTGAGCAAGAAATGATTTGGAGCATCGTCAGCCAACTGCCAGCGCCACTCATCGATCAGCGAGGTGCGTACCACGCTCATAATCATTAGCAGGGCAATAGCACCGGAAAAACCAACCATCTGAACAATGCTCTGAGAGCGGCGGCGCCAGAGATTACTCGAGGCCAGACGCCAAATACTGCCGAGCTTTTGACCATAGTTTTTAGCCACTCGCAGCAGCAGTAGCCCAATCACAACTGTGGCCAGTGCAGTCAATCCAAAGCCCGCCAAGATCGCCAGAGAAAGGTAGAGGTTGTTGCTGTACCAGAACAGCAGTGCGGCCACAGTCGCCACGCCAAACAGGCCCCGCGCCGCAGAACTTACCGGCTCAACCTGCACATCATCGCGCAATACCGCCAGAGGCGACTGCGCCGGCAGATGCCAGATTGCCGGCAGAGTAAAGCCTGCCAGACACAGCAGGCCAGTAGCCAGACCCACAATCCAGGGGCGAATGCCAGCCGCGGGCAATGAAATGGGCAGCCATTCACGAACCACTGTAATCAGAATTTCGGAAAAGCCAAAGCCCACTAGCAGACCGGCAATTGAGCCACCCACCCCAAGCCACAGGCTCTGTTGCAAATACAGGCTGCGCACTCGACTGGCGGCAATGCCCCAGCTTTTCAACAGCGCCACTTGGCGGGTCTGACCGGCGGCAAAATGATGGCTGGCCAATGCCAGAGCAATACCCGCCAAAACCACGCCAATGCTACCGGCAAGTAAAAGAAAACGGCGGCCCTTGTCCATAGTATCGGCAATACTGGCCTGAGCTTCATCTGGGGTGATCAAACGATCGTGAATATCCAGCTGATCCTGCAGCCACTGGCTGTAGCGGGCAAAGCCCTCAGCACCACTGACGCCCTCAGCCATCAGATATCTATAGGTCACCCGGCTGCCGGGGATAATAATGCCGGCAGCTTCTATATCCTCATAGTTCATCATTACCCGGGCGCCAAAGGCCCCAAAGGAACCTCCACTATCGGGTTCCTCCACAACAACACGAGTAGCCTTTAACCGTATCTCACCCAGTTCGATTTCATCCCCCAGCTCAATATTCAGCAGAGGCAAGAGCCGGGCATCGACCCAGACTTCTCCTTGGGACGGACCGTAGTCAATCTCTTCGATCAAATTTTCATCGGTGGTAAATGCTGTAGTCGTGCGGCGCAGTAAACCTCTCAGGGGATAACTGCTCTCCACTGCCTTGATCGACGCCAGATGCATATCATCTTGGTGATAGACCATAGAGGCGAAGGTTAACATCCGGGCGCTCTCCACCTGCTGCTGCTGCGCCTCTGTAATCCACTCGGGATCAATTGGACGACTACTTCTTACCACCAGATCAGCCGCTAAAAAACTACTGGACTGAGCCGTGAGAGCGCGCTCAATACGTTCAGCTAACAGAGAGACAGACGTCACCACTGCCACCGCCAGCACCAGTGACCAGATAATTAAATTCAGCTGCCCGCCGCGCCAAGTGCGCAGTAACATTCGCAATGCTTGCATCAGGCGACACTACCTTCAGCAACCTGCTGACCCGCAGCAATAACCAGACGCTGACCACAGCGTTCCGCCAAATTGTGCTCGTGAGTAACTAACACCAGAGTGGTGCCCTCTTCTTTATTTAGATCAAACAGCAGATCATTAATCTTCTCACCGGTACCGGTATCCAGATTGCCCGTGGGTTCATCGGCAAATAGAATCACTGGCCTACAGGCAAAGGCTCGGGCTACCGCGACGCGTTGCTGTTCACCACCGGACAGCTGGCGGGGGTAGTGAGTCGTGCGGTGATCGAGACCCACTCTCTGAAGGTAATAGGCGGCGGTTTTCAGTGCTTCTTTATCACCCTGCAACTCTAGGGGCAGCGCCACATTCTCCAAGGCGGTGAGGCCCGGCAATAGATGAAATGATTGAAAGACAAAGCCTACAGTCTTGGCCCGCACTGCGGCGCGCCCCTCTTCATCCATCGCTGTAATATCCTGACCATTGAGACGAACCGAGCCGGAACTGGGCAGATCGAGACCGGCCAAGATACCCAATAGAGTCGACTTGCCAGAACCGGATGGCCCGACAATGGCCAAGCTTTCACCGGCGGCCAGAGTGAGATTGATCCCATCTAAAATAGTGAGCGTACCTTCTGTGGTGGTGACCTGCTTACTGATATTGCTAACTTCAATCATTTGAAATATCCATTGCGTCTAAAAATGCCTACACTGGGCACTATAGTAAACATTTTAAAAAGAGTATTGAGATTATTTATGCGGCCTTTTGCTATTCATCCATTTATAACACGACCTTTTATCAAGCGCGTATGTTGTCTGTTCATTTTACTGGGTGCCAATAGTTATGGATCAACTCTACTGGTCTTGGGCGATAGTTTGAGTGCTGGTTATGGAATCAATCAGGAGAGTGGATGGGTTGCACTGTTGGACAGAGACTTTGGCGAGAACCACAGCATTATCAATGGCAGCATAAGCGGCGATACAACGGGCGGCGGCCTGAATAGATTGCCACGGCTACTGGAAGAATTTAGCCCAGACTTTGTTTTATTGGAACTGGGTGGCAACGATGGCCTGCGCGGCCAACCATTAAATTTAATGAAAAACAATCTACAGGCAATGATTGATCTAGTGCGCAAAGCCGGCGCTGAGCCAGTTTTGTTTGGTATGCGCCTGCCACCCAATTATGGCCGCCGCTATTCCAATGCCTTTGCCGCGGTCTATCCAGCGTTATCGAAAGCCGAGAATGTGCTGCTGATTCCCTTTCAACTGGAAGAACTGAGTGTCACTGAGGGTATGATTCAGGAGGACGGACTGCATCCCACAGCACTGGCACAGCCGATTATTAAAGAAGTGATTAAAGGCTATTTAGCGCCGCTAATGAACCCTTAATCAACCGCTACCAGAGCAAACCCAATCTATGCCTTGGGCACAAACTCAAGCGCTAACCCATTGTTACACCAGCGCTGGCCCGTAGGTTTGGGGCCATCATCGAAGACATGACCCTGATGACCACCGCAGCGGGCGCAGTGGTACTCCGTGCGCGGCCAGATCAATTTGTAATCGGTCTTAGTCTCTAGACTGTCATCTATATAGTCAAAGAATGACGGCCAGCCAGTGCCGCTCTCATATTTCATCGCCGAACTAAACAACGGCAGATCGCAACCGGCACAGTGATAGTGCCCCTCCCGGTGCTCATCATTAAGCTTGCTACTGCCAGCCGGCTCAGTGCCCTCATCACGCAAAATACGGTATTGGGATGGGGTGAGACGCTGACGCCACTGATCATCGGCGAGCTCAAGCCTCTCAACGGCCCAGAGCTTGGCTGCAGCGGCAAGACCGATCACGCCGAGAGATAAATGCTGTAACCATTTGCGTCTATTCATAACTGGACCTCTGCCATTGTCTATTTAAAAATATACTCTGCAAGCTATGACAACGGATCAACAAAATAAGTGCCGTTAAAGGCTTAATTAGTCCCATGGGGATGTTGAATGGGTTCACCCGGGGTCGGGGTTAACAGAGATTTAAGCTGCGACATCAGGCCACCCGAAAGAATCAATGCACAGCCAATCAGCTCCGGCTGAGTAAGCATCTCATCCAGTATCAACCAGCCACAAAGGGCCGCAAAAACCGCCTCAAAGCTGAGAATAATTGCAGTGTGGGACGAGGGCGCAGTGCGCTGCCCCACCACTTGTAAGGTGAAGCCCACCGCCGATGACAGCACACCCACATAGAGCAAGGCGACAGCCGCATCGACAATACCGGCCCAGTTCCAGCCTTCAAATATCGGCACCAAAATAGCCGTAATAACCGAGGCCACCATGAACTGAACAAAGATCAAACGAAATGGCGAACTGTCATTGGCAATAATACCGGTAAAGATAATATGCAGTGCAAACAGCAGTGAACTGCCAAGCACTAAGAGGTCGCCAATAAAAATTTCATCGCTATCAATCTGCGCCATAAAGTAGAGCCCGCTGAGCGCCATAACCATTCCGAGCCAGGTGGGCCACTCGGTTTTATTGCGAAAAAACAAGCCGATTAATGGCACAAAGACAATATAGACACCGGTTAAAAATCCGGCGCGACCGGCGGTGGTGTAAACCATGCCCCACTGTTGCAGCAGCATACCCGCGGTTAGAATCAAGCCGAGCAGAGCCGCTTTTTTATTGGTTTTACTGAAGGCAAAAATCTTTTTCGGCTTCTCCATCCAATACCAGAGCGGCAGGATCGCCACAGCGCCGATAAAAAAGCGCCCGAAGGTAAAGGTAATTGGGCCGATATGATCCATACCCGAACGCTGGTAGACAAAAGCTAGGCCCCAGATAAACGCGGTTAATAGCAGAATAAGATCTGCCCGCAGATCAGTTTTAATACTCAAGGTGAATCCTTTTAAAGCGATTTTATTTTAGTCGCGCTCTTTTGGCTGCAGACTCCTAACAGACCGAGGGCTGGTAACTCGGCAAAGGCTCTAAAAACTGAATCATTAATTGCAGCGAATGCTGACCGCGATACTCATTGATATCCAAACGATAGACACAGCGCACATGGCGATGCTGGCTGCTCGGCCAAACGCTAGTATCAGCATTAAACCAAATCCCGTCTATACCTGCATAAGGTTGCTTTTCACCACTTTCACTCAGGGGTGCCAGCACCAGCTTTAAATGTTTTTCACCGACAATACGCTGATGTATAACCTCAAAGACCCCTTCAAAACAGGGCTCGGGAAATAACTGCCCCCAAGGACCACTGTCCCGGAGCAGCTCGGCGGTGTCCATGGACAGCTGCTGCTGAACCAGTTCGCCATCGGTGGCGATTTTCGCCTGCAGATCATCAGCACTTAAAAGCTGCCCAACTTGGCGTTGAAAAGCCTCTTCAAATGCTGGCAATTTATCCTCATCAAGACTCAGGCCAGCAGCCATCGCATGACCGCCAAACTTACTGATCAGCCCGGGGTTTTGCGTCGCCACCATATCCAGCACATCGCGGATATGCAGCCCGGGAATAGAGCGGGAAGAACCTTTGAGTTGACCATTATCGCCACGGGCAAAGGCAATCACTGGGCGATGGTACTTCTCTTTAATCCGTGAAGCCAAAAGGCCCACCACACCCTGGTGCCACTCCGGCTGAAACAGACAGAGTGCCGATGGCACTTCACCCTCCAGGGACAGGGGAATCAGTTCGACAATCCTGAGAGCCTCGCGCTGCATATCCTGCTCAATCACTTTGCGATCTTGATTCAGCTCATCCAGCTCTCGGGCGGTATCCATGGCTAACTGGGGATCATTGGTCAACAGGCACTGGATACCCAGTGAAATATCATCGAGACGGCCAGCAGCATTTAAGCGGGGTCCTAGGGCAAAGCCCAAATCCGTTGCCACCAGTCGCTGAGGATTTTTACCGGCAATGGTTAACAGCGCCTTAATGCCGGGACGAGAGTGTCCGGCGCGAATACGCAGCAATCCCTGATGCACCAGCGCACGATTAATTTGATCCAGCGGCACCACATCCGCAACCGTTCCCAGTGCTACCAGATCGAGCCAATTGGCCATATTGGGTTCGGCAATACTGTTCTCGGCAAACCAATTCTCACTGCGCAACTTTCCACGCAGGGCACTGAGTAGGTAGAAGGCGACACCGACACCGGCAAGATTTTTAGTGGCAAAGGTACAGTCGGGCTGATTGGGATTAACGATAGCTGCAGCCGCCGGCAAGGTCGCGCCGGGCAGGTGATGATCCGTGACTATAACTTGCATACCTAGACTATTCGCCTTGTGGACCCCCTCGATACTAGAGATACCGTTGTCTACAGTAATCAGTAACTGAGGCTCACGCTCGGCGGCCAAGTCGACAATTTCCGGGGTCAGACCATAGCCATAATCAAAACGATTGGGCACCAGAAAATCAACCTGCTGATAACCCATAGCGCTGAGTGCCAAAACCATTAAAGCGGAACTGGTAGCGCCGTCAGCATCAAAGTCGCCGACAATTAAAATGCGTTTTTGCTCTGTTAGTGCAGTCACCAAAATAGCCACTGCAGTGTCTATGCCAAGCATAGTTGAGGGAGAAGGTAGGCAGGAGAGTTGGCGCTGCAATGCCCCCTGCTGGGTGACACCGCGAGCCAGATAAATACGTTTTAACAGTGGATCAAACTGCTTATCGAAGTCGCCGCCGAGGGCATCAAAAGTACGTGCTTCAACCAGCATAGAATTGATTCCCTTCAGACTGCATTTTCAATTTAACCATGGACAGCAGCCACTCAGGACAGCGCCCTTTACAACCGCTTCTCAGTTACAGAAAACCGGTGTTTTTACCAATCAACCAGCTGACACCACCGAGCACGGCAACTACAATCCAGAGCACTGCAAGCAGCCGCAAAGGACGGAATGGCTGACGATCGGTGCTGTTATAACCGCTGTTGGTCACAGAGCGGACGCGCTCTAAATCTTCCTCGGACAATTTGTTTTCTTCAGCCATTTTTCTGCTCTCTATAAACTGTTTTTAAAGCCAACACTAAACTTATTAACAAGCCGGAACGGTGAGAAAAGTCGCCACCTGCTCTGCTGACAGATCGTCTAATCTCGGCACTGTACCGAGACAGGGTTCGTTGATACATTGCTTTAGTGTATCAATATTCTCCTCTAAACGGGGCATCTCCTCATCGAGAATATTCGCCACCCAACCGGCAATCTGCAAACCATCGCGGCGGATCACTTCCATAGTTAACAGCGCATGATTGAGACAACCGAGACGCATACCCACGACAACTATTACGGCGCAATTAAGCTCTCGGGCCACATCCGCAAGGGTTTCCCGTGAATTAATCGGCACCCGCCAACCGCCGGCGCCCTCGATGACCACCATATCCACCGGCATCAGAGAAACTCCGCGACAATAGCCCACCAGACGCGAGACTGACATGCGCACACCAGCCTCCGCGGCAGCTATATGGGGTGCAATAGCGGGTTCCAGGGCAATCGGATTAATTTGCTGATAAGACAGCTTATGACTGGCCGCGGCCTGAAGTTGCAGAGCATCAGTATTGGTCATGCCCTGTTCGGTCACTTCGCAGCCCGCGGCGACCGGCTTGATAGCGGCAGTGCGCAATCCCTGCTGATTAGCCGCCGCCAGAAACCCGCAGCCGACTAGGGTTTTGCCCACATCGGTATCAGTGCCCGTAATAAATAACCACTGTTTTGCCATCTGTCTCAATCTACTCTGTTGTTATGCAATCCCGCGGGCGCGAATAATTTCCCAGGTCGCCGGAACTGTTCCGTCCGCCTGTCGATAGTCTTCATAGGCAGCATAGAGTGCCTGCAAATGCTGCTTGCCGGTAAGTGTATTCTGTTTGCCGGCATTGATATTGTGCGCGCCGACATTTTTTAATTCCATCAATAGTTCACGCACCGACCCATGCTGTTGAATACGCTTATCGCTGTGCAACTCAAGTCGGCTAAAACCCGCCCGTTCCAGAGCTGTCTGCCAGACTTCTAGACTGTAAAAACGATTGACATGAACCTCTCCATCAACCCGCTGCCAAGCATCTCGCAGCTCAGTTAATGTCTGGGGGCCGGGCACCGCAAAACAGAGTTCACCACCGGGTTTCAATACTCGGAAAAGCTCGCCACAGAGACGCGGTAAATCACTGCACCACTGCAGGGCAAAATTAGAAAATATCAGCTCTTGGGAATGGTCGTCTAAGGGCAGGTCTTCGGCATCACCGCAGAGCCAATTAGCCTCTGGGTAGCGACTCGATGCATAGGCCAGCATTGTCGGAGAGAGATCCACACCGGTCACCTGAGCAGCGGGAAAAAGCGCCTGCAACTGCCCCGTGTGATAGCCCGTGCCACAGCCCAGATCAATCAGCTTAGCAAGTTGTGTATTGCCCTCTAACTGGGCAATCATCTGCTCACCTACCTGATGTTGCAGCAGCGCCGCACAATCATATTTATGGGCGGCGCGGCCAAAGGAATCCGCAACCTTGGCTTTATCCAGCCCATAGAGTTGCCGCTCTAAAAAGCTCAGGATCTTTTCACTGACAGTATCTGTCTGAGCCAGATGGGGCAGATGACCCGCACCCTCAATCACCGCAATCTCTATCTGCCTATTAAGACTAGCGACTCTATTTTTACTGGCAACTGGCACCAAAGCATCACCCTGCCCCAATATGGCTAGCATCGGACAGCCCAACTGCTCCAGCGCCTGGTGATTATCAATCTCGCCGAGCAGCTCTAATAACTGGCCACCGCTATAAGTATCGAGACACAGGGGCATAGCCCGCAGCTGGCGAAGCAACTGCCGCTGCTGCTGATCACCCTGCGCTTGCAGACCACTAAAGCGCTTTAGGCAGCTATCCCGATCATCCCGGTAGGCATCGATAAAACCGCGATACTGTTGCGAGTCTAGCGCCGCCACATTAGCCTCACTGGCAACAAAATGGATATTGCTGGACAGGGTAACTAGGCCTGCGATTCGCTGTGGATAACCGGCGGCAAATCCACTGCAGAGCATGCCACCGAGAGATAGGCCGATCAAATAACAGCGCTCAGGCAGTAACTCTGCCATCCACTGATACATATGGGACTCAGAGTAATGTTGCAGTGCTGGAGACTTAGCAAACCCCGGCAGATCCAAGGTGATCACATCGGCGACCCGGCGCAACTGCTGTGGCAGATCGGCCCAGATCTGGCTATCCATTCCCCAGCCATGCAATAGCACCAGAGGTGGTGCATAGAGTTTGACGCCCGTGCACGGATACTCGGTTACGCCGGGATGCATAGAGTAAGCCTCAGCAGGCGCTGACATAGCAGTCCCATTCATCAGTTGGCCGCCCCAAGGTTTAGGCTATCCAGCGCCGCGACTAATTGATCCACCTGTTCTTCACTGTGATTAGCAGAAAGCGTAATCCGCAAGCGACCGGTACCCGCCGGCACCGTGGGTGGACGAATGGCGCCCACCAAAAAGCCTGCGCTACGGAGCTGCTGACCCACCTGCATCACTTTTTCATCGCTATTAATTAACACTGGCTGTATCGGCGTATTAGACTCTCCTAACTGCAGGCCGATCTGCTCTGCGCCATCGCGAAAGCGCGCGACTAAGGTAACCAACTTATCGCGACGCCACGTTTCTTCACGGACAATTTTTAAGCTGCCAAGGGTTGCCGCGGCAATTGCCGGGGGCAGTGCCGTGGTATAAATATAGCTGCGTGAAAACTGAATCAGGGTTTCAATCAAGGCTTCGCTACCGGCGACAAAGGCACCAAAAGTGCCGAAGCTTTTACCCAGAGTACCGACCAAAACCGGCACCTGATCTAGACCCATACCCAGCTCCTCTGTGAGTCCACCGCCCCGATGACCAAGCACGCCAATGCCGTGGGCATCATCGACCATCAGCCAGGCACTGTGCTTTGCAGCCAATGCACTGATTTTTTCCAGAGGTGCTAAATTGCCATCCATACTGAATACACCGTCAGTGACAAGCAGTTTTCGTGGGGCACTGGACTGTTCGAGGCGCTGCTCAAGGCTGACCATATCCACATGTTTGTAGCGTTTAAAATCCGCCTGGGAAAGCCGTCCGCCATCCAGCAGAGAGGCGTGATTAAGTTGGTCCTGTAAGACCAGATCGCGGCGTCCAACCAATGCATTAATGGCACCCATGTTGGCCATATAACCACTGGAAAATAGCAGCGCTCGGGGTCGTCCGGAAAACGCCGCCAACTGCTCTTCAAGTTTATGGTGAACTACAGAGTGACCACTGACCAGATGCGATGCACCGCTGCCAGTGCCATATAAGTCTGCTGCCTGCTTGAGCACCTGAGTAATATCCTTATGGCCGGCAAGACCCAGATAATCATTGCTGCAAAAATTCACTAGTGAGTGCCCCTCAACCCACTGAGTCGAGGCACAGCCTGACGCCACATTGAGACGTGTGCGATAGAGATGCTCTTGACGACGCAAATTTAACTGCGCCTCAAGTGTAGCGTCCATTGAGTTCATTGGAATCGCTAACCAGCGCGATAAAACTGCGAGTCAGTCTTGGCTTCTGAGAGAGTTTGATGCAATTCAGCTTCCTGCTGATCATTGGTTTTATCCACATGGAAAGGCTCAGGGGAGATACCCAAACGCTCAAATAACTGCATATCTGAATTGGCTTTTGGATTCGGCGTGGTAAGCAACTTCTCACAGTAGAAAATCGAATTAGCACCTGCCATAAAGGCCATAGACTGCATCTGTTCATTCATATCTTCGCGACCAGCGGAGAGGCGCACATAGGATTTTGGCATCATTAAACGAGCTACAGCGATAGTGCGAATAAATTCAAAGGGATCCAGATCCGCTTCATTGGCCATAGGTGTGCCCGCCACTTTGACCAGCATATTGATCGGCACCGATTCCGGATGCCGCGGCAAGTTAGCCAGCTCCATCAACAGACCGGCGCGATCCTGCTGCCCTTCCCCCATACCAACAATACCGCCAGCGCAGACTTTCATACCTGAGTTGCGCACATTAGACAGTGTGTTGAGACGGTCTTGATAGGTTCTGGTGGTAATCACCTCACCGTAAAATTCTTTTGAGGTATCGAGATTGTGGTTGTAATAGTCAAGACCGGCGCTAGCCAGTTTCTCCGACTGATCTTCACTGAGCATACCCAGAGTCATGCAAGTTTCTAGGCCCAAGGCCTTCACTTCACGAATCATATTGGCAACTTTAGGAATATCGCGATCGTGGGGCGAGCGCCAGGCGGCACCCATACAGAAACGACTGGAACCACTGGCTTTGGCCACCTTCGCCGCTTCAATCACCGCCTCAATTTCGAGCAACTTCTCTTTTTCCAAACCGGTGTCATAGCGGGCACTCTGAGGGCAGTATTTGCAGTCTTCAGGGCAGGCGCCGGTTTTAATCGACAGCAGTGTACTCAACTGCACCTGATTGGGATTGAAATGGCGACGATGCATTACCTGAGCATCAAACAGCAGATCGTTAAACGGCTGATTAAATAGCCCTAGAACTTCTTCGCGGGTCCAGTTATTGCGGATTGTGCTGTCTTGGGGGGCTACCATAGCCAAAGCTCCATCATTGTCGGTCAGATCGGCAATGATAGAGCGACAGATTTCACTGTCAACCTAATTTAAAATTTAGGGTTAACGGTGAGATTCTCAGCTAGTTTCCGTGCGCGGGAATCTCAACCTAGAAACAGCTCTATTTTTGCCCAAAAATGTGCATCGATCTGGCCATACCTTTCTTTGACCATCTATACCAGAGACGCGGTAGCAGACGGAACGTCAGATAAGCCCTTCCCCACCATCCCGGCACAATAATCAATGGCAGATTTTTGGCAACCTGATCAATGGCTTCGCGGGCAAACTCATCTGCAGGCATGGGGTTAAAAGCGGACCAAAATTTAGTCACCTGCTCTTTAGTGATACCTGAACCCAGTTTGCCAAATTCGCCACCGGTCAAAATTGGCGTTTGAATAGCGCCGGGACAGAGCGCACTCACCTGAACACCGCGATATTCAGCTTCGATGCGCAGGGCCTGAGACAATCCAACCACGGCAAATTTACTGGTACTGTAGGGCACGGCATTGGTCGATGGAATCAGACCCGCCATCGATGCGGTGTTGACTATATGGCCAAAACCCTGCTCCACCATAAGCTTATAACAGGCCTGAACACCATTGGTGACGCCACGAATATTCACATCAATACTGATATCCCAGTCATTCACCTCGAGATCATGGGTCATGCCACCAACAGCGATACCGGCATTATTGAACATATAATCGAGTCGTCCGGTCTTGGCTACAGTCTCATCTACCAGCGCCTGCACAGCGGGGTAATCACAGACATCCAACTCTCGAGCCCAGGCATTGCCACCATCGGCAACAATGCTCGCCGCCAGCTCTTCGGCCAAGGCTATCTGTCGATCAGCCAAGATCACAGTGCAGCCGCGGCTGACCAGCTCCAGTGCCATAGTACGGCCAATACCTGAAGCACCACCGGTAATAATGGCGGTGGCGTTTTTAAAGACTCTAATTTGATCGATCACTACTGAACCCCTTAAATTTTTACCGGCACGCCATCTTTTGTGGCGTTACCATTGAGTTAATCCTTGCCTTGAACTGAGCCTTGAACTGAGCATTAAATTGACCCCAGTCGACCAGAGTACCTAAAGCCACTTTAGATCAACTTGATTTGTGCGCGGGGTATTATGCACTGCTAAATGGTTGAAGGCGATATCAGCGGGATGGCCCTTTAACCTGCTGCTGGCAGCAACAATCATTGCGCCCTGAAGCAAGATTTTATTGAATTCGTCCTAGTCCCATTAAAAGCTAACCCGACACAAGAGAACGCCATTCCAGCGAGCACAATCCACTGGTAAAAAACCACCCAGAGTCCAATTGTTGCGAGATAGAGTGACAGAGCCATAAAACCACGCCAATAGCGACTTAAAGGGGCCTTTAAAGGTGATTACCATGTTGCCAATCTAGGCTAAAAAGGCTTAAATAAGATTCTAAAAAAAGACTATAGAATTAATTTAAAGAAGGAAAAATGTGATGGGTTTTGGATGGCAAGAATTATTAATTATTGCGGTAATTGTGGCACTGGTTTTTGGTACTAAAAAATTGCGCAATATAGGTTCGGATCTAGGTGGCGCGGTGAAGGGATTTAAAGATTCCGTCGGCAGCGATAGCAAAGACGAAGGTCAGACAGCTGTGGAGTCTGACACCCCAGTCGAGAAAAAAAGCACTGCAGAGTAACCCATGTTCGATATCGGCTTTTCCGAACTCCTGGTTATCGCGGTCATTACACTTATTGTAATGGGGCCTGAGCGTCTGCCTGAAACAGTGCGCAGTATCAGCCTATGGTTTGGGCGCATGAAGCAGATGGTCTCCAGCGCCAGACAGGAACTGGAAAACGAAGTGGGCATGGATGAAATTCGCCGGCAGTTGCAAAATGAGAAGATCATGCGCGACTTGGATGCAGCGAAAGAGAATATTGAAACCACAATCACTGACACCCAAGCTGCAATCGACAAAGAGATATCTGACGCCAAGATTACACGTGAAAACGAACTATCTGACGCCAAAGCAGAGCTGGATGAGGATCTAGATGATCCTTGGGTAGACGAGGAAGAACTAGATAAAGAACTAGATAAAGAACTAGATAAAGAACTAGATAAAGAACTAGATAAAGAACTAGATAAAAAGCCAAGCCAAGACGATCCCACACAGCCAACCAAAGAAACCTCAAATGTCTGAATCAGAAAACCTCAGCAGCCAGCCGTTTATGAGTCATCTGATTGAATTTAGAGATCGAATACTCCGCTGTGTCGCCTCTGTTATCGTTATTTTTGCCGGCTTATTCTCTTTTAGTAATGAGCTGTATCTGTATATCTCTGAGCCTATCCGCGAGTATCTGCCCGACACCACAAGCATGATTGCCACCGAGGTAGCCTCGCCCTTTTTAACCCCCTTTAAGCTGACTCTGGTATTGTCCATGTTTGCAGCTATGCCCTATATCCTCTTCCAGACATGGGCGTTTCTTGCTCCTGGACTTTATAAACGGGAAAAGAGAATTGTTATACCGCTGTTTATCTCTAGCGTGGCCCTGTTTTATGCGGGCATGGCCTTTGCCTACTACATTGTCTTTCCACTGGTATTTTTATTCTTCACTAGCATAGCCCCGGAAGGCATTACCGTGATGCCGGATATTCGCAGCTATTTGGACTTTGTGTTGAAGCTATTTTTTGCCTTTGGCCTGAGCTTTGAAATCCCCATTGCCGTGGTGATTCTGTCGTGGATGGGCGCAGTTGACCCCGACAATCTAGCCAAGAAACGCCCCTATGTTTTTGTACTCTGCTTTGTACTGGGTATGTTATTGACGCCACCAGATATTATTTCTCAAACATTACTCGCCATACCTATGTGGCTACTATTTGAGGTGGGTATCCTATTTGGCCGAATGGTGCGCCCAGCCAAAGAGGCTGTGTAAGACAGCCTCTTTAAGACAGCCGCACAAAACACAAGCCACTCGCACCGCCCAAGCAAGGCTTAACTCAGCTTGCTTATCTGCTCTTTGAGAATAAATTTCTGCACCTTCCCCGCAGGGTTGCGAGGTAAGGCGTCAACAATATGTAATCTGCGCGGCAATTTATAGCGCGCCAAGGTCTTGCCAACAAAATCCTGTAGCTCTTCTAGTGCCAGTGAGGTGCCTCCATGCAACACCACAACAGCAACCAGCAACTCACCCCATTTGTCATCGGGCACGCCAATCACCGCGACCTCTGCAATTGCGCTGTGCTCAAATAGAACACTTTCGACCTCTGCGGGATAGATATTTTCACCTCCAGAAATAACCATATCTTTGATTCTATCGCAGATAAAAAGGAAGTTATCCTTATCGAAATAGCCCACATCACCACTGTGAAACCAGCCGTCTTTATCAATGGCCTCGGCAGTTGCGTCCGGGCGATTCCAGTAGCCCTTCATGACATTGGGCCCCTTAATCCAAATCTCCCCACGCTCGCCATTGGCCACTGTCTGACCCTGACCATCGACAATCCGCACAGATGTAAACATTAAACTTTGACCGGCTGAGCCAATCTTGCTGGTTGCAAATTTGCTGCCCAGCACAGTGACATAGGGAGACGTTTCGGTAAGTCCGTAACCCTGACAAAAGGTCACGCCGCGACTGGCGTAAATATTAAGCAGCGGCAGGGGCACCGGTGCCGAGCCAACATTAAATGAAATAACACTGCTAAAATCGGTGTCAGCAAATGCTTGGTGCTGAGACATCATGGTGAACATAGTTGGGGCACCAAACATAGTGGATACCTGATACTTTTCAATATCATGCAACACCGCACCGGCATCAAAACTTCGGTGCAACACCACCGCAACACCTCGAACCAAGGAAATATGGGTGGTTACATTAAGGCCTCCAATATGAAATAACGGCGCACAGGTGAGGCTTGCGCCGACCATGCTCTCCTCAAGCAGCGACACATTCACCGTATTCCAAAAGATATTACCGTGGGTAAGCATGGCCCCTTTCGGCAACCCAGTGGTTCCCGATGTATACATAATAAGTGCCACATCATCGGTTTCGATGGCTTCAACCGTCTCGATGGGCGTGGCACTGGCCAGCAGATTGTCCAGAGACTCCCAACCGGGCCGATCGCTCTCTACTGATAGATAACGCTCGCAGGATAGCTCCTGTTTCTGTTCGTCCAGTATCGAGGCGCAGGCATCATCAGCCAGCATGATTTGGATACCCGAGTCGCCAATAATAAAGCCCGCCTCAGAGGGGGTCAGGCGAAAATTGAGCGGGACAAATATAGCGCCGATGCAGCTACAGGCATAAACAGCCTCAAGAAAGCAGGGATGATTTAAACCCATATAACCTAAACGATCACCGCGGCTAACCCCCAAATCAAGCAAGGCGGCAGCCAACTTGCGCACTCGATTTGATAGCTCGGCATAGGTCTGCAACTTGCCTTCAAACCTCAGTGCAGGATCCTCTGGAAAAAGCTCGGCGCTTTTGAGAATCGTCTGCCCCATGCCAATATTAACCACTTGCTCGTGCAACATATCCTGACTCCTCTATCGCTAGGGCGACCAACGCAGACTACTTAGTTGTGCCACAACCCCCTGACCTAAATGAGGTGATCAAGCAGCTGATAAAGCGCCTAAGAAGGCGCCTAAAAAGTGCCTGACCAGCATGCTGTGAAGCGATCACTTGGTGCAGTTAGCGTCAATTTAACATTATAATTATTTGACATATTATACATATATCAGTATTTTAAATCGCAGATTTTCAGTCAATAGTGGCCATTCACAGGATTTGGGTAGCTAACTGGGATTGATAAATCCCCACTTCAACCAAACCACAAGCTTTAGGGCTAGGAGCGATTAAATTGGCTTACCTGACAAGAGAAAATGGCAGAAACATCTACTACGAAGACAATGGCAATGGAGCGGCTGCGATCATTCTTATTCACGCTTGGGGAATGAACCTTAGAGCTTGGGATGGCACGGTACCGTATCTAGTGGATGCGGGTCATCGAGTGGTTACTCTCGATCATCGCGGCTGTGGTCTTTCCGACAAAGACTTCGATGATATGAGTATTAATGCGATTGCTGGCGATGTGGTCGCCCTAGTGGCAGAACTGGGCCTTGAGAAAGTGATGCTCAATGGTTGGTCAATTGGCGGCGCCGTGGCTATCGAAGCAGCATCAATTCTTAAATCAACCTGCTGCAGCCTTGCTTTGACATGTCCAGCCGCGCCGGTTTACCTGCAAAAAGACGACTTTCCTCACGGTGGCACCGAAGAGGTTTTGAGTGGCACTCTGGCTGCGTTAAAAGCGGATCGACCAAATTTTCTTAAGGGTTTGGCACAGGGCATTTATTCCGCCGACGTCAGCGAGGAGGTGATTAATTGGACCTGGAGTCTTTTTCTGGCCGCTTCACCGATGACTGCCAATACGCTGGCTGAGTTGGGCCCACTAGACCAACGGGCAACGCTCTCTGCACTCAATATTCCGATGATATCGTTTGTCGGCAGCAATGATGCCTTGGCCGATCCGGCCGTTGGCCGCTCTGTCGCGGACTTTAATGCCGACACAGTTATCGTTGAGTTAGAGCATTCTGGGCATGTTCCATTAATAGAAGAAGCCGAGAAATATCACAGTGAACTACTTAAATTTGCCGGAGCACAGCTTTAGCGTTTATTGACAATAACTAGCTTCCCAATCGCCTGAGAGCACTGCGGGTAAGGAAGCGATCGTAAATGTCGGGGTTATTCGCCTCTGTGCGGTAACCTCCGGCTACCTCTTTGACCTGTTCCATGCGCGTCACTCTATTGGTCTGCACATCGTGAGCATGGACTCTAGTCCAGGACCAGTAAGGATGCTTGCCGTCCATCACCTTTTTATCGCCCTTTTCATAGACGGAAAAAGCGCCGTCAAAAGACCTATAGATCTCTCCACGGCGATCAAAACTCACCATGCTTAAGGGCAGCATAGTTCGGGCATCAAACCAGACGCGCTTTTTGCTGATTGGCGCGCGCGGATAGCCAGTTGGCTCCGCCTCAACCACAATAGTCTCAGGCACCAGTTCAACATCCGTATCCCAGAATGTCTGATTCTGATCACCACCGTGAACGCTGTGCTCCCAGTTGGCCGAGTCGGCATTCCAGCTATCACTCACCGCCGCCAACATAGGACCACGATGAATAATTTTATAGTTACCCCAGGTCAAAAATGGGTCGCCAGAAGCCCAGGCATCTGAAAGATACAGGGTGGACCCGGGTATCAAGGGCTCAAAACGCTGATTGGTGGGGAAGCGTCGAACGCGCTTAAAGGCTGGCAAATAGCCGTAGAGGTCGGGGTAACGGTTCTGGTCGTAGTGCCAAATGTTTAAATAAGACGTACCACGGACATCACTGGGCGTAACAAAAAACACTGATTGGTAGCGCAGCTTATCTTCATGCCCCGGGAGATAAGGCATAGGATCAAGGGAGACGCGACCCACTGGGCTCATCTCCACCCAGCAGCATTGGTATTGATAAGCCACAACGCCATCTGGATTGAGATCGTATTCTTTTACCGCATTAAAAGAGACATCGTGGCGACCCCAGCTCAATGTGCTGCCGGCGAACACTTCCAGCGCAGAGGTTGGGTTGGGAAATGGATTGCCGCCGATCCAGGGTTTGCCCTCTTTGGTGACTACATTACCGTCTGGTGCGAAAGTAGCCTGACCCTGATGGCGCAGGGTCGCTTCAATATATTCCCAAGGACTGAGTTTCATAATGTCCGTGGTGGTGGGTCGCATGCGCATAACCCGGCCCATTTCCGCAACTTGCGTGTATTGAATAGGGTCGAGCAACTCTTTTACGAGGGCGACATTGTCTGCGTTAATAATGTCGCCATCGCTGATTTTACCGCCAGTATAGGCACTGATAGAGAGCAGTTCTTCGGGGTAAGCTTGCTCAATACTGCCGGTATTGCCAATGGTGGACCACAGTGGCGCTAAGACCCCGGTAGCCAACACACCCTGCCCCATCTGTTTCAGGAAGTGACGTCTAGAGTAATCCGCTTTATAGCGACGAATATGCACAGTATTAACCCCCGTTGGTAGGCCCGCAACAATCTGCACCCACTGCTTTTATTTTTATTCCTGTTGTTTTTTATTCCTGTTCTTACTCTTAGTCTTCTTATTTTTATTCTTGTCCTTTTGGGCCTTATTATTTCAGGAACGACTTTAGCTCAATCGACTCATCGGCGAGTAACCTGGCATCCACTGATTTGCCATAGAGACGCTTGCCGAGCATAAAAGCTTTTGAATGATTCACGGCATCAACTGCTACCACACGCCCTTCTTTTAAGTGAAACACCGCAAACTTGTTAATCGACTTATCACCGCGGACAACGCTCTCTTCACCGTCACTGGAAAATCCGACCATCTGCAGTTTTAACTCATATTGATCACTCCAAAACCACGGGATCGATGCATATTCCAAATCCCCCCCAAGCAGATTAATACAGGCGACTCTCGCCTGTTCTATGGCGTTGGGCACAGACTCCAGCCGCAAGCGGCGATTGAGCAGGCGGTTGGGGTGATTGGCGCAGTCCCCTGCAGCATAGATATCGGGATTAGAGGTCTGGCCGTGATCATCCACCACAATACCATTGTCACATTCCAATCCAGCATTCTCGGCAATTTCAATATTCGGCAGAATACCGACACCAATCACAACGATATCCGCATCCACACTCAGGTCGCCGCAGAGTACCTTCTGGACGGAACCTTGACCCTCAAAGCCAGTAACAGCCTGATTGAGCCTAATATTCACGCCCCGTTCAGTATGCAGATTGTGGTAGTAATCACTCATTTCAGGGGTGGTGACGCGCTGCAATATGCGCTCTTGGGTCTCGATCACCGTCACGTCCAAACCGGCTTTTGTCGCCACAGCCGCAACTTCAAGACCCACATAACCACCACCAATCACACAGAGCTTTTTGGCGCTGCCCATTGATGCGCGAATTAAGTCCACATCATTGAGAGAGCGCAGATAAAAGATCCCGTCTAATTGGCAGCCGGGAAGATCCAGTCGGCGAGCCCGGGACCCAGTGGTGATAACCAGCTTGTCATAGTCATAAACGCTATTCGACTCAGTGACAACCTGTTTGCTGTTGATATCAATGGATGACACCCGGGTATCGGTCAGCAGTTCGATGTCGTTGTCGGCATAAAACTCCGCCGGCCGAATCAAGGTTTCTGCCATTGACAGCTCACCGGCAAGATAATGTTTTGATAGGGGTGGACGATCGTAGGGAGGATGGCTTTCGTCGCCAAGTATTTTAATCGCTCCGGTGTATCTTTCTTTGCGCAGTGTCGCTGCAGCAACGGCCGCCGCCTGACCAGCTCCGATAATAACTATTCCTGATTTCACTTAATTACCCCCCATTTTTTGACAAACAGGCCGACGGTAGCTGAAGAGCTCGCCGACCGAAACTTTCTTAAATATATTATGTTATATGTGCAATGTTATTTCTAGACATTATTTAAATGGCGCAAAGTTGCCTACAGAGGACTATAATACGGAATAACTTAAGATGACCAATAATAGCAGGCTAGCTCTGGTGGAGAACAACAGTCCGTGAATTCAGATATTGTAAAACCTAACATCCCTCATATTCCTCGTAAAGATGCTGCCAAGAAACTTTTAGATCTTTTTTATCCCGTGCACTATGTTGTTGGCATGAAAGTGGAAGACACTCTGCGGACTAATGACCTGCTTAATCGTCATCAGGTGGCGGTGCTCTGGATTATACGATCAGAGGGCACAAATGGCATCTCAATGCGCCGCAAGAATATAGAGAACGCTCTAACGGGTTGGTACGAAACCAGCAGCAGTGCCATCTCTAAAGCGGTCCGGGCACTGGCAAAGCCGCCCCTGAGCCTAGTGACTATCCAAGAACATCCTCAGTCTGCCCGAGAGAAATTGGTCACGCTGACCCCTGCAGGAGAAAAGTTCCTGCTGCAGATGACCAACAATGGCGTCCTGCTATGCAGTTGGTATTTAGCCTCTTTTGAAAGATTTAATGAAGAGATGGATGTCTGTCTGTATATCTTTTCCAAGGTAAACGCTATTTTTGAATCCCTTATTGACGAAGAGCGAGGCGAGACTCTCAAGCATCTAAACACCAATGAAATGATGCTGCGTCATCCGTTGACCTCTACCTTCTTGACCCGCTCTTATACTATTGAGGAAATTCCTCGCATTCCGCGAGAGTACTCTGCTCTGATGCAGCTCAATTCATTTTTCCCGATTCATTACACGGCGGGTAACCGTTTAGAAATCGCCCTTCGCCGCGGCGCTAATTTAAGTCGTCAGCAGGTGATTATTCTGTGGATCATCTGTGCAGAGGGTCACAATGGAATGAGCATGCCACGCAAAGCTATTGAGCGCGCACTGAGAGACTGGCTGGAAATAACAAGTAGCTCGGTATCTAAAGCGATTCGGTCACTGACGGTCGCGCCAAACAATATTCTTACGATAGTAGAGCGCCCAGAATCAGGGCGTGAAAAGCTTGTCTGCTTAACCGAAGAGGGAAAACTGTTTGCCGACGATATGTTCCAAAACGGTATTCAGTTTTTGGATAAGGTTATCGATAAACTAAGCAGTGAAGAGATTGATATGGTGCTGCATGTGTTTGAGAGAACCTCCGAAATCTTCGGAGGTTATCCCGGGCCTTTCCGCGATGAAAAAGAAGCGCTTGTTTAATAGCACGTAATAAAAACCACTGCTTCTACATCGGCTGCTTGAAAGCACAGTCCTGAGGGAACTTTGCTTAAAAGCCTTCTTCCTGAGCCACTGTTACTGTCATGCCATCTAACGCTTCGGTCAAGGTTATCTGACAGGCCAGACGACTAGTGGCTTCAACTTTCTCCATAAACTCAATGACTTCGCTCTCTTCTTCGTTCTGTTCAGGCAACTGAGCAAAGGTCTTCTCATCCATATAGACATGGCAGGTGGCACAGGAGCAAGAGCCGCCGCAGGTTCCATCTACCAGATCTGCAGCGCGCAGTGGTGTCATCAACAAATCACCGACTGCACCCTCGACACTGTGCTTCTCGCCATCACGATCATAAACATGAATTTTCAATTCTAAATCTCACTTTTAAATTTAAATAAAACGCGTATTCTATAGATTAATTACAATATTTCAAAAATATCATAAACAAGTTTACCGGCCCCAAAAGTACTAGCTCGGCCAACACAAACAATGTCATTGAGCCATGCATATTTTTCAGAACCAGTCTCAAAGTTAGGCGCTGATCTCAGATAGGTTTCGGTACCCGATATGGCTTCTCCAGCACCAAATCGCGCATTCAGATCGTCATCCATCACCACAACGCCACTGTAATAGCAGAATACGCTTTCACCATCGTCAGTTCTCAGGGCAAGGCGGGCATCGATTTTCCAGTTGCCATCATCTTGCAGACGCACCCAATCACCGCTTGGCGCTATCACATCAGCACTAAAACGCGGACCTTCGGCGCGGCCATCGGTGACATTAATAACGACTCTATTTGGCGTCGCAACTGCCGGCGCGTCAAAAGAGATATCAAGCTTCATTAACCAGCGAGTTTCTAAAGTAGGAACACTCATATAATTACTCCTCATTAATTTTTATTATTTTAGGCCTGTAAAGTTAGCGATATACCTTAGCTCAGTAGAAAGCCGCTTAGATCCGCATATCCCGCAGTACATTGCTCTTCATAGGCAACAAAACCCCCTAAGAAAAACACTACTCTTCTCGGCTTTCCTGGAATATTGTCGCCCATATAATAATTGTTCGATTTAGGGAACAATGTCATATCACCAATCATATTGGTCAGATCAACCCAGGCTTCTTCTGCATCAGCTTTGGCTTCAAGACAATCTTTACCCAGATCATCTAGCTGTTTAGCGGCATTAAAGATCAAGTCACCCTGATACTCAGCCAACAGAATTGGATTATAAAATGGACTATGAGGACCATTTACCCAAAAGTAATTGGGGAAACCGTGGGTCATCATACCTAGGTAACTGGTCAGGCCACCGCTCCAACGCTCCTTCAATGACTGGCCTTCGCGACCACGGATATCAATGCGATCCATAGCACCGGTCATAACATCAAAGCCAGTAGCGAAGATAATTACGTCAAGCTCAATTTCCTCACCGCCCACGACAATACCTTTCTCGGTAATACGCTCAAGGGGACTTTCGAGCAAATCAACCAGATGGACGTTGTCTTGGTTAAAGGTTTCGAGATAGTTGGTTTCAGGAGAAAGACGACGAGTGAGAATCGCATAATCCGGGCTAAGCTTTTCAGCAACCACCGGATCATTGACCCGCTCTTTCATTTTTTTGATCGCGAAATCACCGAGAGTCTGATTCGACTCCTCATCCATAATCGTGTCGGTATAAGCGTAGTAAGGCGAAAGACCACCAGAGGCCCAGCGATCTTCGTACTCAGCGACACGCTCTTCTGCAGTCACTTCAAGGGCAGACAGTGTAGGCAGTGGTGACAGGTCGGAGTGCATCATAGTGAAGCCGGCAAATGACTGCTTTTCCAACTCTCGCAACTCACCGTAGTTCTGTTTTATTTTTGCCGTTTGGGTCGGATCTGATTCACGGTTTTGCAGCGGGATAGTGTAAGCCGGCGTGCGCTGGAAAACGAACAGCTCGCCAACATCTTGAGCCACTTCCGAGATCACCTGAATACCACTGGAGCCAGTACCCACAACACCCACTCGCTTGCCACTGAAATCGATTTTTTCCTTGGGCCAGCGACTGGTCATATACTGCTCTCCAGTGTAGTTTTCCAGACCTTCAAAGTCGGGTTCCACTGGCGCCGAAATAAGACCTGTAGCCATCACACAAAACTTAGCCGAAACAACTTCACCACTATCAGTTGTGACGGTCCAGCGCTGAGTATCTTCATTAAAAATAGTAGACACTACGCGGGTTTCAAAAGTAATGTCGTCACGCATATTGTAGCGATCCGCTACATGGTTAGCGTAATCAAGTAACTCTGGCTGTCCGGCATAGCGCTCAGTCCAGTTCCACTCATTCTGCAATTCTTCGGAGAATGAATAGGAGTATTCCAAGCACTCAATATCGACGCGGGCACCGGGATAACGGTTCCAGTACCAGGTACCGCCAACTCCATCACCGGCCTCAAAACAGCGCACTGATAACCCGTTTTCACGGGCACCATAGAGCATGTACATGCCGGCGAAACCAGCGCCAACAATGACCATATCCACATGGTCGCTTTTCTTATCTGCAATTGCCATCTGTCGTCTCTCCTATGGATTAATCAAGAACAAAGTTAACTGGGCATTTCTCTGGCCCGTAGTTAATAAAGCCCTTATCTTGATAAACCACTGGGCCATTACCAGGTTCAACAGCTTTGTAGCGATCCAGAATACCGTTGATCATGCCGGCGGCTTCGTTGCGTGCAACCATGGAAGCAATACAGTGATGGATGCCGTGGCTAAAGGTCAGGTTTTTGCCAACATTTGGACGGTTGAGAATAAAGTCATGTGGATTTTCAAAGACTTTAGGATCGTGGTTACCGGCGCCAAAGAATACGCAGACCCAATCGCCCTTCTTCATTTTCTGGCCTTTGATTTCGGTATCCTGGGTGCACTCACGGAACAGTCTCTGGATAGGACCATCGCGGCGGATACTCTCTTCGAGGAACGGGCGAACCAATGATCTATCGGCGCGCATTTTTTGATATAGCTCAGGCATTTCCAGCATTGCTGCAACCTGATTTCCAAGCAGATAAACGCTGGATTCAGCACCACCGGCAACCATAGTAATACAGAAACGAACCACTTCTTTCGGGGTCAACATGCGTCCATCTTCAGCCTTGGCTTCGATAAATCCAGTTAACAAATTATCTTCGGCCATACCGCGCTTGACCTGGTCATAGCGCTCCGCCACTTGATCGGTGTAGTAATTAAACATCTCAATATTGGACTGGGCTTTACCGGCCATATCCAGATTAGAGGTGCCCATATAGGCATCTGACCAATCGCGAATTTTGCGGTAATCTTCCTGCGGTGTACCGAGCAACTTGGAGATAAAACGCGCCGGTAAATCTGCCGCCAGATTGTCCATAAAGTCGATATAACCAGCACCTTCATCGGTGAGCATTTGATCGATAACATCTTTTAACCAGGGGCCTACATCTGTACCTACGCGCCGCGGTGTAAAGGCTTGGCGAGCGATGCTTCTGAGCCATGTGTGCTCCGGCTGATCGTGATTTACCAACATCAGAGTTGGTGCATCAGAGGCCTCTTGCATACGGTCACGAGATGAAAAGATCTCGTGGTTACTGGCAACATGTACCAGGTCCTCGTAGTTGAGAATGGCCCAGGCTGGAATCGGCTTATCCATACCTTTTACCGTGCCCGGGGGATAGCCCTCAACGCCAAACTGAATCGGCTTGTCGCGCAACATGTCATAGTACGGAAATGGATTTTGAATAACTGCAGGTTGTTCAAGGTCTCGGGCGTGAAACTCATCGCCAGATATTACTAATTGGTTAATCATTTTAGTTCTCCTGTTATTGACAGCCTGAGGGCTAGGTGGCGTTAAAGCCGCCGTCGATTACTAATTCAGCACCGGTCATATAACGACTGGCATCGGACGCGAGGAAGATAATTCCTGAGGCAACATCTTGAGGCTTACCCGACTCACCCATAGGAACGGCGGCTAAGAAGCCCCCTTCAGCAGCTTCCATATCCGGCGCGACACCCAAATCAACCAGCTGACGCAGGAATGAAGTGCCCATATCACTTTCGATAATGCCTGGGTGGATTGAATTACAGCGAATGCCCATACCGAGCATGGCGCACTCAGCAGCCACCGATTTGGTCAAGAGACGAACAGCACCTTTGGAGGCGTTATAGGATGCCAGAGCAATACTGCCAGACAGACCCATCACCGATGACAGGTTGATAATAGAACCACCGCGACCGCTTACTCCGCCGGGACGCATGGCAATAGAGGCGTGCTTACAGCCCAACAGAGTGCCAGCAACGTTAACATCCTGTACCTGTTTAAATTCTTCTACATCCAAGTCAGCTAGTAGCTTCATGGGTACGATGGCTGCGGTATTCACAACAATGTCCAGGCCGCCGAAAGTATCCACCGCACACTTAATCGCAGCTTCCCACTCTCCTTCATCCACAACATTGTGTTTAATAAACTCAGCTTTGGCGCCAGCGGCCAGCAACTCGTCGCGCACCGCTCTGCCCGTTTCTTCTTGGATATCGGTGATTAATACCGAGGCGCCAACTGACACTAGGCCCCTGCATATTTCAGCACCCAGCGTGCCAGCAGCACCGGTTACCAGTGCAACTTTGCCGTCTAGGCTAAATGAATTTCGATAGTTAGTAGTATCTGAAGTCACAGTACTTTCCCCTATAAATCGTTATTGTTATTAGATAATTTTTTATTTTTTCTTCGTGCTCAATGGGCGCGAACTGGTACTTTTTGCAGGCCAACCAAAAGCTGTCTTTTATTGATAGTATCGATATGACATATTTCTGTCAATAACAATGTTGCCTTTGTACCTATATATTTGATTGCTGGCTTTTTACAGCTCAAGCCCTTGTAACTGCTGCCTTTCTAGACACCTCAAGCAGCTTAAATAGCCGAGTTATTGGCGGGTTATAGCTGCCGCTATCCAATAACAGCCTCGGTAAGAAAAAGGGGGTCAGCGGTGCTGACCCCCTAACTCAAACCCAGCCGATTACAGACCTCGACCTATTCTGCTCTGACCAAACAGACTAGAACTGGTAAGTAAGTCGGAAGGCAACTTCTTCAACAAAATCAAACGTCGACATCGCATCCATATTGTCATCGCCACCGCCAACAAAGTTGGCAAACAGCTCAGCACTCACAGATTTGCTTGGCTTGTAACGAAGACCTGGTTGCACTAGGTAACCACCTTCAAGATCCCAAAGTACTGCAAGGTCTGCACGCCATAACAGGCTTGGTGAAGGCTGCTGCAGGGCAAACGAAATCGCGTCATAACCATTGCGCCCTTTTGGCATGGTAAAGCCCGCATCTTCAGTAGTCGTCATACCGTACCCATCGAGGTGTCGACCAAATAGATCACTCTCAGACTTGTGTAACCACTGGAAAACCATATAGGTTGCAGGAAAGTCCACTGAGAAGCGGTGATATTTTTCCATTACGAAAGAGGTAACCAATTCATCCTCAACAAGATAGCCCTTACCCAGTAGTGATGGGTCAGTGAAGGTTTTGTTAGGCGTAAAGGTTGCTTCAAATCGAACAATTAACTGATCCAAGAACGAATCAGGTTCGCTGAAGAACATATAGTTCATACCAAATCCGAAGATGTCTTCACGATCATAGCGACGCTCGATATGGCCTCTCAGATCACCCAACCCGCCTGCAGGGGCAGAGAAGAAAGCATCCAAGATTGTCGTAGACAGGGCGTAGTTATCGACCGGCGTGTTCGCAGGTAATCCTAACTGCCCCAAAACATCATTGGTAAGAGCCTGTGCAACAGGGAAATCGTTTAATAGATCCTGCAAATTAGCCCCGTTCAGACGAGAACCAGCAGCTTCATTCATCCACTGTTCAGCAGTGTAGATACCCACACCAGAAAACGGCTCAAAAGGCGTCATCGCCAATAACTGTCCAGTAGTAACACCACTGGCTGGGTCAGCCACTGGATCCGCAATACCCAGTTTCTCGAAGGGGTTAACACCTGAAGCTGCCCAGCGGTAAACACCGTCAGGGTTATAGCGATTGGTATAGGTAAACTGCAGACCTAGCTCACCAATCTGGCCTCTGAGGCGAGCACCAAAGTTCCATTTATCATCTACTTCGTCAAAACCTTGCTCAGTCTGAACAACAAAAGTAGAGGTGATAGCGTTATAGGGCGTGTTTTCATTCGACATTACCGATGGCTGGAACTCCTGCCCCCAGGCTTCAAATTCCCAGTCGTTCTTGAATGAGTAACTGCCGCGCACACCGAGCGCTGGCACACGCTTGTCGGAGAATTCTTCGGAAGCCCAGTCAAATGCAGAATGTCTGCGTAGATCGAGGCCGTTAGGATTATCCAAGACTCTGAAGAACAGTGACTCGCCCCAGGCAATCTGCTGATTACCTACCCGCAACCACAATGGGCCATCGCTGTAGTCCAAATAGAACGAGGGCAAATCAATCGCGTAGTCTTCACCGCAGATCTCAAGCCTTGTGGCACAGTCACCACGAAGAGAAGTCTCGAAATAATTTGGACCATCGCCATTAAAAGTATCGTGCTCATCCCAGGCATAAAGCGCTCGGACCTTACCGACGAATTTGAGGTTGTCATTAAACTTAACATCAATATCCAACTCAGCCCGAGTAAACATGACATTCCAGTCATTAGTTTTGCTGTAAGACTCAGGTCTGGTAGTCATTCCCTCCATCCCAAAGGCTTGCTCTACTGTGTTCGGCGTAGCTACACCGTTATACGCATTACCCGCCTGATTCCAGGGATTCTGTTTATCATTATTGAGGCTAAAAGCCCCTTCCTGTCGCACAAACCCGGACAAATACCAGTCCGCGGAATACGCTAGCGATGCTGGTGTCAGCAGCGCTACGGACAAACTGCCAGCGAGAATAGTTTTTAGTTGTTTTGGTTTCAACATTACATCTCTCCATTAATTTCTTTAGTTATCAATTTTATTTTTTTAATTTTAATTTGATTAAATTTCCGCCATGACCCGCTAGCAGAGCAGACCTGCTCTGAGCATCGCCACCCACTATTGAAAGGCCTTGGTACCAACCGGACGATAGAGCACCTTGTTCAATTCGACTCCAGCTCTCACCGTTGTCTGAACTCTGCAATGTGTTTCGAATACCGCTGATCAGTACGTCACCAGAACCCGACGTCCAAACGTTGAGTAAAATACCGCTACTCGGCGTAGTCACCTGCTCCCAAGCACGCCCACCATTAGCCGTTTTAATGATCTTTCCATCCTGGCCCACCGCAAATCCAGTGCCATTAGCATGCAGGCTTAGACCAAACAGAGAGGCCTCACCTAAATGCACTGTCTCCCAAGAGTCACCCTGATCAAGAGACTGGATAATCAATTCAAACTCACCCACAACTGTGACGATTCCACTATCGGACACATGCACGTCATAGAGGTGTGGCTCGAAAAAATCATTGGTCATTGCTGGCCAATCCATACTGACTGACTCCCAGCTCAGACCACTGTCTGTGGACCGAAGAATGGTGCCAAAGCCGCCTACTGCGAACGCTAAACCACTGGCTGAGACATCACTTACGCTAAGCAATCGCTCGTCCGTATTAGACTCAATAGGGGTAAAGCCTTCGACAGCCTTGAGATCCTTAAAAGCACGACGATAGATTGCACCCTCTTGACCAACAACAAGACTGACATCATTGCGACAACTGACATCGAGCAGAGCGCTCTCTGTAAAGGCATCTATCTTGGCCCAGCTCTCTCCAGCATCCTGACTCTCAAGAACAAGCCCGGCATCACCGACAGCCAATTGCTGAGACCCAGACTCACACAACCCATAGAGTGCATCATGGGCTGTACCTTTATGGACTTGGACAGTGTTACTCAGTGACGCCCCGGATAAAGAAACACCAAGAGCAATCACTAAGAGGGGCATTGAACGGAAATTCATGGATTAGCTACCCAGTCGTCTGATGGCAGGGATAGTCATATACTTCTCGTACAGTCCTTCCTGATTCCAGCCGGACTTGAAGCCACCACGGATTTCCTCTGCATGGTAAAAACGACTCATCCGATTGGACTGAATGTCATGCACGTGACACTTGGTCCAAGACCAACCTGGGTGATCGCCGTCCATCTTGACGGTATCGCCATCAATAAATTGACTGGTGGTAACCTGCACTGACTTCCACAGCTCACCGCGGCGATCGTAGGTCACACAGGCGACAAACATCATCGTTCGGGTATCCAGCCAAACGCGCTTCTTACCCACTGGTGCTCGAGGGAAGCCAGTTGGCTCTAGATCGATAACGATAACTTCTGGAATCAATTCCATAGTGGTTTCAAAGAAGGTCTTGCCCTGAGGTCCACCGTGAACTGTTGGCTCAGAGTTAGGGTTGCTACCATGCCAGTTCTGACTGACGCCACCTAACATGGGCTTGCGTGCAACAATTTCATAGTTGCCCCAGGTAAGCATCGGATCGCCAGCACACCAGCCATCTGACAAGAACAGAGTAATACCCGGAACTAATGGCTCAAAACGCTGGCTTGAAGGGAAACGACGCACGCGCTTAAAGGCGGGAATATAGCCATAGAGATCAGGGAATTTACGCTGATCGTAGTACCAGGTATTTACAAACGAGGTACCGCGAGAATCATTCGGATAGGTGAACCAAATTGCGTTGTAGCGCAGTAGATCTTCACGACCTTCCATATAAGGCGTATCGCTGTTGGTCAGACCCACGGTGTTTTGCTCAGCCCAAACAAAATCATACTGATACTGCTCGCTGCCATCTGGACCTATATCCCAGTCACGGATCGCGTACATAGCCGAATCATGACGACCCCAACTCAGAGTTAGGTTGGCATATGCCTCGAGACCAGTTTTGGCATCGGGAAACGGGTTTCCGCCAATCCAGGGCTCACCCTCTTGGGTGACAACATTATTATTTTCATCTAGTTTTGCTTTACCTTGGTTTTTGATAGTTGCTTCAAGGTATTCAGCAGGAAATAGCTTAGTAACGTCAGTAGTGGTCTCAACGATTTTGATCTGACGACCCTGCTCAAGCACTTCAATGTAAGTAATGGGATCCAGAAGGTCCTGCACATGCTCAACGTTTTCGGAGGTTAGCATATCGCCAACTTTGATCTTACCTTTGGTGTAACTTTCGATAGACAACAGCTCTTCAGGGTAAGCTGCGGAGATATCTTGAGCCTGTGAAATTAACGGCCAAAGCGGCGTGAGAACACCAGCTCCTGCGACGCCCTTAGACACCTTATCGAGAAACATACGTCTACTATAATCATGTGTACATTCGTTATTGTTCATATTTAACTACCCCTTTTATTAATGCTTTTCTAATATTGCTTTTTTAGTTTTTTTAGTTTTTTTTAATTTTAAATTTTTAATTTACTGGTACTGCTTTTTCTTTCTCAAAAGATTTCCCTACAACTGAATTGTCAGCAACCTCAAAGAGATCGTCTTCGCCACTGCCCAACAAACCTTTAGTCGTCATAAATCGCGGCTTCACCAACCAGACTTCAAGTGGCAGCACGATCAATGCAACAACCATATTGATCAACATAACCATTACCAGTAACAGCCCCATATCGGCCAGGAACTTGAGTTCCGAGAGGTAGTACCAGGGTAGGATGGCAATCAGCACGATAGTCGCGGTAAAGAAAATCGCCTTACCTGTGGTCACTACAGCCTTGCTGATAGCCTTGGCATGGTTATTACACTTGGCGTACTCTTCACAGATTCTACTGAGCAGATAGATGCCGTAGTCAATCCCGACGCCAACACCAATGGCAGAAATCGGCAAGGTATTCACATCCAGACCTATGCCCATCTGCACCATCACTGCGCCGAGAAAAACGTTTGAAATATTTACCGGAATTAACAGCAAGACACCCGCGGTAACCGAGCGATAGGCATAGCTGCAGGTAACGAGAATAACCAGATTAAGCAGCCCCAGAATCACCCACTGATAGTAATCCACGGTGTCATTGATTGACTGCTGCAGGGCAATGGTGCCTGTACCCAAGCGTACGCTGAAACTCTCGTGGTCTAGACCTATCTCATCCAGTGCCGCGCGAGTTTGCTCAAGTGCCAGATCAACAGTTTCCTGTTTATTGTCTTTGTACCATAGGGAGACCGTGGCATTTTGCTGAACAAAGTCAGTGACATGTAAAAACGCTTTCGGGCCAGTGCCAATCATTACCGCGCCAGAGGCAGCGGTAACCGCCTGCTGATTGCGATCCAGAGGCGACCACTTAGGATTGCCACCACTAAACAGACGATTGGCCTCGGGGAGATAATCGGCAAAGGAGAGCGTGGCCACAGGAGGATTGTCCTGCTTTTCCAAATTGCGCTGCAGTGCCAACATGGAAAATACCGTGTCCGACTGCCTAGCTACACGACTGGGATTGTTAGCATCTTTGGCCTCGAAAATAACTTCTAGAGTGTTAAGACCGGCGAAGTTTTGATTGATAGAAGAGACCGCCTGGTTGTACTCCGAGTCTTCCCACAGCAGACTGGTGCCCTCAACCGGGTTGCCGACCTTAATCTGTATCACCTGACCAATACTGACGACAACCAAAACCAGCGTGATAACGGCCGTAACCTTGCCGCGAAAACCGTGGGACAGTGTTGCGATTGCAGCCAATACACTGTGCATCGCGCGATGCCAAAACTGGCCACCCTCTTTGTCCGCTCCAGTTATCACCGCTGCATTTTTTGGCTCCGGGAGCAAAGACAGCATTAGCGGCGACAACAGTACATTGGTGGGGAATAAAATCAGCGCCCAGAAACCACAGAAGATCGCGAATCGCTCCATAGCCGGTATGGGTGCAACGATGATCAGCAAAATACCGATCGCATCGGTAAAGATACCCAGGCCACCGGGTGTCATCATCACCCCAAGTACGGTTTCTGCAGCCTTTTTCTTGTCTTTTACCTGAGGATAAACCTCGTAATAGCGCTCAATAAACTGAACACAGTGACTGAAAGAGCGAGCCACTAATAGCAGTGGCACCACCATTATCAGCGGTTCAATGGGATAGCCTAACCAACCAACAAAACCAAAACCCCAGACCGCGGCAACCGCACTGGTGACCACCGGAATAACCACGCCAACAAAGTTGGACATATAAATTATCAGAGAGGCGATCAGCGCGATAATGGTTATACCAAAGATGCCCAGCATCGCAGCCTGGTGACTATAGACCCAACCGGTAAGCATCGGCTGCCCCGCGACATGAATCTCATGCTTGGCGTCGCGCTCGCTCTCAACCAAATTTTGCACGTAGCCAAACAGCTCGCCGTAATCTACTAGGCGCTCAATAAAGGTTGCCTTGATAAGAGTTGCGGACTCATCTTGGGAGATTAGAAATGCTCGCGCATTAGGCGCTTTTTTCACTTTCTGACGGAAGTCGAGTATATCTTGGTCCGTTGCGGGAACCGCATCGCCCATCAGTGGCTGGCTTTCGATACCAAAGGGCGTCGCCTCAGAATAGCGCGCCTTTTCTGTTGCAATAGAGAGTATTTGATCGTGATCTACGCCAGCCGCGAGATCGATATCCCGAGTGAGATCCCATACTTTCTGCAAAGTATCTGGATTATAGATACTACCTTCTTTATTTTTCACCATGATGGTGACGGTAAGCGGATTACCAAAATTCGGATGGTCGGAAAACGTCTCAACGAAGGGATGATTTTTTGGAAGTAAATCAGAAAAGATCGTGCGCAGCTCTACAAATTGCAGACCCACAGCAAAAAATAATGTTATTGCACCAAGCACTAGCAGCGACAGCGAAGAATTTCGCATAATTACCGCAGCCAATCTTGCCTGAAGAGGTTTGAGCATTGTTCCCCCAGTGATACTTATAATTATGTCGTTCATCGATAGAGCCAATATTTAGCAGTTAGCCGGCACTTCTAGAACTTTATTATTCCAAGATACTATACTTTTTGAATAGTGTCCATTTGATAGTTTTACAACTTAAAGATACTATGAAATACAAATAGTGTCCATATGATAATGTTACTAAATGACGCTTTTTGTATTATTTAGTCCATTTTTTTGCTTTTTTCGGTTTGAAACTGGATGCACCGAACTAACAGCCACTAAGTTATTTCGGCGTTGGCAGACATAACAGACTTACGTTGCAATGTAAGAGTCAGAAAAGGCTCAGATCTAGGCCGCGGCATAACGACCAAACAGAACCCGGAGAACATGGGTGGCCAGCGTTTTTAACTAAGGCACTGGCCACAGTTTTTATCAGAATCGGCGAATTACTCAGGACTGCCCTGAAGCGGAAAAATTTTAACCGGCACGCCATTTAATGCAGCATTGCCACTAATCTGATCTATCAGCTGGTCATCTGTCAGATCGTTGCAACTAACCCCTTCCTGCTCGCTGGCAATGGCCAAGCTAACCCCAGCGCGCTTATGGCCCCAACCATGAGGCAGACTCACCACACCGGGCATCACCTCATCACTGGCCAACACCTGTGTCACCACCTCGCCGACACGGGATTGAATACGCACCTGAGACTCATCCTCTAGTTTATGAGACGCCAGATCATCTGGGTGCATCAGCAACTGCCAGCGCGGCTTGCCCTTTACCAGACGATGGGAGTTATGCATCCAAGAATTGTTACTGCGAATATGACGGCGGCCAATAAGTAGCAGCTCATCTGCTTCGGTTACCGCGAGATCTGCCCTCAGACGCTTTAGGTCTTTGGCTATATAGTCTGCCATCAGGGTAATTTTTCCGTCACTGGTACAGAGACGCTCGGGCAGACTAGGAGCCAGCTTACCCAGATCTAAACCGTGAGGATGCTGTTTGATTTTATCTAGGGTCAAGTTTAACTCATGGCCAGCCGCGGCACTGTATGGCCCGCGCTGAATGCCTCTATCAACTAACTGGTCCGGAGACGGCAGTGGCTTGACTTCGGTGCCTTTGCGGGCGCCCACAGCCTGCCCCAGACCATTAAAGATTTCCCAGTCATGCAATGCCCCTGGCGCTGGCTCAAACACCGCCTCATTAAAGCGCGCCGTGTTATGCACCGCCAGTCGATGGAAGGCAATATCGTAGTGGTCGTGCTCTAGGGCACTGGTGGGAGGTAAAATAATATCCGCGTGTTGGGTGGTTTCATTGATATAAAAATCAAGACTCACCATAAAGTCCAAGCCGCTCAGTGCCCGATCAATCTGCTGGCCATTGGGAGCTGAGAGGACCGGGTTGCCGGCAATAGACACCAATGCGTGAATCTGTCCCTCTCCCTCAGTTAGCATTTCCTCCGCCATCACTGTGGCGGGCAACTCTCCGGCAAATTCAGGCAGCCCACTGACACGACTGTGGAAGGCCGCAAAGTGCCCTGCCCCAGACTCCCCAGGCTGAATAAAGCCAAAGGCCGGGGACGAGGCCATCATGCCACCGCGCACATCCAGCGAGTAGGTGAGTATATTGATCATATTAATCGCCCACTGACAGAGGGTGCCATAGACCTGCACTGACACACCCATGCGGCCATAGCAGAGAGCGCCCTCTATAGTAGCCATATCTCGGGCCAGTTGACGGATCTGCTCAGCGGCAACTCCGGTTCGCTGTTCAGCTAACTCCGGAGTAAATGATTCACAGGCACTGCGCACTTCATCGATGCCCACCAGTAGATCGGTGAGGTGGCCGGTATGCACCAGGTTTTCTGCAAACAGGGTATTGAGCATAGCCATTAATAGAAAGGCATCGGTTCCCGGGCGAATAAATAGATGTTGATCTGCAATTTCTGCGGTTTCCGTGCGCCGCGGGTCGATCACTATAAAGCGCCCACCGCGCTGCTGGATTGCCTTGAGGCGTTTGGGGACATCCGGCACGGTCATAATGCTGCCATTGGAGGCCAGAGGATTGCCGCCAATAATCAACATGTAATTGGTGTGGTCAATATCCGGCACAGGAATCAGCGACTGATGGCCGAAGAGACTTAGAGAGGTTAGATGGTGGGGCAACTGATCAAGGCTGGTAGCAGAAAAATGCGTCTTAGTTTTCACCGCCCTGCGCAACACACTGGCATGGGTCATGCTACCGTAGTTGTGCACATTGGGATTGCCGGCATAAAAGGCGACAGAATCTGCGCCGTGCTGCTCCTGAACCGCCGCCAGTTTTTCGGCAACCGTACTGAAAGCTTCCTCCCAACTGATTTCGACCCAGCTATCACCGCGCTTGGCAACCGGCATGCGCAGACGATCTGGATCGGTATAGATATCCTGCATTGCTGTGCCCTTGGGGCAGATATAACCGCGACTTAGGGGATCGTTTTTGTCCCCCTTAATAGATAGAACTTGCTCGCCCTGAGTTTTAATCTCAAGGCCACAGATGGCTTCACAAAGGTTACAGGCGCGGTAATGGGTCTTGATTTCAGGGTGCATCTTCTACTCTCCGGTATTTTAGTGCTGCTTTATAGTAACCGAAGTGATTGAGGATATGGGGTGGAAGTTTGTGGATGGTGGGTATTGATTGGAGACCCCTTGTCTCTATGCTCAGTCGGGATGACAATAAAGAGTCTTTAATTCAGTAACAGATGAGATGCGATGCGACTCTGATCAAATAACAC
>Ga0208971_1000203_pt1 | contig 45395 bp, 40 predicted proteins | sample AOAMet1_18_M0_10_2_FD_188229 | JGI IMG/M metagenome (GOLD analysis project Ga0208971, IMG submission 188229) | Ammonia-oxidizing marine microbial communities from Monterey Bay, California, USA - CAN11_18_M0_10 (SPAdes) | ecosystem: Environmental > Aquatic > Marine > Intertidal zone | place...
CAATCACCTCTGCCTCGTGAAGCAGTCGGCGCGCCTTGAGTGTTAACAGCTCTGGATCCCCAGGACCTGCGCCAACAAACGCCACCGAGCCCGGCTCTCGGTCCCGCTCCAAATGGGTCTCAAGCAGTCTCTCAAGATCTTGTCTGACCTCTCTAGCGGTGCTCACACCCGTTAGCCGATCGGTATTGAAAAATGCCTTCCAAAACTGTCGTCGCGCCAGTCCCTCAGGTAGGACACGCACTTTTGAACGAAACGCCTGCGCGAATCGGGCAATCTCCCCAAGACGTGTGGGTAACTGCGACTCGATATCTGACTTAAGTTGTCTTGCCAAAACCGGTGCACTGCCCTCCGTGCCTATAGCCACGACAACGGGGTCGCGATCAACAATTGCAGGCGTTATGAAATCGCAGGCGTCGGTTCGGTCTAAAACGTTGACGATCGCGCCCTGTGCGCGGGCAAGGTCCGCGACCGCGTCGTTTACGGCATCGTCAGTGTGCGCAGCATAGACAAGCGTCACGCCAGAAAAATCAGCCTCGCGGGGCAACCCCGTGTTTAGCGCGATGAGGTCTTTTTGACACCATGACCGCATCTCGTCACTCGGGATGCTGGCAAATACAGTGATATCGGCCTCTGTCTTAAGCACGCCGCGGCACTTAGCATCGGCCATCTGTCCGTCACCGACGATGACCACCTTACGTCCCTTTGTCGCCACGAAAATCGGGAGAAAGTCCATATTGAGAAACTCTGAGAATTCGCCGTTATAATAGGACTAAATTCTTTTTGAATGGTCTTATAACCAAAAAGTAAGATCGAAATTCTCAAATATAGTAATTTGTTGGTAAATTGTGGTTACTTGAGTGACTTAAAGAGGATTTTAGACATGGACGCCACGGATAAAGCCATCTTGAGGCTCGTACAGACCGATACAACACTGTCCCTCGATGACATCGCAGCTCGCGTTGGCGCCTCCAAAACACCCGTTTGGAATCGACTGAAACGTCTACGAGACGATGGCGTCATCGAGCGAGAGGTGGCCATCCTGGATCCTGCGGCGCTGGGTTTAGACACATGTTTCTTCGTCCTTGTGAAAACCAGTGAGCACGATGCGGACTGGCAAGGTCGTTTTTTAGCGGCTGTCAACGATCGACCAGAGGTTATCGAGGCTCACCGTTTAGCCGGAGAGGTCGATTACATACTGAAGGTTCGCGTCCCTAATGCCCAAGCCTACGATCAGTTCTATCAAGGACTCATCTCAGACGTGAAGGTTTTTAATGTGACTGCGCTTCTGTCGATGGAAGAACTCAAGAGCACCACCGCACTGCCGCTGTGAGATGCTTTTCCGGGCACATCGATTAGGCTTCTTTTGTTATAGCAATCGTTCTCATTAAATTGCTTGCACAGAGGAAACCCCATAAAAAACTGATCACGCGCTCGGTTCAGCTCGTCCCTTGAGCCACCCAGTGCCGCCTTTCAGGAAATGAGGGAGATCGCATCGCCTCAAACCCTTCCCGACACCCACACGGCACTGGGCGGGTATCCGCTTGTGTTGGTTATTGCGTTGGTTATTGGGTTTGTACTCACAGGCTGAAAGCAAGATCCCGCTGCGTTTTTGCGGGGAACTGGCCCCGAGATCTTCATGAGCTGCTTGCGAATGCGTTAATACTCGTGGCCTGCGTACACGTGGCCGCAGTGTTGTGAATCCACTTCGGGCTCAAGCCCCTCTTGCAGCATCAAATGTGGTTTGGAAGGAAATACGAGACGAAGGTGGGTACAGGAGACGTTTAGCCTAGGACGCGTCAGGGTCGTTGTTGGGGCCTTGCGTGTCTATAACGACCGGTGCGCCACCCAGAGCACTGCCACACACCGAACAGGCGGCGAGGTCTTTGATGCCGCGACGGGATAAGGTTGGCAACACCTGAGAGTCGCAGGTCAAACAGTAGGTTTCAGATGCGAGTCGCGGGGAAAAGATGCCGACCGCAATCCAGACGGCCAGCGCGCCAAAGGTACAGATGATAAAGAGCTCAGCACTCATGAGTTCCAGCCTACTCGAGCTCGAGTGTCGATACTTATTTGAATTCGCCGACCCACACACAAAGCCATGCTAAAAAAGCAGCCACAGAGATACCGGCAAAAAACAAGAGTGTCCCAAAATCCATCGAGCAGTCCTTGGCCAAAACGCCACACGGACCAGACTAAAACGCGACACACCGACCCGACACTCATTTTTCCCAAGACTGTGAACTGGCTCATACTCATTCGCTATCCTCGTCGCTTAAACACCAATACGCACTCTATGCGCACTGAATCTCAGAGGTCAAAGCGCACACCAAGCACTCACAAACTCTCTACGCCAGACTCACGCACAACCCATTGCTGCAAACCCACAACAAACAAAATCGCTAAGGTCCCGCCTAGATGCGCCATCACCGCCACATTTTCCACGGTTCCTGAGGGCATAATGGGTCGCCCCAAAGCCGCTTCAACAGTCACTTTTAGCGTGAGTGCGATCACTAGCCAAAGGGGCCACTGCTCACCCCGCCTTACTAACGCAAGTAACCCACCGACCAGGAGGCCGTGTAAGCCACCCGATAACCCACGAGTCTCGACCACTACAAAGTCAAGTGCCGGTGGTTTACTCAACAAATGTTCCGCGCCCGTCGCCCCTATCGTACCCAGTAACAAATAAACCACGAGGATCATTGGTGGCGCTGAGCGATTGATCAATAACGCAATAATGATCACACATGCGACATTTAACATGAGGTGCCCAACGTTTTCGTGAACAAGCCCCGCCGTCAATAGTTGCCAATAACTGAAGTCGTATCGCTGATACGCAAAGGCCTCCTGCCATGAGACGGGCATAAATGACACCAGCCCGAGCACGAGGATGGTAAGAACCGCCACCGAGATAAACGATCTGTGCTCTTGACCGGATGGCCGCCTCTTCAAGAACGACTACCCTTGAGAACGGGGGGCACCAAACGCGGGCTCACAGAGCCCCGTTCGGCGACGCGCACCGTTATCGGTGTGTAGGGCGGGCGACATGACGTGCACGCCAAACAATAATCGCGAGTAGCAGGAGCATGTACCACTCGGAACTTCCCCCGGAACTTGGTTTATCCCTCACGGTAATGGAAAGCGTCGAGGGGACGTTAACCGCACCGTCGCTCACAACGACCTCAAAGCGGAGCGTTTCTGTTGCGCTCACTTTGGGCGTCGTTATCGTGGCTGAAGCCGTATTTCTCCCGGAGATCGTAGCAAGTGACCCTGACGATTGCGCCCAGGCGTACGTATAATTCTCTCCGGCGGCGGCGTTGGTTACTGTCACGGAGGCACTTACGATGCCACCTTCCTGGACCGATGAAAGATCCACAGCGACAGCCACCTCAGGCGAGATATTTGTAACACTTACAACATACTCTTCAGTTGTGACGTCGACTCCGTCACTCACTGAAACGCTAAAGATCAGGTCCTCAGAGGCTGTAGCGATTCGCGGAAGGCCAATGGCCAGATCAGGGGTACTTTGTCCCGAGAGCGTTGCCACACTTCCTGATGTTTGACTCCACTGATACGTGTACGTGTCGTCCACGGCGGCGTTTGTAACCTCAACCGAAACGCCGGTCTGAGCACCCTCCTCCAGTAAATCCTGCAACGCTGACAACGAGAGTTCAGGCGGCACATTTGTCACTTCAAGTGCGAACTGCTCTGAGACCTGACCGCCAGCACCATCGTCGACCGTGAACGCAAAAACGAGAGTCTCTGTATCCTTAACCCGTGGCGAAGTAATGGTCGCCTCTAACGTATCAGCGCCCACTAACACAGCTTCAGGTCCTGAAAGTTGAACCCAACTGTAAGACAGCACATCGCCGGCGTTCCGGTCTGTCGTCTCGGCGACCACGCCAACGGAGGCGCCCTCTTCAACGCTGTCACTGTATTTGTCCAAGGATAATCGGGGCAAACTGTTGTCGCAGATCACCGAGTTACCGGGCACCGTTTCGAACAACATGGGTGACGCAATATTAGATACTGAAACATTGTCTATCCACCAACCGTAATCAGCCACCGACTGATCCGACACAATGCGGAATCGGAAGCGAACCTTAGATCCGTTCAAACTGGAACCAAAGCTAATGGTCTCGCGCGCGCCCTCAAAAGAGTCCGCGTCTAAACGCCCGTTGTAGGCGGGCCGACCCGACAATGCTGACTGATCAAAGTCAAGTAAGGTGCTCGGATAACCGAGACTAAACTGGCCACCGGCGTCTGCCGCGTCTTGCCAGTCACCCCCGTCAATGCTGATCTCAACAACGCCGCCATCCCAGTCAGCTTCGATCCAGTAGTAGTGCCAAAAACTAATCGCAAAATCGGCACCCTCGCCAACCGTGAACTCGATGGTCTCGGTCACCACATCGGTCGGATACGGATTGTTGAGTAACAGCATGACTCGAGTGCCCAGCGGCTCACCCGTAAATCCCTGAAACAGCGCGACGTTGTCAGTATCAACCACCTGGGTGCCCTCGGCAGGAAAGGACCCCTGGGAGAGGACACGCTCTTTAAAGGCTGAGAAAAACGACCGTGCCTCCATATCTTCCAGGACCTGATCACCCACCAATGGCTGTGGCTCAAAGTCGTAATTTACAACGGCTGCCAGTTCAACTGGCGCGGGCTCTACGGTTTCATCGCCCGTCTCAACTTCCAAAAACTGAAGCTCCATGGTCAGCGTATCTGCTGTCCCTGCTGCGTTAAGCACCACTTCTATTTCCGGGCTGAAAACAGTTTCAAACAAGTCAACATTTGAAAACTCAACCATACCGCCGTTTTCCATGGTGACGTCGTGACCACTCGTGACAACTGCTTGTGCACGGATCATGGATAAAAATTCAGACCCCGTATTGCTGACATCAAAAGAAATCGTTCCGGTCTCACCGACATCCAAAACGCCGTCGCGCGAGCAAAAACCAGCATCGAGTCCATCAAAATCCTCAGTCAGATCAAAGTTTTCGGTTTCATAGGTCGACAATTGACTCAGATACGACTCGGACACACCGGACAAAGGGAAAGCACCCCGCGACGGTGGAACCGCACCAAGGCCCATTCCTCTGCGCGCAAAAGCCTCTATAGCCAAGGTATAGTCCGCGGTATCGCTTGCGTACATAGCCGCGAGAATAGCGTCGCGCGCCTCGGTGTAGGTGGGTGCAATCGGTGTCATCTTATAACCGGCGACAAGGTAATCCGCCATTCGACTTTCCGCCTCGCTAAACGCATGCACGTCGAGTAACCCCACGTAGATATCCCACAACATCGAGGCCCACACCTCACCAGCAGCATGGGGCGAACCGTTTGAGGTTGACGGCAAGCCGTCGGGCTCAGCGCCGTCTTGAATATGAGTAAAGGTCAGCGGGTTGACCGTCATATTGACGGTATAGGGCGCTCGTCTTACCGAATTGGTAAAGTTGGCCACATGCGTGCTTACCGTGTATCCAGTCTCGAAGTTCGCGTTGCCTTCGATTTGAGCATGGGACTCTCGAAGCAAGAACATGAGTGCATGAAAGTCGCTCCATCCTTCACCCATTGCGCGTCCTTGAAAATTAACCAGACCGTTCGCATTACCCACCAAGCGATTCTGAATGTAGTGCCCCCACTCGTGCGCAATGATTCCGTTATCAAAGGTAGAGTCTTTGAGTGCGCCGTTAGACAGTAGGTCAGCCGTGACCTCTTCGGATGCGTCGATTAATGCGCGAACGGGTGCGATGTCATTGAATGAAACACCGACGGTCGGGACGACATTTGGCGTCACGTCGCCGAAAAGTACGTAATCGTCAGTCACAATAACAAGTGCTATAGCACCGGCTATGCGCGCATTTTCTGCCTGTGTAACGTAGGTGCAATCCGCGGCAGCGGGACGGTCGACGAGGAGAATATTTCCAGCGACCGCCTCAACATTGGTGATCGCCTCACAGGCATCGGTTTCTGTGCCGCCGTCACCTACAAGACCATCAATAGGCACGACGATCTTCGCCGACAGCGTGGGGTATACCTGAGGACCAAACATTGCGGGGGCTGTAAAACCCATCAGACCAATTTCGGGATGCGACGTGACCGTCAAACCAAAATCATCGCCGTACTCGATATCCTTCGACAGGAACAAATACTGCTGCATCCGCGGACTGGCTCCGTCCGCTGGTGTGTACATGTTAGCGTTGTTAAACCCTGATGAGTCCTGTCCTTGAACGATCAAGGGATCCCCTCCAATGCCCCCTCGGTCGTAATTTAAAAACTGAGCGTTGAAGGACTGTTCGTCAAATCCATGGTCATACCACCAATCGTGAAGGTAGTTGTTCATGTAGAACAAATTCACAATTGCCGCGCTGTAATTGTCCTTTGTGGAACCGTTAACGGGATCGTACACATAGTTCCAGGCCTTATCTGAGGTGAGATCGGGGGAAATATCCGCCTCATCCTTGTCATCACCGCCCGTAATATCGCCATAAGCAAACGCATTATTGCCTTCCAACGAACTAGTAAATCCCGGTATCCAAGGATCGACAGTACTCAACATCGGGAGCGCATCGACAGTGATTACCGTCATATCAACGATGTCTGTTGCGTCGGGCGCCTCATCAATTTTGGGAATGACATCGCCATGCGGTCCTTGTAAAAGAGACTTATCTGCTTGTCGCCCAAATACGCCGTACTCGTACGCTTCATTTTCAACGAGGTTTCGGCGGTACAGTACCTTGCCGTCTTTATCGACAACAAAGCTATACAGCATCTCTTGGCCGGACGTCGGGTGTGTCACGCCCACCTCAAGGTAATGCGCAGGAATGACCTCACTCTCACCCGGAAAATACACACGCTTAGCCCGCGACAGTCCGCGAAGCTCTAGATCTACATTTGTCGCAAGCGTTGCCACATCGAATCGACCACGCCGCTTCGTATCAATCACCGTAGCTGACACTGACGAGTCGGCCAGATCCGTGAGCGCGGCTGAAAACGCCTGATCCGTCGAACCGAAAGATCTCAATTTTGGGCTGCCTATCTGGCCGGCAGGTACGGACGCAAAATACCCCGAGGCCGCCACCATGTTGTGGTCTTGGTCCATCAAAATGTTCAGCTCTCGATTAAAGACCTCGACACCGAAAAGCGCCTGCCCAAACTTCGCGACAATAGCACCGCGACCCATATTATGAAGTGAGGTCAGGTTTGCAGTTTGCCCTTGCTTCTTATGCTCAGCGCCCACCCCACTCATCACCTCCAAGTAGTGTCGTGCAGCAAACTCCGCACGATCCAAATCTTCGAGGCCGTTAAACGGCGGGGCTTTAATCGTCGCGCGATTCCAGCGAAACGTGGTCGAACCCAAGTCTGGGTCATATTGGTCTAGAGGAAAACGACTGCTTGTCCTCAACCGCATACTCGCTGGGCGTGCTCGACGAGGTAAAACAAGTCCATCTGCCGTTAATACGCCAATACTGGAGTCGATGTTGGGTTTGGACAGCTCCACTGGGGGTACAACAGAGTGCGCCGCATTAGATACCCCAAGGAGGAGGAGAAGAAAAATTATGCGGTCTTTATGACGGAGCGGAGTCATAGCTCCTCCTTACTGGACTGAACGTGTCGTTACGCCTCCCAACCGTAGCACTTTTTGCCTACCCTGCCGACATGGGACAGTGACAGTCTGTGCCTCAACGAATCGGTCTGGCGCTTTGAATTTTAGGGGGTCGATGGAAGAAAAGACGTTTATAACAGTCTAAGCGTCGGCTCCTGCATGACGCCGAGTTGCTCACGCAACTCCAAAATATGATCGGACCAAAACCGAGCCTGGCCAAACCAAGGGAAGGCCCTTGGAAACGCGGGATCGTCCCATCTCGACGCCAGCCAAAATGCGTGGTGCATGATCCTTAGGGTCCGTAAGGCCTCTATCCACGCGAGTTGACGGGAGTCAAACTCGTGAAACTCCTCGTATCCCGAGACAAACTCACTCAGCTGACGTTCCTGCTGAAAACGATCACCACTGAGAAACATCCAAATGTCTTGAATCGCGGGTCCCGATACGCAATCGTCGAGATCGACAAAGTGCGGCGTATCATCGCGCCAGAGAATATTTCCCGTGTGGCAGTCACCATGCACCCGTTGCATATCGCGCTTGGTCATTGTCGAGAGCAACGATGCGGCTGTCTGCTCGCAGTCTTTTGCGAGGGTGCTATAAGCGTTTATGAGCTCACGAGGGACGGCCTGCTCCTCTAGAAATATTCGAGACTCTGTCGCCATGCGTTTTGATGAGATGTCTCGTCGATGTAAAAACGGTTTGGCGCGTCCTATACGATGAATTCTCCCCAGGGTCTGGCCAAGTCGGTAGAGGTGGTCGAGGTTGTCGAGCTCCGGTGGATAGCCGCCACGCCGTTCAAACACGCTAAACCGTTGGCCGTACGCGTGGTGAAGCGTTTTGTCATTGATCCGCATAGGGGCGACCACTGAAATTTCGTGATCGACGAGCTCTTGTGCAAAGGAATGTTCTTCAAGTATCTGCGCGTCAGTCCACCGACCGTGCCGATAAAACTTCATGACAATCGGTTGCGCCCCTTCAATACCCACCTGATAGACACGATTTTCGTAGCTGTTCAGCGCTAAAAGACGAAGATCACAGACAAAGCCTATACTTTCGATGCAATCAACCACGCAATCAGGGGTCAACGAGTCATAAGGATGATTCATTCGTTAGTCTCACGCCGGTCAATCATCGATTTCTTCTCACTTAAACACCGTCGTACAGCTTACCCGATCCAGACCCAGTGCTCCTAGGTAAGGCTGCGGCAGATTGGCCGCATGACACAAAAGCACGGTGACTCTGCGACCTCCTCTGGTTAATATTGCGCCTTCGCTAAGGCATGACCAACAAGTGAGGGTTTCGTGCAATTTGATCATGTCGTGATCGTTGTGGACGACCTAGACCACGCTGTAGTGGCCTTCAGCAATGAAGGCTTTAATGTCGTCAGCGGCGGCATAAACGGCCCGACACACAACGCAATCATTGCCTTTTCTGACGGCACCTACATCGAGCTCATTTCGCTACGGTCAAAAATCGTTCGACGCGTGTTTCGGCTTGCCAATGCTCTTGGATTACTCCAGCTCAGAGGCAGACTTCGTAAAGATTTCAATAACCGATTATTGACCTGGTTTGGGAAGAACCAGGGGCTCATGGACCTGTGTATTAGGGTTGAGAGTCTCGATGAGTTGTTACAACCCAGCAACAGCCGAGGTTACACCTTCACCCCCAGCGTTTTATTTGCGCGCACGCGTCCAGACGGAATTAAGGTGGTGTGGCGCCTTGTGGGCGCTTGTGATTTGGCGGCGCCTTTTTATATCGAAGACGTCACTGAGCGCCTCTTGCGAATACCTGACGGTGAAGCGCAATCTCACCCAAACGGGGCATTGGGAATTATACGAATCGAGGCAAATCAAGTGCCTCAACACCCCGTGAATAACGTCCAATTTGTCAAGGATCTCTCGCTCGCACAAAATGAGTTTAAGGTTGCCATTCGCGCCGACGTCACTCACCCGAAGGTCCTTGATGCGCAAAAAATTTATGGTGCAAAAATCATTATTCAAAGCCATTAACCAGCCAAAAAGGCGCTCACAGGATCCTGCAAACCGGTGGCACCTCGCATACGAGGCAACGACGAAAGTGATCGACGCCGTGATCTCGATGACTCTGGTTTGACGCAGATACGCACATTTGAAAAGGACAGGCATGAGACACTTCTCGCCAGCGGCAGACAACAATAAAGATCATATTTTGCAGGCATTACGCCCCTACTTATCCGGCGATCTGTCCGTCTTGGAAATCGGGAGTGGTTCAGGACAGCACGCACTGCACTTGGCGCAAGCACTGCCGAACGTAACGTGGCAGCCCACTGACCGCGGTACCGGGTTTCCCGACCTCGTCGATAATATTGCAGCCTATGGCGGTGATAATATTTCACCGCCTGTGTTACTCGATCTCGCAGATGATATCTGGCCGATCAAACGTGTCGATCGTATTTACTCAGCGAACGTGCTCCACATTGTCCCTGAGGTCCTTGGCGAGCGCCTTCTACGAAATGCTTCGAAAGTACTCAGTGAGCGCGGTTTTCTCTTGCTTTACGGACCCTTTAAGTACAAGGGGAACTTCACCACACCGTCTAATGCGCAGTTTGATCAGTGGCTAAAAGCACGCAATCCGGAGAGCGGAGTACGGGACTTTGAGTGGGTCGAGCACCTCACGTCGCAAACGGGACTTCATCTGACAGCCGATCTTGCGATGCCAGCACACAATCAACTATTGGTCTTTGGCGCGTAGCCCTGCCCCTATTTGGCTGTAATCCCCTCCTTTACTGCCAAGAGTACTGACGCACTAAGTATCGGAATAGCGCGGAGGCCTCTTTTCAACAAAGGCCTGTAATCCTTCTTTAAAATCCTCAGTACCCGAGCACAGAACCTGATTTCGATTTTCTATAGCCATAGCCGCCTCTAAACTTCCAGCGTCAATCGACATATTGAGCCCTTCTTTTGTCAGCCGAAGCCCCATCGGCGACGTGGCCAGCATTTCATCCACGAACACTTGGCCCGCTTTTGCTAACCCAGAGTCGGGCACCACCTCGTTAACAAGGCCGATGGACAGTGCTCGATCCGCATCAACAAAGCGACCCGTCAGCATCATCTCGGAGGCCAAGGTGACACCGACTAGGCGAGGGAGAAAGTAGCTGACGCCCATGTCACACGATGACAGTCCAATTTTTATGAAGGCCGAGTTCATCTTCATACTTTGACCCGCCACACGAATATCTGAGGCCAATGCAAAGGCAAATCCGCCTCCGCTTGCCGCACCCTGTATGAGGGAAATAATCGGCTGAGGGCACCGACGCATTTTTACGTAAACGTCGGCCAAGTGTCCCTGAAACCCAAAGCCACCTCCAAAGGGAGCACCCTTGAGTCCGTTAGGGTCTTTAATATCAAGCCCAGCGCAAAAAGCGCGTCCGGCGCCTTGCATAACCACCACCCTGCAGGACCGATCTTGGTAAAGATCACCAAAATAACGCCCAAGCTCAGTCGCCATCTGCGTATTAATCGCATTGAGGCGGTCGGGACGGTTAAGCGTTAACCAATGAACATCACCTCTCACATCAATATCAATGGTTTCGTAATTAGACACGGTGCCTCTCTCAGGTTATTGCGAACGTGAGACTGAGTGTCCACAAAGTCGGTGTTTCAAGCAATGCTTATCAAAGCGACGGCGTTTACGACGCTGTTTGCAGGGTCAAGGCGCTTTTTAATTTTCCTCAAGTCCGTTTTTTGCTAGCGTTACAGCTCAGTAGTAACGGCAGTGGACTAAACATGGACGACAGGCGCCAGAGTGACCGACGCAAAGAGGAACGACGCAAAGAACAAGAGCGGCGCCAAGCGCCTCGAGAGACGCCCGACAGGCGCGAGGAAGAGCGACGCAAGGGTGAACGACGCAGCGAGTAACCCGTCGGCTTTGGACACTCAATGAGACTCGAGCGTGATGTTAATTGGGGTCGTGCAAAACCGCCGACAGACACGTTTTTCAGGAAGCAGATCATGAGCCGGAACATACTCTCCCGCCTTGTAGGTGCGGTGGGCCTTATCTTACTCAGCCAACCGAGTGTGGCTCAGAGCTTGGGGAATCTCGCTCAGTATCCACCCATACCCAAAACAGTTACGGTGACGACCGCGGACGATGGTACGCCCGTGATCGAACCGCCAGAGATCGTCTTCGAATCCGGACGCTACTATCGTTTGACCATTGAATGCCCTGATGTTCGCGATGACCTGCGTGGCTGGCGAATCGAGATGCCACAACTACTGCGCAACGCGCACCTGCGCTTAGTCACTGTTGGAGACATAGAGGTTCACCTGCAAGGCTTAAGTTTCAACGCGATCGAATGTGACGAGATAGGCGCAGCACACGTGAGCTTTGTACCGATTAAACCAGGCGCCTACGAGCTTTACGTGGGCAATGTTCCGCTTTCGCTTGGGAGACCTATGGGCGAAGCGGGTGTTCAAAGAACGGGCAAGCATGTCTTCGGTCAGTTGAGAGTCGAATAAACACCCGTCTTTTTCCGCTTCTTCCGTCGATCACGCTCCCCGGGCAAGGGCCTCTTTGACACGTATTTTTAAATCGCTGCCGATTGCTCTCGGCCCAGTGACTGAATCAGACGACACCAAGGAAAAATGGCAAGAACTTCACGTTCCACACACCCCAGGGGCTTTATCCGCGAGGCACTCTACCGGCTAAAGTCGACCCCAGCGTCAAGGCGATATCGAGTCGTCTTTTTGTTACTGGTCGCTGTCTCATCGGTCACGCAGTCCTCTGTACTTGAAGAGGTTATCGTCAGTGGGACTGTTGACCCGAGGGTGAGCGAGCTCGTCACAGGCCAGGGAACACGATCTGTGACTCGTCAGGAGCAAATTAGTCTGGCGTTGTCGCCAGCAGACCTCATGGTGGCCATACCTGGCGTTGCAGCCTCTGGACAAGGGGGGTTATTCCAAAGCTATAGCCTACGTGGTTTTGGCCGTTCCCGAATCCGCACGGAGGTGTCGGGTGTACCGATTATCACAGACCGGCGCGCGGGCAACTCGCTATCCTTTTTACCCCCAGCGTTTATTGACACGATCAGGGCTGACATGGGGCCTGCGTCGAGTCTTTATGGATCAGGTGCGATGGGCGGTGTAATGAGCGTGTCGCTGGAAACACCTGCTCGTGCATCGCTGGAGGTCAGCCGATCGTCGATGGGGGGCGCCAGTAGTGCTGTTGTCAAAGCGCCAATCTCTGAAACCCGCTCAGTTATGGCCGCGTTTCGTAAGGGTCGCCTTGGTCAGAGCAGCAGTGCCATACCCCTGAACACAAAATTCGAGCAGTCATCGCTCTATCTGCGGGAACAGCGAGCGGTGGGAGGTGCCTTTGTCTCTGGAGAATTTCTGGCAAGCCGTGGTAATAATATCGGCAAGAGCAATACCTACTTTCCCGATGAGCGCGTCAGCGGATACCCAGAGGACCGACATGAGCTGATCAATCTTCGGATCGGTCTTCCCAGTCGAACACTGCTGCAAGGCTACTTGCACCGACAGGCTTGGATATCGAGCACTGAGCGCCTTGAGGAGCGCGAGAACACAACTCACTACGAGAGCCTGACCTACGGGGGTCTGTGGAGTGCAATTCGGACGTCAGATGCTCGTGATGATCGATTTGGCGTTGAACACACGGGTCGTCGTGGGGTCAATATCGCCCAAACTGAGACGGCGATCGGTGCGACCCCGTTCTCCAGTGACTTAGTATCGAACGGTGCGGAGCACGTGACCGGGCTGTTCGCCGAGAGAACATGGCACTTTGAAAACGTAACACCCCAAGTTGGGATTCGTGCCGACAGCGCTCGCGCAACCAATAGTGGAAGTACGCGGTCTCACAAGGACCTCAACATTCAGGCGCGAGTCAATTGGCGCTTGAGCCAAGATTGGACCCTTGACTGGGAGGTAGGAACCGCCTATCGCTTACCCACCTTGAGCGAGCTGTATTTTAGCGGCAAAACGCCGCGTGGCGAGGTCCGTGGTAATCCCGAGTTGGCACCTGAAAAAACAGCAGGCCTTCAAGCCACCTTGCTCCGAGAGGGACTCACAACCTCTTTCGAGGTCACGGCCTTTTCAAACCGGGTCGAGGACTATATTGAACGCTTTGAGATTACCGATGAGTTGAGCTCTTACAGAAACATAGGGTCCGGCGAGCTTTGGGGGCTTGACGGTCAGCTGATCTGGCGCCACCGCGCTTTTACACAGCGTGTGAGTTGGCAGTGGCAGAGAGGCACCTCAGCATCAGGTGCAACCTTAGCCGATCTGCCACCACCGAGCCTTAGGTACAATGGAACGTGGGCATCGAGTCGCTACTCCCTGGGGCTTGATGTGCGATACCAAACACCGCAGGACACTGTCGGTCCGGGTGAGAATCCTCTGAACTCCGCGCTCATAGTGAGCGCCAGTGCCCTCTGGAAATTCTCTGAACAGTGGCGCAGTGAAATATCAGTAACCAACGGACTCGACCGTGGATACCGAGTGAGTGCTGACGACGATGCGCCGCTCTCCGTGGGACGAGCGGTAACATTCACCCTGCTATGGCAGCCCTAGTCGCGTTCCAACGCCCTAGCGTCTATGGCCTGCCCAACGGTCCAAGGTGCTCCTGCCGCCTGCATTTCGCGCTTTAGCGTCGGTAAGGTCACATTCACCAACTCATTGAGCTGCTCCCGTACCGGCTCGAACACCGATCGGGCGTGCTCAACGCTCTGACGGTGACTGGCCGTCGGACCGTAGCTTGAGTTAGAGACCCCTCTGCGCGCGTGCCCAAGCCAGCTACTGACACTCATTGGTCCGTAACCACCAATGTCGTCCTGCACATCGACACCAAAGACAAGCGCCTCAATCTCAAACAGTTCGGCGCGTATCGCATGAATACGACTGCTGCCTGACGCCGGTGGGCGCGTCATACGCGCAAGCATCGTGGTCAGACGATCGAGCTGCTGTCGCGAATCTCGAATGGTGTACCGCACAGCCGTCGTCTGACCGTAGAGATCGTCAAGTTCAGTATTAAACCGCTCGATCTCGTCAAGCGACGCACTCGGCAACGCGCCTGTTCTCAGACGTTTCACATTAAACGCAACCGGACCTGCCAACACCCGCGTCTCACCGTTGTGACCGACCACCAACTCAGCCTCGTAAGTACCCGGCATCACCATGAAGCCACTCGGTGGGTCGCCGCGCCAATTATTGCCCATTTCTATGGGTCCGGAATATGAACGCCGAAGGTCCCAGGCAATACGGTTGAAGCCGGGCGTATTCGATGCACGCACTTTACGTAAAATATTGCCGTTGTCGTCTTTAATGAGTAATGACACCTCAGGCTTTTCCTCTCGTGCCTCGGCAACAACGGCAGCCCAACCTGGGAATGACACCGCTTTACCCGCGTCTAAGGCTTCTTTCTCAGAGGCTTTTCTTCGCTGTTCCTGTGTCTGGAAGCTATCCGCAAGATAGTACGTAAAGACAGAGCCGAACGGCGGGTTCTCGGCGACGTACAGAGAGTCGCCCTGGGATCCTTTTGGACGATAACCCAGGGGGCGCTTTTCAAAGTACCAATACGCGTCTCTTGGCGCGAAAAGATCGGCACTGCCCTTCGCATAATCCGTCTGAATGTCACGTAATGCAGAATAGTCATCAAGGACAAAGAAACCGCGCCCGAAACTTGCAGCAACGAGGTCGTCTTCACGTGTCTGAATCTGAATGTCTCGAATCGAGATCGTGGGCATGCCACCGGTTAACGTCTGCCAATTTTTGCCGGCATCAAAGGTCACGTACACGCCGAATTCTGTGGCAGCAAACATAAGACTCGCTCGCTTGTGATCCTGCACCAAACGCCATACCAGATGCCGTTCAGGAATACCTTCGGTGATCATTCGCCAGCTGCGACCTCGATTTTTACTGACGAGGAGATAAGGTGAAAAGTCGCCGTATTTGTGATTATCAAGCGCCACATAGACAGTGTCAGGATCGTGTAAATCGGCGCGTATATCATTGACAAACGCACGGTCAGGAACGCCTGGAAGTGATCCGACTTCTATCTTTCGCCAGTTTGCACCATCGTCCTGCGACACATGAATTAATCCATCGTCGGTCCCCGCGTAAAGCAAACCCGCTTCGAGTGGCGACTCCGACAGCGATGTAATCGAGTTGTAGTTGGACATGGCGTACATATCCCACGGCGAATCCCAACTTTGGGTGCCCCCCATGATAGGCAGTGCGAAGCGCTCCTCATCACGCGTCAAATCACCCGAAACTGCGGTCCAGCTGTCGCCACGATCTTCTGACTTCCAAATACGCTGAGACGCAAAATACAGTCGGGTTGCTTTGTGAGGACTGACTAATATGGGCGAATCCCAATTGTGACGTTCCGGTGCCTCTGCCGGCCCAGACTGAGGTTGAATATAAACAGTCTCGCCCGTACTCCTGTCAACGCGTGTCAAATTTCCTTGCTGTGACTGAGCATAAACGATATCCGGATTTCCAGGCTCGGTGGCCGGTTGGTGCCCATCGCCGCCCAACACAACAAACCAATCTGACGTTCGGATTCCACTGACGTTGTCCGTGCGAGAAGGTCCACCCTGTGTGTTGTTGTCTTGTGTACCGCCGTAAATGTTATAAAACGGCTCAGCGTCATCTAAGGCCAGTTTGTAATATTGCGTCAGCGGCAGGTTTTCCATGTAACGCCACTTTGACCCAAGGTCAAAGCTCTCGTAAACACCACCGTCAGTACCCATCATGATGTAATCTGGATCAGCAGGATCAAAGACTATCGCGTGCATGTCCCCGTGCTGGTTAGGGTGCTCCATGTAACTAAACGTCTTTCCGCCGTCTGTCGACTTTTGAACCGTAGGGCCTACAAGGTATAACCAGTCAAAATGATGCGGACTAGTGAAGATTTCCTGATAATAGTGAGGTCCGGTACCGCCGCCCACTGCATCAGCGCCCTGCTCCCAACTCGCACCGGCGTCATCGGATCGCCAGACCCCCCCCTCGCGACGATTCAACTCTATCGCAGCGTAAAGCACATCAGTGTCCTGGTGTGAGATCGCCAGTCCAATTTTTCCCATGTTTCCTGAGGGCAAACCGGTCTTGAGTCGTTGCCAGGTTTCGCCACCGTCGGATGACTTGTGAATTCCACTCTCAGGTCCGCCGCCCATATAGGCCGCTACCGTTCGATGGTGCTGCCAAGTCGCCGCATACAAAACGTTCGGATCAGAGGGATCAAGCACGACGTCTGTGACGCCGGTCCACTCACCTTCAGCGAGAACGCGCTGCCATGATTCTCCGCCATCGCGGGTCTTATAGAGACCGCGCTCTCCCCCGGGCGTCCACAATGGACCTTGTACTGCCGCCCAAACAACATCGGAATTGTCAGGATGAACTAAAATCGTTGAGATGTGTTGAGACGCGTTTAGCCCCATGTTGCTCCAGGTCGCTCCGCCATCGTCGGATCGATAGATACCGTCACCAAACCCCACGTGTCGGCCACCCACATCCTCTCCGGTACCCACCCAAACGCGAGACGGATTAGAGGGGTCAACAGTCACATTTCCAATCGAGTAAGAGGCTTCGTTGTCAAAAATAGGCGTCCATGAAACACCCGCATTTTCGGTTTTCCACACCCCACCGGAACCCGCGGCAACATACCAAACGCTGGAATCTTCAGGATCCCAGTCAATATCCGAAATCCGGCCGGACATAAAAGCAGGTCCTAGGTTTCGCCATTTGAGACCGCTCAAATCAAGCCCGTCTCCATCCTTGGCTTGAACAGTTTGTGAGAGCGCAGTTAGCGCGATGATGGCCAGTGTAAGCAAACGATGCATAGTCAAAACCCTCTCTATCGATGACACCAAGACTATCACCCGCAGTGCCTGTGACAAGCGCAGGCTTTAAATAAATAAGGCGCTTCTGAGGCTCACTTTGTCGCAAGGTAGACGCGGGATTATCAACGCAGGCGAGTGGGATAGCAGTCCTGAAGTGTGCGCTATTTTCACTACACGTTACTCTGCCGCACACACACTCACAGCCCTCGGCCCTCGCTCGGCACAATTTTACTGACTTTGCGACGGCACTCGTTTCGCGGCGACGCCAACACGTTCGCCACGCTGCCGATGCGTCACCATTTTTTCATGTAGGTCTGTAATCGCCGAGCGCCCCGTGGTCGTGAAGAGAAAGGGCAAAATCGCATGAACCGTGCACGCAAGCCCAGCAAGCATTAAGTGCAGCCCAAAGGAGGACGCAGTGCTCATATGCTCAAGGTAGGTTTCACCGACAGACTCGGGATGTGACGTGAATAATCGATTAATCATAGCCCCTCCTATTGGAAGTGAAACGATATCAATAATTTAACGCATTTATTTTCTAAATTTTGGACTCAAACTCAGATAAAGTAGAATTACTTTCTACTTTTGGCGAATTCAGGCGAAAAAATGGACTCAATAGATCGAAAAATCCTTCAAGCACTGCAGGAAGACGCCTCGGGCTCCATTTCGGAGATTGCCGATCGCGCAGGTGTTTCTCAAACACCGTGCTGGCGGCGCATCAAGAAACTCGAGGACGCCGGATTTATTGATAAGCGCGTGGCGCTTTTAAACCAAAAGGCATTAAACCTGAGGATGACTGCGTTCGTGATGATCAAAACGTCTCAGCATGACGAAGCATGGCTCAAACAATTTTCTGACGGCGTTCGCCAAATTCCTGAAATCGTAGAAATTCATCGCATGGCGGGCGATGTCGACTATTTGCTCAAGCTTGTTGCCGGAGATGTTTCTGAATACGACGACATCTATAAACGATTGATCAAGGTTGCTGAATTCGCGGACGTCAGTGCAGGATTTTCAATGGAATGCATTAAGTCCTCGACGCAACTCCCCCTCGATCGGCTGTAGCACACAGACTGTCGGCGCACGCGATGACCCTACAAATCACCGTATGCGACCCACCTGAGTCTGAGCGGAAATCGACCCACACTGCGGCGCTTAAAATCACCGTGGACTGCCTGATTCGTCGTCGTTAACTTGTCCATCGATGCAGCGTTTGCTGCAGCATGCCGCACACGACCGCTGGCGGAGAAAATTTAAGTTTGCTCGATTCGATAAGCTAGGGTTCAATGGGCCATCGCATAAAAAAAATAAGGGTCGATAATGCGTAATACAGGTTTCAAAAGATTGCTGTTCCTTTTGAGCGGCGTGGCCTTTTTAGGGATCTGCTTGCTGGCTAACGTCACGGTGCATGAAACACTTGCGGGCCAGCTTAGCCAATGGGCCGGTGCTGTGAGCACACAGTGTGATTCGACTCGCGGGCTGGGTCCCTGCTACTGAGCTCGACAAATCTGCTTTCCTTTATCGCGCCGGAAGTCATAACCCTGAATCTCGGGCAAAAAGCGTGGAAAGTCGATGCTGCAACATCGGAAGAATCACGTTACGGCCCACTTTTGACCACTTAATAACCCCACGCTGGAAAGACTCTCTGGCGATGAGGCTGTCCGCGTATGGCGTTATTCTTGACTCGCCTTTCCATAATAGAGGCTCAAGCCCCAACCAGCGAAGCCGATAAAGAACAACGCCCCATTGAATATCGGCCAAACTCAACGCGTCGCTTGCGAGCCATCCTCCAGAACCGAACGGTCCCTCGTTTAACTGTTGCTCAAGATCACGAAGTTCCGCTTTCGTAGATTCAACGATTGCAGCAAGTTGGCTGGGCGTGACAATTGCCCCACGGGTTGCCTCTGTCACCGCACGCTTCTTTTCGTACGCAAGCTTGAGCGTTTCATCGTGTTGGTACTTCTCGATGAGTCTGGAAAGCAGCTCGATTTTATCTTGATGGTATCGACCATGCTCGGAGACATTACCTAATGGAAATGGCTTCTTAACGCCCTCGATATTACCGTAGGTCAACGCTTCGATGAATAAAGACGCGGCCTTATCAATCCAATAATTGACGTCTTCTTTTTCATGATCAGGGGTATTGAAGCAGTTTTTTGCGACACCAAACCGATCGGCAAGGTGTGTCAGTATGTTAACCGTATCCGTCGTGACTCTTCCGTCGACAACAAGAGTGGGCACAACACACCGTGAATTTATGCGCGCGTAGTCGGGGGAGAATTGCTGCTGAGCGGGCAGTAAAATGACATGCGACTGCCAGACAAGACCGACCTCCTCTAGACCCTGCCTGACTTTTTGAGAGTCTAGCGACAGCGGGAAGTGGTAGAGGTGAATACCGTTCTTAGGCGCCCAGGGCGACGGGACGTCAGTCAATGGCTTATCCACCAACTCTGGGTCAGTCGCATAAACAGGCTTCAGTCGCATACGCCAATACCGTTATAAAGGTCGTGCGGTGACGGTAACACTATTTGAAGGACCCGCCCTACTCGACCGAGCCTAAGGTAGAGCAAACGCTGAGTAGACACGCGGTCAACTCAAACGCCGTCTCTGGGTTTTGGGTTGCACAGTGAACAACACGCAGGGCTGTCGCTTGACGATAAAAGGTGTGGCGGAGGGGGAGGGATTCGAACCCTCGATACGTTGCCGTATACACACTTTCCAGGCGTGCGCCTTCGACCACTCGGCCACCTCTCCGTGGCGCGTACTCTAACACACAGCTCATCCTTCTTGGGCGGATATTCTCCGCTCAGAGTCAAGTTAAGCCGCGTTTTGAACCGTCGTAAGCTCCACGACCGGACCGCCGCTTGCAAGGTATCGGCCTAACGGTTGTTGGCCCAACGTGTCGGTGGCGCCCAAGAGGCCATCCCATGCGTGCTGGCCGGCCACATAAACGGCCTCTACGATACCCTCAGGGCGATTCACCATTTGCTGATGCTCGAAAATTTCTCGGTACTCTAAAACACGAGTCTGATCAGGTTCCCAGCCATCGAGCGCATCAGGATTAATAATCACCATGTCCGCCCGCGCACCAATTTCAAGCGTTCCAGCATCAATTCCAAAGACTTCAGCGGGGTCTTTGGTTAGGCGGCGTACCACCTGCGCAACCACACCCTCCCCTTGCTCTCTCGCCAGTTTTAGCGACATTAAGTTACTGTCGAAAAATGCCATATTGGTAATGTGCGCGCCTGAATCGTTGAATCCAGGCAGCGTATTTTCGTGCAAAAGAAATTCAAGTGTTGCGCTATTTTCAGCATTAGCAACGTCTGCATAAAACCGAAAGCCTTTGTCATAGGTACGCAGCATATGCAACGCGAAATCAGCGTCGTCGCGCAACTCAAGCGCTATCCGATCAAAACAGTCTCGCTCATCTTCAGACCGTGCAGCACAGGTATCGCCAGACTTAAATCGCTGCGCTCGCGTCATGACGTCTGCGAAGCTCTCTCCGTCCCACTCTGAACAGGGAGCCCCATCGAAGATCAGCTTCTCGGGCTCTCGAATAACAAGACTGTCAGGCAATCCACGCTTGGCCTTCCAACTGGCAAAATCTCCGCCTGTGCGGCCGTGACGCCACTCCTTTCGGAAGCGCGCAACCCAATCTGCGTCGTTCATGAGGCGCTGTCGCCCTTCATAATCGTCGTACTCCAACGAGATGAGCTCAGCAGTCGAGCTTAACTCCTCGAACAACGGGCTCACAATTCCGTCGGACCACACCCGAAAATTTGTCCCCAGCGCCTGAAAATGAAGCCGCCCATCGAAGAACTTACTGTTCAGTAACTTCGCGACACCCAAGAACAGTTTTGAAGCATTGGGGGCAGCCGTCATTTGCATGGCTGACAACGCCGAGGTTTTTAGGGGTTTTCCAAACAGACGACCACTGGTCAGCGTGAAGTACAACAGTGCCTTTAATCGATTTTCGATAATCGGCGTCGTTTGCCAAACGCGATCGTGTTTACGAACGACTTTTAAAAGTCGACGAAGCTCTTTAAACGAAGCAAATTGGGTCGGTATCCGCTTGTCGGTATGCGGGTCGTTTGACAAATAGTGGAACGGCAGCCCATCCGTACTCAAGCCCAAGTACCCCAGCTGCATCGCCCCCTCAAGAATTTGCTCCATTTTTTTCAATTCAAGTTCAGTGGGCGCTCGACTGATACTCGCATCCAGACCCATAACCTCAATACGCAACATAGAGTGTGGGACAAAAGCGGCAATATTGGGCCCTAGGTTCAGACCTTCAAAGTGTGTGAGGTAGTCTTCTGGATTGTCCCAGGTCATGGCTTTTGCGCACTTACGAAGCACGGCCTTTGGAATATTTTCGACACGCGTAAAGCAATCAACGATGGGCTCTTGTCCCTCTGTTTCTTGAGGGCCAAAGCACGTTCCCAAACTGCAGTTACCGACCACCACCGTCGTTGTACCGTGCCTAACCACCTCGTCAAGTGCGGGCGCCACCTCGACTTCAAGGTCTAAGTGCGTGTGTATGTCGAGCATCCCCGGAAGCAGCCACCGACCTGTGGCATCAACACAGCGAACGGCCGCGTTCCTCGGGAGGTCAGCGCCTCTGGCCACAACCCGATCGCCCGCAATGGCGATGTCTTCGATGCGCCCTGGCACACCCTCACCATCGAAAACTTGTGCACCTGTAATAAGAAGATCCCACTGCGCCATGCGTTTACCTTAGTGTTGTTTTTGTTAATTAGGATACCGTGTTTTCACTGAGCCTGACACGCGACGACGGCCTGCTTTACCCTACTGCTCGAACAGTCGCTCAAATCGTGGCTTGCAGGCCTGAGATGACCGCCAAGGTGTTATGTCGATGCCCCCGCGTCGCTGAAAAAACCCCACCACGTGAAGCTCATCAGGTGTCAGGGCGCGCTCGAGTCTGGTAAATAAATCTTCAATGCATTGCTCGTGGAATCCTTGATGGTTTCGCAACGCATCTACCGACTCACCGATAAGCCCAGCATTGAAGTGTGGTGATGACACATCGACGACCAAACTGGCCCAATCAGGCTGGGCAGTCACCGGACACAATGACCTGAATCCCGAGCACGAGAAGCGCGTTGTCGACCCACTGCTCCGTCCTAAGTGGGCGATATCGTCAAGCAACCAAGAGGCTGACCGAAGATCTACGGAACTCATAATTTCGAGCATTACCGCAGAACCGGTGACCGCAGCTAAGTCGTTACAGATACAGCGTATAGCGGCATTATCGTTTTCGAACACATGCGCATTGAGAGAGTTTAGGTAGAGCTTTAATGACTTGGACTCAACGGTAAACGGGCTCGACGCTGGAACGACGAGTACACCCGTGGCGTAGCGAACTTGCCCGCCCGGCAATAACCAGCTGAGCTCGTAGCAATGCCACACATCGTGCCCTTGATCGACGTGTAACGACGGACCCGTAATACCGCCGCGACCCAGGCTTCGGTCAATACGTTCCAGCACTCCTGGCGCATAATATTGCGGCGCAGCAACCTTTTTTCCCAGAACCGCATCCACCGCCTAGGTCCTCAAGCGACTGCCCGCACGCAGCAAGTGCATGGCATAAGCAAACGACACCAGTGTCAAGCTAATCAGCATCGCGAAAGAGACGGCGATGTCTACGTCACTCACACCCAGCACCCCGAATCGAAATGCATTGACGACATAGACCAACGGATTAATCTGCGAAATGTTCGCCCAGAAATCGGGCAGTAAATCGAGCGAATAAAACACACCGCCCAAATACGTCAATGGTGTCAATATGAACGTCGGGACAATATTTACGTCGTCGAACGTATTGGCAAACACTGCGTTGATCAGCCCACACAATGAAAAAGCAATCGACGTCAGCCCTACGACGCTGACGACCACAAACCAACTGTGAATATCGAGTTTGGTGAAAAACAGTGCCACTGACGTCACAATAATAGAGACCAAAATACCGCGCGAGACACCCCCTGCGGCGTAGCCCAGCACAATAACGTAATTGGGTGTGGGAGAAACAAGCAATTCTTCGATGCTGTTGTTGAATTTTGCACCAAAAAATGAGCCCACAACATTCGCATATGAGTTAGTAATGATGGCCATCATGATCAACCCAGGAACGACAAATTCCATGTAGCTCACGCCGCCCATGGTCCCTATTCGCTTTCCAATTAGCGTGCCGAAGATCAAGAAATAAAGCGACATGGTAATCGCCGAAGGCAATAACGTTTGAGTCCAGATACGAAGGTATCGCCGCACCTCTTTACGCATTATTGTCAAGAAGGCGATCCACTGTTCATAGGCGCTCATGATGCACCCTCCAGGACGTTCACGAACATTCGTTCAAGTCGGTTTTCCTTATTACGCATACTCACAATAGTCACCCCCGCCTGGCTCAACGCCGCAAACACCGGCGCGAGATCCTGACCCTTGGCCAACTCGACTTCCAGACAGTGTGGCTCTACCTGACGAAGCGCATATCCTGAAATAGCAGTGCCCGCGGGTATTTCATCCTGCGTATCCAGTAAAAATGTTTCACTGTTGAGGTCCCGAAGTAAGTCTTTTATCGCACCTCGCGTCACAATTTTACCCTGGTTGATGATCGCCACATTACGACAGAGCAGTTCAGCCTCCTCAAGGTAGTGGGTCGTCATAATTATAGTGCGACCCTCAGCATTTGTTTCTCGCAGAAAGTCATACATGCTTCGACGCATTTCAATATCCACACCGGCCGTGGGTTCATCGAGAATAAGTACTCTGGGTTCGTGCACCAGGGCGCGGGCAATCATAAGTCGGCGCTTCATGCCCCCTGAAAGCATGCGCATTTGAACGTGCTGCTTGTCGAGTATCCCCAGCTTCTCAAGGTAATAGTTGGCCCGCTGGCGAGCAACGCTGATGGGAATGCCGTAGTAGCCGGCTTGATGGATTAGGACGTCCTCGACATTTTCGAAGACGTTAAAGTTAAATTCTTGCGGAACAATACCGATCTGCTTTTTTGCAAGCGAGAAGTCCTCGTCGATATCGATACCGCAAATTTTTACGGACCCCTCCGACTTAGACACCAGTGAACTCAAGATGCCGATCGTCGTCGACTTGCCTGCACCGTTGGGACCCAGGAGCGCAAAAAAATCACCCTCCTCGACTTTGAGATCAATGCCCTTAAGGGCTTCAAAGCCGTTTGCATAGGTTTTTTGCAGATTGAAAATTTCTAACGCGGCCGACATGGTGGCTCCAGAATAAAACGAGGCGCGAAGTTTAACTAAATTACGCCTGTTTTTCGAAACCTTTCACAGAACTCTTGACGCAGGTGAGTAGGATTACTAATATGCGGCACCTTGCGAAGAGCGCTAGCTGCAACACGTTCCGTCCCCTTCGTCTAGAGGCCTAGGACACCGCCCTTTCACGGCGGTAACAGGGGTTCGAACCCCCTAGGGGACGCCATTTTTTTTAGCGGGAATAGCTCAGTTGGTAGAGCGCAACCTTGCCAAGGTTGAGGTCGCGAGTTCGAATCTCGTTTCCCGCTCCATTTTTTTTCATCTCATTGCGTAAGCGCGTACAATACTGCGCTTTCCAGCGCCAAACAGCGCGCGACAATGAGCATAAAGCATGACCGATTACTCTCCGGCTGAACTCGACACCCTCGCTTTACACGCAGGCGGCAAGCCCGACCCCACGACCGGTGCGCGCGCTACCCCTATTTATCAAACGGCGGCCTATTGCTTCCCAGACTCCGATTACGCCGCGGCGTTGTTCAATATGGAGCGACCCGGTCACGTCTACTCTCGACTCAGCAACCCCACAACGGGCGTGTTAGAGGAGCGCATCGCCGCGCTTGAGGGCGGTGTAGGTGCCATCGCAACCGCTAGCGGACAAGCAGCATTGCAGCTGGCGATCATGACAATCATGGATACGGGATCCCATATTGTGGCGTCGAGCGCCCTTTACGGGGGCAGCCACAACTTACTTGCCTACACACTTCCTCGGTTTGGCATTACGACCACGTTCGTTGACACACGCGACGAACGAGCGCTACAAAAGGCTATACAGCCCAATACTCGACTCGTTTTTGGCGAGACTGTCGGCAACCCAGGCTTAGATGTTCTTAACATTCCTAACGTGGCTGAAATCGCTCATGCGCATGGCATACCACTACTCGTCGATTCCACGTTCACAACCCCATACCTGATTAAGCCCTTTGATCACGGCGCCGATTTAGTCATGCACTCAGCCACAAAGTTTTTAAGCGGTCACGGCATTGTTATCGGTGGCTTATTAGTTGATGGCGGCCGCTTTGACTGGGATGCCTCCGGTAAGTTCCCACAACTCTCCGAGCCCTATGAAGGCTTTCATAACCTCGTATTTACTGAAGAATTTGGCCCTGCTGCATTTATTTCTAGAGCGCGAAAAGAGGGCTTACGCGATTTTGGAGCCTGTCAAAGCCCGACCAGCGCGTTTTACATCATGCAAGGTATAGAAACGTTGGGGGTCCGCATGGAACGGCATATCGCCAATACGCGTGCGATTGTCGATTTTCTTAGTACCCACGATGCCGTGGCTTCAGTGACGCATCCTGATCTGCCGTCGCACCCTGATCATGCGCTTGCCAGCACACTACTCACCAAAGGCGCGAGCGCTGTTTTTACCTTTGAGATCAAGGGAGGACGCGACGCCGGTACTGCCTTTGTGAACGGACTGAGTCTCTTTTCACACCTTGCGAATGTCGGGGATGCAAAGTCCCTGGTGATTCACCCCGCAAGCACCACCCATTTCCGCATGGACGAAGCGGCTTTGTCGGCCGCGGGCATAGGTGAAGGAACAATACGCCTGTCCATCGGACTCGAGGACGTCAAGGACCTGATCGGCGATCTCAAAGCAGGCCTTCGCGCGGCATCAAAAGCGGCTGGAGGGTTACGCTGATGCACATTAACGTGGGTGGTGAACAGACCTATCTCTACACCAACAACAAAGACATCGACGTAACCAAAAAGACCATAGTGTTTATTCACGGAGCGGGATTCGACCACAGTGTATGGACACTGTTCGCGCGTCACTTTTCACGTCATAACTGGAATGCGCTAGCGATCGATCTCCCAGGGCACGGGCGCTCCGGGGGTGAAGCACTGCTCTCAATTGAGGACAATGCGGCTTGGATAATCGCGCTTCTCGACCAATTAGGCCTCACGAAAACTGCACTTGTGGGGCACAGTATGGGCAGTCTCGTGACCTTAGAGGCCGCCTCGCGGTTAGGGGAGCGCGCGTCACACGCTATTTTGATCGGCTCGATTGCACCCATGCCGGTTTCTGAACCTATTTTAGATGCGACGGCAGGACAACCCCGTCTTGCCCACTCCATGCTGACCTCATTCGCATTCAGCAAACGAAATCTCCTCGGCGGCAATCCCAACCCCGGCATGTGGATGGTCAGCGACAGCATGCGACGCTACGAGGATGAGGATACCCTGGCTCTTGATCGAGACATGAGGGCCTGTAACGACTATACGCGAGGCCTTGAAGCTGCATCGGAGATCACCGCACCAACACTCATGATTCACGGCGATGCTGATCGCTTGACGCCAATCAAAGCGACCAAGCCACTGCTTGCGGCATTGGCAAACGCGCGATTGAGCACGGTACCGGATGCTGGGCACACTTTGATGGTCGAAGATCCAAACCACGTCCTGGACCAATTAAAAATCCATCTTTTTTAAGGAATCAAAATGAGCCGGACAGTAACCCTTCTAGACGGTGGCCTGGGACAAGAGCTGATTAAACGCAGTTCAGCCCCACCCCACCCACTGTGGGCCACACAAGTCATGATCGACGAGCCACACTTGGTTTCAGAGATTCATCGTGATTTTTGCGACGCGGGTGCGCGAGTCATTTGTTTAAATACTTACGCGGTCAGCCGTCATCGATTAGCCACCTACGCACCGGAAAAATCGCTTCAAGAGGTCTTAGATACTGCTCTCGCTGCTGCGGATGCGGGTATCGCTTCGTCACAAAGTGCGTCTGAAGTGAGCACTGTTGCGTCGCTACCACCGCTCAACGCGTCTTACGATCACACCGTTGCGCCTGATTTTGAAAGCGCCTACGCGCAGTATTGCGAGCTCATTTCACTGCAAAAAACCACCGTCAGCGCATTTCTCTTGGAGACGATGAGTAATATTGCCGAGGCGACAGCTGGCGCGAAGGCGATCCGTGATGAAGGGGTTGTGGGGGCCATTGCCTTTACGCTCAGTGACCGAGATGCAACAAAATTACGCTCTGGGGAATCTCTTGACGCCGCCATTGACGCGGTACTACCGCATACGCCAGATGCTATTTTAATCAACTGCTCCACCCCCGAAATCGTCACCGAAGGGCTCAAAATTGTGGCCAAATCAGGCGTGAAATTTGGTGCTTACGCTAACGGCTTTGTCTCGGTTGATGCACTGGTGCCGGGCAGTACCGTCGATCGGCTCTCCGAGCGAAAGGATCTGGGACCTGACGAGTATTTAGAGTTTGTAAAATCATGGATTGAGCTTGGCGCAGAAATTGTCGGCGGATGCTGCGAGATCGGCCCTGCACACATCAAGGCAATCAGTACTTATTTAGCGCGCGAGGGGGTTACGATCACTCGCAATATTGGGCCCTAAGGCCCTACATTACTCCTCAGTCTTTAGGTCAATCGACAGACTGTTTATACAATATCGAAGCCCTGTCTGAGTGGGGCCATCTGGGAAAACGTGGCCTAAGTGCCCGCCACAGTTTTGACACAAGACCTCGGTCCGGAGCATCCCGTGACTGGTGTCTCGCTCTTCTTCAACAACACCTGCGACCGCCGGTTTATCAAAGCTTGGCCAACCGCAGCCGGCATCAAACTTACTCTCTGACTCGAACAGGACTTCCCCACACCCCCGACATACGTAGGATCCGGAGTCTGTTGTGTCCCAATATTCACCGGTGAACGCACGCTCAGTCCCTTTCTGGCGAAGCACGTGATACTCGTCCGAAGTTAACTTTTCACGCCAATACGCATCGTCTTTATCTGTCATCACCCGACTCCTTATCCTTTTGCCCACTTACCTATATGTGGACCGAAACGTAAATTTCAATGTCTCACTGACACCCCTAAGGCCGACAACATTGCCCTAAGCCCGCTTTTTTCTTCGCTCAATTGAACACTCAGGCCATTAAGTTGATCTCGTAAGACGTATTCTCGTCGCTGAGACTCGAAACATTCAGGCGTCGCCAACTCACTCCACCGGCGGCGGAAATTAAGATCATCGACACGCAGCCGACCGACGCCGGCCACCAACTCTGTGACGACCTGAGACACACTTAATGCGGATTCCAGTGCCAAAACCTGCTCCAAGCCCCCGCGACTCGGATCTCGCCGAGACGGCGGTAGACCGAGTGACGCAGCGAGCGCATCGATCAAAAAATCCGTGGCATTTATTTTTGACTGCTGGCTGTAACCGGCGATGTGCGGTGTGCCGAACCGCACACCCGCGAGTAACATCGGATCCACGTTCGGCTCATCAGGCCAGGTGTCCAGCACCACATCGACCCCGCGCAGCAATAACATTTCAGCCGCTGCAACGGTCAGCAGATTCCCCCTTCCCGCATTGATCAACAAGGCATCGGATGAGATCCAAGAGGACTCCGCGAGCCCAATCATGTGATAACTCGGATCAGGCTCATTTGAGTGCAAAGAGGCGTGTAATGACACGACCGAACATTGCAGTACTTTCTGCAAATCGGCGGACTCAATTCCGGCACCAAAGTCTGAAACGAATGGATCAAAGACACGCACTACCGCCCCTAAACCAACAAGCCGCGTGGCAAGCTGTCGTCCTACATTGCCATACCCAACCAAACCGACGGTCGCTCCCTCCATGACTCCTTCGAGGCGCCCACAAAGGCCAATGGCACTCAACACATAATCACCCACCGCGGTCGCGTTACAACCGGCAGCACTGGCAAAACAAATCCCATTTGCGTTCAAATAATCACGATCAACGTGATCGACCCCAGCGCTCGCGGTCCCCACAAAGGAGACACTAGTACCCTCGAGCAAAACCGCATTAACGCGGGTGACGGTTCGAGTCAGCAGACCTTGCGCATCGGATAGCACCTCTCGGTCAATGTCTCTCCCCGCAACTGCAACCAAGTCGACTGGGAGCTGGGCGAGTCGGGGCGTGATTGTTATGGCGCTGTCTAAGACTATTTTAGGGCGCATGATTGCCTTGGACGACTTCACGTCGATGACGGAGGGCGTCTCGAAACACCGCTGCGCGTTGCGGTAGCCCATTCAGCGTAAACGCCGCGGCTTGCGCAGAAACAGCGTCTGCGAAACGAGTCACTAAGGGGTCATCCAGCGCCACACTGAGGTTGTCCACACTCACCTTAAACGGGAGGTCGAGCGCCTCACAAAACAACTGCTCAATAGCCTGGGGATGCGTCTCGACCGCGTAAAAAGCAGCCTGTCGGGAACAATCCCTTCCATCGGCGCGATACCAGTACCCATAATCCGGCAGTTGACGTCGATACCTACCCGCGACACACCAATGCGCCACCTCATGCAGCGCACTTCGCTCAAAATCTTCTCGAAAATAAATAGTGGCTGGATGACCCGGTTCGTAAAATGGTTCGGCCGCGCCACCGCTGAGTACGGCACCCTCCGAGACACTAAACACACTGTTAAAAACATGAATTATTTCGTTACTGAGCTGCGCATTGATCATACCTCAGCCCGCCTTTCTGACCCGGTATACAAATTGATCGGCGACCGCTTTGTGATCGAGCAAGTGGTGCCCCAGAAACTCACAAAACTTGACGACATCGCGCTGTGTAGAGGGGTCGGTGGCCGTCAAACGGACAATATCGCCAGGCGCTACATGCCGCATTGCGGCATGGAGCATCATGACGGGCTCCGGACACTTCAGCCCCACTGCATCGACTTCATGATCCATGACGACAGCAACTACAACCAAGAACTGCCAACTGCAGCCAACTAAAGCGGCTTTTTAAAGCGCAGTGTCATGCGATCGCTTTCGCCAATCGCAGCATATTTCTCACGATCGACATCACCCTCACGAAAGTTCGGCGGGAGCGTCCAAACGCCACCCGAGTAATCTTTTGTATCGCGAGCATTCGCGTTGATCTCGCTCCGCCCATCCAATACAAAACCGGCAGCTGTTGCCAAAGCGATAACTTTGCTTTCGGGCACGTAGGCGGTACGAGTCATCTGATCAAGCGTTATACCTTCATCACCGCGATGCTGAACAATCCCTAAGGTGCCGCCTGGTGCGAGGACATCATAAAGATTCTCAAGCGATGCTTCTGCCGTTCCTGCGCGAAGCCAGGAGTGGACATTGCGAAAAACCAACGCCATATCGATTGCCCCCCCCTCTGCTCTCATCGGCTGTCCCGGGGGCTGCATCACACGGACATCGACGTTGGCATAGACGTCGTTATCACGCCCCAGCTTCTGAAGGTATCCCCCCAGAGAGCGTCGACCATACGCACTGCCGTTTGGCGAGCCGTGTCCGGCCACCAATTTTCCGTGCGGCGCTAACAGTGGCGCAAGGACTTCGGTGTACCAGCCACCGCCCGGTGACACTTCAAGGACGGTCATTTCGCCTTCCAAGCCGAAAAACGCCAATGTTTCTCGAGGATGTCTCTCTGTATTGCGCGCTATATTTGCTTCAGTGCGATGCGCGCCGCTCAACGCCGTGTCCCAGTCGAGCGTCTTGTGTCCATCGGCAAGAGCCAGCGGCGCTAAAATTACCAGTAAAACCAACGAAAATCGTTTCATAGTCAACTCCTATCAAGAAATTTGCGTATATACCCTCAATACGCGGCCCAACACTCCGATAATACCCGCAAGTCGCGTTCAAGGGGATCCATGCAGCAACAATACGTCATTACATTTGCAGGCGCCGATAGAACAGGCCTCGTTGAAACCCTTGCTGACCTGGTCAAAGCCCACGGCGGCGATTGGCAGCAAAGCGAGCTTACTCGACTCGGGGGTGCGTTCGCAGGTGCCATCTTAGTGTCTGTCACCAGCGAGGGCTTTAACGCCCTCGATCAAGCGATTCAAACCGGCGCCCATACGAACCTTGCGATTCACCTGACCAGAGCAACCGCCGAACCTGACATTGAACCGAACCTGCGCTTGACATTGACCGGGCCTGATCGACCCGGGATCGTGTATGAAATTACACACGAGCTTGCGGAATTACAGATCAACATTCTCCATTTCAGCTCCCGCGTCGAGAGTGGTGCTTGGTCTGGTGAAGCTCTTTTTATCGCAGACCTAGAGACACGTGCTCCCGCTGACTTAGACCTTGATGAGCTGCGCGACCGACTGGATGCGATCGAAGAAAAAATGACCCTCGAAATCGATATTGACGCTGCTTCAGATTAGGACCTGCGCCGCAACCATCTCAGTAAAAACCCCGAAGGCACCGCAATTAACGCGAGTAAAAAAACGCCCTGAAGACTAAGCCATGCGTAATCGAGAAGCTTGTCGGCGGATACACCCACAATATCGACGGCTCCCCAGAACAATGCCAGCGTGGCTAGCACGCCTAAAACTGCGGTCCGGAGCGCCCGAATCTGCCGTCTACTAATCACTCAACGTATCCCATTAGATGATCGGAGTCGGTGACGTTACGTCTGCGTTTTGACCTCGGTGGCGCAAGGCATGGTCAATCAAAACAAGCGCAAGCATCGCTTCTGCGATGGGCACGGCCCTGAGGCCCACGCATGGATCATGCCGACCCGTGGTAATGACATCCGCGGGCTCACCATTAACATCAATGGACTGACCGGGCACTTGTATGGACGAGGTTGGCTTCAGAGCGAGACCCACAGTAATAGGTTGGCCACTGGAGATGCCACCCAACACACCGCCAGACTGATTGCTTAAGAAACCGTCACTGCTGAGCTCGTCACGATGCTCACTGCCGCGCTGGTTGACTACACCAAAGCCTGCACCAATTTCGACACCTTTAACGGCGTTAATCCCCATCATTGCTGAAGCAATGTCGGCATCAAGACGATCGAAAATCGGCTCCCCCCAGCCAGGGGGAAGCCCTTCTGCGAGGACCTCAAGCTTTGCCCCAATGGAATCGCCATCACGACGGATTTGGGTCATAAAATCCTCAATCTTCGGAACAAGGTCTCGATCACCGCAAAAAAATGGATTAGTTTCAACGACATCCCAATCTGTTTTAGTGACCGCCAAGGGCCCGAGAGCACTCAAGCAGCCTCGAATACTCACCCCATAACGCTCGCTTAACCATTTCTTTGCGATCGCTCCCGCCGCCACTCGCATGGCGGTCTCACGCGCGGAGGATCGCCCTCCCCCTCTGTAGTCGCGAAAGCCATACTTTTGCTGGTAGGTGTAATCGGCATGTGCAGGCCGAAATACATCTTTAATTTTGCTGTAATCCTTGGACTTCTGATCAGCGTTCATGATCAGTAAGCCAATCGGTGTGCCCGTGGTCTTGCCCTCAAAAACACCCGAAAGAATTTGCACCTCGTCAGGCTCTTTACGCTGCGTCGTAAAACGAGACGTGCCCGGCTTTCTTCGATCAAGATCTGGCTGCAGATCTGCGGCAGAGAGCTCAAGTCCTGGCGGGCAGCCATCGATAATGCAACCCAAACCGATCCCGTGGCTTTCACCGAAGGTCGTCACCGTAAATAGACGGCCAAACGTATTACCTGACATTGCTTCTTCCTAACTGATTACGCATTTCAAAGCCCTCACGACAGGCCTTGCTTTGCCGACCATTGTGCCAGATCTTGAGCCATAAAAATCGCCACGCCTTCGCCACCGTGCTCTAGATCCACCCACAGCGGCACCAAGTCCTCAGAGAAATTTTCCAGCGCCGCGACGCTATACCCGACCTCTAAAACCAATAATCCCTCAGGTTTAAGTATCCGCGCCGCATCGTGCAACAGCACTTTAACAAGGTCGAGTCCGTCGTCGCCGCCATCGAGCGCAAGTCCCGGCTCGTGGAGATACTCAAGCGGCAAATCCTGCATGTGTTCGGCGTCCACATACGGCGGATTCGCTAAAATAATGTCAACCGAGCCGCCGGCACACCACGACAGTAAATCGGCTTGCACAACGCCATCAACCGGATGTGCCTCCCGATTCTCTTGTGTCAGCGACAACGCTCCTGCATCAAGATCGCTGAGCACCACAAGTGCGTCTGGAAAAACACTCTTGGCCAGCATGCCTAAGCTTCCTCCGCCGCAACATACATCAACAACAACCTCGGGGGCGGGTCCTGCGTACCACGGTGCAAAGACGGACATAATCAATGATGCGACAGGTGAGCGCGGAACCAACGCACGCGCATCGCTCTTAAAGCAAAGAGGGCCCAGCCAGGCAACATGAGTGATGTACGCCAAGGGCAATCGCTCGACGCAGCGCTTGCTGACAAAGGCCTTTAGGCGCCGCCGTGCATGCTCGGGATATTCAACCTCTAGAATCTCCGTGCCAGTATCGGTTGGCGAGCGATCAGCCGCGGTTAACACAAGCGCCACTGCTTCGTCGTGCGCGCAGTCATACCCGTGGCCAAAAAAAACATCCGCACTGATGAGCGCGTCTTCGGTATCGATCAGCATGTCACGAAATGTTGGCACAAGTAGAGAGGCCCTAGGCAAAGTCACAGCATAACAGCTGTCCTGCACCAATGCCGCGGCACACTGACACAAACTGAGGTCAGGACGCGCTAATTAAGGCACTCTATTGGACGAGCGTAGAACTGAGATGAGCCTTCAAAATTTCTCCAAGCGCGACGACATCACCCTCGAGATGAAAGTGGTGAGGACCCGGCACCATTAAACGTCTAAATTGAGCGGCGTATTGGGCAATCCCGTCAACACGCTGCTTGGCATCCGCACTCGCAAAAAAACCATCCTCACCCAAGACAACGAGCACAGGGCACTGCAAAGACTGATAGAAGGAATTTGTTGTGGCCTCTGACAGTTTCACGTAGCTGCCACCAAACAGTCGAGGATCACTGAGCAAGAGCCATCCCTCATCAAGCTGTCTCAGGGCTCGCGGAATCAGGGTCTGCGCGTTTTCCCGTGTGAATCCATACCGTGTTCGCGCTGTAATAAAATCCTCTAGGGTGTTGAAAATACGGGGCGATCTGCTCGTGTACCTATCCTTCTCAGATAGCGATGAGCGAAACAACTCCGCCCCGTCATCATTTTCAAACGAGCGAGAGATCATGCCATCGAGCATGGTTACTGTGGTGCAACGCTCGCCCAAGGCCACCGCAAGCACACCCGCAATGCCAGCACCACGACTGTGCCCAACAACATGGACCGTTTCGAGGTCGAGTTGATCGACAATCCCTACGAGCTGAGGAACGTCATCCCAAACGTGATACGACGAATCGGGCGAGCGATGACTACTCAACCCATGACCTGACAAGTCCAGTGCTATAACGCGATAGCCGGTCAGGCGCGGCGCCAATTTGGCGAAACTCAGTGCATTATCCAACCACCCGTGGATGGCGATAACCGTCGGTAACGACGATGAGCCCCAGCTCAATCCACGATACGTCAGACCGTCGACAACAAACTCAACGTTGGAGGGCTCAGCGCTCACTGATGATACCCAACGGGCTCACAGTGCAGAAGCTCGGCGCCGCCACGAGACGCCAGGGCGACCTGCATGGTCGCAAAGCCACTGGGGTGAAGGCTTGCGTGCGCCACCGAGTCACACCACACATTGATCAGGTGAGAAAGGTAGGGCTGATGACCGACAACCAACTGGTGGTCACAGTTCGACTCGAGAAAAAGCCCCTGAACGTAATCTGCGTGACCAGGAGCCAGCTTCTCGCACTCGTTCGTTATCGAAAATGAGAGCGCGTCATGAAGCAAAGCCGCTGTTTGCCGGGTTCGAACCAAAGGACTATGCGTGCATATACTCGGAGCGATGACGCCACGCCGGTGACACCAGTTCTTAAACAGTTCAGCGGTCGCCGTTACGTGAGACACACCATGCTCCGTGAGCGTCCTATCCACATCGCGAGCCGCACTGCCTGCCTCACCGTGACGCCAAACCGTGACTAACACATCATGCACTCATCTCAACCAAGAGCTTGTTCATTCGAGAGACATAACTTGCCGGGTCCTCTAACTGAGAGCCTTGTGCGAGTGTGGCCTGATCCAAGAGAATGAGGGCCAGATCGGCGAATCGGTCTTCATCTGACTCACTGTCCATGCGCTTTACCAAGCCGTGATCGGTGTTCACCTCTAAGATCGGTTGACTGTCCGGTAGCTCCTGACCCGCAGCTTCTAAAATACTGCGCATTTGCGCGCCAAGTTCGTGCTCGCCGACCACTAGACAGGCTGGAGAATCGGTCAACCGAAGCGTTGGTCTCACCTCGCTGATTCGAGCACCCAAGGCCTCTTTAAGTCGCTCAAGGAGTCCTTCATTGTCTGTCTTAGCCGCCTCAAGTTCAGCCTTCTCCTCATCAGTGCTCTCACCAAGATCCAATTCACCCTTGGCGATGTCCTTAAGTGCCTTGCCGTCAAACTCGTTAAGGTGACCCATGAGCCAGTCATCAATTCGATCTGACAGCAGGAGCACTTCTATTCCCTTCTTTCTGAACACTTCAATATGTGGGCTATTTTTCGCGGTGACATGGTTGTCAGCAACCACGAAGTAAATGGCATTCTGCCCTTCTTGCATCCGAGACACATAACTCGGCAATGACACGTTCTGAGTATCGTCGTCGCTGTCTGTCGACGCGAAGCGCAGTAACTCGGCAATCTTCTCACGATTTGCAAAGTCCTCTCCCGGACCTTCTTTGAGCACATTGCCAAAGACGTTCCAAAACGTTTGGTACTTGTCAGGGTCGGATTTCCCCATTTTACCGAGCATGTCCAAAACCCGTTTCGTCACTGCGCTTCTGAGCGAATCAACCTGAGGGCTCTGCTGGAGTATTTCTCGTGAAATATTGAGCGGTAAATCTTGAGAGTCTAAAACGCCCTTTACGAAACGAAGATACAGCGGCAGAAACTGCTCAGCGTCATCCATAATGAAGGTCCGCTGGATGTAGAGCTTCAGCCCACGCGCACCATCACGATTCCAGAGATCAAAGGGCGCCTGACTGGGCAAGTAGAGTAGTGATGTGTAATCGAGTTTCCCTTCTACGCGATTGTGACCCCAGCTCAGCGGCTCCTGATAGTCGCTGGACACGTGCCGGTAAAATTCTTTGTACTCCTCGTCGCTCACCTCTGAGCGACTGCGCGTCCAAAGTGCCTTTGCCTCGTTAACGCGCTCCCAAGCGGGGCTCGCCGGTACCGCGTCTTCGTCGTCATTATCAATCGGTGGTGCTTGTTCGAGCATCAAAACAGGCACGGAGATGTGGTCTGAATATTTTTTTATGACACTTCTGACACGAAACGGCGACGCAAACTCCTCTGCCTCACCATCCAAATGAAGTATCACTGTCGTCCCCGCGTCATCCCGAGTGGCCGCGTCAATACTGAACTCGTCCTCTCCTGTGGACTCCCAGCGGGTAGCCTCATCACTTCCCGCTTTTCGCGAGATAACTTCAACGCGGTCGGCAACAATGAATGAGGAGTAGAAGCCTACACCGAATTGCCCAATGAGCTGACTATCCTTTTGCTGATCGCCGCTAAGCTGTTCCATAAAGGCTGCCGTACCCGATTTTGCAATGGTGCCGAGATTCTCAATGATGTCTTCACGAGACATACCAATCCCATTGTCACTGATGGTCAGCGTCTTCGTCTCTTCATCAACATCGACACGCACTTGGTAACCCTCACCACCCACATCAAGACTGCTGTCTTCGATGGCCTGAAATCGGCGTTTATCGATCGCGTCTGAGGCATTTGAAATCAGTTCGCGAAGGAAGATTTCTCGGTTTGAGTAGAGTGAGTGAATCATCAGCTGAAGCAATCGCTTCGCTTCTGTCTGAAAACCCATGGTTTGCTTAGAGGACATGTCGTACACCTGTATTAATAACCTGCACATCAGATGGGGTAATCGACCAAATTTTTCAAGCCCTAAATCGCAAAAAATAGCATTTGGTTGGATAAAAAAAAGCCCGCTCAAGGCGGGCTTTAGGTCAGAGTCGAGCGTAATCTACCAGCCTGTGATCTCAGCCATGGCGCTGCCAATGTCGGCAAGTGATCGGACCGTCTTTACACCCGCATCTTCCAGCGCTGCAAATTTCTCGTCGGCCGTCCCCTTGCCCCCGGAAATAATGGCTCCCGCATGTCCCATGCGCTTGCCTGCGGGGGCAGTTACACCCGCAATGTACGACACCACAGGCTTGGTAACATTGTCTTTAATAAACGCCGCAGCTTCCTCTTCGGCTGACCCACCGATCTCGCCAATCATGACGATAGACTCTGTTGCATCATCCTCTTGGAACAATCCCAATATGTCGATGAAGTTAGAGCCCGGAATGGGGTCACCACCAATACCGACACAGGTTGACTGACCAAAGCCCGCATCCGTCGTTTGCTTCACCGCCTCGTAGGTTAAGGTGCCGGATCGCGAAACAATGCCGACTTTCCCAGGAAGATGAATGTGCCCTGGCATGATGCCAATTTTACTCTCTCCAGGCGTAATAACGCCTGGGCAGTTTGGACCAATAAGACGCACACCAAGCTCGTCACAGCGCACCTTTGCATCCAGCATATCGAGTGTCGGAATGCCCTCAGTAATACAAACAATCAGCTCTACACCCGAGTTTGCCGCCTCTAAAATTGAATCCTTACAAAATGGCGCAGGAACATAAATCACCGACGCATTAGCGCCTGTTTGGCTGACCGCGTCAGAAACGGTATCAAAAACCGGTAGGCCCAAGTGCGCTTGTCCGCCCTTACCCGGGGTTACACCACCGACCATCTTTGTGCCATAGGCAATGGCTTGCTCTGAGTGAAAAGTACCCTGAGAGCCGGTGAAACCCTGGCAAATAACGCGCGTGTTGGAATCGATCAAAATACTCATGCAGCACCTCCTGCAGCAGCGACAACCTGTTGAGCGGCATCGGTCAAACTTGTTGCGGCAATGATATTTAAACCACTCTTGGCCAGTACATCACGACCCAGCTCAGCATTATTACCCTCCAAACGAACCACAACCGGAATCTCAACACCCACTTCATTGACGGCACCAATAACGCCTTCTGCAATGAGGTCACAGCGGACGATGCCGCCGAATATGTTGATCAGCACGGCTTGCACGTTCTCATCGCTTAAAATGATCTTAAACGCCTCGGTCACACGCTCTTTCGTCGCGCCGCCCCCAACGTCTAAAAAGTTCGCAGGTTGACCGCCGTGAAGTTTCACGATGTCCATTGTTCCCATGGCCAGACCCGCACCATTCACCATGCAACCAATGTTGCCTTCCAATGCAACATAGTTGAGTTCCCACTCGGCCGCCTTGGCTTCGCGCTCGTCTTCCTGCGAAGGGTCATGCATAGTCTGCAGGTCTTTGTGGCGATACATTGCATTGGAGTCGACGACAACCTTCGCATCCAAGCAGTGCAAGTTACCCTCGTCGGTAATGACGAGCGGGTTAACCTCAATGAGGGCCAAATCCTTTTCTTTAAAAAGCCGCGCTAAACCATTGAATATATTGACAAACTGCTTAACCTGCTGACCTTTTAGACCCAGCTTGAATGCAAGCTCACGACCTTGGTAGGGCTGTGGCCCCGCCAACGGATCAATGGCTGCCTTCAGAATTTTCTCAGGAGTTTCCTCCGCAACTTTCTCAATTTCCACACCGCCCTCAGTAGACGCCATGAACACGATGCGCCGTGATGAGCGATCCACAACGGCACCGAGATACAGCTCATCCGCAATGTCGGTGCACGTCTCAACCAGAATTTTAGTCACTGGCTGACCGTTTGCGTCAGTCTGATAAGTGACCAAGTTCTTACCCAGCCAAGCTTCTGCGAACGCGGCTGCTTCAGCTGGAGAATCCACTAACTTTACACCACCCGCTTTTCCGCGACCGCCCGCGTGGACCTGAGCTTTGACCACCCACTTGTCCCCACCAATCGCTTTAGCCGCCTCCAGTGCCGCCTCAGGTGACTCGACAGCTTTTCCGTCAGAAACGGGCAAGCCGTATTCCGCGAAGAGTGCCTTGCCTTGATATTCGTGCAAGTTCATACATCCCCCTTTATGAGTTTACGCAAGCGTTGCGCGCGCAACGCTTGGACCTTGACCGTATGAGCCTAGGATTTTAAAAAATAGTTTACCGACGCTTCTTGTTGGGCATGTGAATGGCCATGCCGTCTACCGCCAGAGCCGCTTCGTGAACAGCTTCTGACATTGTGGGATGCCCAAAAACCATGAGCTGCAGGTCTTCCGTACTCCCACCGAACTCCATGGTAATAACCATCTGTTGCACTAAATCAGCGGCCGATGGCCCAATGGCGTGAGCCCCCAAAATTCGATCGGTCTTCGCGTCAGCCAAAAGCTTTACGAATCCATCGGTCTCGCCGCTCGCCTGCGCACGACCGATCGCAGCGAACGGAAATGACCCCGCCTTATAGTCGACGCCCTCTGCCTTGAGCTCTTGCTCAGTTTTACCCACCGCTGCTATTTCTGGGTGCGTGTAAATAATCGATGGCACACATTCATAATTCAGCTGAACGGGCTTACCGTGAATTCGCTCTGCGACCATAACACCTTCCTCAGAGCCCTTGTGCGCAAGCATCGGACCTCTCACGATGTCCCCCACCGCCCAGACGCCCGGTGCTTCTGTGGCGCAACTGTCGTTAACGAAAACAAAACCGCGTTCGTCCATGGTCACACCCGAGTCCGATGTGAAGAGATTCTTGGTACGGGGTCTTCTCCCCACGGCTACAATCAGTCGGTCAAAGGTTTCTGTCTTACTTTCGCCCTTCTCGGTGTAACTGACCGTGACGGCATCATTTTTCACTTCTGTCCCGGTCACGAGAGAACTCAGACGAATATCAAGACCCTGCTTTTTGAATACTTTGGCAGCTTCTTTACTGACTTGTGCGTCCATCATGGGTAAGAAATTATCAAGGGCCTCGAATAAAACCACCTCAGACCCTAAACGACCCCAGACACTGCCCAGCTCGAGACCAATAACACCGGCACCAATCACACCCAGTCGCTTAGGGACCGCATCAAGAGTTAACGCGCCAGTACTGTCGACAATGACTGCTTCATCGGTGGGTGCGGGAGGGATAGCGACGGGCTCAGACCCGGCAGCCAACACCACGTGATCACCCGACAAAACCGATTTTGTTCCGTCAGCGTGCGTGACCTCAACCTTTCGTCCAGCGAGCAGTTTGCCGCTACCTTGCACGACGGTGACGCCATTGTGCTGAAGGAGGGACGACACACCGCCCGTCAGCTGTGTCACTACCTTATTTTTGCGCTTCATCATGCTGGCAACATTAATCGCCGGACTACCTACATCGATACCGTGAACGGCAAAGTCATCGCGCGCTTCGGCAAATTTGTGAGAGCTGTCGAGCAGGGCCTTTGAGGGAATGCAGCCCACATTGAGGCAAGTACCACCAAAGACTGGCTTACCTTTATCGTCGCTCCAAGCCTCTACAACCGTCGTATTGAGACCCAGCTGCGCACACTTAATCGCACAAACGTAACCCGCAGGCCCAGAACCAATCACTATTACAGTATGAGCGTCACTCATGAGTTAACCTTACTCCCTAAAGTTGAAGCAGAATGCGTGACGGATCCTCAATGAGGTCCTTCACCGTGACTAAAAACTGAACCGCAGTCTTACCGTCGATCAAGCGATGATCGTAGGACAGCGCCAAGTACATCATCGGACGAATCACCACTGCGCCATCGACGGCGACAGGGCGATCTTTGATCGTGTGCATACCCAGTATTGCTGTCTGTGGAGGGTTCAAAATGGGGGTCGATAACAGAGAACCAAAGACACCACCGTTAGACACCGTGAACGTTCCACCCGTCATTTCATCGATGGTCAGTTTCTTGTCTCGTGCTTTCAGACCCAAGTCTCTAATTGCGGCTTCAACATCGGCGATACTCATAAAATCGGCATCGCGCAAAACAGGAACCACCAACCCGTCGTTCGTGGAGACGGCCACTCCGATGTCCTGGTAACCGTGATAAACCACATCATTCCCGTCGACCGAGGCGTTCACCTCAGGGAATCGCTTTAACGCCTCGCAGCACGCGCGAACGAAGAACCCCATAAAACCGAGTCGAGTCCCATTATGAGTTTTCTCAAATTGATCTTTGTACTGCGAGCGAAGCTTCATTAGCGGCGCCATATCCACTTCATTAAAAGTGGTCAGCATCGCCGTTTCCTGCGTTGCGGACAGCAGACGTTCGGCAATCTTTGCACGCATACGCGTCATAGGAACTCGCCGCTCTACTCGCTCGCTAGTCGGACCTTGTGGCTCGGCAACATCGGCTGCCACACCCGCCGGCACAGGCAATGAAGACGGTGCTGCAGATTTGTCCGCAGGCGTCGACTCAGCTTGAGCCGTGGCCATAAAATTGACCACGTCTTCTTTATTAATGCGACCGTCTTTACCGGAACCTGAAATTGCCAGCGGATCCAACCTATGCTCATCGATAAGTTGTCGAGCAGCCGGTCCCATCGGGACAGCGGGACTCGCTGAGGCGCTAACTGACACAGCCGCTTCGGAAGAGGATTCAACTGACTCAGAACCCTCACCCGGTGTGAGCTCAGCGAGAAGCGCTTCGCTTTCGATCGTATTTCCCACCTCGACAAGTATGCGGTCCAAACGGCCAGCCTCAGGGGCCACCACCTCCATGACCACCTTGTCAGTCTCAATTTCAACTAACAACTCGTCTCGCTGAACAAAGTCCCCTTCCTTCTTGTGCCACAACGACACCTCACCATCGGCTACTGATTCAGGAAATGCCGGCGCTTTGATTTCTATTTTCATGATAATCGTCCGTTTTACTCACGTTTTAACAACCCTTCACCCCAGGGCTGCCGATATAAATGCCTCTTGCTCTTGCACATGCAACGCGGTGTAGCCCGCGGAAACTGATGCTGAGGGCGTTCGCCCCACATACCGTAGCTGAGCACCAAACATGGCCAGTGAAACCATCCGGCGCATTGAATCTTGAATCGAGTACCAAGCGCCCTGATTCATCGGCTCCTCTTGGCACCAAACAACGCTAGCCTCCCGTGGGAATGCGCCAAGAATGCGTTTTAACGCGTCCTCAGGCAGCGGATAGAGCTGTTCAACCCTGATGAGGGCGACATGGTTTGCACCCCGATCGGCGCGGGCCGCATCGAGATCGTAGAAAACCTTACCCGAACACAGAACCACCCGAGTCACTTGCTGTTTATCGGCCACCTTCTCATCGTCGATGACGGGTTGGAAGTGGCCGTTGGCCAGCTCATCCAGCGTTGAAACTGCACTCTTGTGGCGCAGGAGACTTTTAGGGGACATGACGATGAGTGGCTTTCGCAGCGGTCTGACACCCTGTCGACGAAGCATATGAAACACTTGAGCCGGCGTTGTGGGCACACAAACCTGAATGTTTTCTTGCGCCGACAATTGAAGGTAGCGTTCAAGCCTTGCAGACGAGTGCTCTGGTCCTTGTCCCTCGTACCCGTGGGGGAGCAACATGGTCAGCCCACAAAGCCTTGCCCACTTGTATTCACCACTGGTGATAAATTGATCGATCACAACCTGCGCACCATTGGCAAAATCACCAAACTGCGCCTCCCATATCACCATCCCACGGGGAGACGTTGTGGCATAGCCGTACTCAAAGGCAAGAACAGCTTCCTCAGAAAGCAAAGAGTCATAAATCTCGAATTTGGCTTGCGACTCAGACAAATGTTGAAGGGGAATATGGACTTCCGGTTTATTTTGCGCATGCAGAACCGCATGTCTGTGCGAGAACGTTCCCCGACCGATGTCTTGCCCCGTCATTCGCACCGGATACCCCTCTGCCAAAAGAGACGCATACGCCATGTTCTCAGCAAAACCCCAGTTAATTTCGAGCGCGCCAGCCGCCATTCTCCCTCGATCCTCAAGGAGTTTCTTAACCTGCCGCTGAAGCACAAAGCCTTCCGGAACTCGCCCCATGATCTCGGCAAGCTCTCGCAACCGTGTGGCATTCACAGACGTGTCGCAGTCCATATCCCAGTTATGACCGAGGTACGGTTTCCAATCAACGAATAACTCGGTGTTCGGCTCCATGACTAGCTGCGTCACCAGCGGTTCGCCTCGATCCAGGGACTCCCGATAGCGCTCCATGAGAGCCGCGTCTTCATCGGCCGTTAATACGTCCTCGGCAATCAGTCGCTTTGCATAGAGATCTCGCGTTGACGCATGCTGCTTAATAGTGGCGTACATCAGAGGCTGCGTCACCGAGGGCTCGTCCGCCTCGTTGTGCCCTCGACGGCGGTAACACACCAAATCGATAACAACGTCTTTGTTGAACTGATTTCTAAAATCAACCGCCAGCTGCGTCGCAAACACCACCGCTTCAGGATCGTCACCATTGACGTGGAAGATCGGCGCCTGAACCATCTTCGCAACATCCGTGCAGTACTCCGCGGAGCGCGCGTCCTCTTGACGACTCGTCGTAAAACCGACTTGATTGTTAATCACGATGTGCAGCGTTCCACCCGTTTTGTAGCCGCGGGTTTGAGACATCTGAAACGTCTCCATGACCACGCCCTGGCCAGCAAATGCGGCATCCCCATGGATTACCAGTGGAACAACCGTGTCACCAACCGTATCTTTGCGGCGGTCTTGACGCGCACGCACCGAACCCTCAACGACCGGTGAGACGATTTCCAAATGTGAGGGGTTGAACGCCAATGCCAAGTGAACTTCACCGCCCGGCGTCATAATATTCGATGAAAATCCTTGATGGTACTTAACATCACCCGAACCGAAGTAAGACGCTCTCCCCTCGAATTCGTCAAACAACTCGCTGGGGTTTTTCCCTAAAATATTGATCAATACATTGAGGCGACCCCGGTGAGCCATGCCGATGACCACTTCTTTCGCGCCGTAGCCACCGCTGCGCTGAATCGCTTCAGACATCATAGGGATGAGACTCTCGCCACCTTCCAGACCAAACCGCTTAGTTCCTGGGTACTTCGACGCCAAGGACTTTTCTAAACCTTCGGCCTTGATCAGTCTGCGTAAAATTTGAATTCGGGCCTCACGATCCAACGCAGGCGCGCTCCGCACCGACTCCATGCGACTCATGATCCAATGGCGCTCGTCGGTATTGACGATGTGCATGAACTCCACGCCAATCGTGTGGCAATACGTCTGCTCAAGTGCTGCTCGAATTTCAGCTAAGGTCGCATCGGCCTTACCGATGTAGAGGCTTCCCACCTGAAATACCGTATCGAGGTCGGCCTCTGAGAGCTCGTGGAACTCCAGTTCAAGGTCAGCGACCGGCGCCCGCTCTGCGAGGGCCAATGGGTCTAGCTTGGCTTTTTGGTGTCCACGCTGCCGATAAGCCGAAATCAGCTGCACCACACGAACCTGTTTTCGCTCGTATTCAGTGGCTTGTGAGTCCTGACTGCGCGTTGCCTCCGTTCGAACTCGCATTTTGCTGATGCGAGCGAACTGCGCGCGTAGCACCGAGTGCGGCAGATCGCGCAAATTATTTGCACTGGTCTGAACCTTGGGTAGGCGGTCAAAGTAGTCCCGCCACTCTGGCGGAATGTCGTTCGGATCTTTTAAATACGTTTCGTACAACGCCTCAACGTAAGCAGCATTGCCACCTGAGAGGTGCGACGTGCTTCGCTGCTGCTCCATGCTGGGTAGGTCTATCGACTTTGCCATGCACACTTCCCCCGAAGTCATTTGCGGTGCCTTATTGTTTGGTATGTGTTACCGCATCACGAGGAATATTTTACGCTGTCCGATAGCGAATTCCCATGTG
>Ga0208971_1000205_pt1 | contig 45181 bp, 34 predicted proteins | sample AOAMet1_18_M0_10_2_FD_188229 | JGI IMG/M metagenome (GOLD analysis project Ga0208971, IMG submission 188229) | Ammonia-oxidizing marine microbial communities from Monterey Bay, California, USA - CAN11_18_M0_10 (SPAdes) | ecosystem: Environmental > Aquatic > Marine > Intertidal zone | place...
CACACAAACAATTAAGTGTTGTCGTAACGCGACGGTTGCCTGAACCGATTGAACGGCGTTTGGCCGAGCTTTTTGATGTGAATTTGCGTGAAAGCGACGCGCCGATGACACGGGATGAGCTCGTTTCTGCTATGAAAACGGCTGATATTTTGGTTCCAACAATCACGGACACGATTGATGCCGAAATGTTGGCGCAGGCCGGCGATCAGCTAAAGTTATTGGCAAATTACGGCGCAGGCATTGATCACATCAATGTTGATGCGGCGCGCGCGCGCGGTGTCTTGGTTTCAAATACGCCGGGTGTTTTGACCGAAGACACGGCCGACATGACAATGGCATTGATTTTGGCTGTTACGCGGCGCATCCCTGATGGTCTTGCCTTGATGCAAACTGGGCAATGGGAAGGGTGGTCACCTACCGCCTTGATGGGGGGCCGGATTGCGGGTCGTAACTTGGGCATTTTGGGTATGGGGCGCATTGGTCAGGCGGTTGCCCGTCGTGCATCCGCGTTTGGCATGAATGTTCATTATCACAATCGGCATCGATTGCGGACTGAGACCGAGGCAGCGTTGAATGCAACTTATTGGGACAGTTTAGATCAGATGGTGGCACGCACGGATGTTTTATCTGTGAACTGCCCGCATACCCCTGCGACGTTTCATTTGATGAATGCACGACGCCTTAAATTGATGAAGGAAACGGCGGTCATCGTGAACACATCACGTGGTGAGGTGATTGATGAAAACGCGCTAACGCGGATGTTGCGATCTGGCGAGATTTCGGGCGCTGGGCTGGATGTTTATGAAAAGGGTCGTGAGGTAAATCCACGACTTCGGGAATTAAAGAACGTCGTTTTGCTGCCTCATATGGGATCAGCCACCGTTGAGGCAAGAATGGAGATGGGTGAAAAGGTTTTGATCAATATCAAAACCTTTGATGACGGCCACCGCCCACCGGACTTAGTTTTACCTGGAATGGACGACTAGAGCCTAATTTGGCTGATCACCACGATTGGCGATTTTAGCATGCAACCGCTTGATGATTTTGCTTGCGGTTGTTTCGCAAGCAAAAGGCAATATTGCGTGAATAAATGCGGCACAGGCAGCCAGCATTAACCAAAAACCAAAAGTCGCGGCAAAACGCATATGTTCAAAGTACCCTTCGTCCACAGAATGGGGATGGGCTAGGAACAGATTGGATAATACGTTGGAATTTGGTGCTTCTGGATTAACGGACATGCTGGCTACCTGTGTTCATGAGTGGTGGTAGGGACATTCTGTCTGAATTAACGCGAGCATGGGTCCCAAATATTCCTTTGATTTGATAAGTTATTGGGATACTGTCCCGAAATGAATGCTAATTTGGACAAAATTGACCACTCAATCCTGACTGCGCTGCAAAAAGATGCCACCTTGTCTATGGATGCATTGGCTGAGAAAGTGCACCTTTCCCGCAATGCCTGTTGGCGCAGAATTCGTGTGATGGAAGAGGCTGGTGTCATCAAGGCGCGGGTTGCCTTGGTTGATGCGGAAAAAGTTGGTTTGGGGCTGCAGGTGTTCGTTCTAATGAAGGCCGGTGCACATGATCCAAAATGGTTAAAACAGTTTCATGATGCCGTTCGCTTGATGCCCCAAATCGTGGGCGCCCACAGGATGAGTGGTGATTTGGATTATGTGCTGCGTGTGCGCGTTGGATCAGTCAAAGATTATGACAGCTTTTACCAAGATTTGATCCGCCGTGTGCCGATTTCGGATGTTTCTGCCAGCTTTGTAATGGATGATATTAAGGACACGACCGAACTGCCACTTTAGGCAATTTACCCGATAGGTCGCAAATTTGATGTTTTGCGTCGTCGTACTCTTTCCATTGCGCGAAAGAATCTGCAATTTAAGCCAACACAGATCGTATTAGGGAATATCACATGAAAACCCACGTCAAAGCATTGGTTGTCGGCGGTGGCGCCGTCGGAGCAGGGATCGCCTATCATCTGGCCAAATATGGCTGGAAAGATGTGATGCTGATGGAACGCGATGAATTGACATCGGGGTCAACTTGGCATGCCGCGGGTCTATTGCCCTTGTTTAACATGGGATATGCAACGACACACTTACATGACTATTCCGTTGATTTTTATAAATCACTAGAGGCGGAAACTGGGTTAAACGCTGGTTTTTCTGTTGTCGGCAATTTGCGCATGGCGCAAACCAAAGAGCGTATGGACGAGTATATGCTTTATGGCTCAACCGCGGAAACAGTTGGCATTGAGTACCAACAATTGACACCAGCACAAATCAAAGAACGCTGGCCATTAATCCGCACTGATGATCTAGAAGGCGCAATTTATCACCCAACGGATGGATATATTAACCCCGCTGACGTAACGATGGCGATGGCCAAAGGCGCGCGTCAACTTGGCGTTACTATTGAACGTAAATGGCAGGTTGATGGATACTTCTGGACAGGCTCTGAATGGCGGGTGACTTGTACAAAGATGGTAGAAATCGGTGGCAACTTGGTTCCGTCCGAGGAACAAGTCGTTATTACAGCCGAACATGTTGTGACAGCCACAGGTAACCACGCACAGCGCACGGCGCAACTTTTGGGCATTAAAATCCCAGCGATTCCTGTTGAACACCAATTCATCGTTACCGACGTTGATCCGGCCTTGAAAAAATGGCGTGAAGACGGCAATCCAGAACACCCCGTAATTCGCGATGCCGATGCGCAATCTTATGTCCGCGAAGAACGTGGTGGTTGGATTTTGGGTGTTTACGAGAAAAACGCACCTGCACGTTTTGAATACGGCGTGCCTGACAGCTTCCGTGCGGATTTGTTCCAGCTTGATCTAGAACGTATCGAAGACCAATACATGGCCATGATCCACCGGATGCCTTCATGCGAAGAATCCGGTCTGAAAGACGACTTTAACGGCCCGATTTGTTACACGCCTGATGGGAACCCATTGGTTGGTCCTGCGCCTGGTTTGCGAAACATGTGGTTGGCTGAAGGGTTCAGTTTTGGCATCACGGCCGCAGGTGGCGTAGGCAACTATATGGCGCAAATGATGGTTGAAGGTGAAGCCGAAATCGACATGGCATCCCTTGATCCAAAACGCTACGGCAGTTGGATGACAACGGACTATGCCGTGCGCAAAAACGAAGAATGTTACGAGCACGTTTATATTCTGCATCACCCAGATGAAGAACGCCAAGAGGCACGTGCGCTGCGAACATCCCCAGCCTATGACCGTCAGGCGGCTGCTGGTGCACAATTTGGTCAGGTTAACGGTTGGGAACGTCCAAATTATTTTGCACCGATGGGTTTTGATGACCATGCAGCACGCAGCTTCCGTCGTGGCGGATGGTGGCAATATGCAGTGGACGAGGCCAAAGCGATGCGCGAAGGCGCGGGATTGATTGATGCCACTGCATTTACGAAACACGTGGTCAAAGGACCGGGTGCGACGGCATTCTTGGATTGGTTCACCTGCAACAAGTTGCCCAAAATTGGTCGGATCAATTTGACCTATGCGCTGACTGATGCGGGGACAACGCGCACAGAATACACAATCGTGCGCAATGGCGAAGACAGCTATTACCTTGTGTCCGCCGGCGCATGGACGGCGTATGACGCAGACTATCTGCGCAAAGCAGCCGAAGACAAAGCCGGAGAATTTGGATACATCGAAATTCAGGATGTCACGACGCAATGGGGTGTTTTCGCCATCGCAGGACCAAAATCCCGCGACATACTGAAAGCGATTATTAAGGATGCTGATCCTGAAACTGCTCTTTCAAACAAGCGCTTTCCTTGGCTTTCGGCACGGCAAATTGAATTGGGCATGTGCCCAGTGAATGCAATCCGTGTTGCCTATACCGGCGAGTTAGGCTGGGAGTTACACCACCCGATTGAAATGCAAAACTATCTGTATGACCTGTTGATGGAAGCAGGGGCAGAACATGGTATGAAATTGGTCGGTGCCCGTGCGCAAAACTGGTTGCGTCAGGAAAAATCATACCGCGCATTTGGTACTGAACTTGGTCGTGATGCGACACCTGCCGAGGCTGATCTGCCACGCTTTATTGATCTGGAAAAAGATTTCCATGGCAAAGAGGCGATGATTGCTAAAGGCATCCGTTCAAAATGTGTGACTTTGCTGATTGACGGGCCGGATGATGCGGATCCATGGGGCCGTGAGGCGCTTTATAATGGTGACACTAAGGTTGGCCGTCTGACCTCGGGTGGTTATTCTGTACATTTTGAGAAATCAATTGGCATGGGTTATGTTTCACCTGAATTGGCGAATGTGGGTCAAAAGTTGTCGGTGAAAATGCAGGGCAAATTGTGGGATGCAGAAATTGTGCAAGACAGCCCCTATGATCCTAAAAACGCAACCATCCGCGTAGACGGCTAAGACGCCACGAAACGGTCTTGACTGCTTGACTTACTGGCGCTGCCTCGAAAGGGTGGCGCCAGTTTTATTTGGAACAATCATGCCGTCAAATTTCCCCTTAAAAAGCGCCGGCCTTATTGCGTTGGCAATGACGATGATCGTTGGTGGTGATGCCGCCGCTAAAATATTGGTTGCCGACGGGATGAGCCCCTTTTTTGCTGCATGGGCAAGATTTGCGCTGGGCGTCGTTTTGATTTTGCCTTTCTCAGGGCTGCGCCTAAGTGAGCTAAAGTTTCTACTGAATTGGCGCGTAATCTTGCGAGCGGTTTTGATTGTCGGTGGCATTTCCTCAATCTTAACAGCCTTAAAAACCGAACCGATGGCAAACGTATTTGGGGCCTTTTTTGTGGGCCCAATTGTTTCCTATTTCTTATCCGCCTTATTGCTGGGTGAAAAAATTACGTGGATGCGAACAGGACTTTTGGCGGTCTGTTTTGCTGGTGTGTTTATGGTGGTGAAGCCAGGCTTTGGTATGACATCAGGCATTGCAATGGCGCTTTTGGCTGGTGCTTTTCATGGATCGTATTTGGTTGCGACCCGATGGCTGGCGAACGATTATCGCCCGCGGTTTTTGGTCATTTCTCAACTAATTATCGGCGCCATTGTTTTGTTACCGTTGGTTGCAACAGCGCCGATTCCCGCTTTCAGTAACGGTTTCATTTGGTTGATTTCGATTTCTGCTTTGGGATCTGCGCTGGGCAATTTGTTAATTGTGCGCGTAAACAGAACCACGCCTGCAAGTGCCGTTGCCCCCATGATCTACAGCCAGCTTTTGGCCGCGACCGTCATTGGTTTTTTGGTGTTCAATGATTGGCCCGACGGACTGTCGTTGATCGGTCTTGTAATTATCCTTGCCAGCGGACTTTCATCGTTTTGGTTGGCTGGTCGTGGGCGATAATTGAAACCAAGTTGACGTGCATCATTTGTGTTCGGTATTCAGCGCGAAGGAGAATTAAAATGGTAAATTTAAAGACTAAAAGTATCTCTGAACACGACGCTGAATATTGGGCAAAAGAGTTTTGGACCTGTATATTCCCAGATTGGCTTGAAACCATCCAAGACGGAGACCACGGTGTTTTTGATGCGTTGGATGTAAATGGTCATGCGGATACACAGGCAGGAAAATCCGTTCTTGCCCAAGCACGCACACTTTTTACAGTGTCTCACATTGCGCTTTTGTCTGGTGATCCAGCTCACGTAATCGCTGCTCGTAAGCAAGCTGACTTTCTCAAGCTGTTTTGTAAATCGCCGGGATTGTATCGTTGTATGGCCACGCGAGAGGGCAACCCAACAGGTCGCCCTGAGGATGAAGCAGCACGGAGTTATGACCAGACGTTTGTCATTCTGGGTCTTGTGACCTGGAATGCTGTTTCCCCATCTGAGAAGACGTTAAATTTAATTGAGGAATGCTGGGCGGCGATCACGACGACCCTAACTGATACCAAAACCGGGTTGTTGCTAAATGATGACTTGGGGACAAATTTGATCCCCGCGCAAAATCCGCACATGCATTTGTATGAGGCTTGCTTGCAAGCGAACCGAATGACCAGTGGCGCGGTTTGGTTGGATCGTGCCAAAGATTTTCGCGCAAATGGCGTGCGCCATTTCATGGATCAAAAGAGCGGAAGCATCACAGAATTCATAACACCCGAATTGCAACCGCTTGCGGGTGCTGAAGGGATGCGTCGCGAGGTTGGGCATCAATGCGAATGGGCGTGGTTAATGCTGGAGGAGGCGGACTTGGCCAAAAATCCCACGTTGAAAACGACAGCTGCGCGATTGATGGCATTTGCTAATAGATCTGGTTTTGCTGAAAACGGCCTACTTGAAGGGGCTGCTTTTGATGCTGTTTCTACAGACAACAGTGTGGTTGAAAATAGTTTTCTGTTATGGCCGCAAACCGAAGCAATTAAGATATTTGCAGTGCAATATACGATGGGTGATGCGCAAGCGGGCGAACGCGCACGCAACCTTATGTGTTTAATGTTCGATCAATGGTTTGAACAAAGGCCATCTTATATTAACCGTTTAGACCTCGAAGGTCAGACACTTTGGGCCGAGGCATTGACCCGTTTGATGTACCACGTTGTTTTGGCAATGACCGAAGGTGGCAAGGCTGGGTTGTGGCCAAGCATTCCAAATATCTCGGCTACCCAAGACTAGGTAATTTGACAGGTTTTCGCGCCGCAGCAGACTATGCAAAACGGCTTGGCGACAAAGCTGTGACGGTAGAATTGTCAAGCGTTGGTGCTTGATCATCTAGCAGCTCGGCCAGAAGTTGACTTACCGCGAAGCAGGTTTGAAAACCGTACCCGCCTTGACCAGCTGCCCAGACAAATTGTGGGTTGTCAGCGTCACGCCCTACAATCAAGCTGCGATCCGGTGCGAAGGTTCGCAATCCTGCCCATGTTGTTTCAACACGATTTATGGGTTCGGTGACGAAGGGTTCGTACCGCGCCAAGCCTTCGGCGATGACCATGTCGTCGGCATAAGCATCAAAAGGATCCATTGGATCGGCCTCTGATGGTGAAATAATCCATTTTCCAGCGTCTGGTTTTGCCCACCAAGGTTCGCCCGTTGCATGTAAAAACGGCCATGTTGAAACGTCATGATCGCCAGGTGCTGGAACGCGCGCGATAGAGCGGCGAAAAGGTTGCAACCCTTTTGGGTGAACACCAGCAAGGCGCGCGATTTGATCGGCCCAAGCGCCGGCTGCATTTACAAGGATGTCGGTGGAATGTGTATTAGCCCTTTCATGAACATGCCATTTCCCTGAACGGAATTGAATGTCTGTGACCGTTGCCCCAGTCAAAATATTGCTGCCGTTTGAAAGCGCGGATTTGCGAAACCGCTGCATCATCAAATCGGCATCCAAATGGAATACATCCTTTTGATACCCCACGCGTTGCACGTGGCTTAGGTCAATGATGGGGCAAAACTCTTGTGCCTCGGTTGGTGACATTTCGTACATTTTGAAACTTGATATCTCATCAAGAAATTCAGGCACTCTTTCGCCATTTTCAAGAATCATCATCCCCAATGGTGACAGAACGCCGCCGTCTTGATGACGTAAAAAACCTTCTGATGCTTGGTTCAATGCGCGCACGGTTTCGTTTCCGTAATCCCCTATATAGGCGGCCGCCGAGCGTCCGGATGCGTGATAGCCAAGGGATGTTTCTGCCTCAAGTAAGGTTACCTTACCGATCGTCGATAATTGGGCTGCCGCCGATATACCGGCAATACCACCACCTATGATAAGTATGTCATTCATGGATTTGATCGTGAACTAGACTGACCAAAAGGAAAACCCCCGCTTTCGCAGGGGTTTGCAGTTTTTTTAAATCTCGCAGAGCGAGAATTGGCGCAAGTGGCCTTAGTTAGGAATGTCGCCAGTGATGCCTTCGACATAAAAGCCCATGCCAGCCAATGTGCCATCGTCAGCCGTTTCGCCTGCTGCCAACCATGCTGAACCGTCTTGTTTGTTCAATGGTCCTGTGAATGGGTGGTAAGAACCGTCCGCCATAGATGCAATCAAAGCTTTGGTTTCTGCAGCAACATCTGCTGGGATTTTGTCTGAGAATTCAGAGAATGCGACCATGCCTTCGGCAATGCCATCCCATGTGTCAACTGAAGTCCAAGTGCCGTCCATCGCGCGTCCAACTTGTTGGATGTAGTAAGGTGCCCAGTCGTCAATGATCGCTGTCATTTGTGCGTTTGGACCAAATGCGCTCATGTCTGATGCTTGACCAAATGCCACGATGCCTTTTTCCTCGGCGATTGCCATTGGGGCGGTGGAATCTGTGTGCTGCATAAGAACGTCAACACCTTGCTCGATCAAAGCAGTTGCGGCGTCAGCTTCTTTTGCAGGATCAAACCATGAGAAAACCCATACCACTTTCATTTCAACCGCAGGGTTCACTTTCTTGGCGTGAATGTATGCAGAGTTAATGCCACGGATAACTTCTGGAATTGGGAAAGACGCAATGTAACCGATTTGGTTTGACTCAGTCATGTGTCCGGCAATAGTACCAAGAGCAGCGCGACCTTCGTAGAAACGTGCTGAATAGGTAGAAACGTTATCCGCGCGTTTGTAGCCAGTGGCATGTTCAAATTTTACATTTGGAAATTTGGCTGCAACGTTGATTGTTGGATCCATATAACCAAAAGAAGTTGTGAAGATCACGTCGTGACCGGACAAAGCCATTTGTGTCAAAACACGTTCAGCGTCTGCACCTTCTGGAACATTCTCAACATAAGACGTTGAAACTTTGTCACCGAATGCTTCTTCGACAGCCAAACGACCTTTGTTGTGCTCGTGTGTCCAGCCGCCGTCGCCGATTGGGCCAACGTATACAAAACCAACTTTGGTTTCAGCCAATGTAGGTGCTGCAAACGCGCCAAGCGCTAGTGCCGCAGCCAATGCTGTGTTTAGAATTTTCATCTTCTCTCCCTCCAGGATTTCAAGGCAGTGGCTGCCTTGTTCTTTTAGTATTGCCTCAACTTGAGGCGTGAAAAACGCGACCCAAAGCGGCAGGGGCACCGAGCGCGGCGCGTCCACCTTTGGCCGACATGATTACCAGTACGAGGATGGTTATCAGATATGGGCTCATAGACAAGTATTCGACGGGCAGATTCACGCCTGCAGCCTGTAAATTTAGCTGTAAAATCGTCACGCCCCCGAAAAGATAGGCCCCCAGCAGCACTCGACCCGCCCGCCAACTGGCAAAAACCACAATTGCGAGGGCGATCCAACCGGCACCTGCGGTCATGCCATCTACCCATTGCGGAACGCGAACGAGCGATAAGTACGCCCCGCCAAGGCCCGCCATAGCACCACCAAACATGATCGCCATGATGCGAATGCGCACAACTTTGTACCCCAATGCGTGGGCGGCGTCATGGCTTTCACCAACTGCGCGCAGCACCAGACCCAGTCGAGAATACTTTAGTGTGGCCCAGATCACGACAACCATGAAAATTGAAAAATAGACGACCATGTCATGTTGAAACAACACAGGGCCAACAATTGGCAAATCCGCAAGCAGCGGGATTTCTATTTTTGGTGTACTTGGTGGTTTTACGCCAACATAACCTTGGCCCAACAATGAAGATAACCCCAAGCCAAACAAAGTTAACGCCAAGCCAGTCGCGACTTGGTTTGCAAGAAGTATCTGAGTCAAAAACGCGAAGATCAACGATAACATTGCGCCCCCGACCATCGCCGCCAACATGCCGATCGCTGGATTGCCTGTTTCAACAGCGATTGCGAAACCGCAAATGGCGCCAGTGATCATCATACCTTCTACACCAAGATTGAGGACACCGGATTTTTCGACAACTAACTCACCGAGTGCCGCTAGCAAAATTGGTGTTGCCGCAATCATCAATGTTGTGATCAAAACGAGCGGATTGATTGCTGAAAGATCCATTATTTTTTTCCTCCATGACCGATACGAATTCTAAAATTCGTTAAGACATCGACACCTAGCAAGAAGAATAGCAGCATGCCTTGAAAGGCTTGAATTGATGCACCTGGTAGGCCCAACATAAATTGCGCCAGCTCTCCGCCGATATAAGTTAATGCCATAAGTAAACCTGCCAACAAAATGCCGACAGGGTGTAAACGCCCCAAGAAGGCAACAATGATGGCGGTAAACCCGTAGCCAACATTGAAATCGATGCTGACTTGACCGGCTGGACCAGACACCTCAAACAAGCCGGCGAGGCCAGCTAGTGCGCCGGATGTCCCGAGACAAATCAAGATAAGTCTTGTTGGATTAACACCTGCAAACTGGGCCGCACGTGGGCTTTCTCCTGTCAGTCGGATTTGAAAACCTAACATGTGTTTATTCAACATGATGTAGGCCATTATGACCGCAATGAAGGCGAACAAAACGCCAATGTGCATACCAGTGCCTGAGATCAACTCTGGATTTGAGGTTGCCCAATGCTGTGATAGGTTCCGTGATCCCGGAAAACCGTTTCCTTCAGGATTGCGCAATGTGGATAGGGCCATCGACGCCAACAATTGTTCGGCGACATACACGAGTAACAAGGAAACCAAAATTTCATTGGTATTAAACCGGGTTTTTAGAATGGCGGGGATCATAGCCCATGCCCAGCCGCCAAATGCGCCCGCCAAGATCATTACGGGATAGATCAGCCAGCTTTGTGATGGATATAGGGCCAGACCCACTGCCGCACCACAAATCGCGCCGATGATGTATTGGCCTTCCGCGCCAATGTTCCAAATTCCAGCACGAAAACCTAATGAAAGGCCGATGGCGATAAGGATTAATGGTCCCGCTTTCACCAGTAGCTGAGGGCGGGAATATGCAGAAAATTGTTCGCTAAATAGCGGATCATAGAAAATTGTTCGTAGGGCTTCGAATGGATCTTTGCCAAGGGCAGCAAACATCAATCCACCGGCAATCATTGTCAGTATTACCGCCAAAACGGGGGTGAATGCAGTCCAAGTTTTTGACGGTTCTGCGCGTTTTTCCAGATGGATCATCTTAGAACCCTCTTTGAATTTTTCATTAAATTAAGCAGCAGCATTGGCACCACCTAACATCAATCCGATTTCGTCCACTGTCAGCCCCTTACAGGGGCGCGTTTCACTGAGATGCCCATGATGAAGTGCTGCAAAATTGGTGGAAATTTCCATCAATTCATCCAAATCTTGGGATATAACCACCAGAGCGGTCCCCGCTGCCGCCAAATCTAGCAATGCTTGCCGAATATCGGCAGCCGCAGCGGCATCAACACCCCATGTAGGTTGATTTACGACCAACACTTCGGGACGCTGTAAAATTTCGCGTCCAATGACGAATTTTTGCAAATTACCGCCTGACAATGATCGTGCCACATGACTTGGCCCCGGTGTTCGCACGTCAAAATCACTTATGATTTTTTCGGCAAATTCACGCGTTTTCCCCCAATTGATAAAACCGTTTTCGGCAAGGTTTTCGCGTTTGGAACCTGTCAATAATGCATTTTCAGTCAGGCTCATGTCTGGCGCTGCCGCATGGCCAAGGCGTTCCTCGGGTGCGGATAGAACGCCAATGTGACGTCTGTCATTCGGGCCAAGATTGCCGATGGGATTGCCGTCAATAATAACAGAATTTGCACTGGAAAGGCTTTCACCAGAAAGGGCGGCAAGCAATTCGTCTTGACCATTGCCCGCGACACCACCAACACCCAAAACTTCGCCCTTGCGGACCTTTAGATTGATGGATTTTAGCGACGTTCCAAAAGGGGATGCAGATGCCGTTGAAAGATCGTTGACCTCAAGCATGACGTCGCCAAGTTCTTGGGTCGCTCTTTCTGGTTGGTGTAGCGTTGAACCGACCATTAATTCTGCCAATTCACGTGCAGAGGCGGTTTTGGGGTCCGAGGTTGCCACGACTTTACCCCGTCGCAAAATTGTTGCGGCATCACAGATCGCACGAATTTCTTCGAGTTTGTGAGAAATGTACAAGATCGAAGTACCTTCTTCGCGCAATTTGCGAAGTGTTTTGAATAAAACCTCAACTTCTTGAGGGGTCAGAACAGAGGTTGGTTCATCCATGATCAAAAGGCTGGGATCTTGTAATAGACAGCGAATGATTTCCACGCGTTGACGTTCACCAGCAGACAAATCGCCGACCATACGCGTTGGATCAAGTGGAAGGCCGTATGCCTGTGAAACCTCGGTAATGCGTTTGGCCAATTCACGTTGTTTGGGTGGGTTTTCCATGCCCAAGGCAATGTTTTCAGCAACATTTAGGGCATCAAACAAGCTGAAATGTTGAAAGACCATCGCCACGCCGGATGCACGGGCCGCGCGCGGCTCTTGTGGGGCAAAAGTTGCACCCTTTAGCTGCATGTCGCCTTTGTCTGGTCGCACCAAACCATAGATCATTTTCACCAAAGTGGATTTACCCGCGCCGTTTTCGCCCAAAAGGGCGTGTACTTCGCCTTTTTGAATTGAAAATGAAACATCATCATTGGCGACGACACCTGGGTAGGCTTTGGTCAATCCTTTGATATCTAACAGAAGATCACTCATGCTATGGCCTTTGTGGGTTGAGATTCAGTGATCGTTGCTGCCTGATCTATCAGTAACTTGTGGGCAACGCCTAGTGCAATTTCCGTCGGCTCTTTGCCAAGTCGTGTATCACCGATTGGGCAGATAATTCTTGATGGTTCTGATCCCATCGCCCGAAGGCGACGTTTGAACCGTTCCCATTTGGTGGCAGACCCGATGAGATGTATGCCTGCAATATCTCGTTTTAGCGCTGCATGACAAAGGGTTAAGTCCAGATCATGGGAATGGGTTAGAATGAAAATTTGTGCGTCTTGTGGAACCAAAGGTATTGTCGCGACTGGATCTTGGGCAAGCATTGGCGCGCCATCAACACCCAATAGCCAATCTTGTCGAGGATCAACCACAGTCACGTCAAACCTTCCAATAGATGACAGCGTCGCGGCAATGGCGCGACCGACGTGGCCGGCGCCGAAAATCCAAATTGGACTTTTGGGAACAGCTTTGCTTTCAGTGTTTTCTTGATAATTCAAACGCACTTGCCCGCCGCAACATTGGCCGCAATTGGCACCCAATGTGATCACCTCTTCAAACGAGGTCTGACCGTCAGACAGCATTTTACGGGCTTTTTGGGTGGCCTGTAGTTCTAGCTGTCCGCCACCAATAGTACCGCTTTGCCCCGTCGGGGTAATTTGCATGGTTGTGCCACTGTTGCGCGGTGTTGATCCCTTGGTTGAAAGGATCGAGATTTTGATTACTTTCTGCGTCATGTGTTTTCCTGACCGGAAACCGCACGCAAAATTGCCTCGGGTGTGGCGGGGGCATCAAGATTTGGATAAACAGTTCCATCACCACAGGCGGCCACAGCATCAGACAAGGCCGCCAGTACAGAAAGACCCAACATGAACGGCGGCTCGCCCACCGCCTTTGAACGATAGACAGTGTCTTCGCGATTTTCACCCTGCCAAAGATCGACGTTGAATACCATTGGGCGATCGCTACAGGCGGGAATTTTATAGGTACTGGGTGCATGGGTTTTTAAATCACCCTTGTCATCCCAAACCAATTCTTCCATCGAAACCCAGCCAGCGCCTTGAACAAATCCGCCTTCGATTTGGCCGCGATCAAGGGCAGGATTTAGGGATGTGCCGCAATCGTGCAAAATATCTGTGCGCAAAATACGATTTTCACCCGTCAGGCGATCAATCAAAACCTCGGAAATCGATGCCCCATAAGCAAAGTACAGGAAGGGGCGACCTTGGCCACGAACCCGATCCCAGCGAATTTTCGGGGTCTTGTAAAACCCCGTCGCTGACAGACTAACCCGCGCTTCATATGCGCGTTGCGCGGCTTTGGCGAAAGGCATCGTTTCACCGCCCGCACTAACCAACCCGTTTGCAAACTTGACCGTTGCGGCTTTGACACCAAATTGGTTGGCAAGGAATGAAGCGATGCGTCCTTTTATGGTATCACACGCGGCTTGGACGGCCATGCCATTCAAGTCTGACCCCGATGACGCCGCCGTTGCGGATGTGTTGGGAACTTTGGCCGTATCCGTTGCTGTAATTTTGATGTTTGAAACATCCACACCAAACCGACTGGCGGCAACCTGTGCGACTTTTTGGAAAAGACCTTGGCCCATTTCCGTGCCGCCATGATTCAAATGAATGGACCCGTCTTGGTAAACGTGGACCAATGCGCCCGCTTGATTAAGATGGGTTAGGGTAAAGCTAATGCCAAATTTAACAGGTGTCAGGGCAAGGCCACGTTTTAGAATTGGGTTTTCAGCGTTCCATTTTGCAACCGACTTACGCCGTTCGTCATATTCAGCGGAATTGGCTAGCTTTTCCACCAAAGCATTGATTATGCCGTCTTCAACCGTCATGCCATAAGGCGTTGTTTGACGTGGTTTTGTTGGGGCATCAGCATAAAAATTGGCGCGGCGCACGGCAAGAGGATCAATGCCGAGGGCAAAGGCAATCTCATCCATTACGCGTTCAATGCCGATCATACCCTGTGGGCCGCCAAATCCGCGATAGGCCGTGGCGCTTTGGGTGTTGGTTTTCAGTCGATGCGAGGTGATCTTGACGTCTTTGAGGTGATACGCATTATCGGAATGTAGCATCGCACGATCGGCCACAGGCAGAGACAAATCTTGGGACCACCCACAGCGGATATAGTGTTCAAATTCCAGCCCCGTAATCAGGCCGTTTTCGTCATATCCAACACGATAATCAATGCGCCCGTCATGGCGTTTACCGGTGATGATCATATCATCGTCGCGATCATAGCGCATTTTTGCAGGTCGGTTTAATTTGGTGGCAACTACTGCACACGCGACGGCAAGGGCGTTTCCTTGGCTTTCTTTGCCACCAAAGCCACCACCCATGCGCCGAACCTCAACACGAACCGCATTCATGGGGATGTTTAGGGCATGGGCCACTTTATGTTGGATTTCTGTCGGATGCTGGGTTGATGAATGTACCAATACATCCCCATTTTCACCCGGAAGTGCGGCCGCGGCTTGCCCTTCTAGATAAAAATGCTCTTGGCCACCAAATGGTAATGATCCAGAAAGCTCATTCTTTGATTTTGCAAGGGCTCTATCACTATCGCCTTTTGACCAAATGACTGGGCCATCCTCAAATCGACTATTGGCAGCAAGTGCCGCCTCAATGGTTAGGATGGGATCAGTTTCGTTGACTTCGATTTTCGCAAGTTTGGCCGCACGTCGCGCCGCATGGTGGCTTGTGGCGGCCACAATGAAAATGGGTTGGCCTTTGAAATGTAACGCACCTGTTGAAAGAAGTGGTTCATCATGAGCGGACGGGGATGTGTCATTTTCGCCAGGTAAATCATTGGCCGTTAAAACAGTGATTACACCATCTGCTGCTTTCACTTGCGAAAGATCTAAAGCGGTGAATTCGCCCCGAGCAATGGGTGACAAACCAAATGCGAGATGAACCGCGTTTGCAGGCAGCGGAATGTCATCAACATAACGCGCTGCACCATTCACATGTAAAGGGGCGGTGTCATGGGCAAGGGGTTTTGAAACACTCATGGTGTCACCGATAACAAACGGGTATTTACGCCGGTGTCTTCATAAAAGTATCGAAGTAATAGGTTCTTTGCCGTGTCTAGGCGATACTCGGCACTGGCCCGCATATCGGTTAGGGGCGTGAAATCTAGCGCGAATTTTTCCATTGCTTCTCGCACCGTTTCCTCATTCCATGGCGCGTTCAATAAGGTGCTTTCGACGTTTGACGCACGTTTGGGGGTAGCTGCCATGCCACCAAAAGCGATCCGCGCGTCTGTAACTTTGCCATCATTAACAATGATATTGAAACAGCCACACAATGCAGAGATATCCTGATCAAACCGTTTTGAGATTTTGTAGGCTTTCAGTCGGTCAACTTGTTTGGGGATTGTTATGCCGCGCACGAATTCACCGACTTGACGATCTTGTTTGCCATAGGAAATGAAGAAATCCTCCAAGGCAATCGTGCGCTGTTCGTCGCCTTTTTGTAAGTGAAGTTTCGCATTTAGGGCAATCAGGGCAGGGGGGCTGTCACCTATCGGTGAACCGTTTGCAATATTTCCACCAATCGTCGCCGCATTACGTACTTGTGTTGACCCAAAGCGCCGTAACATTTCACCGAAATCTGGATGTAATGGTTTTATGGCGGTCAAAAAGTCGCTGACTGAGACGCCAGCACCAATATGCATGCCATCATCATCGTATTCGATGGCCTTCATGTCTTTGATGCCACCTAAAAAAGCAACCGTATCCAAAGTCATCATGCGTTTCGTGATCCAAAGACCAACGTCTGTGGCGCCTGCAATCAATGTTGCCTCAGGATTTTCTAAATACCACTGCCCAAGCTCGGCGGCCGAGGATGGCTGCGCAATCCTCACAGCCTCGCTTGCTCGTTTGCTTGGCAAACTCGGGGGGGCGATCAGATCGGCCATCCATTCTGGTCGCGGGGCATTCGCGGCGGCCTCGGCTGCCTTTATAATTGGCGCATAGCCCGTGCATCGGCACAAATTTCCGGCCAGTTGATTGTCAAAATCTTTCGCATCGTTTTCATGTGCTGTCGCCATAGACATCACAAAGCCAGGCGTACAAAATCCACATTGTGAGCCATGATGGGTCACTATTTCTGCTTGCACAGGGTGAGGTGTATTATCTGGGCCAGCCAGCCCCTCGACGGTTACAACGGCTTTGCCATCCAATTGCGGCATAAACAAAATGCACGCATTTAGGGCGCGCGTGCCATTTTCATCCGCGATCATTACCGTGCAAGCACCGCAATCGCCTTCGTTGCAGCCCTCTTTGGTGCCGCAAAGCCCTTTATCAATTCGTAAGAAATCCAGAAGTGTTTGTGTCGGAGAAGTAACCGGCACAGTGGTCTGGGATCCGTTCAATTGAAACGTGATCTCGGACATTTGGTCATCCGCCACCTTCTTTACCTACTAACCTCAGCGTCCGATGTGGCGTAAAACGATGAATTTAGATGCGTGAGCCATGCTCTGCACAATCTCAGAAAACCCTGAAAAAGAGATTCTGTCCAGCCCTTTAAATAAAATTTCAAGTTGACTGTTGGTTTGGCTTTCAAGCATCGATTGCTTTGCCTAAGTTGGCATCATGACCAATGATCCCCGATTCATCCATCTTCGCGTGCATTCCGAGTATTCCCTTTTAGAAGGGGCAATGCGTGTCAAAAAATTGGCCGGGCTTGTTAAAAAATCAAATATGCCAGCCGTTGCGTTGACGGATACGAACAATCTGTTTGCTGCCTTAGAGGTTTCAGAGACTTTGGCCAAAGAGGGCCTTCAGCCGATTATTGGCTGTCAGGTGGATATTGCAGCGGAGGTTGCGCGGGGTGAAACACCCCCAGCGCCAGCGCCGTTAGTGTTCCTTGCCCAGAACGAAGTTGGTTATGAAAACTTGATGAAGTTGAATTCCTGTCTTTACTTGGACAAAGCGGGTGCTTTGCCAAGCGCAACAATGGCAGAAGTTGCCCAATATAATGATGGTTTGATTTGCCTTACGGGCGGGGCTGATGGACCAATTGGTCAATTGTTGCAATCTGGGTCTTTGCCCGCAGCCAAGGCAATGATGTCAGAGTTAGCACAAGTTTTTGGTGACCGGCTTTATGTTGAATTGCAACGTCATCCTGGTGCCGAAGGGCCGCAACAAGCTGAGGCTAAAACAGAACGCGGTTTTGTCGAAATGGCTTACGAGATGAATTTGCCATTGGTTGCCACCAATGATGTCTATTTCCCCAATACAGAAATGTTCGAGGCGCATGATGCACTTATGTGTATTTCGCAAGGTGCCTATGTTGACCAATTAGATTCGCGGCGCCAATTGACAGATCAGCATTATTTCAAGAGCCAACAGGAAATGATCACACTGTTCGCTGATTTACCGGAGGCTATTGAAAATACGGTTGAAATTGCCAAACGGTGCGCATTCAAGACCTATAAACGCGATCCGATTTTGCCAAAATTTGCTGATGACGAAGTCGATGAACTACGCCTTCAAGCACATGCTGGACTAAAGGCACGTTTGGAAGTCATTCCCCATGCAACGTCGGTTGAAGAATACGAAAAACGTCTTGATTTTGAACTGGGAATTATTGAGGGGATGGGGTTCCCTGGTTATTTCCTGATCGTTGCGGATTTCATTAAATGGGCCAAAGATCACGAAATTCCCGTCGGTCCGGGCCGTGGTTCTGGGGCGGGTAGTCTGGTTGCTTATGCGCTTACAATTACCGATCTTGACCCATTGCGATATTCGTTGCTGTTTGAGCGATTTTTGAATCCCGAACGTGTTTCAATGCCGGACTTTGATATCGATTTTTGCATGGATCGACGCGAAGAAGTTATTCGCTATGTGCAGGAAAAATATGGTCGCGATAAAGTTGGGCAAATTATTACTTTTGGTGCGTTGCTATCCAAAGCTGCGGTGCGCGATGTTGGCCGTGTTTTGCAAATGCCTTATGGGCAGGTAGATCGTCTTTCCAAAATGATCCCGGTTGAAGGCGTGAAACCGGTTTCGATTGAAAAAGCATTGGCAGATGAGCCCCGTTTGCGTGAAGAGGCTAAGGCCGAAGAGGTGGTTGAACGCCTATTGCGTTATGGCCAACAGGTTGAAGGGTTGCTGCGAAACGCATCAACCCACGCGGCGGGTGTTGTGATCGGGGATCGTCCTTTGGATGCTCTTGTGCCGCTCTATCAAGATCCACGATCTGACATGCCTGCCACACAATTCAACATGAAATGGGTGGAACAAGCTGGACTGGTTAAGTTTGACTTTTTGGGCCTAAAAACCCTGACGATCGTGCAAAACGCCGTCGATTTGATAAAGGCTTCAGGGCGTTCCTTGCATGTTGGTGCTGACGGTCGTCAACTTTATGAGCCATTGGCGGGAACTGAAAACGATATCAATGCCATTCCGTTGGATGATGAAGCGTCCTATGAGCTTTATGCCGCCGCGAAAACCATTGCCGTTTTTCAAGTGGAAAGCTCTGGCATGATGGATGCGCTTCGGCGGATGAAACCGGATTGCATTGAGGATATTATTGCTCTTGTGGCTCTATATCGTCCGGGCCCCATGGAAAACATTCCAAAATTTTGTGAGGTGAAAAACGGGCTTTCAGAACGTGACAAGTTGCACCCAACTATTGATCACATCTTGGACGAAACTCAGGGCATCATTGTTTATCAGGAACAAGTGATGCAGATCGCTCAAGAAATGGCCGGTTACTCGTTGGGTGGTGCTGATTTGTTGCGTCGCGCTATGGGTAAAAAGCTGCAAGAAGCGATGGATGCAGAGAAACCCAAATTCATCAAGGGTTCCTCTGAAAATGGAGTGGACGAAAAGAAGGCCCGCGAAGTTTGGGACCTTTTGGATAAGTTTGCCAACTACGGCTTTAACAAATCCCACGCGGCGGCTTATGCGGTTGTTAGTTATCAAACAGCTTGGCTAAAGGCGAACCATCCGGTCGAATTTATGGCAGGCGTAATGAACTGCGATTTGCATTTGACAGACAAGCTAGCGGTTTATGCGGATGAGGTTCGCAAACCCACGGATCGTGGTGGTATGGGTATCGAAATTATCCCACCTTGTGTGAACCGATCTGACGCGGTGTTTTCTGTTTCCGAGGGCCGTGTTGTTTACGCGCTGGGCGCGCTGAAAAACGTCGGCGTTGAGGCGATGCGTTTGATTACAGGTGCGCGTGGAGACAAGCCATTCGTTACGCTGTTTGATTTAGCACGTCGTGCTGATCTGAAACGCGTTGGGAAACGGCCGATGGAAATGTTGGCACGCGCAGGTGCTTTTGATGAACTTGATCGCAACCGCGCGCGGGTATCTCGCAGCCTTGACGCCTTGGTCAGTTATTCCGCCGCGATCCACGAACAACGCGCATCTAACCAAGTTTCATTGTTTGGCGAAGCGGGCGATGATTTGCCGGAACCTCGGTTAACACCTTGTGATGATTGGTTGCCTGCCGAACGACTAAGTGAAGAATTCACATCAATCGGGTTTTATCTTTCTGGTCACCCACTTGATGATTACATGGTGGCATTGAAACGTTCCGGCGTTATGACGTTGCACGAGGCCACACAAAAGGTCGCTGGCGGGGCGGCTGTCGTCAAACTGGCGGGGACAATCTCTGGTCGCCAAGAACGTAAATCCGCCCGCGGTAATCGTTTTGCATTTGTTCAATTGTCCGACACGACCGGACAATACGAGGTAACGATGTTCTCGGATACCTTGGAAAAAACCCGTGAATTCCTTGAAGTTGGTGCCAAAGTTATCATCACGGTAGAGGCGACGATGGAGGCGGATCAACTGAAATTACTGGCCCGTGGTGTATCCCCAATTGATGCCGCCGTTGCCCGTGCAGGCCCTGTTGGGTTGCGTATCTTTATTGAGGACGAAGAGGCAATCGCACCTGTTGCAAGTTTGCTTGAGCGCAGCAAAAAAGAAAGCAGCATGGGGGGGCGGGGGCCGATTCATTTATGTTTGTTGCATCCTGATCTTCCTGGTGAGGTCGAGATGTCTTTGGGGGCTGAATTCCCCGTAACGCCCGTCGTCAAAGGGGCGATCAAAGCGATTTCTGGTGTTTCCACAATTGAAGAAATTTGACAAAAAGTGTCGCGCTTAATCTAGCGGTGCGTGCAGTTTAGTGTTTTTGGTTATGATACCACCACGATGGCCAATTTCGATACTACCATAACGCTGTTTAAACGTTTCGGGCAGGGTACGGTCGTTTGGCAATGAAAGCCAAAGTCGAAACAGATGCCGGCGTTTTTTGGGATCAGGCCAATCAATGAACCCTGTGCGGTCATGCAATTGGTTATGATTATAAACGAACTGCATGTCACCTTGTTCAAGCTGCATCCCGAAGTTGAGCGTTGGATCATTGGCGCATTTATCAAACATATCAAGCGCGGCAATGTGTTCTGGCGTTAGTCGCGTTGCATCTTCAAATCGTTGCGCGCTGTCGATGTATTGACGTTGATAAAAAACCGACAGATGACCCTCGTGCCAAGACAATGGTGGGATTTCCATGAATGGTTTGGCGCCTTCAGGAATTTCGCCTCGGCGATCAGTCGCAATCGGGTCAAACAAAAGGGCAAGCAATTCCGGGCATTCAGCACGCATTTTATTATAAATTGAAATCGCAGAAACCAGCAAAGATTGCCCGCCTTCTTTCGAAGGTTGCAAACACAGTAAACCCACCAAATCGGCGCTGTCTGTGTGAAAACTTTGCCGTTCGGAAGTTTGATAAATACGGGAATTCGTATCCTTAGAACTCGCCCCGATATCACGAACATGACCTAAAATATGCCCAGCAGCATTTTGAGAAACAGCGCGTCCCAAGTGTGCGCCAACACCACAAAAAATGGCGGCCGATGTTGCTTGGTTATAATTCAACAAGGGCAACCCACGCAAAACCATCACGCCATTGCCGTGAATCAAATGTTGGCGCAAATCCACAAGTTTTGAAGCAAGTGTCGGCAGATCGAAGTCGGCCTTTGTGATCTCGCCAATGTCAGCACCGGTGGCGAGATAAGTTTCAGCGGCCAGTTCCAATTCTGCAATTTCATGATCTGTGAGCTGGCGCATCCAACGTTCCGGGTGCGCCGCCATTTCAGGACCCAACCAAGAAGCAGGACCATCGAATTTTTCGGGAATCTGGGAAAGAATGCTCATTATTCTCAATAATGTGGGGGGCGCTCGTCGCCGATTACAACGCCACCTGATCCGTCAGCCTCGCGCTGGGCTTCGCGTTCTGTCAGCATGCGAACGCGGTTGACCATCAGTGACAATTCTTTGTGTTGTTCGGCCACGATTGAACTGATGTCATCCACGGCCTTTTCCAATTGTGCAATTTTTTCTTCAAGATGGGTCGTGTCGCTCATTTTTGGCCAGACTTTCGGGGCAAAATAGGTGGGAATTTTCATCCCCTTTATGCGCCCGCCTTGCCCCCTTCGTCTAGCCCCTGTAAATGGCGGGCAAGGAAATACAATCAGGACGCGCTTCATCATGGCTAAAGTTAAAAAAACACCTCGCCCTAAGGCGGAAACACCCAAAGGTTTTCGCGATTATTTTGGCGCAGAAGTTGCCGAGCGTAAGGCGATGTTGGATCAAATCGGTGCGGTTTATCAATTGTACGGTTTTGAGGCGCTTGAAACGTCAGCTGTGGAAACCGTCGAAGCGCTGGGTAAATTTTTGCCAGATGTTGATCGCCCCAACGAAGGCGTGTTCGCGTGGCAAGAAGAAGACGAGGATTGGGTTGCGCTTCGCTATGACCTTACCGCACCCTTAGCGCGTGTTTATGCGCAAAACCGCAATGAATTGCCAACGCCATACCGCAGATATGCCATGGGGCCAGTTTGGCGCAATGAAAAACCCGGCCCGGGCCGTTTCCGCCAGTTTTATCAATGTGATGCGGATACTGTAGGGGCACCAAGCGTTGCGGCTGATGCTGAGATTTGTGCAATGCTCAGCGACACACTTGAGGCTGTGGGTATTCCACGGGGCGATTATGTTGTGCGCATCAATAACCGTAAGGTTTTAAATGGCGTGATGGAGGTCGCGGGTGTTCTAGATCCAAGCGATCCTGATAAATTCGCCCATGAGCGAGGCATCGTTTTGCGTGCCATCGACAAGTTGGATCGTTTGGGTGTGGATGGTGTTCGTGCGTTGTTGGGTGCGGGCCGCAAGGACGACAGTGGTGATTTTACGGATGGTGCTGGTTTGTCTGATGCACAAGCAGAAGTGGTTATGGGCTTTATGTCAGCAAAGCGTGAAAATGGCGCGGTGACGGTGGCCCGATTGGCTGAACTTGTTGAAGGATCCAAAGTGGGCGCCGAGGGTGTTGCCGAACTTGAAACCATCGCCAATTTACTGAATGTGCAAGGCTACGGGCCTGATCGTATCGAAATTGATCCATCCGTTGTCCGTGGACTGGGTTATTACACAGGGCCTGTCTATGAGGCAGAATTGACCTTTGAAATCTTGGACGAAAAGGGACGGAAACGTCAGTTTGGGTCTGTCGCCGGTGGTGGTCGATATGACGATCTGGTGAAACGCTTCACTGGACAGGCCGTGCCTGCAACGGGTGTTTCTATTGGTGTTGATCGTTTACTTGCAGCGTTGCGTGCAAAAGGGCGCGGCGCGGCAGAAACGGCAGGTCCAGTCGTTGTTACGGTCATGGATCGCGATCGCATGGGCGATTATCAAGCGATGGTTGCGGAGTTGCGCCAAGCAGGTATTCGCGCCGAGGTTTATCTAGGCAATCCTAAAAACTTTGGTAACCAGTTGAAATATGCCGATAAACGCTGTTCTCCTGTTGCCATTATTCAGGGTGGCGATGAACATGAACGCGGTGTGGTTCAAATAAAAGACTTGGTTTTGGGGGCAAAAATCGCTGAAAATGCCAGCCTTGAGGAATGGAAGTCTCAACCTGCTCAACGCGAAATTTCCCGTGCTGATCTGGTCGCTGAGGTGCGCGCGATGTTGGGCAGCCAGTCATGATCACCGCGGCTGAAGTGCGACAAGAAGCGGATCGCCTTTTGTCGGAATTTATGGCGGCTGGGGCTGTTCGTGTAGAAGCGGAAATATTGCAGCCTGCCGAAACTTTTCTTGACCTGTATGGCGAAGATATTCGTGGGCGTGCTTATGTTACGCATGATCCATTTCGTGGCGAACACTTACTACGCCCCGATTTCACGGTCCCAGTCGTTCAGGCGCATATGGCTGAAGGTCAGGAGCCTGCGCGTTATACTTATGCCGGTGCGGTTTTTCGGGCGGCAGAAAACGGCGCCTCACAGGCGGCGGAAACTTGGCAAGCTGGTTATGAAGTTTTTGATCGGAACGATCCCGTCGCGGCGGACGCCGAGGTTTTTGCGCGAATTTCTGAATTGTTAACCAATGTGCCAGTACGTGCGGCGACCGGTGATATAGGTGTGCTGATGGCGGCGGTAAACGCGCTAGATACAAGCGATAAACGCCGTGCCGCATTGATGCGTCATATTTGGCGTCCAGCCAAGTTTATGAAATTGCTGAAACGTTTTTCTAGTGCAACGATAGAACGTCCCAAGGCTGGCATGCCAGCGAATTACCCTGCTATCGGTGTACGTGACGTATCCGAAGTAATGGAGCGTTTGAAAACGTTGGAAGAGGAAGTTACCGCACCCTCCATAAAAGGTGAGGACGTCGCGGTTATTGATCAAATTTTAGCGCTTAAAGAAAAATCACCAGAAGCGGTTAGCCAACTTCGAGTGATGGCGACAAACATGCCAGCGCTTATGCCTGCGATTGACCTTATCGAAGCTCGACTGGATGCGCTTACAAATCGAGGTGTAAAAGTAGACGACCTTGACTTTGAAGGCAGTTATGGGCGCACGTCGATGGAATATTACGACGGTTTTGTTTTTGGGTTTTACGGTGTTAGCGATAATGTTGAGACAGCGATTGCAACCGGTGGTCGCTACGATGCTTTGACCAGTATATTGGGACAAGGACGATCAATCCCAGCCGTTGGCGGCGTCATTCGCCCCAAGGCATTACTAGAATTACGAGGCACAGTATGAGCTTGAAACTTGGTGTGCCCTCAAAAGGTCGGCTGATGGAGCAAACTTTCAATTGGTTTGCGGATCGCGGTGTTACTTTGCGCAAAAGCAAGTCGGATCGTGAATACGCTGGTACTGTTTCAGGTGTTGAGGGCGTTTCGTTGGTAATGCTTTCGGCTGGTGAAATTCCGCGGGAATTGGCTGCAGGGCGCATTCATTTGGGTGTAACCGGCCTTGATATGGTTGCCGAAAAGCTGGCCGACTGGCCGAGCCAAGTCAGCGATATTTCCCCGATGGGTTTTGGGTATGCTGATTTGATCGTGGCAGTGCCGAAATTCTGGACCGATGTTGAAACGCTTGACGATTTGGATGCCGTTGCAGCACAATTCAGAGCGCGCCACGGTTTTCGATTGCGAATTGCCACAAAATATCACCGTTTGGTGCGGCAACATTTACGGGATGCCGGTGTTGCAGATTATCAGTTAGTCGACAGTCAGGGCGCCACGGAAGGTGCGATTGCCAATCTGACGGCAGAAGCCATTGCTGACATCACATCAACAGGCGCAACCTTGGTGGCGAACCATTTGAAAATTCTGGGTGGGGATCCGATATTGGCGTCCCAAGCGACATTGTTCTTGTCGAAATCCGCCGAAATGGATGCGGCAAATGAAGCCGCGTGGCATACGCTTAAACAAAAACTGGGCGTCTAACGAACACCGATTTCAGCCAGTGCCGCGATGAGTGGCGCTGGTAAAGGTGATTCTTTCAATCGTGCGCTGGTTAGGTCCTTAGGGCTGTCCTCAACGGGTAAGTATCGCCATCCTTGGAACGCTCGACGCGGTGTGATTTCCGTTTTGTGCAGGGTTGGTTCCATGACAATAGCACAGCGCCGAATGCCATCATTGCCAAAGACCTCATCCAACCGCAGAACCGTCTGCCGCGCCAGTATTTGCCCTTTAATTACCCAGAAAATAGACCCACCGTCTAAGATTTCTGGGCCGCGTTTTGGCCACATGCGGGTGACGTGACGGGGCAACCCATCGGCATATCTGTGCTGTTGACTGACCTGCCAATCGGCCAATCCTTCGACGGATTCTGTGCCGACGGATAATTTGATAAGATTGCAAGTAATTGTGGTGTTCCCCCCTGCTTACCGCTATATTAAGCGCCCAAGCCTGTCACGCAAGGCTTGTTTCCAATTATTAACACTACCCTAAAGGACGCCTCTATGACCCGTTTTTCCGCCCCCATTGCCGAGCAAATTTGGGATATGAAATATAGGCTGAAAGATGAAGATGGAAAGGCGTTGGAGACTTCTGTTGAAGACAGCTGGCGACGCATTGCCAATGATTTGGCCAGCGTTGAAAAAGACCCCAAAGCCTGGGAAGGCAAGTTTTACAATGCGTTGGAGGATTTTAAATTCTTGCCGGCTGGCCGTATTACGGCAGGTGCCGGTACAGGCCGTGCGGTGACGTTGTTTAACTGTTTTGTTATGGGCACAATCCCAGACAGTATGGGCGGCATTTTTGACATGCTGAAAGAGGCCGCGCTGACGATGCAACAAGGCGGCGGCATTGGATATGACTTTTCGACGATTCGCCCGCGTGGTGCTGTTGTTAAAGGTGTGGCAGCCGATGCGTCTGGCCCGCTTAGCTTCATGGATGTGTGGGATTCGATGTGCCGCACAATTATGTCCGCCGGATCGCGCCGTGGTGCGATGATGGCGACGATGCGCTGTGATCATCCTGACATTGAATATTTCATTACAGCCAAAAAAGATGCGGCACGTTTGCGGATGTTTAACGTGAGTGTTTTGATCACCGATCCATTTATGGAGGCTGTAAAGGCCGACAAAGGTTGGGATCTTGTGTTTGGTGGCAAAGTTTACCGCACAGTTCAAGCGCGTGACTTGTGGGACAGCATCATGGAATCCACCTATGAATTTGCTGAACCCGGTGTGATTTTTATTGATCGCATCAACAAAATGAACAACCTGAACTATTGCGAGTCTATTGCCGCGACGAACCCTTGCGGCGAACAACCATTACCGCCTTATGGGGCGTGTTTGTTGGGTTCGATCAACTTGGCGCGTTTAGTGGCGGATCCATTCGGCAAAGCAGCCCAACTTGATGAGCCGGCTTTGGCCGATCTTGTAACGACGGCCGTGCGCATGATGGACAATGTTGTGGATGCCAGCAAATTCCCACTTGAGGCCCAAGCGCGTGAAGCTGCCGCCAAACGTCGTATTGGTTTAGGCGTGACAGGGTTGGCCGATGCATTACTTATGGTAGGTGTGCGTTATGGTTCTGAAGAGGCGGCGCGTCTAAGTGAGCGCTGGTTGAAAGCGATCGCACGCGCCGCGTATCTGGCCTCGGCACATTTGGCGGGCGAAAAAGGCGCATTTCCTTTGTTTGAAGCAGAACCCTTTTTGGCAAGTGGGTCGCTTGAGGATATGGATCAGGACGTTAAAGATGCTATCGCCGAAAATGGCATTCGCAATGCGTTGCTGACGTCTATTGCGCCAACTGGCACAATCAGTCTGTATGCAGGCAATGTTAGTTCCGGTATCGAGCCTGTTTTTGCCTATGCGTACACGCGAAAAGTTTTACAGAAAGACGGCAGCCGCACAGAAGAAGAAGTTGTCGATTATGCCGTCAAAATGTGGCGTGATAAATTTGGTGATGCTGAATTGCCTGATTATTTTGTGAATGCACAAACGCTTGCGCCTCTTGATCACGTGCGCATGCAGTCTGCTGCTCAAAAATGGATCGACAGTTCGATTTCAAAAACAATCAACTGCCCGGAAGATATTAGTTTTGATGATTTCAAAGAGGTATATATGGCCGCTTGGGATCAAGGCTGTAAAGGATGCACAACGTATCGACCTAATGCCGTAACTGGATCGGTATTGACTGTTTCAGAGACATCAGATGCTGCGCCAGAAGCGGATGTAGGTGCAGATGTCGTATACTTGTCAGAGCCGTTAGAGCGCCCGCAATCCCTTGAAGGTAACACATATAAAATCAAATGGCCCAACACAGAACATGCGATTTACATCACTGTGAACGATGTGGTGATCGGTGATCATCGTCGTCCTTTTGAAGTGTTCATTAACTCTAAAAACATGGAACATTTTGCTTGGACTGTTGCGCTGACGCGGATGATTTCTGCTGTTTTCCGCCGCGGAGGTGATGTTTCCTTTGTTGTTGAAGAGCTGAAGGCGGTGTTTGACCCACGCGGTGGGGCTTGGGTTGGCGGTAAATATGTGCCTTCAATTTTGGCTGCAATCGGTGGTGTTATTGAGCGCCATCTGGTTAGCACGGGCTTTATCGCAGGCGAAGGAATGGGATTGAAATCAGATCCACATGCCGAACAAGCCGAGGTGAAAGTAGTAGGCGGTGCGCCAACAGGACCAAGTTGTTCCAGTTGTGGTTCATATGAGTTGCGAATGGTTGAAGGGTGCCAGACTTGTGCCAGTTGTGGCCATTCGAAATGCGGTTAACCGCTCAACTCAAAATCGAGTTTTGATATAAAGAAAACGGCAATCGTGGTCATTCACGATTGCCGTTTTTGTTTGGTTCGCTTGTCAATTGTTCAGGCAGATTCAATTTGGAATTTGGAAATAGTTTGGTGTAAAATCTATTATGGAGAGCGTTTTAGATCCCAATTTTCCAGTTTCTTTCTGGACGCTTGCATTGCTGTTTGCGGGGGCATTTTTAGACGCTACATTGCTTTTTTGTTTCTTCGTCATGGGCGAAGTTTTCTTTTTGGCGGCGGGTTGGTTGGCTGTCAGCCAAGGAGTAGCCTCGCCGGTTCTGGCCGTGTTGTTGGGGGCCTTTTGTGCAGATCAATTTGGATATTTGCTAGGACATCTTGGACGAACGCGTGTTCGGGTGATCGCTATCGTTAAACACAGTCGGCGCAAAATCTATCGTAAAGTCCAAAAGTTATTGCACAAACGTAGTGTCCTGTGGATTGCGGCCAGTCGTTTTATGGGCCCCGTTGCGTGGGTGACACCGCCTGTGGCTGGGGCTTTGTCGATAAATTATCGCCGGTTTGTTATAGGGTCATCATTGGGCGTATTTTTTGCCGCTGGTGGATTTGTGGCGCTGGGGGCGATGGGGGCACTGGGTATGAAATTGGCCAGTTGGGATGGCGTAGAATTCTTTAATCAACATTTTTGGGCGGTCATCATAGGTGCAAATGGTCTTGCGTTACTTGCTGTTGTTGTTAGCGGTGGTTGGATAAGTCGCTGGAAAAATCGCTAACGTGGCGTTCAATGATGTTGATGGCTCTTTCTACACCGTTTTGAGAATTTAGTTTTGTTTGGGCCGACTTTGCAATTTGGATAGAATTTGGATCTTTCAAATGATGCAACATTTTCTCAACTTTTTGGGGCGTGATTTTTAGTGTTGATGCAAATTTTGGTACAAGACCAAGCGCATTCATATGACGCGCATGCCAAAATTGATCGAGAAAATGCGGAATGATTGCTTGGGGGCGGCCTGAAGCAAGGGCCGAAGTTGTGGTACCAGCACCACCGTGGTGGATGATCGATGCACAATGCGGAAATATTTGATCATGTGGTGCAAAATCGCAAAGCATATGTGGGCTGTCATCTGGCAAGAATGAAGCAAAGTGCTTTGTCGATAAAAGTGCGCGATCACCCGATTTCTTAAGTGCTTCTAAGACGGCATTGGCGAAAATTTCTGGTTTCTTTAATGTCATCGACCCAAGCCCGACATAGATTGGTGCCGGGCCAGACTGAAAAAATGCCGACAATTCAGGTGGGCACGCCCAGTTTCGGTTTAGGGCGGCACGCCAGTAATTTGTAAGGTAATTATTCGCATGCCAGTCGGAGGGTGGACTATCAATCAAAGGGCGCGCAATTGTTGTGATAAGTGGCAAGGGTTTCCCCAAATGGGATCGCATTGATGGAAAAATGTTTCGTGACAGACCTGCATTTCGTCGGTGTTTCATAACGGATGCATTGGCCACGATTTCTAGGAGTGTACGTGCCAGATAGGTTGTCCTATTTCCCAATTGCCCAAGGTTTCGGCCCGTGACTAGTGCGCAAGGTACCTGACCGGTATTTGCTAAAACGGGCTGCTGGGACGCAAATATTAGGGGGATTTTGTGGATTTCTGCTGCGGCTCTTGGGGTCACGGCCAAGTTGGAAATGACGAGGTCAGCACCTTTGGCCGCAAAAACCGACGCGTGAAATGCGCCATCGATCGTTGGTTTCACCATCCGTTTCCAATCACGTAGGAAAGTTAGCGGATTTGAAAGTGTTCCACGTTCTTCGGCCTCAATCATCCATTCGGTAATTTTTACTGGAATAGGAGGCGGGGTAGAAATGCCATGCTCGGAAATGATGCCTGTGAATTCTTCGGTTGATAAAAACGAAACCTCATGGCCTGCCGCAATCAATCCTTGGGCAAGGCCTAGATAAGGGACAACATCGCCCAATGTTCCCAATGATTGAATGGAAATTTTCATTTCCGTTGACCCTTTTGCTTAAATTCATTTTGGGGCAATCCGATGTTTTTTGCACGCACTACACGGCGTCTTTTCTGTGTGGGGTCATTACTAGGTTGTTCTTCTATAGTTAAGGTTGGTGAGCGGAGGTTATGTCGTTCAAATAGTTTCGCAAGGGTTTGGATAGTTTCGGCTTTCGCAAGTTGTTTGTCACTTGCCAAAAGGAATACAACCAATTCGTCATCTGTGTTCTGTTCAATTTTGAAATCTAAAACAGACGGGCAGGCAGCAATGGCACGGGTGACATAGTCGGGCATTAAAGTTTGAGGAACGCCAGCTAGATCGCGCAGCACCAAAACATCATCTGTGCGCCCTTCAATTCGTTTAATAACCATTTCGGGTGATCCACATGGGCAAGGATTAGGATCCCGCGTCAAAATATCATCCAATCGATGTCGAATGAATAACTGTGTTTCGCGGCTAAAATCTGTGATGATTGGGCAAAAGCGTTCTTTTTGTTCATCCAGCCAGTCCGGCTCAATGATCATCAACGCTTCGTTTAAATGTAATCGATTATGTGTGCATGAATAACCCAAAAACCCCTCTGTGCATTGATAAACTTGGGAAACCGGTTTGCCAAACGCATTTGAAATTTGGGCCGCGTCATCATCATAAAGAACTTCGGCTACTGAAATGATTTTATCTGGCGAAATTTCAATATCACCTCGAATTTGCGCTTGGGCTAATATTCCAAGAACTTGGGCAGGGGCAATCAAAATTGTGGGCTTGTACGTGTGAAGGTCTGCCAAAAGCTGGGGTATACTGGACATCAAATCGAAAAACTGAAACTCAATTCGTCCTTTTGATGCAACGCTTTCATAAAGGTTGTTGTTAGCACGCAGGAAAAAGGCAATGCGATGTTTTGCTAGAATTGAGCCGGGCAACATGCGGCCTAGAATGGTTCCAGCCCAACCCATGCGTTCGCGATCAGATACCAAAAACACACCGCGCGTGCCTGAAGTTCCAGTTGAAAGCCCGACGGATACGCCATTGATCGTTGGTTTGAAATTGCGGCTCTTTTCGCCTTGTTCCGCCTCGGCCATTGCATCTTGTAATGAAAGACTTGCACTGTTTAAGGCGTCGAAATTTTCGAGCATCTTGGCTTTGTTCATAATGGGAAAATCATCCAATGCCCGATGTTTGAATGCCCGTTGTTTGAATGCGCTGTAGAAAGTGGACTTGTGCAGTGTTTTGCTAAAAAACTTTGCGAGCATTCTGTCTTGATACGCAACCAATTCAACACGTGATTTGAATCGTAATAAATGACGGACTCGAATGTATTGTCGTAACAGCACAAGCGTATCAAACATTTTGCACCAGTTGTTTCTGGGTGGTGTCGCAATGAGTTGGAATTATCAAAGTATCAGGCGTGTTTTTTGACAATTCATGAAGCGCCCATAAAGTTTTTGGATACGATTTTCCGTGATGCAACATTAGGTTTGTTAGGCGCGCGGGCAAATGAAAATTCATCACCGCATCAATCGACCAAGCAGCATCTGCAATCAAGAAAACATATCTGTCATCGGCATCAAGAAACGCCAATCCGTATTGACCACAGGCATGACCTGGAAGGGGAATTGCAAAAAGACTGGTATCCCCAAGCAGATCATAACCACTTTCAAAAGGGGAAAGGGCCTTGGGTAAAGTGGTTGTTGGGCAGTCGGTGAAAAACTGGGCACGATTTTCGAAATCTACCGGCAGCAATGATTTGATTAACCCGCGGCGCAAGGCACCAAAGCGAGACAAACCATTGATCTGGTCTAATCCATCTTTTGCGCAATAGATCGCCGCGTTTGGAAAATATCCAATACCTGAAAGGTGATCCGCATGGAAATGGGACAGAATAACTGCACCAACGTCTTCATGGTTAATACCGCGCTTAATCAACTGACTTTGAAGGTTTTCGTCATCGTTGAGACGCACGGGCGTAATGATCTTGTGCGCGCGCTCTGGCCAATTTTGCGTGGCTTCAAAGAATGCCGGTGCATAGCCCGTGTCAAAAACAACAAACCCAAGGGTTGGATGCTCAATAACGGTGACAAGTGCGGGGAATTGACAGCAACGCCACGGCGCCGCCCGATTGGTTAACCTTTCGATTTGGGTGCAATGTCCGCATTTTATGGCCTGAAAAGATAAACGTTTCACAGGGATTTACCTTTGTGCCATTCCACAAAACGCGCCAGACCTTGATCCACTGTTACCGTTGGGCGGTATCCAAGCTCACGTTTAGCGGCAGCGATATCCAAGGTTTGACTGTATCTCATCAATGCAACTGGGTAGGGCAAAAATTTTGGTTCAGACTTTCGACCAAGTGCAAGGCTTGTTGCCTCAATCACGCGCGTAAGGCTATGCACTAATCCAAAGGGCATATTCTTTAGTTTGACGTTTTGCCCCATGGCATCAAAAACCTTTTTTAAAAGCGTTGCAATCGGCATGGGTTCATCGTTGGAAAGATTAAAGATGCGGTTGTTTAGGCGATCTATTCGCTGGTCCATTGCAACCATTGCGTCAGCTACATTGCCGCCATAGGTAACATCAACCATTGCTTGGCCATGGTTAAAGATTGGGATTTTTCCTTTTGCAGCAACCTTCAAAATACGCGGAACTAACACGGTGTCAAATTCACCAAAAATGCCTCGTGGGCGAATGATCGCGCTTTGGATAGGTGCCGCTAAAACCCTTTGTTCCGCCTCAGCTTTGGTGGCTGCATATGCATTTACGAAATTTGATGGAAGATTTGCATTTTCGGGTATGTCCAATTGATCGGTATGGTTGAAATAGATGCTGGGTGTTGAAACATGAATGAATTTCGCGACCTTTGTTGCAATGGCGGCATCCAACAAGTTTTGTGTCATCGTCACATTCATCGCTCTAAAATCTGACATTGGCCCCCAAGGCGAAGAAAGCGCTGCACAATGGAAAACAACATCGACGTTTTTAACAAGTTCTTGGATATGCATTGAATCACGCAGGTCACCACCGATAAACTGGCAAGTTGATGAATTTAGACTATTCCCGATAACTGAGTTTCGACCACTTGCGCGGATTTGATAACCCTCGCGCGAAAGGGCGCGTAACAAATGTTGACCCAAGCCGCCGGTGGCGCCGGTTACTAATGCTGTCTTTGACACGATTAGTACTCCAATATTATGGCCCCAAGGGAAATACCGGCTGACGTTCCAACCAACATGATCTTGTCGCCCCGCTTGATGCGGCCAGCCTTTAACGCCGTGTCTAAAGCGTTTGGGATAGAGGCCGCAATCTGATTGCCGATATCTACAAAGTTATTAACGATACGGCTGTCGCTTAATTCAAACCTGCGTTGCATCATGGTAAGGGACATACCACTGGCCTGATGCGGTACGACAAGGTCGATTTCATCAATGGCTAACTGCGCCTTGGCCATTAGGCGGTCAATAAATTTTGGCATATGCGACAGCGAGGCGGACAAAGCCGATCGTCCATCCATTTTGAACTTAGCACGGTCTAGAAAGTCATCGATGTCATCCTCTGGTCGCATTCGTGTACCGCCAGATTCCAATCGGCAAACATCCTGCAATACGCCATAGGTTTCCATATGACTTGCAATGATACTGGAACCATTGGTTGATTTTTCAACGATTATGGCTGCTGCCCCATCGCCAAAGATTGCAGCAGCTTCTGGATTGTTCCAATCAAGACCGCACGAGGCAATTTCCGAAGAAACAACAAGAACCTTTTCATAACGGCCAAGCGTTATTGCATCGGCGGCCAAATCCAGCGCCGTGATAAAACTAAGGCAGGTTGAATTGATGTCAAAGGCGGCAATGCCAGATTCCCCAAGGCCGAGTTTGTTTTGAATAAGCACAGCGGTTGATGGAATGGGTTGTTCCATGACGCCACATGCCGCCATGATACAATCCAGATCACTTCCTAGGATACCCGCGTTATCAAGCGCTGACTGTGCCGCAAAACATCCCATTTGAGATGTCGTTTCTGACGGTGATGCATAAAATCGTTGGCTTATTCCAAAGGTGCGTTCGGTCCAGCCATCTGGTTTTTCTAAACGTCGATCAATTTCGCCTGAAATTACGCATTTTTGCGGTGTGTACGCGCCTGAGCCGATGATTTGGATAGGTCTTTTCATGTGCGGGGCCACCAATTTATCTATTTTTAAATATTGTCGTTAATAAAAAATATACAACTCTAGAATGAAACTTAGTCGTCTTTATCCTAGGTGGATCACCGCCAATTTGTCCAACCTTAAAGTGCCCTAACCTTTAAACTTCGCCGTTGACCGTTTGATCCTGCAAAATTGTCCAAAAGCACTTCGATGAAAATGCATTTTATTTGTGGAATGAAATTAATCCTTTGCACAGCGAATCACCCGTGCTAGACAAATAAAAAAATAACAAAATACGAATGTGGCAGGCAAACAGGCAATGAGAACGGGCGTAAAGGGCACGTTCGTCATCGGGTGGCAGCAGACAGAAATAGACGGGGAAAATAATCCCGCAATGTCGGCAGTTCGAGATGGTGCAACGTGGCGTTGGAGTGGTGTTTCCGTTAGGGTCGATGGCCCTGATATGGTGATCCCCCTCGGCGATTCAAATGGTAAGTTAGAACTACGACATCGCGCCGCGCGATCTGTCAAACGTTTGCTTGCAGATGAAATAGATACAAGCATAGCAGCAAAGCATTGGGACGATGCTGAACCCTTGTTTGACAAGGGTTTTGTTCTGACTGATGGCGAGGCGACATTTCCCGCAACTTTTGTTGAGGTTGCGAAGGGACAAGTGCCTTTGATCATGTTCACCAATGGCATGCCGCAAAAAGATCGCGATCTTTGGGTGGTTCGTACTTTAGGGGATGATGCGCCAGTTCATCGAACCAATGATTTTGGTGGTGGGGTTATTTGCTTTACCTCTGGGACAACGGTTTTGACCGAAGATGGCCCAAAATTGGTGCAGGACGTGCAAGAAGGTGACATGGTGCAAACCAAGGATAATGGTTTGCAAGAGGTTGTTTGGCTGGGTGCGCGTCGCATGACTGGTGCACGATTTTATGCAATGCCAGAATTGCGGCCAATCCGCATCAAAGCGGGTGCGCTTGGTGATGATGAACCCGATGATGATCTTTTAGTTTCCCCGCAACATCGTATGTTGATCAAAGGGTCAGTTGCGCAATCGTTGTTTAACACTGACGAGGTTTTGGTTTCTGCCGAGCATTTGGTGAACGATAAATCGATTTTTGTAGACTATTCGGTCAAGGAAACGGCCTATCACCACATCATGTTTGAAAATCATCAAATTGTTTGGGCGAATGGTGTTGAAAGCGAAAGCTATCATCCCGCAAACACGACGCTTGATACGTTGGATCCCTATGAACGCGAACGCTTATTAGGTAAGTTTCCCGATCTTCAGCACGACCCTTATTCTTATGGCGCGCACGCCCGTCGTGATCTATTTAAATCCGAGGCGGCAATTTTGCATCACGCAATCAATTATCGTCGTTGACTCTCATGAATATGGGCCTATAAGCCCCTGATGTTCCGGCGCTTGCGCAGGAATTGCTAATTGGTGTTGGTGGGTTCCGCAAGGAAACTCCTGTCAGGGTAAGACCCAGAGGACAACGCCCTTCATAGTCGCCCTTGGGGCGTCGACATAACGAAGGAGATCAGCCGTGACTAAACGTACGTCTGCCAAATATAAAATTGACCGCCGCATGGGCGAAAACATTTGGGGTCGCCCAAAGTCCCCAGTAAACAAACGTGAATATGGCCCCGGCCAACACGGTCAGCGTCGTAAGGGCAAATTGTCCGATTTCGGTACTCAGCTGCGCGCAAAGCAAAAGCTAAAGGGTTACTACGGCGATCTAACTGAAAAACAGTTCCGTCGCATCTTCTCTGAAGCTGAGCGTGTAAAAGGCGATACAGGTGAAAACCTTATTGGTTTGCTAGAGCGTCGCTTGGATGCCGTTGTTTACCGCGCCAAATTCGTTCCAACAGTTTTCGCTGCGCGTCAGTTTGTGAACCACGGCCACGTTAAAGTTAACGGCAAGAAAGTGAACATTCCTTCTTACCGTGTTAAAGATGGTGACGTGATCGAAGTTCGTGACCGTTCCAAGCAAAACGCAACAGTGATCGAAGCCAGCCAATTGGCCGAGCGTGACGTTCCTGACTATGTTGATGTTGACCATTCTAAAATGGTGGCCACTTTCACTCGTACGCCTTCGTTCAGCGATGTGCCGTATCCAGTGATCATGGAACCAAACCTGGTGGTGGAATTCTACGCGAAAAACTAATTTTTTCGCTGATCAGAATAAAGGGCCGCACCGGGAAACCAGTGCGGCTTTTTTTATTGGCTGGTGCAAAAGTTTTGTGCTGGCTACAAGAATGACGAAATAGGGTGATGAGATGGCTGTGAAACCGGAACCGCAAGTTGGGATTATGGATATTGCTTTGTATGAGGGTGGCCATGCCACGCTTGACGGGCATACCGACGTTGTAAAACTGTCGTCCAATGAAAACCCGCTGGGGCCAAGTCCGGCGGCCATTCAAGCGTTTCAATCCGCATCATCCCAGTTAAACCGCTATCCGTCCACTGATCACGCAGAATTGCGGGATGCCATTGGCAAAGTGTTTGATCTGGATCCAGCCCAAATCATTTGCGGTGTTGGCTCGGATGAGATTATTTCGTTCCTTTGTCAGGCTTATGCAGGACCAGGTGATGAGGTTATTCACACAGAGCATGGTTTCGCCATGTATCGCATCTCAACGTTGGCCGCAGGTGCCACACCGGTTGAAGTAACGGAAAACAATCGCGTGACGGATGTGGACGCTATTTTGGCTGGTTGTACCGACAAGACCAAACTTGTGTTCATCGCCAATCCAAATAATCCGACGGGCACAATGATTGGTGGCAATGAGGTGGCGCGATTAGCCGCCGGAATCCCCAAAGGTGCTATCTTGGTGCTTGATGGAGCCTATGCTGATTTCGTTGATGATTTTGATGGTGGGGCAGATTTGATTGCTCAACACGATAATGTTGTAATGACACGTACTTTTTCCAAACTATACGGTTTGGGCGGCCTTCGTATCGGATGGGGCTATGGCCCCAAGGCAATCATTGATGTGTTGAACCGACTTCGCGGGCCATTTAATTTGTCTGAAACACAGATGGCTGCGGCAACCGCTGCTGTTCTGGATGTTGAATACACAAATCACTGCCGACAGGAAAATGCGCGCCAAAGAAGTTGGTTGATTTCGCAACTTTGTGCGCTTGGAATTCTATGTGATGCAAGTCAAGCAAACTTCGTTCTTGCACGGTTTTCAGACGCAGAAACAGCGACAGCGGCGGATTTATGCTTGCAGAAAAACGGCCTGATTGTTCGGGGTGTGGCGGGATATAAATTACCAAATTGCCTACGAATTACGGTTGGCGATCAGGCATCTTGCGAGCGCGTGATTGTGGCATTGAAAGAATTTAAAGGGCAAAATCAATGAGCCAAATTTACAACCGAGTGGCCTTGATCGGGTTGGGTTTGATCGCGTCTTCAATGGCGTGGGCGATGAAACGTGATGGCCTTGGTGGAGAGATCGTGGGCTATGCACGATCCGAAGAAACACGTCAAACAGCCCTAAAACTTGGGTTCGTTGATCAGATTGCGGCCACAGCAAAAGACGCAGTCAAAGATGCGGATTTGGTTGTATTGTGTGTACCCGTGGGGGTAATGGGCGCGGTTGCCGCTGAAATTGGTCCTTACCTAAAGGCTGGAACAACTGTGACGGATGTGGGATCCGTCAAGGCCGCAGTAATAGAGGCGGTGTCGCCGCATATACCTGAAAACGTGCATTTTATTCCATCACACCCTTTGGCTGGTACCGAACATTCTGGCCCAAGTTCTGGTTTTGCAAGTCTGTTTGAAAATCGCTGGTGGTTGGTTGTTCCGACAGAAAATTCTGATGCAGAGGCCACACAAAAACTTGTCAGTCTTTTGCAGGCAATTGGGGCAAATGTCGAAACGATGGATGCTGAGCATCATGATTTAACTTTGGCGGTCACCAGTCATGCGCCGCACCTGATTGCCTACACAATGGTCGGGGTCGCTGATGATCTTAATCGCGTCACCGGCAGCGAAGTTATCAAGTATTCTGCTGCCGGTTTTCGTGACTTTACGCGGATTGCGGCGTCTGACCCAACCATGTGGCGCGATGTCTTTTTGAACAACAAAGAGGCAACAATAGAAATTTTGGGCCGCTTTACCGAAGAGCTGTTTGCCCTTCAACGCGCAATACGTCAGGGCGACGGCGATCACTTGCATGATTATTTCACGCGGACAAGATCCATCAGACGTGGTATCATCGAGGCAGGGCAAGACACAGATGCGGCCAATTTTGGACGCGGTAAAAAAGCAGAGTGATGGGTAAATATAACGCGCTTTTCGGCGCTGTCATTTTTTCAGTTTTCGGCGCGGTATCCGTGGATGCAAAGGCGCCAGCTGTCTCACTGCGCCCGATGCCACGCGGTGTTGCGGCCACAGAGCCACTCACATTTGTGGCCCCCCGCCAACCTTTGGCACCCGTCTTTTACAACGCAACCTATCGTCCAAAGCCGAACCCAAGACGCGTTCAAGCCGGCGCATGCGTAACAGATGTAAGTGCTGCGCTGGAAATTGCGACTGCAGCGATTGTTGATGCACCATCGGTATCAAAGCCTGCAATATCACTGGCCACGTCACCGCCGGTTTTCCGTTCGCTTAAACCAAAACCACGATCCAAAAGCAGGCCCGCCCAAGAAAGTAAGCCTGTACAAGTGCGCACGGCTGGCTTTATCGCCCCCAAAGTACCGAAAAAACTGTTTTCCAGCCGAAAAGGCACCGTTTGTGGGGATCGTAAGATCAAAGGACAAACACTTGCACCGATCACGGCAAAAACAAGAGGTTGCGGTATCAAGGAACCGGTCAAAATCACCGAGGTAAACGGTATTTTGTTAAGCCAATCGCCAACGATGAACTGTGCCACTGCCAAAAGCCTGCAAAATTGGCTTGTGAACGGTGCGGTCCCAGCGGTCGGGCGCGCGGGTGGCGGGATCAAGTCGCTGACGACTGTTTCGGATTATTCCTGTCGTACGCGTAACAGTAAAAAAGGCGCCAAAATTTCCGAGCACGGCAAAGGCAATGCAATTGATGTTGGTACGATCAATTTAAAAAATGGTGATCGGATATCAGTTTTGCACGGCTGGCGTGATCGTCGCTATGGGCCGATTTTAAAAAAGATGCACCGCGCTGCGTGCGGGCCTTTTGGTACGGTGTTAGGTCCGAATGCCGATCGCTATCACCAAGATCACTTTCATTTTGATATATCTAACCGGAACCGACCTTACTGCCGATAGATTTAGCGGATCACAAATACCGGGGCGCGACCTAACGGGATTGGGCCGAAACTTAAACGGCCCTTATTGAAAATCAGCGGCACATCTAATGTGTTTTTGTTGCCTGACATGCCAGCAAGGGTTTCCATAACATTTGCAATCGTCGGGGCAATATTCTGTGGGATTGTGCCCGCATTTACGGCGAGTTCTAACATTTCGCGCCAATTCGTGGCCTTGATGACAATACGCCCGTCAGCTTGCCCAACACGGTCGATATCAAGCTTGCCTGCCATACGTAAATCAAGATCCCCCCAAAGTGCCGTGAATTCACGTAGATCAATGCTTGTGGGTTGAGGGCGGGCGTCTTCAACGGAAAACCGATCCCAAGGTGTGTCAAATGCCAGTGTCGCGGCCATGTGAACCTTTGTTAGTCGTTTTGGCAAAGAGGCAACGGGATCAATCAATTCCAAAAGGGGGGCGGTTGGGGTAAAACCATCAGCCTGAAATCCCAAATCATAGGTGTTCGTGTCCGCATCCAAGCGACGCAAAGCAAAGCGAACGCTGTCCATCGTGCTGGGGCCGTCTTTTTCTGAGGTGAAAGCCAAGGCATCAATAATTAAATTGGCACGATCAAGGGCAAGCGATGATCCAGCCTCAAAAACTGCACTGGCGCGCATGTTTTCGCTTTGAATGTCAAAACTGTCGATTGGTGTGGAAAGACGTTGTTCACGGGGCCAAACCGCTATGACGTGGTTTGGTTTGTAACTTAGGGCAAGAACTTGGAAATAATCGGCCTGCCAAGCAAGGCCGGTATCTGGATCTGCCAAATCTAAGTCCGTAAATGTCAGATCAAATCGATAAGGAAACCCTGCGACATTGGCGTTGCCTTCAGCCAACCAACCTTGATCGTGCCGTTCAGACAGCCACTGGTTGGCCCCATTTTCTAGCGCGCGACTGCCGACAAACCAGTACCCGCCAAAAGCGATGATAAAAACAACTGCAATACCCAGTACAAAACGCATGATCGGCCCTTTTCCTTGATCGATTAACCCTGTTTAAAGTGTCTGGAATAGGAGGGCCAGCAAATGAATGGACCAATATGGGTATTTGGATATGGGTCGTTGCTGTGGAACCCTGGTTTTGAAGTGGCGGAACAGCAAATTGCGCGCCTTGATGATTATCAACGTAGCTTTTGCATGCGTTCGATCCACCATCGTGGGACCCAAGAAAAGCAAGGTCTTGTGCTGGCGTTGGATGAAATGAAAGGCGCGTTTTGTGACGGTTTGGCCTTGAAGGTTGCCGCCGAACATACAGAAGCGACAATCGCGTATTTGCGCGAACGGGAATTGATATCCTCGGCCTATCTTGAGGAATGGGTAGACCTTGATTTAACTGACGGGCGCCGTGTGAAAGCAGTTGCATATGTTATTGACCCAAATCACATTCAATATTGTGGTGGCATTGATTTGGAAGAGCAGGCGCAGCAGATAGCATTCGCCGTTGGGCACAAGGGGCCCAACACCGAATACCTATATGCAACGGCTGATCATTTGAACGAAATCGGTCTAAGTGATCACGATATGAATTGGTTGGTCACACGAGTGCGTGAAATTGTGGCGACATAATCACGTAGCGGGCTGAAAACTCTTTACTTATTGGCAATATGTGCGATGGGGGATAAAGTATGAATAAGAAACAGGTGCCAGGACCCTAAAATGGAACACTTGGACCCAGAGGCCGAGACAAGATTTACATTTCCTTTCGTTCAACTCGTGTCGATGTTGGCGGTGCTGGGGCTCGTGGCCGCAGGCACGTTCTTGATCTTTCCAGCCGTCGAGCCTGTCATTCAGGCCAACCCCTATCTAAACGGTTTTATTTTCTTTGTTTTCGGTTTGGGTATTGCTGCGTGTTTTTGGCAAATCTACCAGTTGACGCAATCAATTCGCTGGATTGAGGCCTTTGCTGAAAATCGCCCTGGGCATGACCAAATTCATGCGCCGCGTTTGCTGGCATCTGTAGCCGCACTATTGCGTGCCCGCGGTGTTCGCGCGCAAATCAGCGCAACATCCTCAGGTTCAATGTTGGATTCTGTTGCGACACGAATTGACGAAGCGCGCGATATTACGCGATATATTGTTAACCTGCTGATTTTCTTGGGTCTTTTAGGTACATTTTATGGGCTTTCAACAACTGTGCCTGCTGTGGTGGACACGATTAAATCGCTCGCCCCTCAAGAAGGGGAAAGCAGCGTAGATATCTTTGACCGCCTTATTGGCGGGCTTGAGGCGCAGTTGGGCGGCATGGGCACAGCCTTTGGTTCCTCGCTTTTGGGGCTTGCAGGTTCGCTTGTTGTGGGTTTGTTGGAATTGTTCGCCAGCCAAAGTCAAAACCGGTTTTATCGCCAGATGGAGGATTGGATTTCCACCATCACACGGGTCGGTTTTTCAAGTGGTGATGGCGAGGGCTCTGGCGGTGACACCAGTGTTCTGGGTGCCGTACTTGATAATATGGCTGAGCAAATGGAAGGCATGCAACGCTTATTCATTCAATCAGATGAGGCGCGCTCGCAAACGGACAAGGCCTTGAACCAACTGACAGTGTCGCTTGATCGCCTAAGCCAAGGTTTTGAAATGGATAAGGCCACTGCCAGTGGTGATATGGGGCCGGGTATTCAGGCGCTGATTGATGGCCAAGAACGTTTGATCGCCAAGTTTGACGAAACATTCAAAGGTGACAGTGTGGACGCGGAATCCCGTATGCGGCTGCGTTCCATCGATGTTCAACTTTTGCGCATCTTAGAAGAAATGTCAGCGGGTCGCCAAGAAACCGTTGCTGATCTTCGCAATGAGGTGACCGCGATCACCAAGGCCATTCGAACCCTGACACGCAAAACCCGCCAGGACGGCTGAGCATGGCACTAAAAAGGCGATCAACGCAAAATATGTCTGGTGCCATATGGCCTGGATTTGTTGATGCGATGACGGCTTTGTTGCTGGTTTTGATGTTCGTTTTGACGATTTTCATGATCGTACAATTCATGCAGCGTGAAACGATCACAACGCAGGACACCGAACTTGATCAACTTTCCTCACAGGTTGCCAGTTTGGCGCAGGCGTTAGGGTTGGAAGAGATAAGGTCAGCTGATCTATCTGCGCAAGTCTCAACCTTGGATGGGCAATTAAGTGACGAGCAATCGGTCACAGCCCAGCAACGAAACGTCATCAACCTTTTGACAACCCAAAGCGAAGAGCAAACACAACTTATCGCCAGTTTTGAAGATCGCGTCGCCAGTCTGCTGGCGGAAAATGCATCGGCAAAAACGCAGATCGGTAATTTGATTGCTCTAAATACCGAAGCGAATGAAAACATTGCCTCACTTGAGGGTGCGCAGGCAGAATTACAGAGCGAAAACACTGGCCTATTTGCCAAGATCGCCGATATCGAAGCCGCAAATGCGCGGCTGATAACAGAACAAGAGGCGCTAAATCTTGCGCTGGTTCAGGCGCGTGACGAGATAGACGCAGGCGTTGAGGCAGCACGTTTGGATGCGGCACGGCGTGAAGCGTTGCAAGCGTTGATTGTTGAACTGCAATCCGAGGCGACAGTTCAGGAAACCTCAATGCAAGCAGCACTTGCCCAGCTGCAGACGCAAACGGATACGTCACAATCTCTGGGGGGCGAGGTAAGCGCGCTTCAACTGCGTATCAGTGACCTTGAGGCCTTGCTGGCAGCTGAACAACAAGATCGTTTAGCCGATGTCGCCACCCTTGGCGATCAACTGTCTGAGGCGGAACGCCAACTGGCAATCTATGCCGCAAGTCTGACGGCCGAAGAAAAGAAGGTGGCCGATGCTGCCGCAGCATCAAATGCACTAGGCGATGAAATCAGTGCCGCCCAAGAACGATTGGCAGCTTTGGCAAAAGACCTTAGTGCCAGCGAAGAATTGCAGTTGACCACAGCGGCCGCCGTCGAAGCATTACGCGGCCAATTGGCCGACAGTGACAGTCTTTTGACAGCGACGGCCACACAGCTTTCAAACGAAGAACAGGCGCGTTTGGCTGGTGTTGTTGCGCAAGACGAATTGCGCGACCAGTTAGCGCGTGTTCAAACAGCTTTAAGTGCCGAGGAAACCCAACGCGCCGCTGATTTGGCCGCGATGGCGGTGTTGCGCGAACAGTTTGCAAACACGCAGGAAAAACTTAACGATGAAGAAAAGGCGCGTTTGGCGGCTTTGGCTGAAAGCAAAGTCCTTGGCGATAGGTTGGCCGAAACAGAAACGCGACTGAATGAAGAAGAGGCCGCGAAACTCGCCTCGCTCATTGCGGCTGACACTTTGCGCCAACGTTTGGAAGGCACACAAACTCAGCTAAATGACGAAGAAGTAAAACGCGCTGCTGATTTGGCTGCGGCGGCCGCCTTAAGGCTTCGTCTCAATGAACTAGAGACGCAACTAAGTGACCAAGAAGCGGCGCGTGTTGCCGCGTTGGTGGCCGAAGAAGCGTTGCGTCAAAATCTTGACGAAACGCAATCAAAACTGAACGAAGCCGAGGAACGAGCCGCGGCTGAGGCACTATTGACGGCATCGTTGCGCACGCGTCTAGCATATGCTGAGATCGAACTCAGTGCAGAAGAACAAGCCAAGCTGGCAGAGTCTGCCTTGGCCAAAAAACTGCGTGCTGATTTAGCGGCGGCAGAAGATAAGCTGACACAAGAAGAAGAAAATCGATTGGCCGAATTGGCCGCTGCTGCCGCTTTAAAACAGCGTTTGGCGGACCAAGCGCAAACACTGGATGACAATGAAGCAGCACGTCTAGCAGAAGCTGCCGCCGCAGAAGCATTGAGAAAGCGGCTAGAAAATGCAGATACAGAGCTAACAGCAATGACACTTTCGCTGGAAGCCAAGCGAAAAGAGGCCGAAGATACATTGACCTTGCTGGCGGCTGCGCGCGCGGCTGGAACAGATTTGGACAAAAAGCTGGCGGCAGCATTGGCTGCCGAGGCGCAAACGGCCCGCGATTTGGCCGTCGCTGATAACAAGCAAACCAATATCAAACGTCAACTTGAACTTCTCCAAGCTGAAAATCAAGCGCTCCGTTCTACTTTGGGTGAAAGTCAGACCGCGATCGAAAGCAGATTAGCGGCAGCATTGGCCGATCAAATCGCCGCCCGCGAAGCCGAAGAGATTGCATTAACTGAATCACAACGCCGCGCCGTTTTGTTGAGCGAAGCCCAAACTTCATTGCGCATGGAAGAGGCAAAAAGTGCAGACTCGTTACGCAAACTCGAATTGCTTTCCCAACAAGCCGCGCAATTGCAGCAACAAGTGGCTAGCCTTGGTGCACTGTTGGATATCGCAAATGAAACCGATGCGGCCCAAGGCACACAAATTACCGTGCTGACAGAGGAACTTAACACGGCCCTTTTGCGCACAGCTTCTGAGCAAAAGAAGATTGCTAAATTAGAGGCTGCAGAAGTTAAGCGTTTGGAAGAGGAAGCCAAGAAACTTGAATCTTTCAAATCAGATTTCTTTGGCCAATTGCGACAGGTGCTGGCGGGGCGTGAAGGCGTGAAAATCGTTGGTGACCGCTTTGTGTTCTCAAGCGAAGTGTTGTTCCCGCCGGGTGGTGCCGAACTTAGCCCAGCAGGCGAGGCCGAGGTTGCGAAGGTGGCAGATATTCTGCAGGACGTAATTGACAAAATTCCTGCCAACATTGACTGGGT
>Ga0208971_1000207_pt1 | contig 44928 bp, 43 predicted proteins | sample AOAMet1_18_M0_10_2_FD_188229 | JGI IMG/M metagenome (GOLD analysis project Ga0208971, IMG submission 188229) | Ammonia-oxidizing marine microbial communities from Monterey Bay, California, USA - CAN11_18_M0_10 (SPAdes) | ecosystem: Environmental > Aquatic > Marine > Intertidal zone | place...
GAGTATTTGAAAAAGTCTGCAAGAAACTATGGTACCGTGTTGATCGGTATTGAAAGCAAAGACCGCGGTAGTTTGCTTGACCTGCTGGATCGCATGTCTACCAAGGACTTTGCCTTTCAGGACATCACCGACAACGAGGCCCTTGCAGAATTTTTGGTTTAAGCGGCCTTTTGTGACGATGAATTCAAGAATGCGTCTTTTGACTGGTCATAACAAATAACCACCTCGTTGCTGTTGATTTCATCGGTTTTGCCTTCGCCTGCATATGTTTCAAATTTTTGGCAAATCGTTCCCAAGTCTTCAAAACCCAAATTCATGGCAGCACCTTTAATGAAATGCATGGCTGAACCCAGCCCCTCGGCCACTGAACCCGAGCGCAGTTCCTCCATCGCTTCGTCCATCTCCTCTAAGAAAATTTCAACGACCTCGGCAAAGTCTTCTTCGCCAACCTCGCCTTTCAATTCGTTTACGCGATCCCAACTGATCATTTTTATATCCTCGTTCGCCAGTAAGGCCGCCACCCGCCGTTGGTTTAGCGCGACAAAGAATAACAAAGCGTAAAGTTGGAGAGGGGAATATAAAGCATTTTAACATTCACCTCGTGTTAATTGCTGTGCCCCTAATAACCGGCAAGCTACTTACGGATCGGGGAAAATGTGAACACCCACGCAAAACATGAAATCTATGAAACATAAGCGCCCGCCACGCTGTCAGTTTTGGTTGTTGACGACAGCAAAGGACAGCGTCGCATCTTAAGCGCAAGTTTGAAACGCGCAGGGTACGACGTAACCGAGGCGGCATCGGGTGAAGAGGCGGTTTTGGCCTGCCAAGAAAAACAGTTTAATTTGGTCCTGTCCGATTGGATTATGCCGGGCATGAACGGCTTGGATTTTTGTAAAGCGTTTCGAGAAATGGAACGTGATACCTATGGGTACTTTATTTTGCTGACATCAAAGGCAGAAAAAAATGCGGTTACCCCTTGGGCTAGATGTCGGGGCGGATGACTTTTTAACCAAACCTGTTAATGGCGCAGAATTGCTGGCGCGAATGAAGGCTGGCGAGCGTATTTTATCTATGGAACACGAAAAGGATATGCAAAATCAAATGCTATCCAAATCGCGTGACGAAATTCAAATTCTTTACGATGCCATTGATCGCGATTTGCTTGAGGCCAAGAAATTTCAAGAGGCGTTACTTTCAGAAAAATACCAAGAATTTGGCGACAATTCTGTGTCACTTTACCTTAAATCCAGCGGTCGGGTGGGTGGCGATTTGGTGGGGTATTATTCCATCAGTGACGAAAAGATTGGGCTTTATTCCATCGATGTGTCGGGCCATGGCATCAGTTCTGCATTGATGACAGCGCGGCTGGCTGGGTTTCTTTCTGATGGGTCACCGGATCAAAATGTGGGTCTAATAAAGGGCAAAGATGGAATTTATCGCGCAAGAAGCCCTGAACAAGCCGTGGCGATTTTGAATGAAATTGTCTTAAACGACATGGACACTGAATTGTATTTTACAATTCTGTTGGTCGAGGCTGATCTTTGCACGGGGCATATGCGAATGTCACAAGCAGGTCACCCACACCCAGCGGTTCAGCGCGCAAACGGAACGGTTGAATTTCCTGGCAACGGTGGTCTGCCTGTTGGATTAATACCGGGTGCAGAGTTTGATAGTTTTGAGGTGCAATTAGAAGCAGGTGATCGCCTTTTGTTGACATCAGATGGTGTGACGGAATGCGCAGACCCCGCCGGAAATTTGTTAGACGATGATGGGTTGGCGCAGATTTTAGTCAGTCACCAAGGGGTACAAGAATTAGAATTCTTTGATGTGATGATTGACGCAATGACGGAATATTCAAAATCATCCACTTTTGATGATGATGTTTCTGCCGTGATGTTGGGATTCAAAAGGTCTGATGCGAACCTCGTTACGCAAACCAGTTCATGAATTCGGCATCACCAGAATTGGTCAAAATGTCGGGTGCGTCAGACCGGTGAACCCAAAGCGGTGTGTGCCCTTCTTCAAGGGGCGCGCTCAATTGCATTGTGGGTTGCCCCAAATAAATCGTGCAAATCTTTTCGGCCCACATGTCGTATTCTGGCATGAAAGTGAAACGACGGTAAAACCCCAAACGACGGTCCAATCGCATGCGCCAGCCGGTTTCCTCAAACACCTCACGGTGAAGTGCGGGCGCTGGGCTTTCACCAGGATCGATGCCGCCGCCGGGTAATTGAAATTCCGAAGTTGAGGCAAGTTGATGGGTAATAAGAACCAAATCACCTTTCAAAAGGATGACGTACGCACCGGGTCGACGCTGATAATACTGCCCTTTTTCTGGCGGTAATCCCGTACGTTTCATCGCATTTGCTCCTTGTCCCTTGGCGTTTCTGTTCATTGTCCCTATATGCCTCCGATACACCAAGACAAGCCTTCAAGGAAAAGCAGATGGATTCTGGGACGAAAATTGCATGGGATGATACGGTTTTGCCGTTTCAGTTGGATAATTCAAACATCCGCGGCCGCTTTGTGCGGCTTGATGGTGTATTGGACCAAGTTCTTACACAACACGACTATCCCCCCCAGATCGAGGCATTGGTTGCCGAGGCAACATTGCTGACGGCCCTTATCGGGCAATCTATCAAACTTCGTTGGAAATTATCGCTACAAATTCGTGGTGATGGTCCGGTTAAGTTGATTGCTACGGATTACTACGCGGCAAGTGCTGATGGTGAACCTGCCCAAATTCGTGCCTATGCGGATTATGATGCATCAAAGTTGGACCCAAATGTTGATCCCTACGCGCAAATCGACAAAGGGTACTTTGGTGTTTTGATCGACCAAGGTCCGGACATGACGCCATATCAGGGAATCACGCCGATTTCCGGAAATTCATTGTCGGAATGCGCGCAAACATATTTTGCGCAATCAGAACAATTACCAACGCGCTTTACACTTTCGTCTGGCCGCAGCCAAACACCTGGTCAGCCTGAAACATGGCGTGCAGGTGGTATCATGTTACAAACGATGCCTGCCGAAGGTGGCACACCAAGCGCGGCACCAGACACCGATCCAACGTTGTTGTCAGCAGATGACTTGTTGCAGGGTGATGAAAGTGAAAACTGGAACCGCGCGAACATTCTCTTGGACACTGTAGAAGAGTTGGAAATGATTGGGCCAAGCGTGACACCAACGCAATTGCTGTTGCGTTTGTTTCACGAAGAGGCACCGCGCGTTTTTGATGTGCAATCTGTGGCCTTTGGCTGCACCTGTTCAGAAGAACGCGTACGTGAAAGTTTGGCAACATATGGTGGCGAGGATTTGGCAGAAATGGTCACTGATGATGGTCGCGTGACGGCTGATTGCCAATTCTGTGGCGCCCATTATGATCTGGACCCAGCTTCCTTGGGAATTCAAACAGGCGATGTTGCAAAAAACTGATCTGATCGATGTTGTGAAAACGGCTTTGGCGCGGCCTTGGGCTGCGTCATCTGATTTCGATCTTAACAAAGGTTTTCAAGTTCCCGCAGATCGCGTTTTGCGTCCTGCCTCGGTTTTGGTTGGGATTATTGATCAGGGCAATGGGCCCGCTGTAATCCTAACAAAACGGGCCGCCGCCCTTAAACACCACCCCGGGCAAATTGCATTTCCTGGGGGCAAAGTTGATGCAACTGATGTCGACGGCCGCGCTGCCGCCTTGCGTGAAAGCGACGAGGAAATTGGTCTGCGTGCGACGCAAACGGACATCATTGGCACACTGCCAACGCATGACACCGTCACAAACTTTCAAGTTACGCCCTATGTGGCTCTTGTTGAAAACAACTTTTCAGCCACCCCAGAGCGTGGCGAAGTAGATGAAGTTTTCACGGTTCCACTTACCCACTTAATGAACGTGGAAAACTACGTCATCGAACATCGTTTCTGGCAGGGGCAAAAACGGTTTTTCTATACGGTGCCCTATGGGCCGTATTATGTTTGGGGGGCGACGGCACGAATGTTACGTGGGCTGGCCGAGCAGGTGAAAATGTGACCCTAAACAAGGGAAAAGTGCAAGGCGATTGGCTTTCTGATCCTGCGGCGCAGAAAATCTTTTCATTATTGCTAGACGCCGGATATCAGGCCTATGCGGTGGGTGGCTGCGTGCGCAATGCACTTTTGGATTGCCCCGTAAATGACGTTGATATCGCCACCAATGCGCGACCCGAACAGGTCGTCGCCTTGGCCAAAGCGGCGGGTGTTAAATCCATTCCAACAGGCATTGATCATGGCACTGTGACGTTACTAAAAAATTCAACTCCGTTTGAGGTTACGACCTATCGCCGAGACGTTGAAACGGATGGGCGTCGGGCTGTGGTTGCCTTTGCCGATACGATCGAAGAAGACGCGCGACGACGCGATTTCACCATGAACGCGCTTTATGCATCGGCCGATGGAACTTTGGTTGATCCGTTGGGTGGCCTGCAAGATTGCATGGATCGCCGTGTGGTTTTTATTGAAAATGCCGAGGCCCGCGTGCGCGAAGACTACCTTCGTATTTTGCGCTTCTTCCGGTTTCACGCTTGGTATGGTGATCCCGCTGCTGGGCTTGATCCCGATGGATTGGCGGCATGTGCTGAATTGGCCCAAGGGTTAGATGGGCTATCACGCGAACGTGTCACATCGGAAATTTTAAAACTGTTGGCCGCGCCAGATCCGGCACCTGCCGTTGCGGTGATGGATCAAGCCGGTATTTTGACCCGTGTATTGCCGGGGGCAACGGCGAAATCTTTGGCGCCACTTGTGCATTTAGAAGATGGGCTTGAGCCAAGTGCGATCCGTCGATTGGCGACATTGGGTGGTGACGCGATTTCGACTTTTCGCCTAAGCCGCAAAGAAGAACGCGCCATCAAGGAACGACGCGATGCATTAGAAAACATGACGTCGCTTAACAGTGTGGCACAGCTAAAGGGATTTGATGTTGCACGAGATGTGGCCTTGATGCGTGCTGCGATTTTTGAAACGCCAATGGGCGAAAATTGGATTAATGAAATCGAAAACGCCGCGCGCCAAACATTCCCTGTTTCAGCGGCGAATTTACCAAGCGAGTTACAGGGCGCTGCCATTGGTAAGGCGCTTGCCCAATTGAAAAAGGCGTGGGTCGATAGTGGCTTTAACTTATCCAAACAAGACTTGTTGCGCTTGCTGGATGAAAACCAATCGGACGACGGATAAATCACACCATGACATTAGACAATTTCATAGCGCTTTGCCTTTTGGCATTTGCGGCGGCTTGGACACCTGGCCCGAATAACGCATTGGTTGCCAGTTCTGCCGCCACCTTTGGATTTCGCCGCACCCTGCCACATATTTTTGGCATCGCGATTGGTTTTCCCCTGATGATTTTCTTGGTGGGTTTGGTGTTGGGAAAATTGTTTGATGCAAGTCCAGTATTTCGCGAAGGGTTGCGTTGGTTTGGTGCCGCACTTTTGTTGTGGATTGCTTGGAAAATTGCCACATCCGGTGGTCTTGGAAAATCATCACAAAACCCACGACCCTTCACATTTTTTGAGGCCGCAGGTTTTCAATGGATCAACCCCAAAGGTTGGGCAATGGCAATCGCGGTTACGTCGCAATTTGTGTTGCCAGATAATCTGCTGAAGACGGCCTTTATCGTAAGCCTTGTTTTTGTCGCTTGTGGGCTTTCGTCTGCCAGTGGATGGGCGGGCTTTGGCAAGCTTTTGACGCGGTGGGTAAACAATGAGAACCGATTGAAGTGGTTTAATCGTGTCATGGCGGCAATGATTGCAGCCTGTGTTGTTTTGTTGTTTATGGACACATGATTGATCCACTTTACATATTTGTGTTTGCCGGTTTGTTTTCCCCGGGTCCAAACGTAATTATGGTAACGACCTCTGGTGCGCGTTTTGGCATTAAGGCAACGATCCCCCATGTTCTGGGCATTGCGATTGGGGTTGGTATTACCGCTGGCCTAACGGGTCTTGGTATTGGGGCGATTGTCACCAATTTTCCGACAGTAACGCTGGTTTTGAAAATAGTCGCCGCCACTTGGATTTTGTGGATGGCCTATGGAATGATCACCAAGGCACGGTCCTCAAAACAAACCGGACCAGACGCGCCATTTACCTTTATTCAGGCCGTTTTGTTTCAATGGGTAAATCCCAAAATTTGGGCAATCGCTTTGGCGGCATCGGCTGGATACAGCATCGGTTTGTCACCCTCGGGTGAAGCGGTCAGATTGGCGACTGCTTTTGCTGGTATAAATTTATGTGTCTGTCTGTTCTGGACCTTTGCCGGTTCTCTGCTTACGCTTCTGTTGAAATCTGACAAAGCTTGGTCAATATTTCTGGGAATCATGGGCGTTGCGCTGGCGGCTTCGGCTTTGATGATCTTTATATAAAATCGGCGTTTTGCCACTTAAAATAGTTGAATTTACATGTTCTCGTTCTTCGAAAATATCGTCGATCCTTTCGTCGACTATCCAGAAAACAACACGCCGCCACGTCGGTTGTTTCCGTTTATTTGGGAATACTGCAAGCCGTTTAAAACACTGTTTGTTTGGACAGGCGTTATGTCCGTTGTCAGTGCGGCCATGGAATTGGGATTGCTTTATTATTTAGGGCAGTTGGTCGATCAGTTATCAGCAAGCACGCCAGAAAATATTTGGCGCGATCAGGGTATGACACTGTTGTTGGTGACTGTTTTCGTGTTGTTTCTTAGACCCGTGATAGAGTTTTTCGGGCGGGCATTGTTAAGCAACAGCATCCTTCCAAACCTTGGCACTATGATCCGCTGGCGTGCCCATCGTCACGTTTTACGTCAATCTGTTGGCTGGTTTGAGGATGATTTTGCCGGCCGGATTGCCAACCGAATAATGCAAACGCCACCCGCAGCAGGCGAGGCGGTTTTTCAGGTTTTTGACGCGATTGCGTTTTCCATCGCTTATTTGGTTGGGGCCGCCATTTTGCTGTCTAACGGTGATTTACGGTTGATGGTGCCTTTGGCGATTTGGTCTATGCTGTTCGTGCTTTTGATGCGCTTCGTTTTAAAGCGCGTCGGTGCCGCATCAGAAGCATCATCAAATGCGCGCTCGGTTGTGACGGGTCGCGTTGTGGATAGCTATACGAACATTCATTCCGTCAAACTTTTTGCGCATCACGACAGTGAAATTTCATATGCACGTGAGGCCATAGAAAACTCTCGTAGCACTTTCATTCGCGAAATGCGGATTTATACGGTGATGGATTTTAGCCTAAACCTTTTGAACGGTTTTCTGATCGTTGGCGTTGTTGGAATGGCAATTTACTATTGGTCTGTTGGCTCGGCAACTTTGGGTTTGGTTGCGGCCTCTGCGGCGCTGGTTTTACGTCTGCACGCCATGACGGGCTGGATCATGTGGGCATTGTCGAACTTCTTTCAAAACCTTGGTGTCGTCAGCGAAGGTATGCAAACGATTGCCCAGCCCATTACACTTTTGGATCGCGAAAATGCCAAGCCATTGGCGTTGTCCGAAGGTGAGATATGTTTTGATGACATCACCCATCATTATGGGCGCGGATCAGGTGGGCTAGATGGGCTTTCGCTGAAAGTGAAGCCGGGTGAAAAGGTTGGTGTCGTTGGGCGTTCTGGCGCTGGGAAATCTACTTTGGTAAAATTGTTATTGCGGTTTTATGACGTTGAAAATGGCGGTATCCGAATTGATGATCAAAACATTGCGGACGTGACACAAGACAGCCTGCGCGGCGCCATTGGTATGGTTCAGCAAGACAGCAGTCTGATGCACCGGTCCGTGATGGCGAACATTAAATACGGAAAACCGGATGCTACTGATGCAGAGGTTCACGCCGCAACCAAAGCCGCGGCTGCGGACATTTTCATTGACGATTTGATCGACCCTAATGGCAACAAGGGCTATGCCGCCGAAGTAGGCGAGCGTGGTGTGAAACTGTCAGGTGGACAACGCCAACGCGTGACGCTGGCGCGGGTGATCCTAAAGAACGCCCCGATTTTGGTGTTGGACGAGGCAACCTCGGCGCTTGATTCCGAGGTGGAAGCCGCGATTCAAGACACGCTTTATGGGGTGATGCAGGGCAAAACTGTGATTGCGATTGCGCACCGTCTGTCAACGATTGCCCAAATGGATCGGATCGTGGTTCTGGAAAAAGGTAAAATTGCTGAGGACGGCACACATGATGAATTGCTGGCCAAAGGCGGTCTTTACGCCGGTTTTTGGGCACGCCAATCGGGTGGTTTTATCGGATATGAAGAAGGCGACAAAACGTGATAATCGGCAATTTGATAAACGCGTTTGAACGCGCGGAAGGCCCTCCACCGCAAACACTGGGTCGCTTTATGATGTGGTCCCTGCGCGGATCATTTCCCATGCTTTGGCTGGCTGGATTTTTTTCGGCTGCCTTAGGAACGCTTGAGGTTCTGACCGCCTTTATGTTGGGGCTTGTTATTGATTCAACACTTGCGACAGAAATGCGGGTTTATTTTGCCGAGGAATGGCCACTGCTTTTGGCATTCGCTTTGTTCTTTCTGGTATTGCGTCCGGCGTTGTTTGGTGTCGCTGCGGCATCCAATGCCATCATGGTTATGCCGAATGTGAATATCCTTTCCCTGTCGCGCCTCAACCGCTGGGTTCTTGGTCAGACGGTCACATTTTTTGACGATGATTTCGCGGGACGGATTGCCCAAAAACAAATGCAAACGGCGCGTGCGATTACGGATGTTGTCAGTGAAACTATCAACGTTGTGTTTTTTGCGTCTGCGTCCCTTATCGGGTCAGCACTGTTGCTTTTGACAATCGATTGGCGCATCGCGTTGATGTTGAGCCTTTGGTTGGTTGTCTATATCCTGATGATCCGCTGGTTTATGCCGCGTGTACGCCAAAGGTCGGCCAAACGTGCGGATGAACGCGCAATGGTGACGGGTCAGGTGGTGGATACAATCACCAATATCAAAACCGTTAAACTTTTTGCCCATGATGAATATGAAGATAAGGCCGCATTAAATGCTATGGCTCGCTTTCGATTGGCTGCATTAGATTTTGGTTATCTGTCGGCAAGTTTTCGATTTTCATTGATGACGTTGGCAGGGTTTTTACCGGTTCTTATGATTGGCGGCACATTGATTTTGTGGACGCAAGGCAATGCCAGCCCCGGTGATATTGCGGCGGCGGGGGCAATTGCCATTCGTATTGCGCAAATGACCGGATGGGTCAGTTTCACGTTGATGGGCATGTATGCCAACGTTGGTGAAATTGAAAACGGCATGCACACACTGACACCACGGCCCAAGTTGGTAGATGCAGACAATGCCACGGATTTAGGTGATCAAGCATCGGTTACGTTTGCGAACGTGGATTTTGCGTATGGGCGCGAAAATGGTGGCGTGAACGGTGTCAATTTGACCATCAAGGCGGGCGAAAAACTGGGCGTCGTAGGGGCCTCGGGTGCGGGTAAATCTACATTGGTAGCGTTGCTGCTACGCCTCTATGATCCGGAAAAAGGTCAAGTTTTGGTGGGCGACCAAGACATCGCGAAAGTGACCCAAAAAAGCCTGCGCCGTCAAATCGGGATGGTGACACAGGAAACCGCGATGTTTAACAGATCAGCACGCGAAAACATCCTTTATGGGCGACCTGATGCCAGCGAGGATGAAATGGTCGCGGCGGCCAAACGTGCCGAGGCGGATGAGTTTATTCATGACCTCATGGATCACCGCAAACGTGCCGGATATGACGCGCATCTTGGCGAAAGGGGCGTGAAACTTTCGGGCGGGCAAAGACAACGCATCGCGCTGGCGCGTGCGATCCTAAAAGACGCGCCGATATTGGTTCTGGATGAGGCGACATCAGCGCTGGATTCCGAGGTTGAGGCCCATATTCAAACAGCCCTCAATGAGGTGATGCAGGGAAAAACGGTGATTGCGATTGCGCACCGTTTGTCGACGATCGCCAAAATGGACCGCATTATTGTGATGGATAAGGGTCAGATTGTCGAAGAAGGCAGTCATGATGAACTTTTGGCTAAGAATGGCCTTTACAGTGGCTTTTGGAATCGGCAATCCGGCGGCTTCATCGGAACAGAGCAGGCAGAGACGTGAAAATAAAAATCGACAGATTAGGATTGTTTGGTGACGGCGTTGCCGATGGTCCGGTTTTTGCCCCCATGACATTGCCCGGTGAGGTGGTTGAGGGTGACGTTGTTGGCGATAAAATGGCGACACCGCGCATTGTGGAACCATCGCCTGACCGCGTGAAACCGCCGTGCAGTCATTTCAAATCATGCGGCGGTTGTTCCATGCAACATTTGCGCGAAGACAAGTTGGCGGAATGGAAATTGGATGTTGTAAGAAACGCGCTGACCGCGCGTGAAATCACAGCACCCATTAGCGGTATTCACACATCACCAGCATCTTCGCGTCGTCGTGCGAGTTTTAGCGGCAAGCGCACAAAATCGGGTGCCATGGTCGGTTTTCATCAGCGCGCGTCTGACGTTTTGATCGAGGTGCCAAATTGTAAATTACTGCACCCCGATTTGATGGCGTCTTTGCCTATTTTGCAGGATCTTGTGATTACTGGTGCTTCTCGTAAGGCGGAAATTTCGCTTGTGGTGACTTTGACCGAGGGCGGTTTGGACGTGGCGGTGAGCCGCGCCAAGGACATGGATCGCGGGTTGCTTGAAACACTTGTTGCGAAGGCCGAACAACATGACCTTGCGCGTTTGACGTGGAATGATGAACCCGTGGCAACGCGTCGTCCGCCTGTTGTGCAATTTGGCAAAGGGAAAGTTGCCTTGCCACCCGGTGCCTTTTTGCAAGCCACCGAAGATGGGGAAATGGCGTTATTGGCCAGTGTGAAAGATGTTGTGGCGGATGCAAAGACAGTTATCGATCTGTTTGCTGGGTGTGGTACGTTTTCGTTACCGTTGGCCGAAGATGCCATGGTGCGTGCCGTTGAGGGTGAGGGTGATATGCTAGAGGCCCTTGATAAAGGTTGGCGTAAGGCCAAAGGGCTGAAAACAATTGTTTCCGAAACCCGTGATCTTTATCGCCGTCCCCTGTTGCCAGATGAGTTTAAAAAAATTGATGCTGTGGTTCTTGACCCCCCGCGTGCCGGCGCCGAAGCACAGGTTGCAGAATTGGCAAAGGCTGATGTTGCCAAGATTGCGATGGTTTCTTGTAACCCTGTGACGTTTGCACGGGATGCAGCAACACTGATCGCAGGCGGGTATACGATGCAGTGGGTCGATGTCGTGGATCAATTCCGTTGGTCAAGTCACATTGAATTGGCAGCGGCCTTCACGCGTGATAAAAAATAGTGGCCCATTGGGGTCAAAACACAAAGGCAGGCCAAGAATGATTTCCCGTCGCATCGTTACAATCGGAATTTTGGGTGGCTTGCTTGGGCTTGCTGGCTGTTCTTCGAAATTTAAAAGATATCACGGCCCTACTGTCACGCGGTTGGCTGTTTTTAAAGAAAGCCGCAAACTTTATATTTTTCATAACGAAACAGTTTTAGCGGCGCATGAAGTTGAGTTAGGATTTGTGCCGGTTGGGCACAAAGAGGTTGAAGGCGACGGTAAAACACCTGAGGGGCGATATTTCATTGATCGGCGAAACCCGAACAGTTCGTTTCACTTGTCTTTGGGTATTTCATATCCAAATGATGCAGATCGCAAAGCAGCGGCTGAATTGGGTGAATCCCCAGGTGGTGATATCTTCATTCATGGTCAAAAATCACTCACTAACCGCGGTGGTGATGATTGGACCGCAGGATGCATTTCCGTGACGAACGATGAAATGGAAGATATTTATGCGATGGTGCCTAACGGCGTTCCAATCGACATTTATCCCTAACCCAGCACGGATTTAATCTGCGCTTTTGTTATGAATCGCCGACAACTGGCTCAGGTGCTTCGGGTGTCTCGATGGTTTTTGGTCGATTAACCGGCACAAATTCCGCAAAGGGCGAGACTTCTTGTGGCACGCCAGGGCCGCCGGTTACCAATGTCCACCAAAGTTTACCGTTGGATTCCTGTACGAACGAGAAACCCATGTCGACAGCTTCGGGATCAACCAAGACGCTTCTTGTGCCCTCTTCAGCCATCCACGCCGCAAGTGTTTCCAACTCGGTTTCAAACGTTTCGGAAATGTTTTCACCGCGAACGATGCCCGGGTAACCAACGCGTTTACCGCGATCCAAGGGCGATGAGCCGTCAGAACCAAAATGCCAGGGGCGGTTTTGAATGGCCATATCACGCGAATGTGTTGCCGCCGCTGCATTTAGTTGCGCGTTTAGTACAAGATCTGGCACACCTTTTGCACCGCGCAATGCGTTCACAGCGTCCAGCATTCGATACTGAACTCTAGATTCGCCGTTCTTATTTATTCGGTATGTTTTCGCGACGACAGTGCGCCCATCTGCGGTTTGCACTGTGGAATTCACAGTTTCAGTACATGCAGCGACCATAAATAGGGCGGCAAGCAAACTAAGGATCAGAGGGGATTTTTTCATTTCAACCTACTCGGTAACACTGTCTAACGCTCTTTATCGGGAAGTGATGCTGGGATCAAACAGGGCAGCAAAAATTCGCCGTCATAACATCAGTTTGATTTGCGATAGCGGCATTCTTGCAATAGACATCAGCCAAAATCAAAGTGTGAGGCACTTAAATGTCAGAGTTTTCTAAAGACAAAATGGACCGCCGTTTCTTTATTGGCAGTAGTATCGCGCTGGGTGCGGGACTTGCGACACCAGCGTTGGCGCAAGAAAATGAACCATCCCCGACGGGCATCTATGAGGCACCGTTAACGGCACGACGCAATACATCTAGTTTTCGGTCGTTAGATTGGCGCCCTTATTTCAAAAGTCTAAGAAAAGGTGCGATTTTGTGCGATACATCCTCTCGTGCTGCGCATTTTTGGTCTGAAGACGAATCAATTTACAAATTATACCCAACAAGCGTTCCGTTAACCGATGAACTTACGCGTCGTGGGCGTACTTCGATTATTCGCAAGGTTGTTGGGCCGTCGTGGGCGCCAACACCATCAATGCGTAAACGAAACCCAGAATGGCCAGAATTTATCGGGCCAGGCCCAGATAATCCCTTGGGGACGCACGCAATGTACCTGTCTTGGAAGTATTACCGCATCCACGGCACGCAAGACACGCGAAAAATTGGGCGAAAATCATCCAATGGTTGCATCGGTTTGTTTAATGAACATATTGAAGAACTGTTCGCGTTGTGCAAAGTTGGCACTCAAGTGTTGCTAATTTGACGACATTTTGGAAATCGGTGGTTTTCTGGCTATTTCAGAGCATTGCATTTTCAAAGGGTTGCTGCTTTAAGGTGAACACGAGGTACAGTCTTATCGCCTGATAAGCCGCATTCTGTTGGTAAGTTGGGCACAATATCGGAGATATTAATATGAAAAAAATCGCTCTTGCCGCTGCTTTCGCTGCTGTTGCAACAACATCATTCGCTGGTAACCCAGTTGTAATGGTTGAACCAATGATCGTTGAAGAAGCTGCGTCTTCTTCTTCAGGTGGCATCCTAGTTCCACTATTGCTTTTGGTTCTAGTAGCTGCAGCTGCTGCTTAAGCTTTACGCTTTATAAAACGAAAAAGGCGGTTGCATAGCAGCCGCCTTTTTTGATTCTTAGGCCTAAGTTTTTTTGGGCTGGAATGCTAAATCCAACCCGCCAAGTTTTGATCCACAACAGCCGCAAGTGCCTCGATGTGATCAGGATTGTCGTTTAAGCATGGAATATACGTAAATTCCTTGCCGCCGCCTTCTTCAAAGCTTTCGCGAATTTCCTCATTGATCTCTTCCAAGGTTTCGATGCAATCGGCGGAAAACGCGGGTGCAATTACAGCGATGTTTTTTTTACCTTCTTCTTCCGCTAGGCGCTTAACCTCTTCCACCGTATAGGGTTTCAGCCATTCTTCGCGACCAAAGATGGATTGGAATGTGGTTTTGATTTCGGTTTCATCCCATCCCAAACGTTCCATCAACAAGCGCGTCGTTTTCTGGCAATGGCAGTGATAGGGATCGCCCTCTAGCAAATACCGTTTCGGTACACCGTGATAAGAACACAGCAAAATATCGGGGCGTTTTTCTAATTTGCCATAGGCGGTTTCAACAGATTTCGCCAAGGCATCAATATAAGCAGGTTGGTCAAAATAGGGCGTGATCGTGCGAACAGCAGGTTGCCATTTCACCTTCATCAACGCGCGGAATAACTGATCATTCGCAGTGGCAGAGGTGGCACCGGCATATTGTGGGTAAAGCGGCACAAACAGAATTTTCTGACACCCTTGATCCAACAGCTTTTGAACAACTGATTCGACCGACGGATTTCCATACCGCATGCAAAAATCAACGACGACTTCACTGCCGTACCGTTTTTCCATGGCATCAGACATTGCCAAGGTTTGTTCTTTGGTGATGGTCAACAGTGGGCTTTCACCGGCCTCGTGATTCCAAATGCTTTCATAAGCTTTGCCAGACGTGAATGGGCGAAATGACAGAATGATCAACTGCAAGATCGGTTGCCATTTCCAATTTGGGAGGTCAACGACGCGTTTGTCGGACAAAAATTCACTTAGATATCGGCGCATTGACCGATAATCGTAATTATCCGGCGTTCCCAAGTTCGCGAGAAGAACACCGATTTTCGGTTTTTTTACTTCGGGATGGCTGGCGGGCAGGTGATCAGTCATTCTTTTTCTCACTTAAGTTTGGCACCGATGTATTGGCGTCAAATTCGGTTGTATTCAAGGCGTCAGCTAGTCGCGCACTTGCGGATCCGGGGCGCAATGGTTTTTGTTGGCTCTCATCGGGCGACCATCCAGTCAGAAAGATCAGCTCGTAGGTCGCTATGATCCGCCCCTCTGGATCGGAAAAATTCTCAGCATAAGTTGCGGCCATTGTGGTCATCAGGTTGCGAGACGTAAAGGTTTTATCCCGATCCATCAGCGCGTTGGTTTCACCCATCGCGCGTAAATCATGCATCAAATGAAAAGCGGTGTTGTATCCAACGGTAAGTGGAATGCGATCGGCCACGGGCAATGCAAATCCCGCACGTTGCAGCAATCCGCCTAATTCACGAATTTCACCCATGGGCGCGACACGGGGCGACAGACCGTCGGTGAGAGCAATTTCAGCCTCGGCCAAGCTGGCGCGGAGTTCATGCAAAGTTTCACCGCCCATGAAGGCAGCAATAAGCAAACCATCGGGAATCAACGCCAAGCGACATTGCACCAGTTGCCCAACCGGATCATTGGCCCAATGCAGTGCCATTGCATGAACCACCAAATCAAAGCTGTTTGGCGCAAGGTCTAAAACCTCGTCATCGTTAACAATCACCGCGTTCGGAAAGGCATTCGCCCATTTTTGAGGGGCACCAGTTACAATCGCCATTTTTGTAAACGTCTTGTTAACCACATTCAGTCTTTCCTGAACCTCTGTGATTGCTTCGTCGTGCAGAAATAAATCACCCACCGCACGGGCGCGATTGCGGGCAAGGGCATCATGGTCAAAGATTTTGATCTCGAAGGTCATACAGGCGCTTTCATCTGTTTGGCCGTTACTTAAGGGGAATTGACGCGAATGCAAACGGCCTTGCGAATAATCTATCCGGCACAATGTCTGACCTGTGGTGACATTGTGGATAGTGAGTTTGGGTTTTGCGGTGCCTGTTGGCGCGAAACTCCTTTTATTACGGGTTTGATTTGCGATCTGTGTGGCACGTCGTTGCCGGGCGACGCCTCAGAACAAAATCAAGAACTGCATTGTGACGAATGCATGCGCATTGCACGGCCTTGGGAAAAAGGGCGCAGTGCGATGATCTATAAAGATAACGCTCGGCGATTTGTGCTTGGGCTTAAACACGGCGATCGTTTGGATTTTGCAAGACCAGCGGCCAATTGGATCGCCGCCAAGATGCAAGGGTTGGTGCCTGCTAATACAATCGTGGCCCCTGTGCCGATGCATTGGTTGCGCTTGCTTCGTCGGCGATACAATCAGGCGGCATTGATCTCAGGCGAGGTTTCCAAGGTGCTTGGCCTAACACACCGGCCAGATTTACTGATACGACCGCGTGCCACCAAGATGCATCAAAAAATGACGGCGGATGAACGTTTTGCCAATTTGGTGGGCGCAATAGATGTTCACCCCAAAGCCCAAGATTTTATCAAAGGGCGATCTGTACTAATTATTGATGATGTAATGACCTCTGGGGCAACTTTGGCAGCATCAACAGAGGCGGCCAAACAGGCAGGTGCCGATGACGTGTTCGTGGCAACGCTTGCCCGCGTTGCAAAGGATGCCTAGATAGGGACAACACCGCCCAAAGGGGTGGCCAGCTAACTAGGATCAAGCAATGCAACAAGTCGAAATTTACACAACACAACTTTGCGGTTTTTGTCACCGTGCAAAGGGTCTTTTGAAATCCAAGGGTGTTTCATTCACCGAATATGATGTGTCTCGCGATGCAGCTAAGCGTCAGGAAATGATGCAACGTGCAAAAGGCGGCCGTACCGTGCCGCAGATTTTTATTGGCGGTAAACATGTAGGTGGTTCTGACGAACTTGCGGCGTTGGAACGCGGCGGTAAACTAGACAAAATACTAAAAGGCTAACACTCATGAAAATCGCCCTATGCCAGATGAATTCAAACGATGATCCTGCACAAAACTTGCAAGTTTTGTTGGGAATGTTGGATGAGGCCGCTTCTGGTGGGGCGACGTTTGTTTTGACGCCCGAAGTGCTAAATTGCATGTCGTTTGACCGCAAACACCAAAATGATGTGCTGGAATTAGAAGAAAATGATGCGAGCCTTGCAGCTTTGCAAACCAAGGCAGCTGAACTTGGGATTTGGTTGCTAATCGGTTCACTTGCACTGAAAACTGGCGACCCGGACAACCGTTTTGCAAATCGATCCTTTTTGATTGACCCACAAGGTTCGATCGTTTCGAAGTACGACAAGATCCACATGTTTGACGTCAATCTAAGTGAAACAGAATCGTATCGTGAATCTGCTGGGTATCGGCCCGGTGATCGGGCGGTGACGGCCGCATTTCAGGATACCATTTTGGGCATGGCGATTTGTTATGATGTGCGGTTCCCACATTTGTTCCGTCAGCTGGCACAAAATGGCGCGACGGTTATCACGGTTCCGGCCGCTTTCGCGCGCCCAACGGGTGCCGCGCATTGGGAAACACTGCTTAGGGCGCGCGCCATTGAAAATGGTGCATTCATTTTGGCCCCTGCACAAACCGGCCATCACGGTGGCACGCGGAAAACCCATGGTCACAGCTTGGTTGTGGCCCCCTGGGGTGAAGTTTTGTTAGATGCAGGCATAGATGCTGGCGTTTATTTTTGCGAAATCGATCTTTCTGACGTACAGAAGGCGCGTGCCCGCGTTCCATCGTTGGGCCACGATCGTAATTTTGATGGGCCGTGATGAGCAAAGACAAAGAAAATCTAGCAGTTTCGCTGTTTAGCGAGTTGTTCGTGGCTGATCAGTTGGGCCGCAGTTTGATTTCAAAGGCGTTGCCCAAAGGGATGGAAATCTCACATTTTTACGTCCTAAACCATTTGTCGCGATCAACAGGAGAAAAGTCACCAGCACAATTGGCCAAAACTTTTCACGTTACCAAAGGCGCGATGACCAACACCCTAAGCAAGTTAGAATGGGCGGGATTTATTCACATTCGTCCAGATTGGGACGATGCGCGGCGCAAACAAATTCAAATTAGCCCAGCTGGCAAGAAAGCAGTTGAGCACGCTTTTGCGGTGGTCGTGCCGGAGATTTCAAAAATCGTTGATGCGATTGGCGAAGACAAAGTTCGTTCTGCAATACCGGTTTTACGTGATTTGCGGATAAATCTGGGCGACGGCAACTAAGCCTTGGGTTTTAGGCTGGTCGTCACATAATTCACCGAAAGATCACGTTCAGACAGCTGCCATTCCCAACGCACTGGGTTTAACACCATACCACGCCGATCCACAGGTGACAGCTGTGCGCCAGTGAGCAATTCAAACAATTCATCCGGCTTAATGAATTTGTCCCATTCATGGGTGCCTTTGGGCAACCAACGCATCACATATTCAGCGCCGACAATAGCAAAGACAAAACTTTTGGCTGTGCGGTTCAGGGTGGAACAGATCATCATGCCGCCGGGTTTTAGCAATTGCTGGCAAGCCGTCAAATACGCCAACGGGTCGGCTACATGTTCTACGACTTCCATATTTAGGACCACATCAAACTGTTCGCCGTCAGCGGCCATCGCTTCGGCGGTCGTGTGGCGATAATCAATTGTCAGGCCAGATTGTTCGGCGTGAAGACGGGCGATGGGAAGATTGCGGTCAGCAGCATCCGCGCCAACAACATCTGCACCCAAACGCGCCATAGGCTCGGAAAGCAAACCACCACCACAACCGATGTCCAAGATACGCAGGCCCGAAAATGGCGAAGGTTGCGTTAAATCGCGGTCAAACTCTGCCTCTATCTGCCGCGTAATGTAATCCAAACGGCACGGATTAAGGTGATGCAGAGGCTTAAACTTGCCATTCGGATCCCACCATTCATCGGCCATAGCTTGAAATTTGGCAATTTCTGCTGGATCTACGGTATTGGTTGTCATTCTCTAATTCCTTCGACTTGCCAAGTTGCTTGGCGCGGTCCATCGTCATCCTGTACATCAAATAGGCATCTTCATGGATAAATCCAACGGCCAAAAGAGCGCAGCCGAATACCTTTACCCCCCAATCGAGCCTTTCGATCAGGGGATGTTTGCCGTTGGTGATGATCATCGCATCTATGTCGAACAATGTGGAAACCCAAACGGGGTGCCAGTTGTCGTTCTGCACGGTGGGCCAGGTGGGGGTTGCAGCCCCATGATGAGACGTTTTTTTGATCCCAAACATTACAGGATTGTTCTTTTTGATCAGCGTGGTTGTGGAAAATCGCGCCCCCACGCATCGGTTGAAAATAATACGACATGGGATTTGGTGCGCGACATTGAACATATTCGCGAGAAGCTGGGTATCGAACAATGGGCGGTTTTTGGGGGCAGTTGGGGTGCAACGCTTTCGTTAATCTATGCGATTACGCACCCAGATCGTGCCACACATCTTATTCTACGCGGTGTATTTTTAATGACCGAGGCGGAATTGAAGTGGTTTTACGGCGGCGGCGCAGGCCAGTTTTGGCCTGACCTCTGGGCTGACCTTGTTAATTTGCTGCCAGAGGATGAACGTGACGATGTCATCGGGGCCTATCATCGGCGCCTATTTTCGGGTGATTACTTAAAAGAAGTGAAGTTTGCGCGCGCATGGGCCGGTTGGGAAAATGCGTTGGCGTCCATCAGATCAGTGGGCGGTGGTGGTTCGGCGCCTGCTGATTACGCGCGGGCATTTGCACGGTTGGAAAACCATTATTTTGTAAACCAAGGTTTTTTGCCAAAAGATGGTTATATTATTGATAACACACATAAAATAAACGACATACAGACGTTTATTGTGCAAGGACGATATGACATGATTTGCCCACCCCATTCTGCATATGCTTTGGCGGCGAAACTGGATAAAAGTGATCTGCGTTTGATCCCGCTTGCCGGCCATGCAATGTCCGAGGTTGGCATCACCGCGGAACTTGTTGCGATCACAAATAGATTGCGAAGCGTTTAGAGCGGCCAAGCAGTAAATCAGCCAAATTAACAATTTTTTTTCTTTACTTCCGAGTGGCCACCTCGTTAGCTTGGATGAAATAGAATTATAACAGGGGGATGCGAGAAGGTGGGATCCTTACTACGCATTGTCGGCCAAAGGCTGGCGCTGGGCTTTCTGACATTGGTTGTCGTATCGTTCGTCATTTTCGTTGCAGTAAATGCAATGCCGGGCGATTTTGCCCAAGCAATCTTGGGCCAAGGCTACACAGAAGAAGCGGGTGACGCTATTCGGAAGGAAGTTGGTTTAGATAAACCATACTTCGTTCGGTATTTTTCTTGGCTGGGTGCCGCTCTTCAGGGTGATTTTGGGACGAGTTTTGCCCAAGCAAGCTTTACCGCATATGCGGGTACAGGCACGGGTTCCGGCCTTGGAACCGTCGCCGCACAGCTGGCGCCGCGTTTTGAAAACACCATGTTCCTTGCCACTGTTGCTGCAACAATCGCGGTTCCAGTTTCATTGGTCCTTGGATTGCTCGCCGCGCTTTATCGCAACACCATTTTTGATCGCGTTGTGAACATCTTCACGCTGTCATCAATCAGTTCACCAGAATTCTTCATGGCATACATCCTGATTTTGCTATTGGCGGTTTTGAACCCTCTGCTGCCTTCATTGTCGAATATCTTTGATGGGATGAGTTTTGCTGATCGTCTTAATCGAACTTTGTTGCCGGCGTTGACCTTAACGCTGATCGTAACAGCGCACATGATGCGTATGACCCGCGCGGCGATTATCAACCTTTTGGCCAGTCCGTACATTGAAATGGCCCGTCTTAAAGGCATCTCGCCAATGCGCGTTATCGTGGTGCACGCACTGCCAAACGCCTTGGCGCCAATCATCAACGTTGTGGCCCTTAACCTTGCCTATCTGATCACAGGTGTTGTGGTGGTTGAGGTGGTATTTGTTTACCCAGGTATCGGTCAGCTGTTTGTTGATGCGGTAAAAAATCGTGACATTCCCGTGGTTCAGGCATGCTGTTTGATTTTTGCAGGGGCTTACATCCTGTTGAATTTGACAGCTGACGTTATGTCGATCTTGTCCAACCCCAGACTGAGGCATCCAAAATGAGTGCGCTTACAACAATTGCCGCCATTGTCATTATTTCAACTTTGGGCGGATGGATGTTCAGGTTCGCTGGCCAAAAAGGCAGCCAGAACGCGCCATATTTTCGTGACATGCCTTATGGTGTTGCGGTTGGATATGTTTTGGGTGCGATTGTTTTGCTGTGGCTTGCAAAAACATATTACTTGGGCACCACGCTAGAAGCGCCTGCGTCTAACCAGTATTTCTTCTTTGTCAAAGCGATCAATCTGTTCGTTATCTTTGCATTGGCGGCCTATGTCTTTCGGATTTTCGGGCGACATGTAGGTACAGCCGGCACCAAGAAATTGTTTCGTGCGATGCCTGTGACGGCGGCATTTGGTGTGATGATCATCATTGCTTATGCGGTGACTGCGATTTTTGCGGGCGTTATCGCGCCCCATGGTCAGGATCAGGTTTTTGCGCTGGCAAATGTTGTACCGGGTGGCGATCCTGCTTTGGGTGGCAATCCAGATTTTCCTTTGGGAACAGATCAAATTGGACGCGATATTCTTAGCCGCTTGATTTATGGTGCGCAGAATACTGTGGGCATCGCTTTTGCCACAACGCTGTTGGCGTTTTTCATTGGGGCCAGCCTTGGTTTCTTGGCGGCCACGCTTGGCGGATGGGTTGATCAGCTTTTGTCCCGTGCCGTTGACGTTATGATGGCTATTCCTTCCCTAATTTTCGCCCTGCTACTTATGACAATTGCCAGTGCGTGGGCCGGTTCTGAAAAGGGTATCCTAACGCTTTATATGGTGGTGATCATTGCGGTTATCGATTCGACCCGCGTTTTCCGACTAGCGCGTGCCGTTGGGCAAAGCATCGTGGTGATGGATTATATTGAAGCGGCGAAGCTGCGTGGCGAGGGTCTTGGATACCTTGTGTTCCGCGAAATTCTGCCAAATGCCACGGCACCTTTGTTGGCCGAGTTTGGCCTGCGTTTCTGTTTTGTTTTCCTAACCATTGCATCGCTTTCATTCCTAGGTGTGGGCATTCAGCCACCACTAGCGGACTGGGGCACCATGGTTCGTGATATGTCACAGTTCATCAACTTTGCAGCCTTCGCGCCCCAAGTGGCGGTGGCACCATTGCTAGCGGCTGGCGCGATTGCCTTGCTGACGGTTGGCGTAAACTTTGTGGTGGATTGGATGCTGCACAAATCATCGGGGTTAAAAGAATGAGCGACGATCTGATGATAAAAATTCGCGACATTCACCTTGAGGGTCGCTCGGACGAATCTTGGATACCGATTATCAATGGTATCGATCTTGATCTGAAACGCGGCGAGGTTCTTGGCCTGATCGGTGAATCCGGTGCTGGCAAATCTACGCTTGGGTTGGCTGCAATGGGTTTTGCCCGTGACGGTGTACGGATTTCCAAGGGTTCTGTTGAATTTGACGGCATTGATTTGGTTAATGCTCCAGCTGCCGTAAAACGTGGATTGTTGGGTAAACGTATTGCCTATGTGGCGCAATCTGCGGCGGCCTCGTTTAATCCGGCACATAAGATCATCGATCAACATACTGAGGCACCCGTTCAACACGGTGTGATGTCGACAAAAGAAAGCCAAGAAGACGGAATGGAGCTTTATGAAAGGCTCCGCCTACCTAATCCAACTGAAATTGGTTTTAGATATCCGCATCAGGTTTCTGGTGGCCAGCTTCAGCGGGCCATGACGGCAATGGCCATGTCATGTCGCCCTGATCTGATTATTTTTGACGAACCAACAACGGCGTTGGATGTGACAACCCAAATCGAGGTTTTGGCTTCGATTCGTGATATTGTGGAACAGTTCAACACGGCCGCGATCTATATCACCCATGATTTGGCTGTGGTTGCACAGATGGCTGACCGTATCAAAGTATTGCTTAAAGGTGATGAGGTCGAAGAGGCTGACACGCGCACGATGCTGTCTTCACCCAAAGAAGAATACACCAAATCATTGTGGGCAGTTCGCAGTTTCCAACGCCCAGCCAAGCCCGCGATTAACACAGGTGCCACGCCGATTGTTAGCGTGAAAAACGTAACTGCAGCCTATGGTAAAATGCCGGTACTGTTTGATGTGGATTTTGATATTCACGCGGGCCGTACTGTGGCGGTGGTTGGTGAGTCTGGATCTGGAAAATCAACAGCGGCACGTTGCATCACTGGTTTGTTGCCTCCGATCAATGGCCATATTGAATTTGAAGGCGAAGCGATGCCTTTGGACTATCGCCGTCGCAACAAAGATCAATTGCGTCAGGCACAGATGATTTATCAAATGGCTGACACTGCTTTGAACCCAAGAAAAACAATTGGCGAAATCATCGGGCGGCCAGTTCAATTCTATATGGGCTTTACAGGCGCTGAAAAACGTAAACGTGTTGATGCGCTTTTGGAACAAATCGAACTGGAACCCAGCACCTATTTCAACCGACTGCCCTCGGAATTGTCAGGCGGTCAAAAGCAACGTGTCGGCATTGCCCGTGCACTTGCCGCGGAACCCAAATTTATCATTTGTGACGAGGTCACATCTGCATTGGATCAATTGGTCGCCGAAGGCATCTTGAAACTTTTGGCCGATCTTCAAGACAATCTTGGTTTGTCTTACATGTTTATTACGCACGACCTTGCGACCGTGAAATCAATTTCTGACGAAGTCGTTGTCATGAAAGACGGTCGCGTTGTGGAACAGGGGCCAAAGGCCGAAATGTTCCAACCACCGCACCACCCTTACACCGATCTGTTGTTGTCATCTGTGCCCGAAATGGACCCAGATTGGTTAACAGACCTACTGAAAGCACGCGGAGTTGATAACATCGGCGACGCTGCTGTTGGTAAGATGTAGACAGAATCACCTTGGATGCGTCACAGTGTTCAAGGATACGGTGAAACAACCAATAATAAATCCAAAATCAATGGGAGAAGAAAGTATGACAGAATTTTCAAGACGCGGATTGCTTAAGACGGGTGCAGCTGCATCAGTTCTAGCAGCAACCGGCATGCCAGCAGTTGCTATGGCTAAACGTGGCGGAACTTTGCGTTTGGGCCTTAATGGTGCAAACTCATCTGACACATGGGATGGCCGTACGCACTCTGATGCGTTCATGATCAACTCTGCACACGGTTGTGTATTTGATTGCCTAACCGAGGTTGGTGCCGACGGTACACTAAAAGGCGAGTTGGCCGAAAGCTGGGAAGCATCAGCAGACGCCAAAACTTGGACTTTCAACCTGCGCAAAGGCGTAACATTCCACAACGGCAAATCATTTGGCGCTGATGACGTTATTGAGTCGCTGGAAATGCACACAGCTGAAGGCGCGAAATCTGCGGCTAAGCCAATCGTTGCTGCGATCACTGAAATGAAGAAAATGGGCGAGCACCAGATTCAGTTCACACTGGCCGCTGGTAACGCTGACTTCCCATTCTTGCTGTCTGACTATCACATCTTGATGTTCCCAGCTGGCATGATCGAAGAAGGCATCGCCAAAGGCATCGGTACTGGTCTTTACAGTGTTGTATCGTTTGACCCAGGTGTTCGTTTCGTTGGTAAGCGCGTTGAAGGTCACTACAAAGGCGACTCTGCTGGCTTCTTTGACAGCGTTGAGTACATCGCGATCAACGATTCAACCGCACGTATGAACGCGTTGATGACGGGTCAGGTTGATGCTGTTAACCGTGTTGACACAAAAACCGAAGCTTTGTTGAAAGCCAACCCAAATGTTGCGATCTTTGAGGTAACGGGCAACCAACACTTTACGTTCCCAATGCTAACGAACAACGCGCCATTTGATAACGTGAACGTGCGTAAAGCATTGAAATACGGTATCAATCGTCAGGAAATGGTTGACAAAATCCTTCAGGGCCACGGCGCTGTTGGTAATGACCACCCAATCGGTCCTGCGAACCAATACTATGCTTCCGAGCTGCCACAGCTTGAGTACGACTTGGACAAAGCCAAGTTTTACATGAAAGAAGCTGGTTTGACAGAAATCAACGTTGATCTTTCTGCTTCTGACGCGGCCTTCACTGGTGCGGTTGATGCGGCACAATTGTATCAATCATCTGCTAAAGGCGCTGGTATCAACATCAACGTGGTTCAAGAGCCAGCTGATGGTTACTGGTCAAACGTTTGGCTGAAGAAGCCTTGGTGTGCATGTTACTGGTCAGGCCGTGCGACAGAGGATTGGATGTTCTCAACCGCATACGAATCTGGTGTTCCTTGGAACGACAGCTACTGGGAAAATGCACGCTTCCAAGAGCTATTGTTGTCTGCACGCGCTGAACTAGACAGTGCCAAGCGCAAAGAGCAATACACTGAAATGCAATCTTTGATGTCACAAGAAGGCGGTACAATCGTTCCAATGTACGCCAACTATGTTGACGCGGCTTCTACAAAATTGGCCAACACAGGTACCATCGGTAACCTATGGCAAATGGACAGCAGCCGGATGGCAGAACGCTGGTGGTTCGCTTAAGTTTTTTAAGCAACCCAAAACGAAAGAAACGCCCTGCCGAAAGGTGGGGCGTTTTTCTTTTGCAACATCCGTTCAAATCTTGAGCGGCAGAAAAAGCCACAAAACAAAGAAAACTTGCTTTTTTAGTGATTCGGTCTTAAGTGCTCCGTTGTGAAGCTGTTTTTCACTGATTACTCCGAAGCCTAATGCAGATGGATTTTCGACTGAACACACTGCACCGAGGTCACCACGTTCTGTGGGTGATAACAATACTACTAGGAGAAATCGGATGGCTAACGGCACCGTAAAATGGTTTAACTCAACTAAAGGCTACGGCTTTATCGCACCAGACGCTGGCGGCAACGACGTGTTTGTACACATCTCAGCTGTTGAACGCGCTGGCTTGACTGGTTTGAAAGACAACCAAAAAGTTACTTACGAACTGGAAACAGGTCGTGACGGCAAGCAATCTGCTGGTGACTTGGCTCTAGCGTAAGCTAAAGCTTGTAGGGTAACCTACAAATTAAGAATTTCGGAAACGGCGGTTTGGACTTGATCCTTGCCGCCGTTTTCATCTTTATCACAAACAAGATTTGTTTCGACTGAAAGAGAATAAAATTCTAAGTTCTGTGAAAAATTCTAAAGCCGGCGATGTTTTGCGAAATTTGCGAGACAAATATATTTCTGCGCCCAAGGCCGAAACTGTCAGTATGACGTTTTATGACACACCAAATTCGCGCGACCAAAAACTGCAGACTTACATCGTGGCTGGTGCCGCGCGTGGGGGAACAACAGCCATTTGTAGCGTGGTTCGCGATCTTGGGATTTTTATGGGGGATAATCTTGGGCATAACTTAGAAGACAGTGAATTCCATCAAGGGCCTTTGAAGTTACCCAAGGTGATTGAAAATCGAAATAACCGCTTTGATGTTTGGGGTTGGAAAAGACCCGATTCACCCAGAATTTTGGGTAAAGTTATTGATGATTTACGGAACCCGAGATTGATTCTCGTTACGCGGGATCCGGTGGCAGTCGGCCTTTCTTTGACAAAACGAAATGATCGAACAAAGGAAGCTGCACTAGCAGCTAGCATGGCATCATTGCAAAAAAACCTAGAAGTTATGCATGATCTTAAAATCCCTTCATTGGTAATCAGCTATGAAAAAGCGGTGCTGTCACCAAAAGTTGCAGTGCAAGAGATTGCAAGTTTTCTGTGTTTGGATGTCTCAGAATCAAAAATTCACACCATTTCAAAATTCATCAAGCCAGGCCGATATCGAAGCGCGCAAGCGAAATAGATAATTCCTTGGGTTTCTGGATAAATACTGTTGGATAATCACGGACCTTGCATCCTATGACTGCATGCCCTATATCCATCTCAACAGCGGCGCGCTGGCTTCCACCCCCAGCGCCCACCGATATTTCAACGGGCCGCGCGCCCGTTTTTTTGTGTCTGGATGAAACTACCTTGAACGACCTAATTGCCAAAGCTGCCATCGACCAACGTATGGCCAATATTGTGACCCCCGTGATCGAGGATCTGGGCTGTGAATTGGTGCGCGTGCGCCTGATGACCGGCAAAGAAAACATCCTGCAAATCATGGTGGAAAAACCAGAAGGTGGGATCGAAGTTGACGATTGCGCCAAAGTGTCTACCGCCGTGTCCGCGACATTGGATGTCGAAGACCCAATTCTGGATGCGTATAACCTTGAAGTTTCTAGCCCTGGTATCGATCGCCCACTTACGCGTCTTAAAGATTTCGATATGTGGGATGGCTATGAAGCTAAGATAGAAACATCAGAACTGATCGACGGCCGTCGCCGTTTTAAGGGCCAATTGGCCGGCACCCAAGATGATGAGGTTTTAATCACCATCGAAGAGGGCACGATTGGACTAAAGTTTGAGTGGCTGTCAGATGCCAAATTGGTGCTGACAGATGAACTGATCCGCGACGTTTTGCGCAGCCGCAAGGACGCCGGGGAAATCGACGAGAAACAATTTGACGAGATCGAAACCATCATTGATGGGCAAGAGGAGTAATACGAATGGCAATTACATCAGCAAACCAGCTTGAGCTGTTGCAAACAGCCGAGGCCGTGGCCCGCGAAAAGATGATCGATCCTTCATTGGTGATCGAAGCAATGGAAGAATCTTTGGCTCGTGCGGCCAAGTCTCGTTATGGCGCTGAAATGGACATTCGTGTTTCCATCGATCGCAAAACAGGTCGTGCAACATTTACACGCGTACGCACCGTGGTTGAAGAAGTTGAAAATTATCAGGCTGAATTCACCGTTGAAGAGGCCAAGCCATACAAGGCCGACGCCGAAGTAGGTGACGAAGTTACCGACGAAGTACCGCCAGTGGAAATGGGCCGTATCGCGGCGCAATCTGCCAAGCAGGTTATTTTGCAAAAAATTCGCGAAGCTGAACGTGATCGTCAGTTTGAAGAATTCCAAGACCGTGCTGGTACAATCATCAACGGTGTTGTTAAGCGCGAAGAATATGGCAACGTTATCGTTGATGTAGGTCGTGGCGAAGGCGTTCTACGTCGCAACGAAAAAATCGGTCGTGAAAGCTATCGCCCGAATGATCGCATTCGTTGCTTCATCAAAGACGTACGCCGCGAAGCCCGTGGCCCACAGATTTTCCTAAGCCGTACAGCGCCTGAATTCATGGCCGAGCTGTTCAAAATGGAAGTGCCTGAAATTTATGATGGCATCATTGATATCAAAGCTGTTGCACGTGACCCAGGTTCGCGTGCCAAGATTGCTGTGATTTCACATGATGGTTCCATCGATCCAGTTGGTGCCTGTGTTGGTATGCGCGGTAGCCGTGTTCAGGCTGTTGTGAATGAACTTCAAGGTGAAAAAATCGACATCATTCCATGGAATGAAGATGCGCCAACCTTCTTGGTGAACGCATTGCAACCTGCTGAAGTGTCCAAAGTTGTTTTGGACGAAGAGGCAGAACGTATTGAAGTTGTTGTTCCTGACGAGCAGCTTTCTTTGGCAATTGGCCGTCGTGGTCAAAACGTACGTCTTGCCAGCCAGTTGACTGGTTTGGACATCGACATTCTTACAGAAGCCGAAGAATCCAAACGTCGTCAGGCGGAATTCAACGAACGCACTGGCCTGTTCATGGAAGCGTTGGATTTGGACGAATTCTTTGCTCAGTTGTTGGTCGCCGAAGGTTTCCGCACTTTGGAAGAAGTTGCCTATGTTGAGGTTGACGAACTGTTGGTCATCGATGGTGTTGACGAAGGCACAGCCGGTGAATTGCAGGCACGTGCCCGCGATTACATCGAAGCCCTGAACAAAAAAGCGCTGGAACGCGCTGTTGAATTGGGCGTTGTTCAAAGCCTTATTGATTTTGAGGGTCTAACACCCCAAATGATTGAAGCATTGGCAGAAGACGGCGTTCTTTCGCTAGAAGATTTCGCAACTTGCGCTGACTGGGAACTGGCCGGTGGCTGGACAACAGTTGACGGCGAGCGTGTGAAAGATGACGGCGTATTGGAAAAATTTGACGTGGCTTTGGAAGAAGCACAAAACATGGTAATGACGGCCCGTATTCAGCTTGGCTGGGTTGATCCTGCTGATTTGGTAAGCGACGAAGAAGAAGTTGCTGACGAAGAGGAGGCCGAAGCCTGATCGTAGGCTTCGGAGTTCTGGCATGAGCCGCGGTGGTCGCCCCAAAGATAATGACGAACCCGAACGCAAGTGTATTGCGACCGGAGAGGTTCAGCCCAAAGGCGGGTTGATCCGTTTCGTTGTAGGCCCGTCAGGGCAAATTGCACCTGATGTGGCTGGTAAAGTACCTGGTCGAGGCATCTATGTTGTGGCCAGCAAATCTGCGCTTGAGAAAGCCATTAAAAAGGGTCTTTTTGCGCGGTCTGCGAAACAGTCTGTGCAATTGCCTGATGATTTGATCCTGATGGTCGAAACTGTTTTGGCGCGCCGTATAACGGATCTGATTTCGTTGTCGCGCAAGTCAGGCGAGGCAGTGGCCGGATATGAAAAAGTTAAATCCTGGTTGGTAACTGACCAAGCACAGGTTTTGATACAAGCCAGCGATGGTTCGGACCGTGGTAAATCAAAACTTAGATTGCCCGGAAATGCCGAAAGTTTCGTTGGTTGTTTGACCCAAAACGAATTGGGTTTGGCATTTGGACGAGATAGTGTAATACATGCCGCCTTATTGGCTGGTGGACTCACGTCTCGTATTGTAGAGGAAGCTGCACGCCTTTCAGGTGTGCGTGAAATAGGCGGTGGTAGATCCACTGCGAGAGGAAAATAGAACGCATGAGCGATGACGACGGTAAAAAACCCCTTGGTGTACGTGGCGGTGGACGCCCTGGCCAAGTAAAGCAAAGCTTTAGCCACGGACGCACCAAAAGTGTCGTGGTGGAAACCAAACGCAAGCGTGTAGTGGTCCCCAAACCGGGTGCGGCCAAACCATCCGGCGCGTCTGTGAAAGTTGGTGGGGATGCCTCAAAGCGCCCTGCAGGCATTTCTGATGCTGAACTAGAACGCCGCATGAAGGCGCTTCAGGCGGCTAAAGCACGCGAAGCCGAAGACGCTGCACGCCGTAAGGCCGAAGAAGAAGAGCGGGAAAAGACCCGCGCACGCCGTCGTGCCGAAGCCGAAGCAAAAGAAGCCGAAGAAGCCGCACATGCGCGCGCTATGGCTGAAAAAGCAATCGCTGCTGAACGTGAAAAGGCCGAAACAGAAGCTGCCGCAAAACGTGCTGCTGCCGCTGCTGCTGCGCCGAAAGAAGATTCTGTTGCACCGCCTGCAGCGAAAACATCGCCGGGTCCAAACCGCGTTGCTGATGCGCGCAAGCCTGAGCGTGATGATAACAAGCGCCGCGAAAACAAAAGCCGCGGTGATGCCGATCGTCGCCGTTCTGGTAAGTTAACTGTTAATCAGGCGCTAACTGGTGGCGAAGGTGGACGTCATCGTTCAATGGCCGCGATGAAGCGTAAACAAGAACGCAATCGTCAAAAGGCTATGGGTGGCGCTGTTGCACACGAGAAAATCGTGCGTGACGTTCAGTTGCCTGAAATGATTGTGGTCCAAGAACTTGCGAACCGTATGGCCGAACGTGTGGCTGACGTGGTTAAGGCTTTGATGACCAATGGCATCATGGCAACGCAAAACCAACCGATTGACGCAGACACTGCGGAATTGATCATCGAAGAGTTTGGCCACAAAGTTGTGCGTGTTTCTGACGCCGACGTTGAGGATGTTATCGACCAAGTCGAAGATGAAACAGAAAACCTGAAACCACGCCCACCTGTTATCACGGTTATGGGTCACGTTGATCACGGTAAGACATCGCTTTTGGATGCCATCCGTAACGCCAAAGTTGTTTCTGGCGAGGCTGGCGGCATCACGCAGCACATTGGTGCCTATCAGGTTAATACCGATGATGGTTCTTTGATGACCTTCCTTGATACACCGGGCCACGCGGCGTTTACGTCAATGCGTTCTCGTGGTGCCCAAGTGACGGACATTGTTATTCTTGTGGTTGCGGCGGATGACGCTGTGATGCCGCAAACGATCGAAGCGATCCACCACGCCAAGGCGGCGGGTGTGCCGATGATCGTTGCGATTAACAAAATTGACCGCGAAGGTGCTGATGCGAACCGCGTGCGTACTGATTTGTTGCAACACGAAGTGATCGTGGAAAAAATGTCTGGTGACGTTCTGGATGTTGAAGTTTCCGCAATCAATGGCACTGGTTTGGACACGTTGTTGGAAAACATCGCGTTGCAATCTGATTTGCTTGAACTGAAAGCCAACCCTGATCGTGCCGCATCTGGTGCCGTGATCGAGGCGCAGCTTGATGTTGGTCGCGGTCCGGTGGCGACGGTTCTGGTTCAGAACGGTACACTTCGCAAAGGTGATATCTTTGTTGTGGGTGAACAGTGGGGCAAAGTCCGCGCGTTGGTAAACGACAAAGGTCAACGTGTTGACGAAGCTGGCCCATCTGTACCGGTCGAGGTTCTTGGCCTTAATGGCACACCAGAAGCTGGCGATGTTTTGAACGTGGTTGAAACCGAGGCGCAAGCCCGTGAAATCGCGCTTTACCGTGAAAACGCGGCCAAGGAAAAACGCGCAATGGCTGGTGCAGCGACTTCGCTGGAACAGTTGATGGCAAACGCCAAGCAGAACGAAAACATGACGGAAATGCCAATCTTGGTCAAAGCCGACGTGCAAGGTTCAGCCGAAGCGATCGTTCAAGCGATGGAAAAAATCGGCAACGATGAGGTTCGTGTTCGTGTGCTGCATTCTGGTGTTGGCGCGATTACAGAATCCGACATCGGTTTGGCCGAGGCATCTGGTGCGCCGGTATTCGGCTTTAACGTTCGTGCGAACGCGTCAGCGCGTAACACAGCGAACCAAAAAGGCGTGGAAATCCGGTATTATTCCGTGATCTACGATCTGGTTGACGATGTTAAAGCGGCGGCCTCTGGTCTGTTGTCTGCTGAAATTCGCGAGAAGTTCATCGGTTACGCAACGATCAAAGAGGTGTTCAAGGTTTCTGGCGTTGGCAAAATTGCTGGTTGTTTGGTTACCGAGGGCGTTGCCCGTCGTTCAGCCGGTGTTCGCCTGTTGCGTGATGACGTGGTTATCCACGAGGGTACGCTGAAAACACTGAAGCGCTTCAAAGACGAAGTTGGCGAAGTTCAGTCAGGTCAAGAATGCGGTATGGCGTTTGAGAAATACGAGGACATTCGTGAAAATGATGTCATCGAGATCTTTGAACGCGAAGAAATTGAACGGACGCTTTCCTAAGCGTTCCGACAACATCTCTAAAACACAAAAAGGGCCGCGAGGCCCTTTTTTATTTTCCAATGATATTTGCTAAATAGCGAAGAGCGTATTTAGACAGGCACACCAACAAAGTTTGATTTGCCAACACGTACAACAACACGGCCATTTGCCAATGCTTTTACGAATATTCCCTGTACGGAAACACATGATCCTATTGTGATTGTTCTTAGCATAGACATCTCCCCAGACGCGTTTATGGAACCTTCCTGCCTTGATAGTTATAAATATACAATTAAAATTCAAAACAAATTAACGTTATTGATGCCTTCTTTACAGTAAATCGCGCAAAATCGGAATTAATGGCACATCGGCGGCTGGCATTGGATAGTCACGCATGTCTTTGGGACGCACCCATTTAAGTGTTTGCCCCTCTTTGGGCATAGGAATACCGGACCATTTGCGACAGACAAACAACGGCATCAGCAAATGAAAATCATCATAGCTGTGGGATGCAAAGGTCAAAGGCGACAGGCAAGATGCCCAAGTATCGATGCCCAGTTCTTCTTGTAATTCGCGGATCAAAGCGTGTTCTGGTGTTTCGCTGGGCTCAATCTTGCCACCGGGAAATTCCCATAGACTGGCCATTGCCTTGCCTTCTGGGCGCTGCGCCAACAAAACGCGACCGTCTGGATCAACCAGTGCGACCGCTGAAACCAAGATGACCTTCATGAACGATAATCTGCATTGATCGTGATATATTGGTGTGTCAGATCGCAGGTCCACACCGTTGATGTGGCATTTCCCAATCCTAGATCGATGTGCACTAACAGATCTTGTTTACGCATATATTTGGCACCATCATCTTCTGTGTAACCCGGTGATACCCACCCGTTTTCGGCAACAGTGATATCACCAAACTTAATGGTTAACTTATCGCGATCAGCAACCGCACCTGATTTGCCCACCGCCATAACGACGCGGCCCCAATTGGGGTCTTCGCCTGCAATAGCCGTCTTAACCAACGGTGAATTTGCAGTGGCCAGAGCCACCTTTTTCGCATTGGTAACCGTTGTTGCGCCCGTAACTCGAACCTCGACAAACTTTGTGGCGCCCTCACCATCTTTTACAACTTGATGGGCAAGGTCTTGCATCACCTCACCCAAGGCACTGGCAAATGCGCGGCCTTGTGAGGATCGGTTCGATTTAATCTCGGCCATTTCGGCGCGGCGGGTTGCGGCCACCAACACGGTGTCTGATGTTGACGTATCACCATCAACGGTGATTGCGTTGAAACTGGTTTTGTTTTGCCCACTTACGATTTTCTGAAGTGTTGCTTGGGAAATGTTCGCGTCGGTAAAGATGTAAACCAGCATCGTCGCCATATCGGGCGCGATCATGCCAGAACCCTTGGCAATGCCAGATATTTTGACAGAGGTACCATCAATTTCAACGGTTTTGGTCGATCCTTTTGGAAACGTATCCGTGGTCATGATTGCAGCAGCTGCATCTTCAATCGTGTTAGGGGCTAAGCCTGCCTTTAGATCGCCCAAAACGGCAAGGATACGGTCATGGGGCAAGGGTTCGCCAATGACCCCAGTAGATGAGGTGAAAACTTGATCGGCAGTTACATCAAAAGTATCAGCAACGGCACTGGAAATTGCATGCACTGAGGTAAAACCGGCACCACCAGTAAAGGCGTTGGAGTTACCAGAATTCACAACAAACGCAAATTTACCTTTGGTTTTGGTGCCAGATGCAAGGGAAGCCAGTTTATTCTGGCAATCCAAAACTGGCGCTGAACGCGTACTGGATTTTGTGAAGACGCCAGCGATTGATGACCCTTCACAAATTTCAGCAATCATAACATCAGCGCGATCTTGGTATTTCACGCCGGCTGCCGCCGCGGCGAAGCGGACCCCGTCAATGTCAGGCAACGTTGGAAAATTGTCGGGTGCTAAAGGCGAAACCTTTGGTGCTGCGGCTTCATCTGCCTCTTCCCGAATGTCCTTAAGCCGCTTGCGCAACTTATTTACAATGTCTTTTAGATCATCAATTTCCGACGCGTTATCCATTTCAAGTCCCTATTTTTGCAAGAGAAGGCCGCTGGCACGAATGATAGCAGGATCAATTGCGACATCACTTAATTCGACAGTTGCCCTAACTTCTGCTGCTTCGATGGCAGAATCAACCGCGAGACCTTGAATTTCTGCAACTATTTCCGCGCGAACCTCTTCCAAAGTTGGTGCAGGGGTTTCGCGGATATCGTTCATTTTAAGAACGTGCCAACCGAATTGGGTTTGAACTGGCGCTGAAACATCACCCGTTTCCATCTCAGCGGCGGCACCTTCAAATTCAGGCACCATTTGACCTGGGCCAAACCAGCCTAATTGACCGCCACGCGGACCGGATGGGCCTGTAGATTTTTCTTTCGCCAATTCAGCAAAATCAGCACCTTCGGCCAAAGTCACAATCAATGCTTTTGCTTCATCCTCTGTGTCCACCAAAATATGGCTGGCGTTCCATTCAACACCACCTGTTTGTCCCGCAAACCGCTCGTCATAAATTTTAGTGACCGCTTCTTCAGTAACAGCATCAGCCGAGATTTGATCTAAAAGAAGACCTGCTTTCAATGCACGCACTTCGTTTTCGATACTTAGATTCAGAACCAAGTCGTCTTTCCCATCGACGATTTGCGACAACAATGCCTGTTGGATCAATTGCTGCAGAATGCCGTCGTACAAAACATCGTCGGGATAGTTGCGATATTGCTGTGGCAAACGTTGTTCCATCGCAATCATATGACCAAGTGTTATTTGATCGCCATTTACCGTTGCTAGAACCGTGTCCATATTTTGGGAAAATGCGGGTTGGCCAACAAAAACCATGCCCATAATTGTGGCGGCTGAAAAAGAGTGGGAAAAACGCATCGAAATGTTCCTTTTGATCGATAAACGGTGCAAAAAACGCAAGTAATCACGTCGTGATCGCAGCCAAAGTTGACACTGTGAAAGCAGGCCCTTAAGTGCGTATAGGGTGACAGGCTTGCGATCATTCTTGGGCTCCGTTCTATTGGGCACGCGATCGATCAGCAAGACCAACAATGACAAGAATAAGTGAGGGCCGCGTTAGGTCCGACAAAGCGAAGGCGAAAATATAAATGCTAGGTTTAGGTACTGTTGCGCGTAAGATATTCGGCACTGCAAATGATCGTGCAATCAAAGCGGTTCGTCCGTTGGTGGCGCAGATTAATTCGCTTGAACCAGAATTTGAAAAACTGACGGACGAAGGCATCATTGCCAAGACCGAAGAATTCAAAAAGCGTCATGCCGATGGCGAAACATTGGACGCTTTGTTGCCAGAAGCATTTGCCAACGTACGCGAGGCCGCCAAACGTGCGCTAGGTCTGCGTGCATTTGATGTACAGCTGATGGGTGGGATATTCCTGCACCAAGGTAATATTTCAGAAATGAAAACCGGTGAGGGTAAAACCCTTGTGGCAACTTTGCCCGCCTATCTGAACGCGCTTGCGGGCAAAGGGGTGCACATCGTTACGGTGAATGATTATCTCGCGTCACGCGATGCGGGCTGGATGAGCAAAGTTTACGGTGCACTTGGCATGACCACCGGCGTTGTGGTGCCAAACATGGATGAAGCGGACAAAGCCGTCGCTTATGGTTCTGACGTCACTTACGCCACGAACAACGAACTTGGCTTTGATTATCTGCGCGACAACATGAAATCCACGCTGGCTGAAATGCATCAGCGTAACCACTTCTTTGCGATTGTGGATGAGGTGGATTCAATTTTGATCGACGAGGCGCGGACGCCACTTATTATTTCGGGCCAATCCCAAGACCGCAGTGATCTTTACAAATCTATTGATGTGTTAATTCCAAATCTTAACGAAGAGCACTTCAAGAAAGACGAAAAACAGCGCAGCGTTACCTATACAGACGAAGGTAACGAATTTGTTGAAGGTCTTTTGAAACAGGCAGGATTGCTGGAAGAAGAAGCATCGCTTTATGATCCTGAGTCAACGACGCTTGTTCATCACGTTACCCAAGCTCTTTGTGCGCACCAGCTGTTTACCAAAGACAAAGATTACATCGTTCGTGATGGTGAAATCGTTCTGATCGATGAATTTACAGGCCGGATGATGGCAGGCCGCCGTTTGGGCGATGGTCTGCACCAAGCGATCGAAGCCAAAGAAAACGTCGACATCAAACCAGAAAACGTGACTTTGGCGTCTGTTACATTCCAGAACTATTTCCGTCTTTATGACAAGTTGGGTGGCATGACAGGCACTGCCACGACCGAGGCCGAAGAGTTTGCCGAAATTTACGGTCTTGGTGTTGTCGAAGTGCCGACAAACCGCCCCGTTGCCCGTATCGATAACAATGACCAAGTTTACCGCACACAGCGCGAAAAATACGACGCTGTTGTAAAACGTATTCAGAAAGCCCAAGAAGTGGGTCAACCCGTATTGGTTGGTACGACTTCGATTGAAAAATCCGAAGCCCTTTCCACTTTGCTTACCGAAGCAAAAATCACCCACAATGTTTTGAATGCGCGCCAACACGAACAAGAAGCGCAAATCGTGGCTGATGCTGGCCGTTTGGGCAGCGTGACGATTGCTACGAACATGGCTGGACGCGGCACCGACATTCAGTTGGGTGGTAACGTTGATATGACAGTTCAGGCCGCATTGGCCGCTGATCCCAAGGCCGACGAAGACGCATTGCGCGCAAAAATCGAAGCGGAAATTGCCGAAGAAAAAACCAAGGTTAAAGATGCCGGTGGTTTGTTTGTTTTGGCAACCGAACGTCACGAAAGCCGTCGTATTGATAACCAGTTGCGCGGTCGTTCTGGCCGTCAGGGTGATCCGGGTCGTTCTTCATTCTACCTTTCGCTTGAAGATGACTTGATGCGGATTTTTGGCTCTGAACGTCTTGATTCCGTATTGTCCAAACTGGGCATGGGCGAAGGCGAAGCAATTATTCACCCTTGGGTCAACAAATCGCTAGAGCGCGCGCAAGCCAAGGTCGAGGGCCGCAACTTTGACATCCGTAAACAGCTGTTGAAGTTTGACGATGTGATGAACGATCAACGTAAGGCCATATTTGGTCAGCGTTTGGAGATCATGGAAAACGAGGATCTTTCCGAGGTTGTGCAAGATATGCGTCACCAATTGGTGGATGATCTGGTCGATTTCCACATTCCTGCCAAATCCTACGCGGATCAATGGGATGTTCAGGGTCTTTATGTCGAAGTCCTTGATAAGATGAGTTTGGATACCAAAGTTATCGAATGGGCCGAAGAAGAGGGTGTTGACGACGGCGAAATTCGTGAACGTTTGTACAAAGAAATCGATGAATTGATGGCGCAAAAAGCGGCGCAATTTGGCCCTGAAAACCTGCGAAACATCGAAAAACATTTGTTGTTGGAAACTATTGACCGCAAATGGCGCGAGCATTTGGTGACGTTAGAGCATCTGCGCGCCGTTGTTGGGTTCCGCGGTTATGCACAACGTGATCCTTTGAATGAATATAAGACTGAATCATTCCAATTGTTCGAAGGTATGTTAGATAGCCTGCGTACTGATGTGACACAAACCTTGTCGCGTATTCGGATGCCAACCGAAGAAGAACAGCTTGCCCAACTTGAGCAAATGAAACAGCAACAAGCGGCATTGCAAGCGGCAGGCGAGGCGGCAAGCCGTCCTTCTGTAAATCCTGAAACTGGTTTTGACGAAAATGATACGTCAACTTGGGGCAATCCAGGTCGCAATGAACTTTGCCCATGTGGGTCGGGTGACAAATTCAAACATTGTCACGGTAAGCTGACTTAAATTGCCCGAATAAGGCGCAAATAAGGCACGATTTTTAAAAGGTGACCGCTTATGTAGTGGTCGCCTTTTTGAATTCCGCAATATCTAGGGGCTCGTGGCCGCCAAGCCCCAATTGAAACTATATTCATCGCAACCTCTGCGATGTGACGAGGTTTTGAACCATACTGCTTTTAAACACACGTTAGATGTGACGAGGCAGTGAAATGAAAACTCTACTTAAATTCGGCTTGGCTGGTGCGTTAATCATGTTGCCTTCGGCGGCTGGCCCGTTGATCGAAATTACCGAACCCGTTTTGTTGGCGGCGAACGATACCACAACCGATACCGAAATATCCAAATTCAGCGTTGATCAAAATACCACCAATGTCAGCCGTGCGTCGAGCAGCCCTGCGTTATTCTTGACACCACCAAGCGACACAACATCGGATTTCGCAGCCCCAGCCAACCTGCAAACTGCTGCAATGGTTGTTGCGCCGACTATCAAGCATAGGACGTTGATCCCAATGATCACGGCGGCAATGCCCGCCGAGCCAGCCCATGGCGCCTTGCCAGTGGCGTATACGCGGCCAATGAGTGCACAGACGCCTGATGTTGACAGCCGTCAACTTTTGTCTGATCCAAACCTAAGTGCCTTTGGTCTGCCTTGCCGTCAGGAACTGACGATTACAGTCGCGCCAAATGATATGATGGCGATTATGTTTAACGCACCTTGCCTGAATGAGCGTTCCTTAACGTTGGCGGCGGGTGAAATGGAACTAAGCGTAACAACTGATATTTTCGGAAATTTTGCGACCCACCTGCCGCAGCTGACCCAGGAAACCCAAGTTTCAATATTCGATGGGGCTAACCTGTTAGTCAGTTCAAATTTCACGCTGGATCATACCCCTGTAGGTGAAGCCTATGTTTTGATCTGGAAAGATATTGCTCCGATGAATCTGTTTGTTCGGTCCAATGATTTGGTTCTGCGACGCGACAAAGGCAGATTGGGATTGATCGAAAATAGCCGAACGCCAACAGGTCTGACGCATTTTACAGCGCCAGAAAAATTTCAAAGTATCCGCTTCTCACTGGTTGGGACGGTTGATGCCGAAAACTGTGGTCAGGTGTCAAAGGCGCGGTTGGTGCATCGCGGGAATGTGGGCATTGAAAGCACAGATTTACAATTCCGAATGCCTGACTGTGATCAAATCGGTAAAACACTTGAACTGCGCTCGGTAATTCCGGATATGAAAATGGCACGGAACTAGCACCGGATAATCATAATGCGCCAATGGCTGATCAAAGCCGCAACATTTTGTTGTGTTTCCCTTCTGGGGTTCGGCTGGGCCATGGCGCAAGACGTAACCCTAACATCCCGCGATGGTGCCGTGACGATTTCAGGCACTTTGTTAGGTTACGATGGTGAATTTTACAAACTCGACACGCCTTATGGCCCGCTAAGTTTGGATGGCGAAGGCGTAGATTGCACAGGTGTAGGTTGCCCTGATCCGCAGGCATTCATTGCGGAATTCACGATTTCGGGCTCATCCACAATTGGGTCGGTTCTAATGCCGGCGTTGCTGACAACATTCGCCCAAAACAAGGGATTGGATATTCTGCGCGAGGTGGAAACCGACGCCCGCTCGACCTTCGTGATGTCAGAACGTAATTCTGATCGTGTTCGGGCCAAGGTACATGTGAACAGCAATGACACCGACGCCGGTTTTCATGATTTGATTGCAGGTAATTCTGATGTGGTTATGGCGATGCGTCCGGTGCGTGATGATGAGGTTCGTCTGTCGATCACGGCCGGAACGGGTGATTTATCAAAATCCAGTCGCGTACGCGTTCTGGCGCTGGATGGCATGGTGATCACCGTGGCGCCCACCAATCCCCTTGGCCTTATTTCACCTGAAATGGCGGCCCAAATTTTTGCAGGCGACATCACAAATTGGGCCGAGATAAATGGCGTTGATGCGCCAATTCAAGTGCATTCCATGACGGCCAATAGTGGTTTGGCGCAATTGTTTGAAGATCAAATTCTGTCGTTAATCCGTAAACCACTAACCATAGCTGCCAACCTGCATGAGTTTGCCGCTGATTTGGTAGATGCGGTTGCACAGGATCCTTTTGCCATTGGCTATTCCACATATTCTGAACTTGGCAACGCCGAACCGCTAAAAATTTCGGGCACATGTGGCATTGGCGTCGCGCCGCAAACTTGGCAAATCAAAAACAGCGATTACCCACTGACGTCACCTTTGCTTGTCTATACGTCCCACACGCGACTGCCACGTCTGGCGCGCGATTTCTTGGGTTTCATTGCATCGCGATCAGCTGACATCGCCATTCGACGTGCGGGTTTTGTGGATCAATCTTTGGATACACAACGATTGACCGAACAGGGTGAAATATTAGCCAATGCGATTGAGAAACCTGACAATGATATTGCCGAAATTCGCCGCTATTTGGATGTCGTGCGTGGGGGCAAGAAACTGTCCGTTAGTTTTCATTTCAAAAGTGGATCAACCGATTTGGATGTTCAATCAAGTGGCAACTTGGAACGTTTGGCGCAAATAATCGAGATTGGTGGAATGGATGGCAAAGAGCTGATTTTTGTTGGCCACAGTGACGGCGAGGGCGATGCGGGGATCAATCAATCAATTTCCAACCGACGGTCCAATGCGGTTTTGCGGGATATTCGTCGGGCCGCGAAATCAGCTGACTTAAGCCGTGTCAAACTTAGCGGTGTAGGTTTTGGTGAGGTGTTTCCCATTGCCTGTGACGATTCTGAATGGGGCAAACGGATCAACCGACGGGTCGAGGTTTGGATCAAAGAAGCGGGCTAGCGCACCCTAAATCAAACCCTCGGCACGAAAACTGATTTCACCAAATTTTCCGATAATCAAATGGTCATGAAGCTTGATCCCCAAGGTCGTTAGGGCATTATCGATTTCTTGCGTCATCTGAATGTCGGGTCCTGACGGGGTCGGGTCGCCCGATGGATGGTTGTGAACAAGGATAACGGCAGATGCGTTGACCTCAAGCCCACGTTTGGCTACCTCGCGGGGATAAACGGGTACGTGATCCACAGTGCCCCTGCCCAAGGCCTCGTCCGTTATCAGCACGTTTTTTCGATCAAGGAACAGCACGCGGAATTCTTCGGTTTCAAGTTGCGCCATGGTGATACGACAGTAATCCACCAATGCATCCCAGCTGGAAATTAGTTGCTGATCCTTAACCTGTGATCGACTTAAACGTCGCGCTGCATCAGCGACGATTTTGAATTCAACAGCAACCGCCTGACCAACACCCTTTACCGCCAATAGGCGGGGCAAAGGCGCGCCGAGAACGTTGCTAAAGCTGCCGAATGTATCCAACAGAAGCCGAGCAAGAGGTTTGACGTCTTGGCGCGGTATGGCGCGAAATAACACCAGTTCCAGCATTTCGTAATCGGGCAATGCATCGGCCCCGCCTTTAAGGAACCGTTCCCTTAAACGCGCGCGGTGGTCCGCGATATATGAAGGTAGTTTGCCACCCGTATTCACGGCCTTAACGGCTGGCTCGTTGGCAAAAAGTGGCAGCGCAGATTCGCAAAGTGATGAAGAGTTTTTCATTCACCAAGAATGTCGTGTTCTTGGTGAATTTAAAGTTAATGCCGAGATACAAAGCGTGGCAGGCTTAGCCCTTCATTGTATCCCAGAACGACTTAACCGAAGAAAAGAACTTGGAAACGCCCGGGTTATTGTCCTTGGACAATTCCTGAAACTCTTCCATCAATTCCTTTTGTTTCGCGGTCAAATTCACTGGCGTTTCAACGGCCAGTTCAATGAACATATCGCCAGAACCACCACCACGAAGATGTGGCATGCCCTTGTTACGAAGGCGCATTTGACGGCCTGATTGGCTGCCTGCGGGAATTTTAACACGGCTGCGACCACCGTCGATGATCGGCACTTCAACCTCGCCACCAAGGGCGGCTGCGGCCATGGAAACAGGCACTTCACAGAACAAATGTTCGCTTTCACGCTTGAAAATGCTGTGCTCTTTGACATCCATAAAGATGTACAAGTCACCCGACGGGCCACCGCGCATACCGGCCTCACCTTCGCCAGAAAGGCGAATGCGGGTGCCAGTTTCAACACCACCTGGGATGTTCACTGACAAAGAACGTTCTTTTTGAACGCGGCCAGCGCCGCTGCATGAACGACATGGGTTCTTGATGATTTGACCAACGCCTGAACAAGTTGGGCAGGTGCGTTCAACAGTAAAGAAACCCTGTTGGGCACGTACTTTGCCCATGCCTGAACATGTTGGGCAGTTCACGGGTTCTGCGCCACCTTCGGCACCTGTACCGTTACAGCCGTCACAGGAAACTGATGTCGGAACAGAGATTGTTTTTTGTTGACCGGCAAAGGCCTCTTCTAGGGTGACGCGCATGTTATAGCGCAGGTCTGATCCGCGCGTTGCGCGTTGACGTCCACCGCCGCCGCGACCACCTGAAAAATCACCAAATAGATCGTCGAATACATCTGAGAAGGCCGAAGCAAAATCACCGCCACCATGAAAGCCACCGCGTTGACCGTGGCCAGCGCTGGCACCAGTGCCGCCTTCAAACGCCGCGTGACCGTAACGGTCATATGCGGCCTTCTTTTCCGGGTCTTTCAGAATGTCGTGGGCTTCATTGGCTTCTTTAAACTGCGCCTCTGCATCTGGATTGTCAGTGTTCCGATCAGGGTGCAGCTCTTTGGCCTTCGTGCGGAATGCCTTTTTGATCGCAGCAGGATCCGCGCCTTTGGACAAGCCAAGAACATCATAATAATCGCGTTTTGCCATGGTTATTCCATCCGATCAAACGAAGAACCGGCCCAGAAAGGGCCGGATCACTCAATTTTCAGTCAATTTAGTCGCGGTTCTTGCTGTCTAAATCCTCAAAGTCTGCGTCAACGATATCTTCGTCAACACCAGATGGGCCGCCGTCACCTTGATCCATATCGTCAGGATCAACATTGGCCGCCGCTTCATCAGCTTGGGCTTTGTAGATCGCTTCACCCAACTTCATAGAAGCTTCGGTAACGTTCTGGATGCCGGATTTGATTTTCGCAGCGTCGTCATTTTCCAACTCGTCACGCAACGCGGCCAAAGCCAATTCAATTGCTTCAACAGTTGTTGGATCAACCTTATCAGAATGCTCCTCAACGGCTTTTTCAGTCGAGTGAATCAGGCTTTCTGCTTGGTTTTTGGCTTCGACCAATTCACGACGATCTTTATCAGCGTCAGCATTTGCTTCGGCGTCTGCAACCATGTCGTTAATCTCGTCATCAGACAAACCACCAGAGGCTTGGATCGTGATGTTTTGCTCTTTGCCAGTGCCTTTGTCTTTCGCAGAGACGGATACGATACCGTTGGCATCAATATCAAAGGTCACTTCGATTTGTGGCAAACCACGTGGCGCTGGTGGGATGTCTTCTAGGTTGAATTGGCCAAGAATTTTGTTGTCAGCAGCCATTTCGCGTTCACCTTGGAACACGCGAATGGTTACGGCACTTTGGCTGTCTTCAGCGGTAGAAAATACCTGCGATTTTTTCGTTGGGATCGTTGTGTTGCGATCGATCAAACGTGTGAACACGCCACCCAAAGTTTCGATACCCAAGGACAATGGAGTCACGTCAAGCAATACAACGTCTTTTACGTCGCCTTGCAAAACACCCGCTTGAATTGCGGCGCCCATGGCCACAACTTCGTCTGGGTTAACGCCTTTGTTGGGCTCTTTGCCGAAGAATTTTGTAACTTCTTCGATAACTTTTGGCATACGTGTCATGCCGCCAACCAAAACGATCTCGTCGATGTCACCTGTTGTCAGGCCGGCATCTTTCAACGCAGCTTGGCAAGGTTTGATAGACGCTTTGATCAGATCGCCAACAAGGCTTTCCAATTTCGCGCGTGTCAATTTCATCACTAGGTGCAAAGGCTGACCGCCATTTGGATCCATTGAGATAAACGGCTGGTTGATGTCTGTTTGTTGTGAAGAAGACAATTCGATTTTGGCTTTTTCAGCGGCTTCTTTCAACCGTTGTAGGGCCATCTTGTCTTTGGTCAGATCAACGCCGTTTTGCTTTTTGAACTCATCAGCCAAATAGTTAACGATACGCATGTCGAAGTCTTCACCACCAAGGAATGTATCACCATTGGTTGATTTCACTTCAAACAAGCCGTCGTCGATTTCCAAGATGGTTACGTCAAACGTACCGCCACCAAGGTCATAAACAGCAATTGTCTGTGTTTCTTTTTTGTCCAAGCCATAAGCAAGCGCCGCTGCTGTTGGTTCGTTGATGATACGCAGAACTTCTAGACCGGCAATTTTGCCCGCGTCCTTGGTTGCTTGACGTTGTGCATCGTTGAAATACGCAGGAACCGTGATAACGGCTTGCGTTACTGACTCGCCCAAATAGCTTTCAGCGGTTTCTTTCATTTTGCCCAAGATCAGCGCGGAAACTTGTGCAGGCGAATAGTTTTCATCGCGAATTTTTACCCACGCATCGCCATTGCCGCCATCGACAACTGCATAAGGAAGGTTCTTCTTGTCTTTTTCCAGATATGGATCATCCGAACGACGACCAATCAAACGCTTTACCGCGAAGACAGTGTTTTCTGGGTTCGTTACAGCCTGACGCTTTGCAGCCTGACCAACCAGACGCTCGTCGTCAGTGTAGCCAACGATAGATGGCGTTGTGCGCGCACCTTCGGCGTTTTCAATAACTCGTGCTGCAGAGCCATCCATAATGGCGACACAAGAGTTTGTGGTTCCTAAATCAATACCAATGACTTTTGCCATTTGCTCATTCCTCTTCAAGGCGATGTTACAGACTGTTTGATCCGATTACGGCACCATCCAGTCCAATCCCGATTGACCTGAACAACAGTTCCGATCAAAGTTCTTGGGGTATATAGGGTCCGAAAAATGCCCCTGCAAGGCAGTCACATCAAGGAATCGCGGGAAAAGTGAAGTTAAGTCCAGATTCAGCGAAAAAAATGGTCAAAAATTGGGCGAAATCATATGAGTT
>Ga0208971_1000208_pt1 | contig 44684 bp, 46 predicted proteins | sample AOAMet1_18_M0_10_2_FD_188229 | JGI IMG/M metagenome (GOLD analysis project Ga0208971, IMG submission 188229) | Ammonia-oxidizing marine microbial communities from Monterey Bay, California, USA - CAN11_18_M0_10 (SPAdes) | ecosystem: Environmental > Aquatic > Marine > Intertidal zone | place...
CAAAGCCAAAGACATGGACGATGAGAAGGAAGCGGTTCAGTCGCTCAAGCAGCAGGATAACGCAGCATCACCGGGCACTATTGGTGACCTGATTAAAGCTCAAATGAACGATCAGTAACGCGTCACGTTTTTTGTGACACTTAAGAAGCCGGCATTGCCGGCTTTTTTTTGCTTTTTTTTCCGTTTATCACCGAGCTCAGGATTTATGCGTGCACTGCGAATACCGGAAGCATTGCAGCGCAAGCGTCCGAAAAAGCGGCTTTAGGGCTGTTTTCACCAAGCCGTTTGACCTTCAAGCTCTAAAGGCACTTCTGCTCAGAGGACCACCGCCTGTTCTTTACCGAGGTCGATAATAAACTGCATGCAAATTAGATACTTGCGTCGATGCAAGTGTAAAGCGACAATGGCGAGCAGAGGTGCAGATACATGACACGTAGCGAACTCATAGAACTCATGGCGTCACAACAAAATCAACTGACAACGAAGGACGTCGAGTTGGCGGTGAAGTTGATGATCGATCATATGGCAGGATCACTCACTTCAGGTGAGCGTATCGAGATTCGAGGCTTCGGTAGTTTCTCGCTGCACTATAGAGAGGCGCGGCAAGGCAGAAACCCAAAAACAGGCGATGCAGTCGAACTTGAGGGCAAATACGTGCCTCACTTTAAGCCGGGTAAAGACCTGAGGGAACGTGTAAATCGTTCAATCAAGGCGGTATTTTAATGCTCCAATGGCTACGTGCCGCCCTCATACTCGCAATGCTGTCCCTGTCCATTTTCCTTGGTGCGGTATTTGCCACTCAAAATACTGAGGCGGTACCCTTGACCTTGGGAACCATCAGCTTATCTGAGCAGTCAGTGGCGGTTTGGTTGTTGGGTTTTCTTGTGGTCGGTGTGCTGATTGGTCAACTGATTAGTTCAGTGTTACTGCTGCAGCAGCGCGGTTCGTTGGCGGTACTTAAGCGTGAAAATACAAAACTAAAGCGGCGTATTGAGCAGGCATCAGCCGATGGCTGAGCCCAGCACACTACTTCTTGGATTGCTGTTTTTGGCCGTGGCAGCCGGTTGGGTGTTGGGGCGTGGTGCTTCAAGTCGCGACGCCGCGGACGAGCAGACCCCGCCTTCGCAATATTACCTCGGTCTAAATTTTCTGCTGGACGGTGAGCAAGAGTCCGCCTTAAAAGCCTTCAGTGAAGCGCTGGCCGTTAATGCCGAAACGTTTGAGACGCATATTACGTTTGGCAGCCTACTGAGGAAGCGCGGGGAGGTGGACAACGCGATAAAAATTCACCAATCCTTGCTGTCTCGCACTCGATTGCCTGACGTTCAAAAAAATCAAGCCCACCTTGAGCTTGCCAAAGACTTTATTGCCGCGGGGCTGTTAGATCGAGCCGAGCAATTGCTGAACGATTTGATTGAGCTGTCAGAAGATCATGAGGCCGATGCAAAGACGCTGTTAATTGACGTGTGTGAAGCGAGTCGCGACTGGTCGCAAGCGCGTCGTCTTGCTGAATCGCAGTTGACACAGACAGTGTCCCAACCCGAGCCGGCTGCGAAGATCAAGGCAGGAAAGATCAGAGAAAAGCTCAGTTACTATTGCTGTGAAGATGCTGAAGATCATGGCCTGAAGAAGGACGGGCAGGGTTCACGAGCGCTTGCCCAAGAAGCGTTGAAGTGGAGTGAGAACGCGATTTGGCCACAAATTATTTTGGCGCGGCTAGACCAGCAAGAAGGGCAGCCGGCGCGCGCGTATGACCGGTTAGTTGCTGCGGCAGAGTTGTTGCCCGAGCGTTTCCCCGAAGTCGTTAATGAACTCGTCAGTCTCAGCACTGTGCTTGACCGACATAGTGCTTTTAGGGCGTTAGTCGAGCGGCTGCTGAAGCGTCGAGAGGATCCGCAGATCCGAGTCATACTGGCTGACGCGTACATTGCAAGTGGCCAAGAGGCGCGCGCCCTAGACGTGATCAAGCAGGGTTTGGAGAGCAAGCCCAGCTCCTTGTTATTAGCGAGAGCACTGGCGCTTTTGGGCGATGACGTCATTGACGGTTCACTGGTGGCGAGTGCTCACACACTGGCCTCGCGTCAGTCGACTTACTTGTGTGGTGTATGCGGTTTTCACGGACCAAGTTTTTATTGGCAATGTCCCGGCTGTAAAAGTTGGGATACGCTCTATCGCCCCGTGCGATAATAGGCGCTTCACTTTTTGGACCCAGGAAGATCTCTATGCAAAGCCCGCTAATTGTCGCCCTTGATTTTTCGTCATTGGAGCAGGCTTTGACGTGCGCGCGAGCACTGGACCCACGCAAGGTGCGCCTTAAAGTCGGCAAGCAACTTTTCACGAGTGAAGGCCCACGTATTTTAGACGAGTTGCATCAGCTGGGCTTTGAGGTCTTTTTAGACCTTAAGTTTCATGACATTCCAAACACAGTTGCCGGCGCCGTATCAGCGGCGGCAGCACTCGGTGTCTGGATGGTGAATGTGCACGCTTCTGGCGGACGTCGCATGATGGAGGCCGCCGCAGACGCGGTCGCGCGAAGTGGTCAAGCGACGCAATTGATTGCGGTGACCGTCCTGACCAGCATGGATACGACAGATCTTTTGGAGCTGGGTATCGATGAGCCACCGAATCAACGTGTCGCGCGCTTGGCGACTTTGGCTCACTCCTGTGGACTTGCAGGTGTTGTCTGCTCCGCGCAGGAGGCGCCACTGTTACGTACCAGTTGTGGAGATGACTTCGCCTTGGTGACGCCGGGTATTCGTTTGCCCGAGGACGCGGCGGGTGATCAACGCCGCGTGGTCACGCCCTGGGATGCGATGGAGGGAGGCTCGTCATACCTCGTTATGGGACGTTCGATCACTGGTGCCGCAGATCCTGCCCGCGTTGTTGAGGGTATTCTTAGTCGGATTGAGTAAGCAAAACTGACCACCTTTGAGCCGTTTCGGTGATTGGTCTGTTTGTTCGTGGTGTAGCCCTCTAATGTCATTTCAGAGCCATATTGGCTCAGTGACAGAGGAGACGTTCACATGGTTTACACAGAACAAAGATCATCATTTTGGCTGGCATTGGTCGCTGCACTCACGCTGGTGTCCTTTGCAGTTTTACCGGTCTACGGCGCGGAGACGGTTAATATCAATCGGGCAGACGTTAGTACGCTGGCATCGCAACTGGTTGGTGTTGGACCACAGCTGGCGAAACGAATTGTTGAGTTTCGGGAGCGATACGGCGCCTTTAAGAGCCTTGAAGCGCTGTCAGATGTGCGGGGAATCGGGACCGTATTACTTGAAAAAAATGAGCAACGAATTGTGCTCGAGTAAAATTGAGAGGGGGCGTTTTTTTTGCCCCTTTTTCTGTTGATCTGGTAGCATGCGCCCCGCAAAACGGAGGCCGCGTTGACAATGGATTACGATGTTTTTAATGGCGATGCAGACGGTATTTGCGCCCTGATTCAACTCCGTCGTGCTGACCCAAAGCCCGATGCTGAGCTGATTACAGGTGTCAAGCGTGACATCGAGTTACTTCAGCGGGTCCCCAGCCATGAGGGCGACCGGGTCACCGCATTAGATATTTCATTCGACAAGAACCGAGACGATTGCATTAGGCTGATTGAGGCCGGCGCAGAAGTGTTTTTTTGTGATCATCACTTTTCGGGCGATGTGCCTGTACACGAGCGGCTAACCGTTCTGATGAGCGCCTCACCTGTGGTGTGTACAAGTGCGCTTATCAATGGACGTTTACGCGGTGAGTTTGCCGAGTGGGCCGTTGTCGGATGTTTTGGCGACAACTTAGACACGACCGCTGACACCATTATTGGAAAGATGAGCTATTCGGTGGACCGGCAAGCGCTGCGACAGCTGGGTGTGTGTGTTAACTATAACGCCTATGGTGCCAGTGCGGCTGATTTGCATATTGAACCGGCCGCACTTTATCGGCGAATGCAGCAGCACAAGTCCCCAACCGCAATGATCAGTGACGATCGTTATTTATTTGAGATGTTGACCGATGCCTACCGTCTGGACATGCACGCCGCCCAGTCGGCTCCTAGAGCGGTCGATGACGACGATCTAGTGGTGGTGTCCCTGCCCGATGCGTCGTGGTCGAGACGTGTTAGCGGGGTTTTGGGTAATGATTTAGCCAACCAATCTCCCAATAAGGCACATGCGGTGCTGACCGATGTCCAAGGGGGCTATTTGGTGAGTGTGAGAGCGCCGCTGAATAATAGAACGGGCGCGGACGACGTCTGTCGTCAGTTCAAAACTGGGGGTGGCCGCGCGGCGGCGGCGGGTATAAACCATTTGCCGCGAGAGGAATTAGGGCGCTTTATTGACGCCCTTCGTCAGCAGTTCGGTTAGCTCCTCTTTGTTGTCAGATGACTTTCGATCCGAGCGAGCGCCTCCATAATGGACGTCTCGGTCTTGGTTTGTCCCTCTACTCCGGGTGTGGTCTGTCGGAAGCGTTCAAACAACAGCAGCAAGTTGTTGATGACTGAGGCATCAAACGCTTGGTTGCGTAGCACTAGAGTCCGTGCGGAGTGCTCAAGGGTGCCGTAGAAGACGTCGCGCATTTGCCAGACGGGCGTTGATGCATCGAATTCCTGAAGCCCAATACCTCGCTCGAGTATGGCGTCAAAGACGCGGACGTACTCTCGAATTTGCGGTAACTGGCGTCCGGTCTCACCCTGTCGTTCCCTCGCTCGCGAGGTGATCTCGACAATCTTGAAGTCGTCAATGAGTGAGTGCAGGTGGTAGTCAGCAAGCTCTTTGAGTTGCTGTGTCACTGAGCCGTGGGGTGAAAGTGCCGCCAGCGCGCCTCGCGTCAGCTCCCTCCAGAATCGATCAACAACGGCTTCTAAGAGTTCCTGTTTGTTTTTGTGGTAAAGATAAATTGTACCCTCGGCAATATCGGCACGTCGCGCAATCTCGGCCATGCGAGCGCCGTCCACGCCGGACTCAGCAAATACAGCGGTTGCGGCGACGAGTAAGTTCTCTTCGCGCGCCTCTAATCGTTGCCGTTGTGTCGTACTCATAGTCAGTCCAGTTCCGCTGTTTTTGTTACAAAAAACTGTTTCTGCGCAATGGCTTGTGGGCTAAACAGCAAGCGCTTATAGTCACCTGAGTCAGGCTCATTATTAATGAGCAGTAATCATGGGAATGATAGGGGAACATCACAGTGGCTGACAAGACCATCAAGATTGGCGGTGCAACCGGTTTCTGGGGCGAGACGGACATGGCAATGTCGCAGTTCTTCGACGAAGGTGACCTTGACTACATTGTTTTTGATTATTTGGCCGAAATTACCATGTCGATTTTGGCACGCGCACGCGCTTCCGATCCGAACTTGGGTTATGCGACGGACTTTGTTTCGGCCATTGTGAAGCCGAATTTACAGCGCATTGCGGACTCGGGTGTAACGCTAATCAGCAATGCTGGCGGAGTGAATCCTGAGGCGTGTGGTGAAGCGCTGCGAGAGACCATTGCCGCCGCCGGATTGAATTTGAAAGTAGTGGTGGTCACGGGTGATGACCTCATGCCACACCTCGGTCAGCTTAAGTCCTCTGGGGTTACCGAGATGTTCTCGGATGAAGCATTCCCCCCGGTGGATAAAATAGCGAGCGCTAATGCGTACATTGGCGGTTTTCCGGTTGCTGCGGCGCTCGCCTCGGGCGCTGATATTGTGGTCACAGGGCGCTGTGTCGACAGTGCCGTGACGCTTGGTGCATGCATTTACGAATTTGGCTGGTCTGTCGATGAGCTCGACAACCTTGCTGCGGGTTCTGCCATTGGGCACCTCATTGAGTGCGGTCCGCAAGTTACAGGCGGAAACTTCACCGACTGGGAAAAAGTGGCGGACTCGCTGTACAAGGTAGGCTACCCGATTGCTGAAATATCAAAAGACGGATCGTGCGATCTTTACAAGCCTTCGGGCACGGGTGGCATTGTTAATAAGGGGACGGTGGCAGAGCAGCTTCTCTATGAAATTGGGGACCCCGCGGCGTATGTTGTGCCCGATGTTGTGTGCGATTTTACTCAGATCCGGCTTGAGGAAGTGGGTGAAAATCGCGTTCATGTGTCCGGTGCTCGCGGTCGAGGCGTCACCTCAAGCTACAAGGCGAGTATGACCTGGGCGGATGGTTGGCGTGCAGGCACGACCTTTTGGTGCATTGGGCGGCGAGCCGCAGACAAGGCGCGTATTTTCGCTGAAGAGGCTTTGGTGCGCACACGAGCGAAGATTAAAGCAATGGGTGCTGAAGACTTTGACGACGTGGTCATTGATGTAATCGGTGAAGAGAGTTTCTGGGGAGCTCATGCGACGGCAACATCAAGTCGTGAGGTGGCCCTGAAGGTGGCGTGTCGCCACCAGGACGCACGTGCTGTGGCTTTACTGCTGCGTGAGTTATCCGGTGTGGCGTTGGGTGCGCCTGCGGGCATGGCGTTTTTTGCGGGCGCTCGCGCTAAGCCTTCACCCGTGATCCGTCTGTTTTCAACGCTCGTTGATAAGTCGTCGATCGAGTTGACGCTCATCGACGAGTCGGCAGAAACGACGTTTGTTCCACCCACAGCGCCGGTCGGTGTCAGCGCAGCCCTTGAGGCAGGTATTCCTGAGATTGAAGACAGCCCTAAATCCACTCTTGTCGAAGTGCCACTTGAGACACTGGCCTGGGGCCGCTCAGGGGACAAGGGCGACAAGGCTAATGTTGGCGTTATTGCACGAAAGCCCGATTATCTCCCTTGGATCGCCGCAACGCTGACCGAGGCGTACGTGGCAGATCGTTTTGCGCACTTTATGACAACGCCGGGCATTGATCGGTACTATCTACCGGGAACGTCGGCACTCAACTTTCTGCTGCACAACGCGCTGGGCGGTGGTGGTATTGCGAGTCTAAGGAACGACCCGCAGGCCAAGGCCTACGCGCAAGTACTACTGGATACCCCCGTTATGATTCCACAACACCTTTTGGAGGCGTGATATGGCAATCCTGACCTCAACTGTGCAGCCTTCGAGCGACAGTTTTGAAGAAAATCGATCAAATATGGTCGCACTCATCAACCATTGGCGTGACCTTGAGCAGCGCACCATTGACACCTCGAATAAGCGGCTTAAAACCTTCAGGGCGCGCGGACAACTGTCACCCAGAGAGCGTCTTGAACGCCTGCTCGATCCTGGTATGCCGTTTTTGCAAATGCATTCAATGGCGAATTTTTGCGTTGAAAACCCCGATCAGGAAACCAGTGTTCCCGGGGCATCGGTCATCGTGGGCGTTGGCTTTGTAGAGGGTGTGCGCTGCATGATTTGGGTTGATGACTCAGGGATTTCAGCAGGCGCTGCAACAGAGTCAACGGGCTTTGTATCGACTTCAATTCTAGAGATGTGCATGCGGCAAAAACTCCCCGTCATTCACTTGGTCGAAAGTGCAGGCGCGAATCTTTTGAAGTACAAAGTCGAGTTGTGGTCTCGTTTTGGCAATGTCTTTCGTGACCTTGCGAGACTTTCTGCAGCGGGAATACCCACCATGGTGGTACTGCACGGGGGTTCTACTGCCGGTGGCGCCTACATGCCCGGCATGTCCGACTACGTTATTGGGGTTAAGGAAAATGGCATGGCGGCACTTGGCGGTGCCGCCTTGGTAAAAGCTGCGACCGGTGAAGAGGCTGATGATCGAGAGCTTGGCGGCACAGAGATGCATTCGAGCGTCTCCGGTGTGGTCGAGTATTTAGTAGAAGACGACGCGCACGGGATTTTAAAGGCGCGCGAGGTCATGAAGAGCATCGACTGGAACAAACGCGTGACCTCGGTCGTGAGACGGCCCTATGAGCCACCTCGGTTTCCTGCTGAAGAGCTTGCTGGCGCCATTCCTGTCGATCCGAAGGTCCCTTACGATGTACGAGAGGTGCTGGCTCGTCTGGTCGACGACTCGTCCGTCGAGGAGTTTAAGGCGCGTTATGGGGTGTCAACCGTTTGTGGGTACGCATCGATTACGGGTATCAGCTTTGGTTTTATTGGCAACAACGGGCCTATTGATCCCAATGGTGCGACGAAAGCCGCACAATTCATACAGCTCTGTGACGCTGCAGACATGCCTATTTTGTTCTTCAACAATACCACTGGGTACATGGTCGGTACTGAGTACGAACAAGCTGGGATGATCAAGCACGGATCAAAAATGATTCAGGCGGTTTCTAACGCCCGCGTTCCTAAGATTTCGCTCTACATCGGCGCAAGTTTTGGGGCGGGCAACTACGGGATGTGTGGTTGGTCCTATCAACCGGACTTTTTGTTTGCCTGGCCCAATGCCCGGACGGGTGTCATGGCGGGCCAAAGCGCTGCTGACACGATGTCTGAGGTGGCTCGTGTAGGGGCGGCACGAAAAGGGCTAGAGGCGCCTGAGGAAATGTTGGAGCAGCAAGCGGCGGCTATTCGGGCGCACTTTGACGCCCAGGAAGATGCGTTCTACACGTCGGGTCGTGTACTTGACCACGGCATTATTGACCCGCGGGATACTCGAAAAGTACTCGCGTTCTGTCTCGAAACTGTTTTGGAAGGTCGGCTACGAGCAACGCGTGCCAATGCCTTCGGCATTGCGAGGATGTGATGATGACCACACTACCTAAAACAAAAACCTTAGCGCTGTCGCTCGACGCGGGGTGGCTCACCGTCTGGTTCAATCAACCGGAACGCCGCAATCCATTAACAGACGAGGCTGTGGAGGATCTGGCCACTGTTATTGAGTCGATTAAGGATCAGCGTGACATTCGCGGTATGACGATACGCGGTAAAGGTGGCTTTTTTTGTGCGGGGGGCGATCTTAAGGGCTTTAATGCGATGGCCACGGGTGCGACACAAGACGCGATGCGAATGAGTCGTCGTATTGGACACGTCCTTGCCGAGTTGAATGCATTACCGCAGGTGACGGTTGCCGTTATCGAGGGTGCAGCTATGGCGGGCGGCTTGGGTGTCGCCTGTTGCTGCGACGTTACGGTAGGGCTACACGATGCTAAATTTGGGTTCTCAGAGACGCGAATTGGGATCACGCCCGCACAAATAGCGCGCTATGTGTTGCAAAAATGCGGTTACTCAACCGGTCGACGCTTAATGCTCACAGCCGCCCGATTTAAGGGTGAAGAGGCCGGAGCACTGGGCGTTTTGGACTTTGTTGCGAGTAATACTGAAGAGCTAGAGGCCCTTGAGCAACGGGTTAAACAGGACGTGCTCGAGTGCGCTCCGGGTGCAGTGGCGGCATGCAAGGCCCTGATCATTGGGATGCCTGCAACGCCTGATGAACAGAAAGTGGAGTTTGCAGCCATGAATTTTAGTGGCTGCCTGCAAGGGGATGAGGGCAAAGAGGGCGTGGCGTCCTTCATCGAGAAGCGCAAACCCAACTGGCACACGGAGATTTAATGATGAAGGCACTGACAACCCTACTCGTGGCCAACCGCGGAGAAATTGCGGTGCGCATTATGCGAACTGCGAAAACGATGGGTATGAGGACGATTGCCGTTTACTCAGAAGCTGATGCAGATGCGATGCACGTGCGTGAGGCGGACCAGTCAATTTGTATTGGACCTGCACCGGTTGCGGAGTCTTATTTGCAAATCAATGCGATCCTCGACGCAGCGGATCGTACTGGCGCCGATTGCATTCACCCCGGATACGGCTTTTTGTCTGAGAACCAAGCCTTTGCATCGGCGTGTGAAGCGCGCGGTATTGAGTTTATTGGACCGCCAAACGCCGCGATTGAGGTAATGGGCGACAAGGCGCGTGCGAAGCGAGCCATGATCGACGCCGGTGTTCCTTGTGTGCCGGGTTATCAAGGCAATGATCAGTCAAATGCGACACTGATCGCCGAGGCGAATAAGATTGGCATGCCCGTCATGGTCAAAGCTGCGGCTGGGGGGGGTGGTCGTGGCATGCGGTTGGTTCACGATCCTTCAGATCTGGAGTCAGCTATCGAGCTGGCACAATCTGAAGCGCAAAATGCCTTTGGATCCAGCGAGTTGATCATTGAAAAGGCGGTGGTGCGTCCAAGGCATGTTGAGATCCAAGTGTTCGCCGATAAGTCGGGTAATACGATTTACCTCGGAGAGCGCGATTGTTCTATTCAGCGCCGCCATCAAAAGGTCGTAGAAGAAGCGCCGTGTCCGGTCATGACGCCTGAGTTGCGAGTGGCCATGGGACAGGCAGCGGTTGAGGCGGCCAAGGCCGTTGATTACGTGGGTGCGGGAACGGTTGAGTTTCTGCTTGATGAGGCGGGTGAATTCTATTTTCTTGAGATGAATACGCGCCTTCAGGTCGAGCATCCAGTGACCGAAATGGTCACAGGCTATGATCTGGTCGAGTGGCAGATTCGCGTGGCACGGGGCGAAACACTGCCGGCAGAGCAGGACGATATTGAACTGTTTGGGCACGCCATTGAAGTGCGTCTTTACGCTGAGGATCCCACCGCGGGCTTTTTGCCCAGCACGGGCGACATCAAGTTGTTTTCTGTACCCGAGGGCGCGGGCATCCGCGTCGATTCAGGGGTGGAGACGGATGATGAAGTGACCCCATTTTACGACGCGATGATCGCTAAAGTGATTACTTATGGAGAGACCCGAGAGGATGCTCGGCTGAAGATGGTCAGCGCACTGCGCGAGACTGCCTTATTTGGCCCCGAAAATAACCGAGACTTTTTAATCGACGTGTTAGGTCAAGATCAATTTGTTTCAGGCGAGGCAACAACGGCCTTTATCGGCGATAACTATGGTGATGCGTATTCTCCGAGACCTGTCAGCACAACAGACTTTGCGGTGGCGGCAGCCACTCAGCACGTACTGGCAATGGAAAACCACCACAGTCAATCGGCGTCGGTCAACGAGGAACTTTTGGACTGGACGTCAATGGGGCGAGTGACAGATACGCGTCGCTATCAGGTGAGTGAGGAGAGCGTTGACGTGTCGCTCGTCCCGCTCGATGTTGGCGATTATGAGGTTGCAGTCGGGCACGAGACTCACCAAGTGGTGATCGTCGATATAAACGAGTGCGATCTCACCGTTGAGATCGATGGACTGGCAGAACATTATCATTACTGTGCCGAGTCTCCCGCGACGATTTACTTGGCCTCAAGAGAGCGGTCATTCGCGTTAGCAGACAGTACCCGGATCCCGCCTGAGGCTGAAGATGCCGCCGGCGGTGGAGCGATCTCAGCGCCCATGCACGGTCAGCTACTGTCCATTGAAGTCGGCGCGGGAGCCGCTGTGGTAAAGGGACAGCGAATTGCAGTGTTAGAGGCCATGAAAATGCAGCATGAGATTACGGCGCCTGGCGACGGCACGGTTGTCGAGGTCTCTGCTGGCGAAGGGAAGCAGATTGGTGCTGGTGATCTTATTATGCTGATTGAGCTGGATGAGTAAATATTGAGCGACCCTAACGATCATGTGGAGCGCAATCGAGTCGCAACCCGGTGCTGTCAAGCATCAGTAACCGCTATTTGACGGAGCAGAACGCAATGCAGCAAGCCAACGATTTTCACGAGGAAAGCCTGGCCTTAAGGGCGCTGATTAATGATCTTGACGAAGCCGCTTTTGAGTCGGTGACTCAGTTTAAGTCTTGGACGATTAATGATGTGTTACGTCACCTTCACTTTTGGAATAAAGCCGTCATGGTGGCCACAGAAGGCGAGGAGGCCTTTGGCGTTTTTTTTGAAGGCGTCGGCGTGCACATGACAAAGGGTGGGTCGCTTCCTGAGTACGAGTACCAGTATTTAAAAGGCTTGAGCGGTCATGCACTGCGGGACGCCTGGTCTGCGCTTGTCGATGAGACTGCCGATGCTTATCGTGCCCTCGATCCGAGTGTACGGGTTCCATGGGCGGGCCCAAGTATGAGTGCTCGCTCTGCTATTTCAGCACGCCAAATGGAGACCTGGGCACACGGGCAGGAAGTGTTTGACATCCTTGGCGTGGCGCGTGAGGAGTGTGATCGCCTAAGAAATATCGTGGTATTGGGCATCAACACCTATGGCTGGACCTTCAAAGTACGGGGTGAGGCACCACCCGGCCCCATGCCGCTTGTCGAGCTGACATCACCCAGTGGCGCTCTTTGGACGTACGGCGAGCCGCAAGATGGGAACGTGATTCGGGGCGAAGCAGTCGAGTTTGCACAGGTAGTAACTCAAACGAGAAATGTTGCCGATACCCGCTTAACCGTGGTGGGCGACTGCGCCAGCCGTTGGATGCAAAATGCACAATGTTTTGCGGGCGGTGCGAATCCACCACCACCACAAGGGTCGCGCTTTAAAGCTGAGTAGCGGTCACATGAGTACGGTTGTCTTGCAGTCTGCGCCGAGCGACAAACCCGAGTGGGTCTCTGAGTGTATCGACAGTGTCAGCGAGTGGGCGAGTACCATAGGTGCTGATTACGTTTATTTTGACGACCGATTTTTTGATGTTTTACCCGATTGGTATCAGAGTAAACTCGTTGGCAGGGGGCCCATTCTCGCCGATTTGGCGCGACTTCTTCACATTAAGACGCTGCTTGCAGAGGGTGTTGATTCGGTTATTTGGTGCGATGCCGACACGCTCGTTGTCGACGCGCATTGGCGACCGGAATTCCCCTTGCATTCGCGCTTTGGTGAAGAGTACTGGTTGCAATCTAACAAGGCGGGAGCACTGGAGGTGCGCAGGCAGCCACACAATGCTTTTATGATCTTTTCACAAGCATCACCCGTTCTCGATTTTTTAATACACACCACGCAGTCGTTGATTCGTCGCGTTGACCCTGCGCACATTGCGCCTCAAATGGTCGGGCCAAAGCTGATCAAAGCACTTCATACCTTCGCTGACTTCGAGCTTGAACCTGCTGCAGGTGCCATGAGTCCTTTGCTCATGCAGGCCCTTTTGAGTCGCGATTCCACGCCCATTAACGACTTCAAGAAGGCACTTATTACGCCACCCAAGATGATGAATTTGTGCGCAAGTCTGCACGATGAGCTGGAGATTGATCTGAAAGCAGTTCGCGACGGGATAGAGACGTTCTTGATGTCGTGACCTTGCGATATCAACTGTCTTTAACGATCCGGTCTGGCATATTAGACCCGTACTCAATCAGTGCAGAGGCTGACATGAACCCAAGTAACCCCGAGGAAACCGTGCACCTTAACGTTGAGGCCGCGATTGCGACGATTACACTTAATCGGCCGTATCTGCGCAATGCCCTTGACCGAAAGACAATGAAATCGCTCATGCAAGTGGCTTTGGACGTATCCGATCGTGATGACATAAGAGCGGTTGTTATTGCTGCCGAGGGCGCAGACTTTTCCGTCGGCGCTGACTTAAAGGAAGTACAGGGAATGGAGTCGGACGGGTCTCTATTGCGCGCACGAAGAGATGCAGAGTTGGGGCGTAAGTTGCTCGCCAGTATTAGAGAAATTCATCAGCCAACCGTGTGTGCACTGCAAGGTATTGCCACAGGTGGTGGGGCTTGCATCGCTGCCGCATGTGATTTCCGTATAGCAGCGTCGGGTGCTCGCTTAGGGCTGGGTGAGGTGAAGGTGGGCATGAACTTAATGTGGAACGCCTTGCCGCTGTTCGTCGAGCTTGTCGGCTTGTCCCGTGCGAAGCAAATGATTATGTCGGGGGCGCTTTATTCAGTCGATCGGCTGGAAACATGGGGACTGATTGATGAGCAATGTACCCAAGAAGACTTGTTTGCGACGGCGATGGTGTGGGCACAACGCTACGCTGACTTGCCGCCCGTTGCCGTCCAGATGATCAAGCGAAGCGTCAATCAGTACGCGTTAGCCTTGAGTGAGTCCGTGATGCACATGGATCATGATCAATGGATTTTAGCAGCGCGCAGTGAGGACTTTCGAGAGTCGATCTCAGCATTTATCGACAAACGTCCTGCGACGTTAACAGGGCGTTAATCCAATGCAGCAAAGCGTAAAAGGTTGTCTCAAATGAGAAGCGAGTTAGTGTCTGGTTTTTGCGATCCTCGATTTAGTGAAATAGAGCGGCAATTTAGTGAAGGGCTTGAGTCTGGGTTCGAGACTGGTGCATCGGTCGCCATCGAGTACCAAGGCGAAATGGTGGTTAATCTCTGGGGCGGCTATAAGGATCGAGAGCACACAGTTCCTTGGTTGGAAGACACCATTATTAATGTGTTTTCAACGACCAAAGCCATCACTGCGACCTGCATTCTGAGATTGATTGATCAAGGCAAAATTGACCTGATGGCTAATGTGGGTGAGTACTGGCCTGAGTATGCGTGTAACGGCAAGGAAAATACTAAGGTCAGCGACTTCTTGTGTCATCGCGCTGCCATGCACGGCTTTCAGGGTTCGATGCCCTCTTTGGACTATCGTGACTGGGATTCGTGGGTGTCTGTACTCGCCAAGCAGGCGCCGTTTCGTGAGCCTGGCACGACGCAGGGCTATCACGCCCTCACATTTGGCTGGTTGGTTGGGGAGCTTGTTCGTCGGGTTGATGGTCGAGGTGTGGGGCAGTATTTCAAAGAGGAGATTGCGGAGCCCTTCGGGCTGGATTTTAGAATTGGTTTGGATGCGGCTGCTATCGCACGCTGTGCCGATATCTTGGTGGATCCTCAGCCGACACCCTGGTCTATGACGGCAATTGCACTGGCCCCTGACTTTTTACTGCCGAGCCGTCTTCGAGAGCTCAAGACCTATCTGCGAATGGGAGACACCAAGGTGGCCTTTGCTACCAAATCGGAGAGCTCTGGTGACATGAACAGTCCGGAGTGGCGCGAAGCGGAAATCCCTTCAGCAAATGGGCATGGGACGGCCGCATCGTTGGCGGCGTTATTTGGCATTTTGAGTGCGGGCGGGGAGCGGCAAGGCCACACAATATTTGCGCCAAGGACTCTTGAACTTGCGCTGACACCCCTGTCCAAAGGACCCGATACGGTGATATTTGGAGCGCCAATTCATTTTGGTGTCGGCTACGATTTAGGGTTGGGAATTACGACCTTCGGCGGTACTGCGCATCCGCGACGTATTTTTGGTCACTGTGGCGTTGGCGGGAGCGTGGCCTTTGGCGATCCCAAAAACGCGTTGGGCTACGCATTTGTTGGTAACCGTATGCACAAGCTAAAAGATCTTTATCGTACGTCCAATCAACTTACGAGAACACTCATGACAATTGTGGAGTGATCTAGTGTTTGGTGCGTTGTGTGGCGCTAGAGGCGCCCTGTTTGCTAGTTGTCCCAGATGAGGTGCTTTTTGTCGTCAGGAAAAGGGCCGTTAGGGAAGTCGGAACAGGTCTTCTACCCCACAGTTTAGTGTTCTCGCTATTTTAAGGGCGAGTACGGTCGATGGAACATAGATTCCGTTTTCGATGGCATTTATGCTTTTGCGAGACACGCCGGCTTCGATTGAAAGCGCTTGCTGGGTAAGCCGCGCGTCCACTCTCAGTCGTTCGAGGTTGTTAAGCAATTTTGCGTGGTGTCGCCCCATGTGCTACCTCAATGGTGCTCGCGCATTGAGCGCGCTAACATTCGTTACCAAAACCCGCTTTTTAGTGCGTGTAGCGGTGCCGATTCGGTCTATTGCACGTTCGACCACACGCATCAGTGCCTCAACGCTTTTCAAACTCGTCGACTGCGTTCGTAAGCTCCTGGCTTGTTTTGGGATACAGATATCCTGCGATTAAAACACCGACGCCGATGGCGGCCACCAAAAAACCTATTCCGATAAAAAGGTTCCCAAATGCCTCCTTTCCAAGGAGATAGATGCCAATACCGACGCACAAGGTGATGATCCCACCTCTTCGATAATCAACGGGTTCTTGCGTTGGTTCCTCAAGCAGAGCCATGAGCTCCGCAATCTTTATTGGATCGTCATTATGTTTGGCAATCTCGATGACGAGCTCGCGCTTTTCTCTACCTTCCAAGTACTGCCAGTAGAACGCGGCCAGCGGGATAATGATTCCACAGAGTATTCCAAGTATGGGTATGAGGTCCGCCATGGTGCTTTACCTATTAGCATTTAAATGTAACGCGAACTTACCACAACAAAAGGAGAAGTAAAGGTTACAGCTCGACGCATTGTACGGTTCTTTGGTGACCACTTCCCTCAAACTGCGGCTCCTGCGCCGCGGTAATCAAGGCGTTGACGGTATTGCGTCGCATCTTGCTGGGGTAAACCCCCGAAGTTCTCAGCAGTCTGCTATGGTCCGCGCTTTACCACTGCTGCGATGCGCCATGACGTCTTCCCTGTTTTCTTCACTGAAACTCAATCCTGCTCAACTCGACGCCCTGACGGGTTTGGGTTATTCGGCGATGACGCCTGTTCAGGCACAAAGCCTTCCGGCCATTTTGCAGCGTCGAGATGTGATTATTCAGGCGGCGACCGGCAGCGGCAAAACCGCTGCCTTTGCCATTGGCATTCTTCATCACTTGAACCCACGATTTTTTGGTGTGCAAGCCCTGGTGATGTGCCCCACGCGTGAATTGGCTGAGCAAGTGGGTAAGTCGATTAGGCAACTGGCGAGTCGAATGTCCAATGTAAAAACCGTCATGCTGTGTGGAGGTAAACCCTTTGGGTCTCAGCGTGATTCATTACAACACGGGGCACACATCGTCGTAGGGACGCCGGGACGGATTCAAGATCACTTAACGCGGGGCACCTTGGAGCTCAAAGGCGTCACCACCTTCGTTCTTGATGAGGCCGATCGTATGCTCGATATGGGGTTTGCCGAGGTCATGGAGGACATCACTGCGCGCTTGCCAAAGGACCGGCAAACGCTTTTGTTGTCGGCTACGTTTCCGGAAGACATCAAGAAGATCAGCCGCACAATACAAAAAAATCCGTCACAGATTATTGTCGAAGCGCCAGCAAGCAGTAAGAAGGCCGTTGTTGAGCAACTGTTCTATGAGGTTAAAAAGCATGAGCGTGATCTTGGGTTGCTCGCGTTGTTCGAACATCATCGCCCGCGCAACGCGATGGTGTTTTGCAATACTAAACAGCAATGTGCCGAGGTCGCTCGTTTTCTTCGTCAACACGATATTGAGGCGGCCGCGATTCACGGTGACCTCGATCAACGAGAGCGAGACCAGGTCTTACTGCAATTTGCCAATGACTCCTGTCCCGTTTTAGTGGCCAGCGATGTGGCGGCTCGGGGCTTAGATATTCCGCTATTGGCGATGGTCGTCAACTATGAGTTGCCCCGCGATGCCGATACCTATGTGCATCGAATTGGTCGCACAGGCAGAGCTGGCGAATCGGGTAAGGCCTACAGTTTGGTGACGCCCCCTGAGGCGCCGCGCATGAGAGTGATAGAGGAATACGTAAAGACTAATTGCATTTGTGATGTGCTTTCGTCGCTCGATCGAGACCCCAATTATGAGCTACAGGGCAGCATGGTGACCTTGCAATTTGACGCTGGAAGAAAACAGAAAATTCGTCCGGGGGATCTATTGGGAGTACTCACAGGCGACGCGGGCCTTGCGGGTGGGCAAATTGGCAAGATTTCGATCTCAGATAACAGCAGTTGCGTTGCGATAGAACGATCAGCACTCCGTCAGGCGATGAATTATCTTGCCGACGGTAAAGTCAAAGGGCGGGCCGTACGCGTTCGGCGTTTGCAAACTCAGCGATAGATAAAAGCGTCCGCCGAATCGTGTGAGTCTCTGAGCCAAAGTGGCTTTGGATGTCGGCGGGATGACAAAGCGCGTTAAACGAAGGCGAAAAAAAGCAGCGTGTCGCTGCCCTTTATAAACAAGCTGAGTGAATATGTTAACGCACATTTTTGGCAGACAATCCGGTTGTCGTGACCGAGTCAAATGGCAATCGTTGTTGGCTTGGTTTGATGAGTCAGTGTCGTGTTTATTCTGTGTAGCGTTGACGTATCGTCTGGCGAAAGTAGCTTGCCAGCGCCAGTGGGACACCGGCTGCTCGAGCATTACGAGCAGCCAATAAAAAGGGGCGGCATCTATGCAACCCTTTGATAACTCACTGATTGAGCCCCTGACGCCTAGCCCTCTCTTCCCGCCGACCCCTCTTAGTCAACGGCTTCCCATCCTCATCAACTTTGCTCTTAGGCTTTTCGCCCTTGGCAGTCTTTGAAGCGCGGCTAACTTCAATCAGGCCCAGAGTTTCTGTATCGCCCAGTTTGGTCGCGTTCTTCTGAAGGGTATCCAGCTCTTCAAAGCTGTAGGCGTCGTTCTTTAACTTCTCGATTCTATTCACGGTGGGGTCTCATGAGGGGGTGGGGGGCGAGTGCTTGGCTCTGGTCGAGCATAATGATTGGCCAATAAAAAAGGGCTGCATCTCTGCAACCCTTTGATATATTCCTGAATGGCTCCGCCTGCTGGGCTCGAACCAGCGACCCATTGATTAACAGTCAATTGCTCTACCAACTGAGCTAAGGCGGAATAGTCTCTTCAGAAGACGCGGACTATACACGTCCGTATTTTCTTGCGTCAAGAAGAAGAGAGACTGCGAGTTGGTGAGATAATTCCGTTAAGCTACTCGGCCCGTAGTTTTGGACGCGCAAAGTAGTGGCGAAGCATTTCGATCTTCAATCAAATTATCAGCCAGCGGGAGATCAGCCTAAGGCGATTGAGCAATTGGTGAAGGGCATTGGCGCAGGCCTTGCCTCACAAACTCTCTTAGGTGTGACGGGCAGTGGTAAGACGTTCACCATGGCCAATGTCGTTCAGCAGCTGCAACGACCGACGATTGTTATGGCGCACAATAAAACGTTGGCGGCGCAGTTATACGGTGAATTCAAAGAGTTTTTCCCAAATAATGCGGTTGAATATTTTGTGTCCTATTACGACTACTACCAGCCTGAGGCCTACGTACCGTCGTCAGACACGTTTATTGAAAAAGATGCACAGGTAAACGACCACATTGAACAAATGCGTCTGTCGGCCACTAAAGCACTTCTTGAACGACCCGACTGCCTGGTGGTGTCAACAGTCTCATCGATCTACGGATTAGGTGATCCACAGTCTTACTTTAAAATGATTATGCACCTTTCGCGGGGAGAGATTATCGACCAACGCGGCATCCTAAGGCAGCTCGCAGAGCTCCAGTACACACGCAACGATATCGACTTTAAGCGCGGCACATACAGAGTTCGTGGCGATGTCATTGATGTTTTTCCGGCAGATTCAGACGCACTGGCGCTGCGTGTGGAGTTGTTTGACGAAGAGATCGAAAATATTTGTAGTTTCGACCCGTTGACGGGTGCAGTGGCTGAAAAGTTACCGCGCATCACCATTTTCCCCAAGACACACTACGTGGCTTCGCGGGATACGATGCTGGGTGCAGTTGGCCTGATAGAAGAAGAGCTCGAGCTGAGAGTGAAGCAGCTTAAAGAATCAGATAAGTTGCTCGAGGCACAGCGACTGACACAGCGCACACGTTACGATATTGAGATGATTCGAGAGCTGGGTTACTGCCAAGGAATTGAGAACTATTCACGCTACCTCTCAGGTCGCGCGCCGGGAGAACCACCACCGACGCTATTTGAGTACCTGCCGGATAATGCACTCATGGTAATTGACGAGTCGCACGTTACGGTCCCGCAAATTGGTGCCATGTATAAGGGGGATCGATCGCGCAAAGAGACCTTGGTTGAATACGGTTTCCGGTTGCCATCAGCACTCGATAATCGACCGATGAAATTTGAAGAATGGGAATCGATGAGCCCACAAGCCATTTTTGTTTCAGCAACGCCGGGTCGCTACGAGGGCGAGCACGCGGGTGCAACCGTTGAGCAACTTGTTCGACCGACCGGTCTCGTGGATCCCGTGATTGAAATTCGTCCTGCCAGAACGCAAGTCGATGACCTGCTTGCTGAGATCAGAGAGACCACGGCTAAGGGCGATCGTGTTCTGGTAACAACGCTTACAAAACGAATGTCTGAGGACCTGACTGAGTATCTTAGTGAGCATGACGTGAAAGTAAGATACCTCCACTCTGACATCGATACCGTGGAGCGCGTCGAGATTATTCGAGATCTGCGGCTGGGCCATTTTGACGTGCTGGTGGGTATTAACCTACTTCGCGAGGGATTGGACATGCCGGAGGTGTCTTTGGTTACGATTCTTGACGCCGACAAAGAAGGATTTCTGCGCAGCGACAAGTCTTTAATTCAGACCATAGGTCGTGCCGCAAGACACTTGAACGGGCGCGCTATTTTGTACGCCGACAAAATGACGGGTTCCATGGAGCGTGCCATCAGTGAGACGCAGCGACGACGTGATGCGCAGTTGGCCTTTAACGAGAAGCACGGCGTGGTTCCAAAAGGCATAGAAAAGTCTGTTCAAGACATTCTTGAGGGCGCGCGCCGCATGCCGACCAAAGCACGAAGTGCGCGTGAGGCAAAGGTTGCAAACGATCGACTTGCCTTCACGCAGGACGTGATGAGCATGACTCCAGCGGCATTGTCGCGTAAATTGGCCGAACTGGAAAACAACATGGCCGCGCATGCGAAGAATCTCGAGTTTGAAGAGGCTGCAGCGGTGCGAGATCAGATCGCGGAATTTAAGCAAATCGCATTTATGGGTGCCTGAGTTTATTAGGTTCAATTCGACAAATTGCTATGAGGGTAGTATGAGGAAAGGTCTGGCTGCTATTGCAGTGTCATTGAGTGTGTCGGCGTGCACGGCGACTACTGATGAGCAGTACATGCAGTGCTTGCAGGGATTTAATGATTCGGGATCGGCGATCCGTGTCGTTGCGGGCACAGCGGCTCAAGTCATCGGTGCGGGTGGCGTTGGCGCAGCCGCAGCGCTTGCGCTGTGCGACGAGCCCGAGGTGACAGCATCACCTGAGGTGCTGAGGGTTAGTGTGCCTGGCAGCTTGTCTCAGCCTCTGGAAAATCGTCCTCCATTGCTTGTGTCTAAATCCATACCCGTCGCGGAGGCGCCGACACGAAGTTTTGTATTTGACAGTCGCACTCTTGACTTTGAGCTCAATCAGTCAAGCCTTTTGCCCGGTGCAGATGAGACCTTGTCTACGGTGGTGACCTTTTTAGAGGAGTTTCCAGAGGTCAGTGTGCTGATTACGGGGCACACCTGTTCCCTTGGGACCCGTGAGCACAACCAACAACTTTCAGAGCGTCGAGCCGAGCAAGTCGCCGATTACCTCAAGAAGCAAGGTATTGCGAGTGATCGTCTGGTGGTCGCTGCTCGCGGTGACAGTGAGCCGCTCTCGTCAAATCTCACCGAGCTGGGTCGCCAACTAAACCGTAGAGTGCAAGTCGTCCAGCTCTAGGCTCTTTTGTTAACGGCGTGGGAATGGCGAAGTGAAAGAGAATCCAGCGCGCGGCGCTCTTTCAGCAATTGCTAAATGTGTCGCCGATCGTGTTACCTCGGTCGCACCGAGCATGTTCGCGGTCGTTGTGAGCTTTTGTTTAGCAACGCTCGTGTTCGCAGGATTGTTGTAGTACTGCCAGTGGCCACTCGTTTTGTCGCCGATCGGCGGCTTGACGATCGTTGGCGTCGTGCGGGCGCTATGCAACGTCACTCAGGGTCATTCGGTCGGTAAATCAGTAAGGCAATCGCGCCGTTAAAAAATCCCGACAAATACATGGTGAGGTCGTAGGTCGCATTGAGTGCTCCCACCGGATAACTCGCATAAGGCATGCCGAGTAACGAGATGACGATGCTGGGCAAAAAGAGCCATGAGGCCATTTTCACGTTCAGGAACAACAACACTAAGCTGAGCAGATAGGCCAGCGATGCGGCCCCGACCAGTGTGTTTCCCCATGTTGATGGTCCCCCTGGCATGGGCGTTACAAAAGCGGCCGCGCCGAGCATCGCAACGCTTGCCAGAACGAGAATGCGGATAAGATTAATGTGTTGCATAGCGTTGCCTTTGGCGTTGTTGTTTTTATAAGGGCCAAGTTACATTGACTCGAGCCTTGGGTCGATGGTCCCAATGACGACCATGAGGTGCGTAATCTTTTTCCCGTCCTTGGCTTATTCAAAATTCTGCTGAATTCCCTAACACGCATAAATTTTTGTTATAATGGTCTGGCGTGAGGGCGGTCGTAACGCGCGGCGCTTTTTCTTCGAATGCAGTGACTGGATTGAGGGTTTAGAAATGAACTTGTCTGATAAGTTCGCACGCGGACAAACCATGTTTTTCCGTTTTTTTGCAGATGTCTTTTTTGCTAAGCGATACGGCCACAGGGCAGTAGTGCTCGAAACCATCGCGGGCGTGCCGGGAATGGTGGCTGGGATGTGGATTCATCTCCGAAGTCTGAGGCAAATGAAGACTGGCTATGGACCCACGATTCGGGAGCTGTTAGCTGAAGCCGAGAACGAGCGCATGCATCTCATGTTCTTCATCGATATTGCAAAGCCCAATGCGCTTGAGCGCGCGCTGATACTGGCCGCACAGGCCATTTTCTGGAACTACTATTTTGTGTTTTATGTCTTTTTTCCAAAAACGGCACACAAGATGATTCATTACTTCGAAGAAGAGGCCGTGAACAGCTACACGCAGTATTTGGAAATGATTGAAACCGGTAAAATCGAGGACGTCCCAGCACCACAGCTGGCCATTGATTACTACAGCCTGGCGTCAGATGCGCGACTTAGCGACATGATTCAATGCGTTAGAGCGGACGAGCAGCATCACGCCGACGTTAACCTACGGATGGCGACTGGGCAGCTTCACGAGGAAGCAAGTACACCGTTCAAGCAAGACGAAGCCAGCCCAACCGCGTCTTCGAATGTATTTCTAAGAGAAGCCGGCGGACAAGGTTAGTAAACGGTGTTTATCCCAGAGGTGGTAGGCGTTATGATGCGGGCCCGCAGCTAGACCCCGGTTTAGCGTACTCAAACACGCAACGCATCGTAAGTGTTGCCACTGACTAAGGACGGCGCCATGCCACTTATTACCCTCCCAGACGGCTCCACTCGTCAATTTGATCAACCCGTTACCGTTCACGAGGTGGCCGGAGATATTGGTGCAGGACTTGCGAAAGCCACGTTGGCAGGCGTCGTCAATGGTCGTGAGGTTGACGCAAGCTTTCAGATTGAGGACGACGCCGAGCTTCGTATCATCACCGGTCGCGATGATCAGGCATTAGAGATTCTGCGGCACTCGACCGCGCACTTACTGGCCCAAGCCGTTCAGCAACTTTTTCCAGGAACGCAGGTGACCATTGGGCCGACCGTTGATGACGGGTTCTACTATGACTTTGCGGCAGCGCACAACTTCACGCTCGACGACCTGGAAAAGATAGAAGCGCGGATGAAAGAGCTGGTCGCCAGCGACCTGCCGGTCACGCGCATCGTGACTTCTCGTAAAGACGCTGTTGCCTTGTTTAAGGGTATGGGCGAGCACTACAAGGTTGAGATTATTGAAGATCTCCCAGCCGACGAGGAAATTTCAGTTTATCAGCAGGGCGACTGGATGGATCTCTGTCGAGGACCTCACGTTCCGAGTACGGGTAAGTTAGGTGCGTTTAAGTTAACGAAAGTCGCTGGAGCATATTGGCGGGGTGATTCGAATAATACGCAATTACAGCGTATTTATGGAACAGCGTGGTCAACGCCGAAGGAGCTGAAGGCCTACCTCAACCGTATCGCAGAAGCAGAAAAGCGTGACCATCGTAAAATTGGGCGCAAGCTTGACCTATTTCATTTTAGTGACGATGCGCCAGGCTCTGTGTTTTGGCATCCCAAGGGTTGGACGCTCTTTCGCGAGTTACTTGAATACATGCGTGCGCGTCAAGACGCCGCTGAGTACGTCGAGGTCAATACGCCAGACGTTATGGACCGAAGTCTTTGGGAAACGTCGGGGCACTGGTTCAACTATCGCGAGAACATGTTTTCCACGCAAACTGAGGACGAGCGTATTTTTGCGCTGAAGCCTATGAACTGTCCTGGGTCGGTATCAATGTTTGCTCAGGGTCTTAAGAGTTACCGCGACTTGCCACTGCGCATGGCGGAATTCGGTAAGGTACACCGTTACGAGCCGTCAGGCGCGCTGCACGGTTTGATGCGAGTCCGTCACTTTACGCAGGACGACGCGCACATTTACTGTACTGAGCAGCAGATGGAGCAAGAGTGTATTGACGTTGTCGCGCTCGTGCTCGATATCTACAAGGACTTTGGGTTCGAAGACGTTGTGATTAAGCTGTCCACGCGACCCGAAAACCGGATCGGCAGTGATGAGGTTTGGGACAAGCTGGAAGCCGCCTTGAGTAACGCATTGGAGGTGATGGGGCTTGATTACGTCCTGTACCCTGGGGAAGGCGCGTTTTACGGACCCAAGCTTGAGTTTGTTCTGCGCGATGCGATTGGTCGCGACTGGCAATGCGGCACGTTGCAGGTCGACATGAACCTACCTGAGCGATTTGATATTTCGTACGTCGACGAGGAAGGCAACCGCGATAAGCGCCCCGTGATGCTGCACCGTGCACTCTTTGGTTCTTTGGAGCGTTTTATCGGCATTCTGATCGAACACTTCGAAGGTAATTTTCCTGCTTGGCTGGCTCCTCAGCAGGCGGTTGTGGTGAATATCACGGACAAGCAGACGGCCTATGCGGGTGAAGTGGCGACCTCACTGAAGGCGCAAGGGTTTCGAGTGGCCTGCGATCTTCGAAACGAAAAAGTCGGGTTTAAAATCAGGGAGCTCGAGCTCGCAAAGATCCCGTTCGTACTGGTTGTAGGCGAAAAAGAACGTGAAGCGGGGACCGTGGCTGTGCGTGGTCGTCATGGTGCGGATTTGGGTGTTATGAAGATCGAAGACTTTGCCGCGCACTTGGACACTGAAATTGCGCACCGGTCCAATAGCAATAAAGTGGCATAAGCCATCATCAATACAGGGCGAAACTGACTTACTGAGCCTTGTTATCGCGCGCACTTCACTATAAAATCGCCGCCCTATTTTGGGTAGTGAGTGCGTCTTAAAAGGGGTTGTTAAGACGCAACACACAAAACCCGTGTTTGGAGAGAAAGAGTATTAAGAACGAGACCAAGAGTAAGAAAGCTCTGACAAACGAACAAATCGATGCACCGATGGTGCGTTTGATTGAAGCCGATGGCACTCAAGTCGGCATTGTGTCCAACGAGGACGCAGTGAGCAGAGCGGATGCGGCCGGAATGGATTTGGTCATGATGGCGGAAGGCGAGACGCCTGTTTGCAAGATCATGGATTACGGCAAGCACGTTTTTGAGTCTAAGAAGCAAAAGTCAGCGCAGAAGAAGCGCGCGAAGCGGATACAGATTAAAGAAATGAAGTTTCGTCCGGGAACGGATGAAGGTGACTATCAGGTCAAGTTGCGTAATTTGACCCGATTCCTGGAAAACGGTGATAAAGCCAAAGTCACGCTGCGTTATCGCGGTCGTGAAATGGCTCACCAGGAACTCGGTATGGAAATTCTCAAGCGTGTTGAGAATGACCTCAGCGAGTTAGGTGCGGTTGAACAGTTTCCAAAAATGGAAGGTCGTCAATTGACGATGGTGATCGCACCGAAGAAACGAGGATAGTGGCCCGTGAATGCCCTATGACTCGATTGATGAAACGCTCAAGCAGGAAACTGCAACGAGCCTTAAGCGGGAGTATCTAAGATGCCAAAAGCAAAAATTCACAGTGGTGCCGCTAAGCGGTTTAAGAAGACGGCCAGTGGCTACAAGCGCAAGAGCGCTTACAAGAGCCACATCCTGACGAAAATGACGACAAAGCGTAAGCGTCAGCTTCGAGGCACATCACTGATTCACAAGTCCGACGTGGTACTCGTGGATCGTATGTTGCGCGCCAAGTAATCGTTAACCAGTTAGGAGATAAGACATGCCTCGTGTAAAGCGTGGTGTCACGGCTCACCGTCGACACAAGAAAATTTTAAAGCAAGCAAAGGGTTACTACGGTGCACGTTCGCGCGTATTCCGAGTAGCGAAACAAGCGGTTACTAAAGCGGGTCAGTATGCCTATCGTGACCGTCGTCAGCGCAAGCGTCAGTTTCGGGCGCTCTGGATTACGCGCATTAACGCGCAGTCTCGAGCTAACGGCATAACGTACAGCAAGTTCATCAATGGTCTTAAGCGCGCGGGTATTACCCTCGATCGCCGTGTCCTGGCTGATCTTGCTGTTCACGATAAGCTGGCCTTCTCGGCAGTGGTTGAGCGCGCAAAAGCTGCACTGGCGGCCTAATTACCGTCTTCGTACTTCCGATGGCAGTAATGTGGAGCGATAATAGAAAGGGGGCTACGGCCTCCTTTTTTGAATGAGTGGAGTGTAGAGCACAGATGCAGTCACTGGATAACATCAAAGCAGAGGCGAGTACCGCAATTGACGCTGCGACAGACGTTGCCGCCCTTGAAGAGTTGCGTGTCAGCTACTTAGGCAAAAAGGGCGCGCTCACTGGTTTGCTCAAAAGTCTAGGGCAGCTCTCTGCTGAAGAGCGACCCAAAGCGGGTGCCGAGATAAACGCCATTAAACAGGTCTTGACCGAGCAACTGAACCAGCGTCGGGACACATTGCATGCCGAGGCGCTGGCGATTCAGCTGTCATCGCAAGCGATCGATGTGACCCTACCGGGGCGACATGCTGAGACGGGTGGATTACACCCCATTACAAGAACAATCCAACGAATGGAAACCTTCTTTTCGTCAATGGGTTTTGACGTGGTGGAGGGCCCTGAGGTTGAGGACGACTACCACAATTTCGAGGCGCTCAATATTCCTGCGCATCACCCTGCTCGCGCCATGCATGACACATTCTATGTTGATGAGACACGGGTACTGAGAACACACACGTCAGGTGTTCAGGTGCGCACGATGGAAACTCAAGCACCGCCTATTCGTATTATTTGTCCCGGTCGCGTCTATCGGTGTGACTCGGATCTGACCCACTCGCCCATGTTTCATCAAGTGGAAGGGCTTTTGATCGACGAGACCTCTCATTTTGGGCACCTCAAAGGGCTGTTGGAGGAGTTTCTTCATGCGTTCTTTGAGCGCGATGACCTGTCTGTGCGGTTGCGTCCCTCGTATTTTCCTTTTACCGAGCCGTCGGCAGAAGTCGATATTCAGTGTGTAAAGTGTTCGGGTGAGGGTTGTCGCGTTTGCAGTCACACGGGCTGGATTGAGGTTTTGGGCTGCGGAATGGTTAACCCAAAGGTTCTCCAGATGAGTGGCATTGATCCCGATAAATACCGCGGATTTGCCTTTGGGATGGGGGTTGAGCGGCTCTCAATGCTGCGTTACGGGATTGGCGATCTTCGCCTCAACTTTGATAACGATCTGCGCTTTCTTGCGCAGTTCATGTGAGTTAGCACCATGATTATTTCAGAGCAGTGGCTGCGCACTTGGGTCAGCCCCGAGGCGACGACACAAGCCCTCAGTCACAAGTTAACGATGATCGGCCTCGAGGTTGACGGTGTTGCAACTGTTGCCGAACCGTTTTCCGGTGTGGTCGTCGCTGAAATTATTAGCGCTGAGCAACACCCTGATGCGGACAAGTTGCGTGTTTGTCTCGTTGACACGGGTGATGAGCATGTTCAAATTGTGTGCGGTGCACCCAACGCGCGCGCCGGACTGCGTGCTCCACTGGCTAAGGTTGGGGCTGTACTCCCCGGTAATTTTAAAATTAAGAAGGCCAAGCTGCGAGGTATCGAGTCTCAGGGCATGCTTTGTGCCAGTGCCGAGCTGACGATATCCGAGGATAACGATGGGTTGATGGAGCTTCCCTCTAATGCGCCCGTGGGTGCGGATATTCGCGCGTATCTGAGCCTTGATGACAAAGTTCTTGAGTTAGGTTTAACGCCGAATCGAGCGGATTGCTTGAGCATGCGCGGTGTCGCTCGCGACGTCGCTGTGGCGTTTGATGAGGCCTTGATAGAGCCCGAAATTGCGCCGTTCGCGGCGACGATTGATGATCAATTTCCGATAGCAATTGACGCCCCTGCGAAGTGTCCCCGTTATTTAGGCCGTGTCATCAAAGGTGTGGACGTATCCAAACCGACACCTGATTACATGCGAGACCGGTTGGAGCGCGCGGGATTGCGGTCGATTGACGCAGTGGTCGACGTCACTAATTACGTCATGCTCGAACTGGGTCAGCCATTACACGCCTTTGACCTTGATCAGCTTAGTGGCGGTATCGTGGTGCGTGAGTGTCGTGAAGCCGAGCATTTGACGCTTCTCGACGGGACAGTGCAGTCACTCAAGTCGGGCACATTACTCATTGCGGACCACGAAAAACCCTTAGCGTTGGCTGGAATTATGGGTGGTGAGGACAGCGGTGTCAGCAAGAGTACAACCAGCCTCTTTTTGGAGAGCGCCTTTTTTACGCCAGAGCTTATGGCCGGGCGCGCACGATCTTACGGTTTGCACACTGACGCGTCGCATCGGTACGAGCGTGGCGTTGACTTCCAACTGCAACGGCAAGCAATGGAGAGGGCGACACGGCTCTTCATCGAGATCGTAGGGGGTGAAGCAGGGCCTGTCACTGAAGTCTCGTCTGACGGCGACTTGCCGATCAATGATGCGGTTTTGCTTCGAGAGGAACAGATTGAAAAACTGTTAGGCCTGCGTATTGAGCGCTTTGACGTTGAACGTATTCTGCAGGGCTTGGGTTTTTGGATCGTTACGCAAGAGCAAGGTTGGCTTTGCACTGCGCCAAGCTGGCGGTTTGACATGGGGCTTGAGGTTGACCTCATCGAGGAGTTGGCTCGTGTTATTGGCTACGACGCCATACCCTCTCAGCGCCTCACGGGTGAGCTCATTGCGACGCCTGTGCCTGAGACGCGTCGCGCGCTTCGCAGTGCGAAAAATGACTTGGTGGCTCGCGGCTATTACGAGGCAGTGACCTTTAGTTTTGTTGAACCTCAGTTGCAGGCCACCTTTGACCCACAAACGTCGCCTGTGCGTCTGAAAAACCCCATTTCGGCAGACCTGGCCGTCATGCGTACCAGTTTGATCCCGGGCCTCCTAAAGGCAATTGCTCATAATGTGAGTCGGCAGCAGAGTCGTGTTCGTCTTTTCGAGACAGGATTACGATTTATACCCGGAGACGAAATTGTGCAAACGCCTATGATTGCGCTCGCAGCATCGGGTTTACGAGATATCGAAGGGTGGTCGGCAGGCAAAGATGCAGCTGATTTTTTTGACGTTAAGGGCAGTGTTGAGGCGCTTCTGGCAAGCCTCGGACAGCGACTTTCGTTTGAAGCTTGTGTGTTTCCAGGACTGCACGACGGCCAAAGCGCGGCTATCTTAGTTGACGGTCATGCCGTGGGTCGTATGGGTACGATTCACCCCAATGTTGGAAAGTCGTTGGGGTTGCCCGTCAGTACGGTAGTAGCAGAGCTTGAGCAGTCAGCAGTGACGGCGCTGGCAATGCCAGAGTACAAAGACATATCAAAGTTCCCAGAGACGCGTCGCGACTTGGCTCTGGTCGTCGACAAGGGTGTGGCGTCGGGCGACGTCATGGCCCTGATTCGTGATACTGCCGGTGGATTACTCACGAAACTTGATTTATTCGATGTTTACGAAGGGGCCGGATTGGCCGAGGGGAAGAAGAGTTTGGCGATCGGTTTGACATTCCAAGGTCAAAGTCGCACTCTCGACGAAACAGAGGTCTCGGGTGCTGTTGACCAAGTGCTTGATTCTCTGAGAGAAAAGCTGGGTATCGAACTGCGAAGCTGATAACACTATGTCCGCACTAACGAAATCTGAAATGGCCGAGAAACTCTTTGATGAGTTGGGTCTTAATAAGCGCGAGGCGAAAGAGCTGGTAGAGCAGTTCTTTGAAGAGATCCGAATCTGTCTCGAAAATAACGAGCAGGTGAAGCTTTCGGGCTTTGGTAACTTTGATCTTCGCGACAAAGGCTCACGTCCGGGCCGTAATCCAAAAACAGGCGAAGAGATCCCTATTTCTGCAAGACGTGTTGTCACCTTCAAGCCTGGTCAAAAGCTCAAAGCGCGGGTAGAGAAGATGCAGAACGATGCTTGAGCCCACGCACAACAACGAACTACCGCCCATACCCGGAAAACGCTATTTCACCATTGGTGAAGTGAGTGGCTTGTGTGCTGTAAAACCGCATGTGCTTCGTTACTGGGAAGCGGAATTCCCACAACTCAAACCCGTTAAGCGCCGGGGTAATCGTCGGTATTATAAACGTGGCGATGTGGAGTTGGTGCGGGCGATTCGAGGTCTTCTCTATGAAGAGGGTTACACTATTGGTGGTGCTCGACAGAGACTGACCTGTGAAGACGGCCCAAGCCCCGTTGATGTCATGTCAACGGTTCGAGACTGCTTAAACGATTTGGAAGCCGCAAAGTCACTGCTCAAACTCGGCGACTAACATTCCCTAACGCATTGAATACCCGTATACTTCGCGCCGTTCGGGGCGTAGCGCAGTCTGGTAGCGCACCACACTGGGGGTGTGGTGGTCGCAGGTTCAAATCCTGCCGTCCCGACCATCTTTTTCAACCTATTTAATCCGGCGGTAGCAACTCCATAAGCAGTTTTTGGCCGCGTGTCGGCGGTGGTCTATACCCCCGAAATTTCCTGATTTTCCTTGGCGTTTCGTCGTTCTGTTGCTCAAAAGTTACCCAGCCACTTTTGCAGATGAAACAGCTAAATCTACCAAGGCTAACGTAGAGAGATGAGGGGCCAATCCGCAGAACGTACGCGGCCCTTCGTGTAATTAACGTTGTAAGGGTGTCTCTTTTAGGCACAGTCTTGCAGGGGCAGTAACCTTTGTGACTAATATGAGTAATCCGGGCGAAGTCCTAAAAACCGTATTCGGCTATGAGAGTTTCAGACCGCTCCAGCATGAGATTATTAGTGCTGTGAGTTCGGGTGAAAATGCACTCGCGTTGATGCCCACAGGGGGTGGGAAAAGCATCTGTTATCAAGTGCCTGCCATAGCCCGCAGCGGTTGTGGTGTGGTCGTATCACCCCTGATCGCACTGATGCAGGACCAAGTGGACGGTCTGAAAAGCTTAGGTGTGAGCGCAGAGTTCCTCAACTCCACTGTCGATTATCAAACAGTCACTCAGATTGAGCAGGCTTTGCGCGCTGGAACGTTAGACCTGCTTTACGTTGCTCCCGAGCGCTTAGTGCAAAAGCGCACTATCGAGTTGCTTCAGAGTGTCGAAATTAACTTGTTTGCAATAGACGAGGCGCATTGCGTCTCGCAGTGGGGACATGATTTTCGTGAGGATTACCTGCGGCTTGAAATGTTGTGTGAACTATTTCCTAGCGTTCCCCGCATTGCGCTTACCGCAACGGCCGATCCTACGACGAGACAAGAGATCGTGGACAGGTTGCACCTGGGTCAATCTAATCAGTTCGTTAGCAGCTTCGATCGGCCCAATATCCACTACAACATCATCGAGAAGAAAGACGCGCGTAAGCAACTTCTTACCTTCATCCACGGGCACCACTTGGGCGCCGCGGGGATCGTCTATTGCAGTAGTCGAAAACGTGTAGAGGAGACTGCCAGTTGGTTGGTCGGCAAAGGTATAAAGGCACTGCCCTATCATGCGGGTATGTCTTCCGACGCAAGACTTATTAATCAACGTCGGTTTCTGGATGAGGACGCTATAGTAATGGTCGCAACGATTGCGTTCGGTATGGGAATTGATAAGCCTGACGTTCGATTTGTCGCTCATCTGGATATGCCCAAAAGCATTGAGTCTTACTATCAAGAGACGGGTAGAGCGGGTCGAGACGGGCTGAAGGCAGAAGCATGGATGGTTTATGGGTTTCAGGACGTAGCGTGGATTCGGCAACGACTTATGGAGTCCGAGGCAAATGACGACTTTAAACGGGTGGAATGGCGTCGATTAAATACGATGCTTGGTTTGTGTGAAGTGAGTTCCTGCAGACGTAATGTTGTTCTTGAGTACTTTGGCGAAAAAGTGAGTGACCCATGCGGGCGGTGCGACAATTGCATTAATCCCCCCGAAACATGGGATGGAACCCAGGCTGGACAAATGGTGCTGTCCGCGGTCTTTCGTACCGGGCAAATGTTTGGTGCGAACTACGTAATCGACGTACTGCTGGGTAAGCTTACGGATCGAATAATTCAGTTCGATCATCATAATTTGCCAACGTTTGGTGTTGGTTCCTCTATTGGGCCAAACGAATGGAGATCAGTCCTCCGTCAGCTTGTTGCCAAAGGCGTGCTTCGTGTTGATGTTGAGGGACATGGGGCGCTTAAGTTGACTCAGGAGTCGAGAGATGTCTTGAAGGGTGAAGTCAAACTCGAGTTCAGGAAGGACCGCGGCTTCGCGGCTGAAGTGGGAGCAAGATCTGCTAAGAAAAGAGAGCCTTCCAATACAACTTCCCCTATCGCTTCGCATGACAAGACTCTATGGGAGGCACTACGAGCGCTCCGAAAATCTTTGGCTGACGAAAAAAAAGTTCCTGCATTTATTATTTTCAATGATCGCGCTTTAATCGCCATGTGCAAGGATCGACCGCTTAACACGGCTCAATTTCTTGCGATTGATGGAGTAGGACCTAAAAAATGTGAGGACTACGGCGAGCAATTCATTTCAGTTATTAAAGAGTTGAGCTGAAACTCGGTCGACCTGTACCCAAGATGAGCAGTGTGACTTGTGGTTGCTCGCAATCTTGCAAGACGACTTATAGCGCTCAGCGAGGAGAGTGGTTAGTCGGCTTAGATGCAGGTTTTGTCTCGTTCTGTCGGTGAGTCAGGCGACCGGTGCAGTGCAACAGCCACAGCAAAAAACACCCTATTTAGTTGCTAATTCCTCAACTATTCCTTTTGTCTGCGTTGTACAGCAGGGTACTGTAACGCCATGAATGAATTATCAAAATCTGCGCTGATTAATGAGAGGAACAAAATATAAAAACGAAATCCATCCAAGGTACGCTTCAGCTCAAGATCGTGTCGGTCATGGTGCTTCTCTCAGCTGGTCTGAGTGTTAATGCCCACGCGGACTCAAGTACTTCAACCATGAACGTGAGCGTCTCGGTTGAGCACTCGTGCTCCATAGAAGCCAACCCAATGGAATTTGGAGCTTATAACGGCGTTGTCGAAAACGTGTCAACTGCACTGGAAGCCACGGCGACGGTGGAGACGACCTGCACCTCAGGCGCAGGGGCCCTAGTCACTATAAACGCTGGCGCCTCCCCGGGACTGGATTCAGCCGCGGTACCAATACGTCGTATGAGTGCAGGCGAGGGGCAGTTTCTCGCCTATCAAGTTTATTCAGATGTTGCGCGCGGCTCGGTTTGGGGTAATACCGCCGTCACAGGTGTGGCGTTGACTGGTACTGGCGTGCCTCAAATACTCACTGCTTATGGTAGTGTCATGGCCGCGCAACTCGCTGTCCCCGGGGCTTACAGTGATCAGCTCGTCCTCACCATAACTTACTGACGCTTAGACGAATACTGCCCCTGTTTGCAACGTGTAGACGTTCTCTTTAAAAAACTGTGCTGCGGATCACAGATTTGACTGAGAGAAAAAAGTGTTAGTTTGCTCAGGCGTGCTGTGATAATCTAAAAAGATGAAAAAACCAGCAAGAGCGTTAGGCAACGCAACTCGTCAGGCCAATAAAAAGCTGCGTCGAGAAAACATTTTCAATATTGCAAAGCGCCTAATCGCGACAAATGGCTTAGATGATTTTACGATCAGTCAACTCGCCCTAGAGGCTGGTGTAACGACGCCCACGATCCACAACCTATTCGGAAAAAAAAGTGACATCGTCAAAGAGCTGGTGGCGCGTTTAATCGAGCAAATGAAGTGGAATACGCTCGATCCACCGAGTGACCCGATTGAAAATACAAAGTTTTTCGTCGGGCACATGGTTATGGCCTTTGAGCAAGATGAAAATTTTTATCGTGCTGCATTTATGGCGGCAGAGCAGGTGAGGTTATTTGATCCTAAAATTACAGATGGACTTTTCCAGCGCGCACAGAGGCTTGCCGCGCCCAGGAGGGAGTGGTACGCGAGTGGGTTGCTTTTAGGGAATGTTGAACCCCGGGCTATTATGAGAAAAGTTCATAACAGCAACCGGCTTGGGCGACTTGACTGGGCTGTGGGCTATATTGATTTAGTTCAGTTTCGCCATCAGGTCACAGAGAGTATTTTGTTAGCGTACGCTTGTGATGCCAGCCCTGAACTCCACGCGAGGTTGATCGAAGAGATCAATCGTCTCGACAGCCCGTAATTTGTGGCGCTATAGATTTAGTCTCTAACCAAGAGGCTGGGGGCCTCGCAATGAGGGCCAAATGAGACGCGCGCAGGGATATTCAAGTTGAGTCGCAATGACAGATAATATTAGCCAGTGCACACCGTCAAGAGCCTATCAACTTGCCCTGCACACGGTGTGCTCCCCGATATTTGATCTACTTGCGTACTCGGATGTCTCGGGACTTACGCAGCTTGACACTGCACGTTCATCTTTTCCGGTGGCGTTCCGCTCAGCGTGACCCTGCTGTGCTGACTGAGTTGTTGTTGCTAATTTCGATTGCCAGACGCCGCTTTGACAACGCCTCGCGAACTTGTACGTGACTCGCGTGATTCGTCGTTATTTTAAATGACATCCACATCGGCAGCAGCATGATGATCGCGAGCCCTGGACCCATAATTAGGCCCAGTCCCCGTATGACCGTGTCGGATACTTCGTCTGGTCGTGCTCCTGCCTCCAATCCAATTAGATCCAGAAACGGACCGGCTATTAGATAGCTAAAGGCACTAACAAACTTGGCAGAAAAGAAAGCCACCGCAAAAATAACACCCTCCTGGCGCCTGCCAGTGGCCAACTCTTGCTCATCTACGATATCCGCCAGCATCGACTGGACGACAATGACGCGCAAAATGATCATGGTCGTATGTACTGTCCAGTTGGCACAGATTAAGGCCATTACCAATGAGCTATTATCGGGAAGTAGATCAAGCAACTTTAGCGGTGTTAGCCAGAGAAGGTTAATAATGCTCAGGGCGCAGGTCAGGCGCAGAACCTGCTGTTTTTCAAGCAGTCGATTAAGTGCTCCGGAAAACACAGCAGACAACAACACTGCGAGAATAATAGGGCCGGCAAATAGCAAGGAAGTCTGTGTCGCATTCAGTTGCCAGAAATAGGTATAGGTCACCATGAGCAATGTAGCTGTAATGCTGCTTATACCGCCCAAGCCCACATCTAAAAAAATTAGGCTTCTAAAGCTTTTATTCTGAAATGTGCTGCATGCATCGCGCAGCACATTCTGTCCCCCATGCACTGCGCCGCTGGCAAGTTTAGGGATGTAATGCCAGGTGCCGGCAATGCACATGACGCTGAACAGGACGACGAGGAAGCTGTTGATCCAGCCAAAAAAATGGTAATTCTCGATGACGAAGCGGCCGTCTAAACCATTTTCTTCATTAAATAAAAAAATCAAGGCGATCGCCGAGACAAGCGGGCAGAAAAACCAGGCGATGTTGGTGCGCATAGCGGCGAGCTGTGAGCGTTCATGGTAGTCGACAACAATTTCTGCACCCAGCGCGAGGTACGGCACCATAAAAAAGGTGAGTGCTGTGCGTAATAGTAGGATGCTGAATAGCAGCCAGGTGAATAGCAGCCATGGGTCGCCTAGCACGTTGTCGGGTGGCCCATACAGCATAATAAAACCGACAGCCATTGGAATGACCGCGGCAATCATTAGCGGGTGTCGGCGCCCAATACGCGAGCGCAATCGGTCTGACCAAATCCCAATCAGCGGGTCGCTGACGCCGTCCCAAATGATTGAAATGGCGAGAGCAAGACCGGTCAGCGTTCCGGATAACCCAAGCACCTGCTTGTAGTAAAAAAGGACAAAGACGGCCATTGCTGCCTCTTTGAGCCCGTGACTAATAATGCCCGAGCCATACAACAGACGATTGCGTAAGTCCATACGCTGAGTGTTCATTTATAAACCACGCTGACCTAGTTTATTTTTTCTTTCATTCTTGGGTCACATGCCCATTCGCACATTTTATTTAAACACAAATTTATTAATTAATAAAAATTAATTGTCAATTAAATTTATCACAGAAACAAATTTATGTTAGCAACAAATTTAAGTAATAAGTAAATCTGTTGACTTTGCAAAAACGCGTGACTAGTATTTGAGCATCTGGGTCAGCCTAGATCGGTTTAAGAATGAAGTACCCCACTGTTCGCCGCAGAAAACTGCGGTTTTATGAAGAGGAAAAACTATGAAAACGAAATTCAACCAAAGCAAACTCAAAGGTGCATTTGTGTCAGCTATGCTGGTCGGTACTGTTAGCCTTACTCTGCCAGCTTACGCTGAAACAGAATCCTCAAACATGGCTGTTACAGCTAATATAGGCATGAACTGCACCATCGCCACCACAGATATCGCCTTTGGTGCTTATGATCCTATTGTCGCCAATGCGACTTCTAACCTGACTGCTAATGGCTCGGTAACTACTACCTGCACAGTAGGCTCAACAGGAAAAATAATTATTAGTGACGGCCTGCACCAGACGAGTGAGTCGACTCCTGCAGCGCCAGAACGCCGCATGGGAGGCCCAAGTGAAGGTGATTATCTTGCATATCAAGTTTATAGCGATTCGGACCTTACAAGCGTTTGGACAGGGTATGGCGACACTGGCGTTGCGTATGCCGCTACCGGTTCAGCTCAAGCGATGACTGTTTACGGTGTAGTCCCGGCGGGGCAAACGGGTGCTGTGGAAGGCAGTTACTCTGACACATTAGTTGTGACAGTTAATTACTAACAGCAATACGAGTAAGGATGCAGGTCGCTTGCGGCCTGTGTTTTTATTTAACGCATGGAGTGGCTAGTTTGAAAACCAGACTAAATAAAATGTTGGCCTTGTCGACTATGCTGCTATTCGCAGTAGGCCTTAGCGTGTCCGCCTATGCGACTGCATCAGTATCAGATATGGCTGTGACTGCCGAGATCAACGCTAACTGCATCATGAGTACCACAGACTTGGCCTTCGGCGCCTATGATCCTATTGTCGCAAACGCAGCATCAGATCTTAGGGCCACGGCTACGGTATCAACGACCTGTACATTAGGCGCAACTGGCGTTATCACCATGAGCCCAGGTGACCATTTTTCGTACTGTGTAGGCAATGACTGTAATCGTCAATTGGCAAACGCAGAAGAAACTAGTTTTTTAAGATACAACATCTACACAGATGCCAATTATTGGTTTTCAGGCATATGGAATAACGATGTTGAGGAAATGAGCTCAGTCGCAGGATTCTTAGGTAGCGGCGTTTCCCACAATTTGACGGTATACGGTGAAATCCCTAAAAATCAAAAGAATGCATCAGCAGGAAGCTACACTGATACCATCACTGTGACCCTCACCTACTGATGCTCGCTCACGCAATGGTCAAAGCAGCTTGCGCCCTAATGCTTTTCGCAATGGGAGCCGCCTCGGTTAGCGCCGCCTCAATTGGGGTAAGCCCGGTTCGTGCGACGTTATCCGCAAACCAGAAGATAGAAGCGATCAGCGTGAGTAACAATGGCACGGAGCCTATGTCGGTGCAACTCCAGGTAATGACATGGTCTCGGCAAGATGGAAACGATGTTTTTACAGCCACCCGTGAACTGCTGGTCAATCCACCTATTTTCACGATTCTGCCAGGAGGTTCGCAGTTGATTCGGGCTGGACTAAGACGCCCGCCCGATGCACGGCACGAGCAGACCTATCGCATTTTTATGCAGGAGTTACCACCTCCGCCCGATCCCGATTTTATGGGTACAAAAATGCTGATGCGCGTTAGCATTCCGGTATTTGTATTACCCGCGCTTGGCGTGCAATCTGATCTGCGCTGGCAGGCCGCGCGCACCTCCGATGGCGCCCTCAAAATCAGTCTATCCAACCTTGGTAACACCCATATTCAAGTCGCTAATTTCAGTCTATCTCTACCCGGCACCGCGCAACCTTGGATAACACAGCAGTCCTCTACCTACGTGCTTCATGGACAAAGCCATGACTGGATCCTGCCGGTCAGTGCAGAAAACCCAGCTCCGCTACCTGGCGCTACCCTAAAAGTTTTTGCCCAGACGGATGCCGGTGATATGGAGGCCGAAGTCCTTATTACCCCTTAAGATGTTCCGGCCATGGGCTATCGCCCGCAGAATGAAGTCACGCAGATCGCTAGATGCAATCCTACTTCTGCTAGCCACGGTGACGCTAACGCCGTCTGCATCGCTAGCGTGCGAGGCCGCCACTGCTGTAGAAGATTTTTTTTTGGACGTATCTATTAATCAGATACGACAGGACACCCTCCTGTTAATGCGCAGCAATGATCGGTTGTATGTGAGATCTCAAGATCTGCGGCGGTGGCGAGTGCGCCTGCCTAATACACGCCCTATGACACTTGACGGCGAAGACTTCTATGCACTTGACGTGCTAGAAGGTCTGACCTTCCGATTAGATGAATCTACACAAACGCTAGCGATTCAAGTGCCTCCAAATTTGTTTGATGCCACAACGCTTCTAGGAAAGGAGACCAGTTTTAGCGCGCCTTCGCCTGCATCCCCGGGTGGATTTCTAAATTACGATGTTTTGGTGAGTCATACGACGGGGGAAGCCAATACTAGTGGGGTACTAGAACTTGGGGGGTTCGGTACCTGGGGTACATCCCAAACTCGAATTTTGGCGTCAGATCTCACTGGGCAAGCTAGCGCTATCCGGCTTGAAACTACTTGGACACGAGACCAGCCGATGCAACTCGCAAGCCTACGTTTTGGAGACTCGATTAGTGGTGCGAGCGGTTGGGGCGGGGCGGTACGGTTCGGCGGTGTGCAGTGGGCGACTAATTTTTCTGTCCAGCCGGACTTTGTTACCTTCCCGCTTCCAGGAATTTCTGGCGAAGCGGTGCTGCCCTCCACGGTAGAGCTTTATGTTGATAATGCTTTGCGTATGCGGCACCAAGTACCCAGTGGGGCTTTCAGCATCGAGGATCTGCCAGTACCCAATGGCTCAGGGGACGCGCGTCTCGTCGTGCGCGACGTCCTGGGGCGCGAGCAGATCATCACCCAACCGTTTGATACCAGCTCAAGTCTGCTGAAGCTGGGTCTCCATGATTATTCTTACGAGGTCGGTTTTGCGCGCAGGAGTTTTGGCACCGACAGTAATAAATACGGTCGTCCCCTTGCGGTCGGCTCTCACCGTTTAGGCCTCACCGAGCAGTTCACCGGTGAGTTGCATGCTGAGTTTCTCGGCAACCAGCAAACCATGGGGCTAGGAGGCGTGATGATGTTGCCTGCAGTAGGCGTGCTATCTGGTTCCTTCGCTGCGAGCCGCAGCGATAAAGGAGTAGGCGGATTACTAGGGCTTGGATTTCGGCGACAAAGCCGTTCCTTTAGTTTTGGTATTAACACTCAGATCGCTAGTCAGCGCTTCGTAAAGTTGGGAATGCAGTCCGAAGAGTTTGCGCCCAGGCATATCAGTCAGGCCTTTGTTAGTTTGGCAACCACCGACAATGGTTCCTTTTCAGCAAGATTCACGCAGCAGGCCTTTCGTGACAAAGAAGATAACGTGATAGTTAGCGGGAGCTACGCCAGACAAATAGGGAGTCTAGGTAGCCTGAGTATGTCCGTGATGAGATTTTTATCCCGTGACGCCCAAACGGTATTTAGCTTGAATTTTTCCATGTTATTAGGCAACCGAACCTCCGCCAATATAAGCACGTCCGCCAGGCCCGGCCGCGAGCAGGCACAAGTACAGGTGGGCCGCAATGTGCCAGCAGGCAGCGGGATGGGGTATCGTCTAGTGACGGGGTTGGGCGATTCTGATGTCCGTCAGGCGGAGCTCAATTTGCAGAATCGAATTGGTACCTACAACCTCGGAGCAGCCCAGGCTAGCGGCCAGAGTGCCTTCCGTGGGAGCGCAAGCGGCGGGATCGCTTTTCTTGGCGGTCGCGCCTTCTTGAGCCGGCGCATCACTGACAGCTTTGCTGTAGTGCAGGTGCCGAACTATCCTGGTGTCGGCATCTATGCAGATAACCAGCTTGTAGCGGGCACTGACACCAATGGCACCGCGTTACTGCCAAGGCTGCGTGCATACCAAACGAACACAGTGCGTATCGAACAGGCTGATTTACCGCTTGATGCGCAGATTGATGCGATTCAGCTCGACGCCGTGCCTTATTTTCGTAGTGGCCTGCTGTTGACGTTTCCGATTAAGCGCTCACGTGGAGCATTGCTTACCGTGGTCCTCGAGAACGGGGACCCCCTGCCAGCCGGCGCACTTGCGGAAATTATTCGAGATAGCGATGGGGAAGATGAAGTATTCCCAGCCGGCATGGGCGGCGAGCTTTATTTGACCGGACTGGCGACGAGTAATCGGCTGAGAGTCACTTGGCTTAAGCAGAGTTGCGAGTTCATGCTGACTTTTCCGGAATCGACAGAGCCGTTGCCGTATTTGGGAGCTTATACCTGCATCAGAGTAGAACCATGAGACTAGTTATGAGCTTAAAATTCAGCGTTTGCCGCAGCCGTCGACCAGCCCGTATTGAAGCGTCAAGTAACCTTGCGGATGCACCTAAGCGGAGCGTGCTGATGTCCTCACTCATCCCATTAGCGTTTGCGCTAACAGCACAGCAGGGGCAGGCGTGCACCCTCAACGTGACAGGGGTGAACTTCGGCAGCTACGATGTATTCAGTAATTCAGCGCTTGATTCCACCGGTAACATTGACGTGAACTGCCCGAGCGGTGTCGGGTACACCATGTCCCTCAGCCCCGGCGGCGGCACCCAGACTCAACGTTTCATGAGTAGCGGCAATTACACGCTCAATTATAACCTTTACACAGCCGCTAACCGCGCCCTGGTTTGGGGCGATGCCACTAGTGGCACCGTTACAGTAAACGGCACCGGCAACGGTGTGACCGTAAATTACGGCGTCTACGGACGTATTCCTGCGCTCCAAAACGTGCATGCGGGAAGCTACAGCGACATTGTTACTCTAGAGCTCACCTTTTGACGGCAACTCCAGGCGAAAACGCCATAGTCGAGTAGCGTGTTCTCTGAGGAGGCTTAGAGGGCAGCTGAATGGGGGCTTCTGACAACATCAACGAGCGTTTTGACTGGTTCCTCAATTATTTCTTTGTTTGCGTTGTACAGCAGGGTACTGTGATGCCATGAATGAACTATCGAAATCTGCGCTTCTCGATGAACCCGAGGATGCTTTTGAAGAGTACCTACTCTTTAACCTTGTCTACTGCAGTCAAGTAAGCCCGGGTATTGAACAAGCGGATGTTGACGCCATTATCGCGACGGCGCGGCGCTTTAACCCAATACTCGGCATTACCGGAATTTTGGTGTTCGGAGGGGGCGTATTTTTCCAGTGGATCGAGGGTCCCAAGTCTAAGGTTTTAGAACTGGTCAGTCGTATCGAAGCGGATTCACGCCATGAAAAGATGGCGATTCTGAGTTCCGACGAGGAGATTCGTGAGCGAATTTTCCCGACCTGGGATATGGAGCTCGTCGATACGAAGGACATTCAAGAGGTGCTTCAGGATGCGCTTGAAACAGCGCATGACGAAAAAAGCATCGCCGCGCTTCAGCTCTTACTGGATCAGCTCGAGAAAACGCCTTAGTGGTTGATGCCGCAACGTCCTAGAAAGACACTTACGCAGTTGTCCTACCGTGGTCTTTTAACTAAGCCTTGAGCTCTGGCAGCCGCGATTCATAACCCTGTACGTGTTCCATGATGTGGGCCAGGCGGCTTCGCCAGGCTTGGCTCCAGCGCTCGCTCCAGTCATCGGCCAAACCCTCGGCCAACGTTGCCACGACGCTCTCAAAGAACGTCTCATACATGGCAGGCGTCGCCCCGTACGCGCGTAGGTGGTTTTCCAGTTCCCAATCCAAGTAGCCGCCGGCATCGAGGTGCTCATCGGACATAAAGAGCTCCAGCACTGATGCGAACATGCGTCCGCGCATGTGCTCGTCGGAGTACGCCATTAACGCTTTTGCGTCTTTATCGAGGTCGAAAAAACGGTCATAAACAAAAGGGACCATGTCGCCAATGCGCTCAGCGTACAAGGCCAACGACAGTGAGATCTGCTCAATTTCTTCGTCGCTGTTCACGGTAGTTTCGGCCTCCCTCTTAAATGTCGACAGCGGCCTCTGGAGGAGAGCACCGTGTGATCGCCAAGGATCCTCAAACACTGGAAATTAAGCGGTGGTGACGCCGCTCAGATCACTTGACCTTATCCCAACGTCACGATGACCTGACCGAAGAGCTCGTGATCACTTGGGAGGACCTTAGCCTCTTTGAGTGGCTTTGATACCCAGGTGACGTTGACGAGGTGTCTCCAGTTAATATTTTCATTCGTGGAGTTGCCTCCCCAGCTACCACATCCCAGTGAGAACGTTTGACGCATGCCGTTCCAAAGATTGCCGCTGTTGGATGCCGCCTGGGGCTGATTCACCATCACCCGTGATGTTTTGGTGCCCTTGGCCAGCAGCAGTATGTTGTCGTCACTGTTTGAGTAGATGCCACACGAGTGACCCATGCCTTGGTATTCTTGAATCGCGTTGGTCAGTGCGACCGCCTCGTGAATGTCAGCGACCTTGTAGAGCGCCATGACTGCGGAGAGCTTTTCACCCGAAAACGGGTGTTCGGGCCCGACGCCGTCGTAAGGCACAATCATGAACTTTCGATCGTCTGGGATCGAGAAGCCGGACATTTGCGCAAGTACTTGCGGCTGTTTAACCACAGCTGCTGTGTTGAGTGCACCGTTATCCCACAGCACCGACGCAATCTGATCAGCCTCGTCTTTTGAGACGACATGCCCCCCTTCGGCGATAAGATGATTAAGGAGGCTGTCGTAAACCCTCTCGAGCACGATGACCGAGTTGTCGGCCGAGCACGACGCCGCCAAGTCGAGCGTTTTTGAGATCCGAATCTTCTCCGCGGCATCCACAAGGTCTGCCGTGTCATCAACCGTAATCACCGCGTTTCCTGCACCAACACCCAAAGCGGGCGTCCCACTGGAGTAGGCGGCGGTCACCATGCCGGGCCCGCCGGTTGCGAGTATAAAGTCACACTGCTTCATCAAGGCTTCGGTCTTCTCAATCGACGGTTGTGCCATGGTCTGAACTAAGTCAGCCGGCGCTCCCATCTTGACGAGGGCATCACGCATCTTATTCACGATTGTCATGTTGATGATCTTGGCTCGCGGGTGTGGTGCAATTACGATGGCGTTGCGCCCTTTTACCGCATTGATGCTTTTGATGACCGGTGTCGCCTCAGGGTTTGTAGACGGTGACAGCGCGCCAATGACGCCTATAGGCTTACAAATTTTGATAATATTCCGCTCTAGGTCTTCCTCAATGACGCCGACCGACTTGTCGGGGAGGATATCCATAAGCGCTGCGCGAGTTTTCACTGAGATCTTCGCGAACTTACCGTTGTAGTCGCCCAGCTGTGTTTCATCGAGTGTTTGTTGCGCAAGCACTTCGGCCACCCCTGGCTGCGCGCACGACCAGACCATGGCTTTGATCAGTTCGTCGACTTGTGCCTGCGTGTAGTCTGCTATTGCCGCTTGCGCGACTCTCGCGCGTTGAATCAGGACCTCTACTTCGGCTACCTCGTCCGGTAGGTTCACTGCGTCGTGCGCACCCATTGCGTTTCCCCAAAATTGCTGTGCATTATTTTGGTGTGAGATTACCACCGTCATGGAACGTTGTGGGAACTATGCGGACTATTATGCGAACTATGGTATTTGCTTTTTTGGGACACGGTTTCGTGAACTGTCGATAATGTGTGTTCTTATGGAACAGCGTCGCGTGATGAGTCGATGCTTGGAGGAGGGTGGCCATGAAACGAATAATACTGCTGGGTCTGTTTTTTGCGATGCCGAGTGTGGCTGATGACACGTCGAGTATCGATGAAATTATCGATACCTATTACGCTGTGATCTCGGGTCCCAAAGGACATTTGTATGACGCGCAACGTGACGCGTCGATTCATGCCGAGGGCGCATTGATTACTAAGTTTTTTCAAGACGGTAGATTCCAGCGCCATAACTTGGTTAAGGAACAGACCATGATTACCGTGCCTTACGATGCCGGATTTTTTGAGTTCGAAGTGGGTCGACGGGTCGAGCACACTGAGAATATTGCGCATGTCTGGAGCGACTTTGAGGTGCGATCCAAGCCTCAGGGAGAAGTCCTTGACCGCGGCGTTAACAGTATTTCGTTATTTTTTAGAGATCAGCGGTGGTGGATTTCTTCTTGGTCGACTCAGTATACAGAGGCCAGAATCGAAGCGTCTGAGGGCGCGGTTCCAGCCCAGCTCACAGACCTCAATACGGATCAGTTTGCTGAAGTGGTGAAGACTATTGTTCAAGACACGCTTCAGGCTTGTGAGGTCCAGGGGGCAATGGAGGGGCGCGCAAAAATGAATCTTGCGGTGGTGGGTGAGGTCAATGCAAAGCTCGTGTGCAGTTCGAACTAATAATTTAGCAAGAGTGGATCGCGTCGAATCGAATATTTATTGTCCAGTGGCGTACCTGAATCTTAAAAAATTCATGAGGCAGATAGGATGCAGTCAGTGTTTTTACACGAAGTCGAGGGTGCGGCGAGTCTTGGCGGCATATCGCTCACAAAGATCGCGCAAGATTTTGGGACGCCGCTCTTTGTGTTCTCTGGAGATGCCCTCAGAGCACGGGTTGACGAGTTCGTCACCGCCTTCGGGTCTGAGTGGCCCCACTTTGAGCTTATGCCCTCGCTCAAGGCTTGCCCCATAATCGGTGTTCGAGCGCTTTTAACGAAGTTGGA